>Ga0194037_1003080_pt1 | contig 10560 bp, 6 predicted proteins | sample JunL306m_MetaG_FD_148653 | JGI IMG/M metagenome (GOLD analysis project Ga0194037, IMG submission 148653) | Anoxic zone freshwater microbial communities from boreal shield lake in IISD Experimental Lakes Area, Ontario, Canada - Jun2016-L304-6m | ecosystem: Environmental > Aquatic > Freshwater >...
GTCTAATGATGTAAGCCCATAATTAGTTATACTGTTAGGGTTCACACGTATCTCATAGATCTTTTCTCCACCACCAAAAGTATTTACGTCTGCTACACCGGGTATAGATTTGAATTGCCTATCCAGTACCCACTCTTCTATAGTATTCAGTTCTCTTATACTTTTGGTCTTGCTACGCAATGTATAGCGGTATATCTCACCTGTAGGTCCATAAGGAGGCTCTATTTCAGGCGATATATTATCTGGTAGGTCAGCGCCATTGATACGGCTCATTACCTGTTGACGCGCAAAGGCATCATCTACATCATCATCAAATATCAATCTTATATATGATAGACCAAATGACGAGGTAGACCTAAGATTGATCTTTTTCTGAACAGAATTCAGAGTGGTTTCTAATGGTACTGTCACAAATTTCTCTACTTCCTCTGCACTACGTCCCGGCCATTGGGTAATGATAATGATCTGTGTATTCGTTACATCCGGAAAAGTTTCTATTGGGGTATTCTGGTAACTTACAAATCCTATTATGGCTAGTATTCCAGTTAGAAAGAATACAAAATATCTGTGCCTTAATGAAAAGTAGATAATCAGTTTAATGAACTTGTCCATGCTTCGAATTATTAGTCTTTATTGTGATAGGTTTAGTATTCTAATTTTCTGGCAACTTAATAATTGCAATTATTTATCTATAAAAAATATTTCTATGGTCTGAAAGGTATAATTTCTTATTCAGATTACCATAAAAAAAAACTGCTCTTTTGAGCAGTTTTTGAAATAGTTTTTTTGAAGATAGTGTCTTAATTAACAGCTCCTATCTTTTTCAATAGCTTTCTGTTTTCTCGCTTATGTATCAAATTGTAAACCATTGAGTAAATAACAGGCAATATTAATAATGTGAGAATAGTTGATGTGATAAGCCCTCCAATTACGACAGTTGCTAGTGGTTTTTGAGATTCTGAACCTATACCGGTACTAAATGCCGCAGGTGATAATCCTATTGCGGCCATCATAGCGGTCATTACTACTGGCCTTACTCTTGATACCACTCCTTCATGGATTGCTTTTGCTAAAGGCATTTTCATTTCCAGATTATGACGGAATTGGCTAATAAGGATTACGCCATCTTGGACGCATATACCTGCCAATGCTATAAAGCCAATTCCGGCACTAATACTAAAATTCATTCCTCTTAAATGTAGGGCTAGTATGCCTCCAATAAGTGCAAAGGGTACATCCATTAATACAATAAGCGCATCTTTAGCATTCCCAAATGCTACAAATAATAGAATAAAGATGATTAGCAAACATATGGGTACAACAGTTGCTAGTGTATGCTGCGCACGTTCTTGGTTCTCAAACTCACCATTCCAGGATATAGAGTAATCATCTGGTAATTTTAAATTTTTAGCAATTGTTTTTTGTGCTTCCTGAATCGTACTTCCAAGATCACGGTTTCTAACGCTGAACTTCACACCAATATATCTACTGTTATTATCTCTGTAAATAAATGCAGGTCCTGTTATCTTCTTAATATCAGCTATGTTTTTTAAAGGTACAATATTACCATTTCCACAGGGCACTATTAGGTTCCCAACTTTTTCATCATCATCTCTGAATTCTTCTTTATAACGTATCCGTATATCAAACCTTTTTTCATTATCATATAGTATCGTAGCTGCTTTGCCACCCAATGCCATTTCAATGATGGAATTAGCATCAGATACGTTTACACCGTACAATGCCATTTTTGTTTGATCTAATTCAATTCTATACTCTGGTTGGCCGATATTCCGAAATTCACCCAGATCGGTCACTCCATTTATTTTCTTCAATATATCTTGTGCTTCTGCAGATTTTTCTTCCAGTACTTTAAAGTCCGGTCCAGATATTTTTAACGCGTTTTCAGCAGGAATACCTGCTATAGCTTCAGCAACGTTATCACTTATTGGTTGTGCAAAATTTAGTATCACACCAGGAAAGACTGATAGTTTTTTATTCATATCGTCTACCAATTCGTCTATCTTTATCTTTCTTTTCCATTCTTCCTTAGGGTATAGGTCTACTGCTATTTGTACATTAGCAAATCCTTTAGGATCAGTACCATCATTTGTTCTCCCTACCTGCACTAATACTTCTTTTACTTCTGGAAATCCCTTTAGTATCCCATACATCTTTTGCGATATATCGTAAGAGTTGTTCAGAGAAGAACTCATGGGTAATTGAACAGTTATCCATAATGCACCTTCGTTCAGTTTTGGTAAGAACTCTGTACCTAGGAATTTGGTAGACATAAATGTAAGTAGCATAAAGCTAAATGCTATGATCAGGCTCCCTTTCGGAAATTTGAACGTATAAGATGCTACCCTGTCTACCAATTTTTCCAAACCTATAACGAGAGGGTTGTGTTTTTCTTGTACGTTCTTTTTTAATAGTATACTCGATAATGCAGGTACTAAGGTTAACGTATAGATTAGAGCACCTAACAATGCAAACCCTAGGGTATAGGCAAGTGGTGCAAACATTTTACCCTCTACCTTTTGAAAGGCAAAAATGGGTAAAAGGCAGGTAATGATTATGAGCTTTGAGAAAAATATTGCCTTTGCTTTATCAGTAGCTACATTCTTAAAATGACCTAGTTTAATGAGCCTATTATATTTCTCCATTCCCACTTCTTTAGCCATATGGTCCATGGCTACATATAACCCTTCTACCATTACAACAGCTCCGTCTATGATAATACCAAAGTCTACCGCCCCCATCGATAATAAATTCGCAGTCATGCCTTTTATTTTCATGCATGTAAATGCAAATAAAAGTGCTAATGGAATAATTAATGCCACTGTCAGCGTAGTACGCCATTCAGCCATAAATAAGAATACAACAATTGTTACTAATAATATTCCTTCTATTAAGTTGTGAATTACAGTTTCAGTTGCAAAATCCATGAGGGTTGTCCTGTCATAGAACTTTTCTATTTTTACATCCTGTCTCGCTAGTTTCTTATTCAGCTCATCTATTTTTTTGTGTATTAATGCTAGTACTTGTCTGGGGTTTTCTCCTTTTCGCATTACGATTATGCCTTCTATCACATCCCGTTCATCATTTCTGCTTACCTTCCCTAATCTTGGTTTCCCGGCTTCTTTTACTTCTGCAAGGTTTTTTACTAATACTGGTACATCATTGATGTTAGTTACTATCACATTGTTGATCTCATCAATACTGTTCAATAGTCCTATCCCTCGTACCACGAAAGCCTGCCCATTCTTTTCAATAACATCACCACCTACATTGATATTGCTTTTATTAACAGCATTAAATACATCTAATGCTGTCAACTTATACTTCAAAAGCAAATTTGGATTTACTCCTATTTCGTAGATCTTTTCTTCTCCGCCAAATGTATTCACATCTGCCACTCCGGGTATTGCTTTGAATTGCCTGTCAAGAAACCATTCTTGTATAGTGGTCAATTCATGTATAGATTTTGTTTTGCTACGCAAAGTGTACCTGTATATTTCATCCGTAGGCCCGTATGGGGGCTCTATTTCAGGCTTGATGCCATCTGGCAGATCTGCATTCATTATCCTGCTCAATACTTGCTGCCGACCAAAAGCATCTTCTATATTATCTTCAAAGATGATGCGTATGTATGATAGACCAAATGACGAAACAGTTCTTAGATTTACTTTGTTCTGTACTGAATTTAATTCAGTTTCTAATGGTATAGTAATGAATTTTTCTACCTCTTCTGCACTTCTTCCGGGCCATTGTGTTATCACAATGATCTGTGTATTCGTTACATCCGGAAAAGTTTCAATTGGTGTATTGTTATAGCAATAGAGTCCTATTACTGTCATCACTGCGGTAAAGAAAAAGATAAGATATCTATGACGCAGTGAGAAATAGATGATTTGTTTTATGAACTTATTCATAAATTTTAGTTTCTTTAAATTACAGTAGTATATCCCCGATGGGGTTGAATGATTTGTACAATTAAAACTAAGACCTGGTTGTAGTTAGTTACTCAGCAGTTGATTGAAAATAAGTAGTTGATTTTTGGTAACTACTTTTTGCAATTCACTTACACCATCTTTGATGTATGTTTTCGCACCTACAGTTTTCAGAATGTTCACTTCTGCTATTTTTACGTTGTCTTTAGAATTATACACAACAACAAAGTTCTTTCCATCTTGAGATATCAACGCAGATGTAGGTATGCACAGAGATCTTGATCCTTCCTCATTATTCACTATCACTCGTGCAAACATATCCGGTTTAAGCAGCAGTTCATCGTTAGATAAGGTCACGCGCACACGCATAGCCTTACTCTGTGGGTCCAGCACCTCGCTTACCTTATCTATCTTACCTTGAAATATCTTATCAGGATAGGCCAGTGTGGTCACGCTTACTGGGTAGCCTTCTTTTACCTTTTGTATGTCAGCCTCATATACATTGGCATATACCCATACATTCTTAAGATTACTGATAGTAAAAAGATAATCCCCCATATCTGCACGAATAAAAGACCCTGCTGTTATCTTCTTCTCTACTATATAACCATCCATAGGTGCTATCAGTACATACTGTCCACCTTCTGTGGTTTTACTGCCACCATTGATGTTCAGTACAGATTGTATTTTATTACGTGCAGATAGTGCTTTCTGGTAGTTCTGTTTTGCCTCATTATACTCACGTTCACTGCTAATACCATTTTTGAATAACGACTCCGTATTTTCCATAGCCCTTTTCGCTATCGATACATCTGCGTTCGCACTGCTCAAGTCACTATAATTACCGGCTATATCAGCACTTTTTACAGTGGCCAATACCTGCCCTTTACTTACTTTATCCCCCAGTGATACTTTAGCATCTACCACCTGCCCACTATTACGTGGGTATATCTTTACTATATTATTCTCATTAAAGCTCACTTCCCCGCTCAGGGTTACTTCATCGCCTATATTGCAGTTATGTACTGTGTCAATGCTTATCATGTGCATCATGGTATCACTTAGCACAAAGCCTTTGCTGGCTTCTGCTTTCTTCTCTTCATGACTGCAGGAGCTAAGTATTGTTACTGCTATAAGTGCTGCTGCTATTATTGGTTTCATTGTATATTTAATGTTTTTGAAATGATTGATTAGTCTATTATAACGTCTATTCCCACAATGTCATTCAGTTCTTCCTTTGCCATTCTCAGGTTCAGTGTTTGTTGCAATTCCTTCTGGCGTATATCTTCATAATCATTGAAATAATCCAGAAATTCCAGCAAGCTTATCTGCCTTTTGTTATAGCTCTCTACTATATTGCTATATAGCTGGTAGTACTCTTTATAGAAGTCCTTACTCTGTCCATTGCTCAGCATAATGGTAGTACGCAGTTTCTGATACGCGTTCAGCACATCATTCTTCAGTTTTATCTCAGCTTCTTGCATGTTGGCCTCCTCTGCCTTTGTTAGGAACTTAGCAGATTTGATATTGCCCTGATTCCTGTCTAGCAAGGGCAGTGGCAAGGATATAGCCAAACCAAAATAGTTAGGTGCATAGTTTGCATTCTGGTCAAACTCCGGACCCAATGTCAAGTCAGGTACTGCCAGTGCTTTTTGCAATCTCACATTCTCCGTTTGGTATTGCAGTTGGTATACTTCCAATTGGTAATCTGTATTATTACGTTTGGCAGAGTCCAGCAATTTGGTAATACTCACATCTGGTATAGTGGCATTTTCATGGTCAGGCAACAAAGGCTGTATAAATGTATTACCACTTATTTGCAACAGTGATTTCAGTTCGGCCTGTGTATCATCCAGTTCCTTTTCATTATCGGTCATATCCTGTTGCAGGCTCACTAGTAGTGCCTGTATACGCAGATATTCTTTCTTGGCCACATTACCGGCGTTGAACTGGGCTTCCATGGCATGCAGCAGTTTGTTCAGTTGCTCTTGCGACTGTGCATACAGTTTAGCATTGCCCTGCAATTGTGCCACTGTATATAGGTCCTTCAGCAATTCAGCACGCAGGCTTCGCATCGTACTTTTGAACTGCCATTCGCTGATGCTCACATTCGTTTTGGCTAGGTCCACTTGCTTACGGCGTTTGCCTGCTGTTTTGATCAATTGTTGTATTTGCACGTAGAATTCTCCCACTGGTATTGAATTACCTGCACTATCGTGTGTGGTCGTATGTTGAAAGAATTTGCCATCTCTGTACAGGTTCTGGTCTGTGTTCAGCATGGGGTTATCCCATTTTCTGGCTTGTTCCACCAATGCCTTACTCGATTGTATGTTGTAATATCCTGCCAGCAAGCTCAGGTTCTTATCCAGAAACAATTTTTCCGCTTGTTTCACATCCATACGCAGCGTATCAGGCTGCATAGATGTTTGTGCGTCAGTTATATTGGGGTGCAATAAGCATATGCAACATACGATGCTGATACTTTTTGCAAGCATTTTTATTGGCATGCTATGGTATTATTTGTATGATGATGAATGACCCTTTTTTCAAAAAGGAGTGTATGTTCGGCCATTGATTATCCCAACTTCGGAGGAGGTGGATTGATCTCCTCAAAAAATTGATATTGATATTTTTGAGGAATATTCGGTGTTGGCTTTTCTAGTTCTGAATAGGAAAGATGCATATCCTCTGCATCGATATTACAGCAAGGGATACTGTTATGATGGTTGAATTTTATTTTTCTATTGCCGTTATTTTCACTCTTGATATGCTCTTGCTTTTTATGGGTATCTGCATTATCGATACTGTACCCATAGTTGCCTTGTTGGGTAATACTTACCTCTCCATCTTCCAAATCAAAACTTGCCATATCTGTTACCTCAGTATGTACACTTACTATAAATAAGTGTAATACCAGAAACAGGCAGCAACCTCTTGATATATAAAATATGAATCTGCGCATAATGCTAATAGACTCTGCAAATTACCTAATGCAGTAATAAAGGATTGTTAAATGTTCACTAACTTGGGTATGTATCAGTGAAATAATATCAAACGGATTTGATACACATTGTTATAGTGGCTATTCATATTATTGCAATCTATACTATCAATAAGTATACTGTAGAATGAGTATTATTAGTTTCTGCTAAGCACTATATTCCTTAATGTTATGATAATCTGTTTTGCTTTATCGTTGCGATTATTCATTGTTTTTTTGCCTAAACAATTTTCTATCAATAGCAAACAGATAATTATTTTATATAATGAAAAAAAACTCTATCGCATTTACTCTCTTTTTGGCAACCATGTATATAGTATTATCAAGCGATATGGATGGTGCGGCTCACCATGGTCATGGTAATCTTACTGGTAGTCCTACTGGTGCTGTAGGTCATTGCCAAACAAGTAGTTGTCATGGTGCTAATAACGCACTTACCATCGTTCAGCTACAAGTTTTAGATACCTCTACCATGTTGCCTATCACTACCTATAACGCATTACAATCCTACCTTGTAACAATTACAGGAAACGATACTGACGTAGCTACCGTTTTACCTGGTTTTGGCTTTCAGGCTTCTACAGTTTTAGGCAATCACACACAGGCAGGTACTTATATCATTCCTTCCAATCTGGCTAGTAGTATTCATACATATCCATGTGGTAGCACTACTGTAGTAGAACATACTATTGTTTTACACCCCACAAGTGCTAATAGCAATAGATATGCTATTCAGTTCTATTGGCAAGCACCACCACCTGCCAGCGATAGTGTAACATTCTATTCTGTGTTGAATGCTGTTAATGGGGATGGTGGAAAATCAGGCGATTATCCTAATGCTGCTCCCAATGTAACTATTTACGAAGATGCATCTACTGCTACTTGTGGCATCCCTACAAATATTGCCGATTCTTTGGTCTCTCCTACCTCTGCATTCTTATATTGGACATCAGTACCCGGCGCTATAACTTATAATATACAGTACCGTCCGGTAGGTACTTCTACCTGGAGCAATACTACCGCTACCACCAATTCAAAAACTATAACAGGGTTAACGCCATCTACTACTTACGAGTTTAGTGTTCAGACAGTATGTTCAGGCAGCCCTAGTTTGTTTAGTCTTTCAAACGATACACTCACCACATTGATCAGCAATGGAGTATCTGTCATCAATAATAACATGAGCGACTTTTCAGTATTCCCTAACCCCTCATCTGTCGATGCCAATATTGCATATCACCTACTTACACCTCAGAGAATAAGCATTGCAGTGTACGATATTTTGGGCAATAAAGTAGCACAACCGGTAGATAAGGAAATGCAAAATGTTGGTGCGCATACATACAAATTAGCAGTTCCTGCTGCTGGTGTATACTTTGTTAGCATGCTATCTGGCAATACTGCATATACTCGTCAGTTTGTAAAACTCTAAGGTCATGCACAGGAAGAGTTTATGATCTATTTATAGCTAATTCCTTGCTCATCTCCTCCCATTTTCATACCTTTGTAGGGTACAAAGTTCGCATCTTTTTTCTTCTTATGCGTTCTTTTTCAGGTCGGTAATTATTCGGTAAAGGATCGGTAATAAACCGGAAACCAATCGGTAATTTTCGGTAAATGATCAGTAAATTTTCCGATAGAAACCGGTAATATTTTAGCCGCATCCACAACAAATCTCCGATTATCTAATGTTACAATGTAACCCAAATGTAACTTTTGAAATCACACAACTGATTGATTATCAACTATATAAACTACACCTGTAACCAAAAAAATTTTCCAAGTGAATGTAACATTTCAATTTATTTATATGCATATTTTTGAGCAAAAACCATCCCTAAGGGATTGCATATTTATAGGAAAATTAAAAAGCAACTTCATCCGTTGCGGATGGTATCGCATATTCAAAAAACAAATGTTACATTGAAAAGCAAATGTAACATTTGTAATCTCACAACTAATTGATTATCAAACACTCAAACTTCCCACTTACCATAAAAAATTTTCCAAGAGAATGTAACTTTTGATTGTATTTACGTACACCATTCACAACAACCCTATCCCGAAAGGATTACATATTTATAGAAAAGTAGAAAAATATCTCCACCCGATGCCGTAGGTATCGCATATCAAATTCCACACATTCACCACATTGACGCATTACACACATTGTCACATTGCTCACATTCCCCTATCTTGCATATCCCTTAAAGCGCTCATATGTTAGTAAAAGATATCATTCAGGCCATAGAGCAGTTCGCACCCTCCACCTATCAGGAAAGCTATGACAACTCAGGTCTCCAGGTCGGCGATACCCATGCCACAGTTACAGGTATACTCCTCAGTCTGGATATTACAGAAGCTATAGTAGATGAGGCTATAGAGCGTCGTTGTAATATGATAGTGTCCCATCACCCACTATTATTCTCCGGACTCAAACGCATTTCGGGCAACAACTATATAGAACGTATTGTACATAAGGCCATTAAGCACGATATCCATTTATATTCAGTCCATACCAATCTGGATAATGTACGCGCTGGTGTCAATGCAGCTTTTGCAGCCCGCCTCGGCTTGCAGAATACCCGCATACTAGCCCCCATGCAGGGCACCTTACGCAAATTATATACATATGCCCCTGTAGATGTGGCAGAAAAGATCCGACAGGCACTTTTTGCCGCCGGTGCAGGTAATATAGGTGAGTATACAGAATGTAGTTTCAGCTCCGAGGGCGACAGTACTTTCAAACCCAGCCTACATGCCAATCCTTTTATTGGTCAGGCTGGTGGCCCTACCGAAAATATTCGCGAGGTAAAGATCGAGGTCATCGTTCCACTTCATAATGAAAGAGCAGTACTTAAAGCCCTGTTCGATACTCACCCATATGAGGAGGTTGCCTACGAAATGGTACAACTCCTCAATGAGAACCAAGATCTAGGTGCAGGTATGATAGGTAACTTACCACAGGCTTTAGATGAAACTGCTTTCCTTTACTTCCTGAAACAACAAATGAAACTTTCTTACATTCGTCATGCCCCACTATTGGGTCGTCAAATAAAAAAAGTAGCTATTTGTGGGGGCTCCGGTAGTTTCTTACTCAAAGATGCCATGAGGGCAGGTGCTGATATCTTCATAACAGGAGATTTTAAATATCATCAATTTTTCGATGCCGATGGGCGTATTGTCATTGCCGATATTGGCCATTACGAGAGCGAGCAATTCACCGTAGAATTATTGGCAACGATACTTAACGAAAAATTCCCTAATTTTGCCATTCTTTTATCAATATTATCAACGAATCCTGTAAATTATTTTTGCTGATATGGCTGCAACAGTTAAAGACTTTTCGGTTGAAGAAAAACTGATCTCCGTCCTGACATTACAAAAGATCGACTCTAAAATAGATGAGATACAAACCCTCAAGGGCGAATTGCCTATGGAGGTGAAAGACCTGGAAGACGAGGTAGAAGGTTTGAATACCCGTTTGGCCAATATTGATGCAGAAGAAAATAGCATCAATGCGTTTATCGAAGCTAAAACAGCTGCGAAGAAAGAAGCTCAGGCACTGATCAAGAAATACGAAAAACAGCAGGATAACGTAAAGAA
>Ga0194037_1003081_pt1 | contig 10555 bp, 7 predicted proteins | sample JunL306m_MetaG_FD_148653 | JGI IMG/M metagenome (GOLD analysis project Ga0194037, IMG submission 148653) | Anoxic zone freshwater microbial communities from boreal shield lake in IISD Experimental Lakes Area, Ontario, Canada - Jun2016-L304-6m | ecosystem: Environmental > Aquatic > Freshwater >...
ACAGCGCGTCCCCCGAGAATCTCTTTCGCGGGTATCTGCCTATGACGGTATGGGCTCGATGCTCTTCAGGCCAATTGGGCTAGCGATCGCAGGACCGCTTTCACTCTGGATTGGCACGACTAAGACTTTGTATTACGGAGCAGGCTTAGTAGCAATTGCCATCGGAATCACTCTTCTAGTACCCGAAGTTCGCAATCTCAAGCGGCTGGAACAAACTGCTTAAATCAGAACCAGTTCTTTCCCTTTTGACACTGCCGAATCTCGGCCATCCACGTGCAGCTTCTTGTAGACGCTCTTGAGGTGCGTCTTCATAGTGTTATGAGAAATATGAAGATTCTTGGCTATCTCAAAGATTGTTAATCCTGTGGAAAGGTTGCGCAGGATTTCAAGTTCGCGTTTAGTAAGTGGAGACTCGAGATTGCTTGAAGTCTTGCTCCAACGTCGGATGCGATCCCTTGCAGCCGAGGCAAGTTCCTCTAAATAGATTGTATGTGTTTCTTCAGTTTGAGAGATTAAGAGATTAAGGAAGGCAAGAGTGCGCGATAAGAATATCTCTCGGTATCCGTTATCCATTCCTAGAGTGAGCGCCCTTTGTAGGTGTTCGCGAGCAACGGGAGGATGAGAGAGATTAGCCTCAGTAAGTGCAACCTCCGACAAGATTTGCGCTCGAACGGTTGAGAACAACAAGGGTGCAGAACGCTCGAGAACTATCTGCGCATCATGGCCTTTATGAAGTGAGACTTTGGTAAACCCTGACATTGCGGTTTTATCCATCCGTCCCACAATTTCTTCAACTCGTGTGGTGTCATTGAGAGTTAAGCGGATCAAGACTTCATGAACATCAATTGTCTGAAAAGCATCAGAGGCAACGCCAGCATCTCTCAGCATATTCCTCGCTGCAGCAATATCTTGAAGTGCCTCCGAAGTCATTTGTATTTGGTTCTTAATCAACGCCCGCTTAGCCATGAGGGCTCCCGCCCAGGGCCAAACTTCATACGAGATTGCAGAAGGCAGATAGTCATCGATGACGGCTATGGCTTCAGTTTCTTTTCCTTGTTCTCGAAGAACCTCAGCTAATGAATAGGCCGCCTCATATGGACGACATATCCCTTCCACGTCATTCCACTGATCTAGTTCTATCCGAGCACTTATTTCAATTTGCTTGCAATCTCCTTGAGCCATCTCTGAGAGTAATTCTGCCGGCCGAAGCCATAGGTATTTATTCTCAGGTTTGGTGTTAGAAATCCGTTCTTCTTGTCGGGCAATGTCAAAGAGATCAGAGTCGTTACTAAGCAAAAATGCTGAAGCCCCGCCAAGTCTAGAAATCAAAGAAGCTTTCTCTGGGAAATTCGGGTCTTTGCTAACTCCTTCTTTAAGGTAAGACAAGCTGAAATCCAAACACTTTTGCAACTGGCCATCTGCGAAGAGTAATCGCGCTTCAAATAGCGCCAAATCATCGTGAATGACTTCCGAGACCCCAAGGCGGTCTGCTTCACCCGATAGTCGGGCAGCTGCAAGTCGAGTAGATTCCACATTTCCAGATACCAGATCCGCATAGGCTTCTAATTGATCGATGGCAATAGGGCCAATCACATTTGCCTTGGCGCCAATAAATTTCCACTTACGTAATAGATCAGATCTAGCGGTGAAAATCATTTGATTGACATTTTTTTGAACTGTTGCGCTGAGAAGTTGCTTCTCTCCTGCAATATCGAGCAAATCTAAAGCGTCAAAATCCTTGCCATCGTTAAGAAGTGCTTGAGCCGATCGTCGGGCTATTTCATGAAATAACGTTGGCTCTAACTTGAGCCTTTCCACAAACGCGGTTCGGATAAGTGGATTCATACTGAAAGTGGCACCATCTGAACCCAATTGCGAAATATATTGACCTTGATCCACCATCCGATTGATTATTCCGGTTCCCAATGGGAGGTCGGAGATTTCCGCAGCAACGTTTTCTGATATCACCGGAAGCAAGCATAATTTCTGAAGTAGGTTGCGGTAACTTTCTGGTAAATATTCGATAGCGTGTTCAATAAAGGCATCATGACTTGCTGAAAGAGATTTTGTTCCGACGTTGGGGAAATCCCTGATAGCGAATTTGCCGGATGTTGAGATTATGAAGACACCTAATGGCCAACCATCAATCTCATCAAGTTTTTTCTGTAAGTCTCGGTTTTTATCGGTTATTCCATGTTGTTTAAGAACGAGATCTACTTCTCTCTCCGTGAATTTAAGATCCGCAACTCCCCATACGGTGAGTCCATTTGACGGAGAACCTGGTGACGGGGCTGAAGTTGGAGGTGTTGGACGCAAAAGTAGAATGCGCAGATTGTTCGGTGAATTCTCTGCTAGCGCAAAAAGAATCTCATTATGTTCTGCGGTAAGAACATGTGCTTCATCGATAATAAGATTCAGAGTTTCACCTATCCGAGCTACTTCGTTGCACGCAATTTTGACTAAATCAATGGGGCTCCACGTTCTTAGACCTTCTTGCGTCAATTGATGCATAAAGCTTGGGAATATATTTCTAAAAGACTGAATAAGGCTCAGTATCGAATCGAGGATGCTGTCATTGGCTGACGCCATGTACCAGGCGGTATGCATCGGATGGAAGCTGGCCCACTGTGCAGCCAAAGCGGTCTTTCCATATCCTGAAGGAGCAACCACATAGGTGACATGCGGAGCCGGCAGGTCCAGCGCCGCGAGAAGTCGAGTTCTCACCAGAAAGCTCTCTGAAACCCTGGGTGGGGTGATTCGCGCTAGCGATACTCCTGGAAGCAGGTCAAAAGAAGGATTATTCTGCTTTGGTGCCTGATTGAATAATAAGGAGTCAGACATGAACTCACCTCCCACAGATATCTCGTGCGGATATCTGTGGGAAAAGTGAAGCAGAGTTCACCCTTAATAGACAGTTTTGGGGTGAGAAAACGCTAAGTTCACCCTGCCTGTATCACCCCTAAGGGCAGGAATTCACGCTCACTTGGTGTCGAGAGAGCAAACTGCTTACGGGTACAAACCACGCAAGCGATGGGCTTCTGCAACTCGACTAACGCCAAGCATAAGAGCGGCTTCGCGCCATGTGACGTTTTTCGAGGAGGCGGTCGTGGAGACCTCAACAATGGCTTTCATCAGGATGCTATTGAGGTTGTCTTTTACTTCATCGGCGCTCCAGAAATAATTCTGCTTATCCTGAACCCATTCAAAGTAAGAAACGATGACGCCACCTGAGTTAGCCAAAATATCTGGCACAACAAGGACACCATTGCTTGCAAGGATTGCATCACCCTCGGGAGTGGTCGGAGCATTAGCGCCTTCGACAACAATCTTGGCTTTGATGCCCCCGGCTGTTGCTCCCGTTATCGAATCAGCGAGCGCGGCAGGAATCAGGACATCCACATCAAGATGCAAAATCTCTTCATTGGTCATGGAGGTGGTTCCTGGTGCACCGACAACAGTCCCTGCAGTCTTAGAAAATTCAAAGATTTCGGCAACGTTCTTGAAACCCGTTACTCCGCCTTGAACATCACTGACTGCAACGATCTTGAGTCCCATGCTTTCGAGTGCTACAGCAGTCCAATAGCCGACTTTTCCAAAACCTTGGATCGCAACTGTGGCACCTTGTGGGTTAATTCCTTTAGCTTTCAGCGCTTCGATTGTTGAGAGCGCAACGCCATCGCCCGTAGCGGTTGTGCGACCAAGAGAGCCGCCCAAAACAATTGGCTTTCCGGTAACCACGCCAGGGACAGAAAATCCAGCGTTGACCGAATAGGTGTCCATCATCCAGGCCATGTTTCGTTCATCGGTTCCTACATCGGGGGCCGGAATATCGCGTTCTGGTCCGATGATCGGCAAGATCTCTGATGTATAACGCCTGGTAAGTCGCTCATTCTCTGCAAGAGAAAGTGAATGGGCATCAACAGCGACGCCACCTTTTGCACCGCCATATGGAAGGTGCGTCAGGGCGCACTTCCAGGTCATCAACATGGCCAGGGCCACAGTCTCATCAAGGTCGATATCTTGATGAAAGCGCACTCCACCTTTGGAGGGCCCACGTGTCGTTGAATACTGGACTCGGTAACCCTTGTACATCTCCACCCTGCCATCATCTCGGCGCAGGGGTACGGCAACTTCTAAGATTCGCCGTGGTGTTGAGAGGGTGTTCCAGTCATTATCTGAAAGTTGTAGCTGGTCTACTGCTCGGCGTAATTGAGCCAGGGCAGTAGCAATTGGTGACTCCGTTGTCATGCTTGCACACTAGTCCTGGCGTGATAGAAAGTAAAAGCGACTCCCTATTTTCTACGTTATTTGAGAGACTTCACTCCTTATGAATTCAACGTTAACGGGGAAAGTGATTCGCCTTGAACCTTTGAACGAAAATCATGCATCCTCACTTTTTCAATACTTAGGAAATGACCCAGAAGTGTGGCGCTGGTTACTTCATCCGATTCCCATCGATATTGTAGAAATGCGCAACATTATCTCCTCTTACATTGCACAACGGACTACAGGGTGGCGCGAACCTTTTGCGATCATCGATTTAGCGACGGGAGATGCAATTGGCACTACTTCATTCATGGATATTGATATAAGCAATCGGAACCTCGAAATCGGGTCAACTTTCTTTTCTAGCAAATTTTGGCGGAGCGCCGTCAATACAGAAGCAAAACTGCTTTTACTTACCGAAGCATTTGAAGAGCGAAACATGATTCGTGTTTCCCTTAAGACCGACCGTTTGAACATACGTTCCCAAGCCGCAATTGTTCGAATCGGTGCCACCCTTGAGGGCACTCTTCGCCATCACCGAATTCGACCCGATGGCACATTGAGGGACTCAGCCTGCTATTCGATCTTGGCCGATGAATGGCCCTCGGCTAAGGCTGCATTACTCTCCCGAAACTGACTCCTCCCGGTCTCTTGCGGGAGGTTCGCATGTACCATCCCCTCGTAAGAACTTTCCCGTCCACGTTGTTAAGGTCTGGACCTAAATAACTTTCGAGAGATTGCGAGTAAGAAATGTCTGATGCCACCGAATGGTCTTTTGAAACCTTACAAATTCACGCAGGTCAAGTTCCTGATCCAACAACAGGTGCGCGTGCACTCCCTTTATTTCAAACTACGGCTTATCAATTCCGTGATACCCAGCATGCAGCCAACCTCTTTGGGCTTGCTGAGTTGGGAAATATCTACACACGCATCATGAACCCAACTCAAGACGCCGTGGAGCAGCGCATTGCAGCTCTTGAGGGTGGAGTTGCGGCACTATTGCTTGCATCAGGTTCTGCTGCGACATCCTTTGCGATTATGAACCTTGCCGAAGCCGGCGACCATATTGTTTCTAGCCCAAGCCTTTACGGTGGAACATACAATCTATTCCACTACACGCTACCTAAGTTCGGCATTGAAGTAACTTTTGTCGAGGACCCTAACGATCTTGAGTCATGGCGCAAAGCAGTTCGGCCCAACACCAAAGCATTCTTCGGCGAGACAATTGCTAATCCAAAAAATGACATCATGGACATTGAAGGAGTGGCAAAAGTTGCTCACGAAGCGGGCGTGCCACTTATCGTCGATAACACTGTTGCGACACCATTTGTTATTCGCCCTATCGAACACGGAGCAGATGTAGTTGTTCACTCGGCAACAAAGTTCCTTTCAGGTCACGGCAACTCTGTCGTTGGTGCAATTGTTGACTCAGGCAAGTTTGACTATGCGCTGTACCCCGATCGCTTCAAGAACTTTAATGAGCCAGACCCTAGTTACCACGGTCTCGTCTTTGCACAAGCACTTGGAGTAGGTTCGGCATTCGGTGCAAACCTTTCCTACATCTTTAAAATTCGCCTGCAATTACTTCGCGATATCGGGGCAGCTGTAAGTCCATTCAATGCATGGTTGCTCGCTCAAGGGCTCGAGACTTTGAGTCTTCGTATCGAGAGACACTTGGAAAACGCGCTAGCTGTTGCAACATGGCTAGAGGCCAACCCGGCTGTTGAGAAGGTGAACTACGCCTCGTTGAAATCATCTCCGTGGCATGGTCTGGCACAAAAGTATGCTCCGAAGGGTTCGGGTGCGGTTGTTTCCTTTGAACTCAAAGGTGGGGTCGAGGCCGGTAAGAAGTTTGTTGAATCTCTCAAACTCTTCAGCCATGTTGCCAACATTGGTGATGTACGTTCCCTCGTCATTCACCCGGCGACGACCACGCACTCACAGTTGAGCGCTCAAGAACAACTTGATGCAGGCGTGACCCCAGGCTTGGTCCGCTTAAGCCTAGGTCTTGAAAATATCAAGGACATCATCGCTGACCTGGAAGTTGGGTTTGCTGCCGCCAAGTAATTCTTAGATTAGGGAGGGTAGAATCCTGTCTATGAAGGCCGTTAAAGACGAGATGCCAGTCGCGCCACCAAAATTGCGCGGCTGGTTTCATCTTGGTGCGACTCCCGTAGTTTTTATTGCATCGCTGGTGCTATTTATTCTGAGTAAAGATTCACTCAAGTTTGCTGTCGCTCTTTATTCAGTGACAGCGATTTTGCTCTTTAGCGTTTCTGCTATCTACCATCGCGTCCCGTGGTCGCCAGCCAAGAAAAAGATTTGGCGACGATGGGATCACGCCAATATCAATCTACTTATTGCTGGCTCTTGCACGCCATACGCAGTCACGCTTCTTAAAGGAAATGATCGAGTAATCCTTCTTTCGGTTATGTGGACCGGCGCACTTATCGGAGTCGCAGTCCGCGTTTTCTGGGTTGGGGCACCCCGTTGGCTTTATGTGGCAAATTACCTGGCACTTGGTTGGGCCGCGGCGATCTATTCACCGCAGATGTATCGCGCCGGCGGCCTCTGGGTTCTGCTTCCAATCCTTATTGGCGGTCTCTTTTACTCGGTCGGAGCCATTTTCTATGCACTCAAACGACCAGGCAGATATGCACGATATTTCGGCTTTCACGAGCTATTTCATATCTTTGTTATCGCCGCATGGGTCTCGCAATATATTGGCGTCTCCATCGCTATTTATAGGGCTCACTGACCCCATCTATTCGCGCATGTGGGCTTTTGGTAGGTGCCTTCTTGCTCTAACCTGTGCCTCTAAAGAGAGTTAGGACAAGGACCCATGGCTGAGAAAAGTTCCTTCCTGAATTGGGTCGGATTTAAGGGCGAAGAGACTAACGCTCCCAATTCGGTCGATCGCATCCGCGAACTAGAAGCGCAACTTGCAGACCTTCGTTCGCGTCGTGACATTACGACCCTCTCTAAAGAAGAGTTTGAAATTCTCGCTACGGAAACTGCGATGGCAATGATTAAGTCTGCACAGTTGCGCGAGTCAAAAGCACAAGCAACGTCAGATCGTGTTATTTCAGAATCAAGCAGACAAGCAAAAGATGTTGTGGAAAGTGCCGACCAGAAAGCCAAGACTCTTCTTTCAGGCGCCGAATCACGTGGCCGCAAATATATTGAAGCTGCTGAAGCAGATGCGCAAGAACTTCTTGAATCGGCCGAAACTGAGGCCGAGAAACTTGTTGAGGAGAGAAAACGCGAAGCCACACATTTAACCGTTGTTGCTCGCCGCGAAAGCGAAAGAATTATTGCCGATGCCGCCCATGAAGTGACCGAGTACCGCCAATGGCTCTCTGGCGTGATCTCAGAGGCAGAACGTCTCTACAAAATTCAGACCCAATCCTTAGATGCGGCAGAGCAGGCGATCCACCAGTCGCGTTCGCGCTTAGAGTCCGCCTTTGGTCGATTAAGTGATCTCCAAAGAATTGTTCTGGAAAACCTCAACCCAGATGACACGCTTATTAAGCAAGAGCCTGTAATCGTGGAAAGTCATCGGACAAAACCAGCAATTGATGCTCCACTGACTTCCAAGAAACCAGTAAAGAAAGTTGCAAAGAAATCTGCCGCTAAACGGAAGTAGCTGGCATGGAAAATAATCGCGGTATCAGACATATCCCCGCAATTGATGGCTTGCGTGCAATTGCGGTCATTGCGGTCATGCTCTATCACCTTGGGTTCGCCTGGATTCCTGGTGGATTTCTCGGAGTTGATCTTTTCTTTGTAATTTCTGGATATGTGATCACGCGACTTCTCCTTGATTCAATTCAGCGAAGCGGCGGACTAGATCTTCGAGGCTTCTACCTAGCAAGGGTTCGACGATTATTGCCCGCTCTAATTTTCATGATTTTTTCGACCGCGCTATTTGTCAGCGTTTGGGCACCTGAGACAGTTAAGCGATTCGTCTCTGATATTCCCTACGTGCTTTCGGGATCAATGAACTGGGCGCTGGTTTATCGCCATCAAGATTATTTTGAGTCAATTGGGCGCCCGCCACTTTTGCAACATACCTGGTCACTTGCTGTTGAAAGTCAGTTCTATTTGATCTGGCCACTTATATTGCTGTTGGTCCTTAAGCGATTCGGGAAGCACCGTATTCCTGGAGCAGCCCTTGCAATCGCTGGTATCTCCGGGATCTCGTTATTTATATTGTCAATAAGAATGGATACTTCAAGCGCCCAGAGTGTTAGCCATGTGTACTTCGGTACCGATACCCACAGTATTGGATTATTCCTTGGCGCTGCACTTGCAGTCAGTTGGATTCCTCAAAATCTCACAGTAAATATTGAAAAGCGCGCACAGGACTTTGTCGATGCAATTGGTGTTATCGGTTTACTGGGTTTGATTTCCTGTTTCTTGTTCATCAAGGAAACGGATGCAACCCTGTACCGCCTGGCGTTCCCTTTGGCTGGCATCTTTGGGTGCGCGATAATCATGTCACTCGTGCACCCTGCTTCTCGTTTTGCACCAATGCTTAGCAGTAAACCAATTCTCTGGATCGGTCAGCGCTCTTACGCCATTTATTTATGGCATTGGATTGTCTTTCAATTGACGCGCCCTAGCGTTGATTTAGCTGGATCAGTATGGGCGCTGTATGCCCTACGGATTCTGGTTGTCTTTGCGCTCGCAGATATTTCACTACGTTGGGTTGAATTGCCTATTCGTAGCGACGTGGTGGGTGCCTGGTTTAGAGGAATGAAATACCGTACAAAGCGCGTACGTATTCGCCAACAAATTGCAGTCTTCTCAGGCGTCTTGGCATTGGTCGCGTCAACATCTCTAATAAGTGCCAATGCAATTAACCAAAGTGCAAAAGTACAAACCGCGCTCGCAAAGAGTCTTGCTGCCCAAAGTGTGCCAGTGAAGCCCGTAATGACGAGTGTGCCTGGAATATGGCTTACGGGTGACTCCGTGATTTTGGGAATTCGTTATGCGCTAGAGCAGAGTGAGCCCCTTGGATTAATCAATGCTCGTGTTGGTCGTCAGGCTGCCGAGCTCATTACCGTTCTCCGACATGATCAACCCGCGATGGCGAACTCCCCCATTGTTTTAGATTTGGGAAACAATAATCGACTGACCGAAACTGAAGTCGCGACAGTTTTTGACCTGATTAAGAATCAACCGCAGATTGTTGTCGTCAATACCGCGGTACCGCGCGGGTGGCGCGATGAAAATGATGCCCTCATTGCAAAGTATGCAGCCAAGTACTCACAAGCATCACTTGTTGATTGGAAAAAGATTTCTGAGGGCCATCCAGAATACTTTGGACCTGATGGAGTTCATCTGGTTCCTGCGGGAATCACTGCTTATGTATCTGCAATTCTTGATCGGATCCATTCACCAGAAATAAAATAGCCCCCGCATATTTCTACGCGAGGGCTATTTCGGTAAATGTATTACGAGAAAAGACCTGGCAAGCCAAATACTTTTCCTGCTGCTGTTTGTGAATCTGAGTAGACGCTAGAGACCCGAACTGAAGTCCATGTTCCTGCGGCTGAATCCGCTTTTGTGATGTCATACTTTAATTGAGTTGCAGGAACCGTGGAAACAACCTTCCAAGGTCCATTGCTCACTGAAAGTTCGATGGTATATCCCGTCAAACCATCGAAAGCAGATGGTGCGTTCCAAAATACGGTAGCTCCTGTTGCTGTGTAATGAGCAACAATTCCAGTAGGTGCCTCATGTACGGAAACCGTCGTAGTTGATGTTGCCTCGGCCGTTGGAGTTGCCGAGTCACTTGCCATCGCAGTATCTGATGGTGTGGCACTTGCCGTTGCAATCGTAGTTGGAGTAGATGTTGGAGCCGCATCATCTGACTTATGGGACCTAGAAATCACGATAAGTGCGAGAAGAACTACTCCTAAGGCAACAGCAAAAACAACGCGTCCTGATGGTCCTTGCTTCTTTTCGGGCGAAGCAGTTGGAGCAACAGGTACTGGTGCAAATACTGGCTGAACTATTGCTGGTCGTGAAATTGATGGCGTTGGTACCGCTGGTACAGCAAAGATGTCAGCGCTCTTTACGGCGCGTTTGGCTGTGGATTTCTTTGCAACTTTTCTCGGCGCAGCTTTCTTGGCAACCTTTTTGACTGCCGACTTCTTGGCAACCTTCTTAGGTGCGGACTTCTTGGCAACCTTTTTGACTGCCGACTTCTTGGCAACCTTCTTAGGCGCGGACTTCTTCGCTACCTTCTTGACTGCTGATTTCTTTGCAGCCTTCTTAGGTG
>Ga0194037_1003083_pt1 | contig 10552 bp, 8 predicted proteins | sample JunL306m_MetaG_FD_148653 | JGI IMG/M metagenome (GOLD analysis project Ga0194037, IMG submission 148653) | Anoxic zone freshwater microbial communities from boreal shield lake in IISD Experimental Lakes Area, Ontario, Canada - Jun2016-L304-6m | ecosystem: Environmental > Aquatic > Freshwater >...
GATCGGCACCTGGGGATGCCGTGCTGAATTGTATCCCGAAGTGCTTGACCTTGTCGTGAGCGGCAAATTGAAAATTGCAGCTTTCGTTCAAACCTTCCCCATGTCGGCCATCAACGAAGTATTCACCAACACCCTCGAACATAAGTACAGCAAACGCTCGGTACTGGTTCCTGATTTTAAATAAAAACAACACACATGAGCACATTAAAGAATCACAATATTGTTGACACTAATTATCAGGAGATCCTGTTTGAAAAAAGACCCTGTATTGATCGGGATGGTAAGCCCATTGACGGGCTGTTCAATGCATGGATCATCCTCAACAACCCCAAACAATATAATTCCTATACCACCGGTGCGGTAAAAGAGGTCATTCTTGCTTTTGGAGAAGCTTCAAACGACCGGGCGGTAGTGGCCGTGGTATTTACAGCCGTGGGCGACAAAGCATTCTGCACCGGCGGCAATACCAAGGAGTATGCAGAATATTATGCAGGTAACCCTCAGGAGTACTCGCAGTATATGCGTTTGTTCAATGATATGGTGAGCGCTATTTTAAAATGTGAAAAGCCGGTGATCTGCAGGGTGAATGGTATGCGGATCGGGGGTGGACAGGAGATCGGCATGGCCTGCGATTTTACCATTGCGAGTGACCTGGCCAGGTTCGGACAGGCAGGTCCTAAACATGGCAGCGCACCCATTGGTGGAGCAACAGATTTTTTACCCTTGTTTGTAGGGATCGAGCGCGCCATGATGTCGTTAACGCTTTGCGAACCCTGGACGGCCCACCAGGCCTACTATTACGGGCTCATCACCGATATCGTTCCGGTGTTAAAATCAGAAGGCAAATTCATCCCCAACCCCATGGTGATAGCCGATAAAATAACGGATGCGTATGGACGCTTTGTATTTGGCACCATGAAAAAAGGCGATGATTTAAAACAAGCCAAAGAACTTATGGCTACTGCGGAAACTGATTTCACGATGCTGGATGAAGCCGTGAACGGACTGATCGCGAAATTGCTGTATACTTTTCCCAATTGCATGAACAAGACCATCAGTGAAGTGCGGAAATTCAAACTGGAACATTGGGATAAGAATAAAGAAGGCAGCAGGGAATGGCTGGCATTGAACATGATGACCGAGGCCAAGGCTGGTTTCAAGGCTTTTAATGATGGCCCTAAAGAAAACCGCGAAGTAGATTTTGTAAAACTCCGCCAATTGCTGGCAGCCGGACATGAATGGAATGATTCCTTGCATGAACTGGTGTCGCCACAATTTCAACATCAAAATTCCTGAGCATGCAAAAGTTGAAAATAAATTATACCCATGAGCAAAGCGTCGCCAATATTTTATTGGATGATGGCAAGGGCAATATCCTGGATCATATCATGATGGAGGAACTGCAGGAGCTGTTCAATTCCTTTGCCGCTATGCCCAATCTTAAACTCATCGTTTTTGAAGGAGCCGGAAAACATTTTTCTTTTGGTGCCAGCGTAGAAGAACATCAGCAGGATATGGCAGCGACGATGCTGCGATCCTTTCATCAGTTGTTTTATTCACTGCGTGATCTGGCGTTTCCTACATTGGCTAAAGTATCCGGACAATGCCTCGGTGGCGGAATGGAGCTGGCCCTGATCTGCAATTTTATTTTTGCCGATCAAACAGCAAAATTCGGTCAGCCCGAAGCCATACTCGGCGTATTTCCGCCACCAGCTTCGATCCTCTTGCCCGAAAAGATAGGATATGCCCGCGCCGAAGAACTGCTCATCACCGGAAAAACGATCAGTGCATCAGAAGCTGAAAAGATCGGATTGATCAATGCCTTATTTGATGATAAAGAAAAATTGCATGCAGGTGTAGAGGATTGGATAGAAAAAAATATTTTACCGAAAAGTGCTTCCTCACTACGATACGGGGTTAAGGCTGCCCGGATAAAACTGAACCATGTGCTCAGCAGTTTTCTGCCGCAACTGGAAGAGATGTATGTAAAGAAGCTGATGCAAACAAAAGATGCTAACGAGGGAATACAATCATTCCTCGAAAAAAGAAAACCGGTTTGGGCCAATCAATAATTACTGTCATGATGAAAATGATCAATACCGTTGGAGTAGTTGGAGCAGGAACCATGGGTGCTGCACTTGCTCAAAAATTTGCCCAGGAAGGATTTCAGGTGATCCTGGCCGATAGGGCCATGCAATATGTAGACAAAGGACTTGCCAATATTAAAGCTACACTTGCCGATGGAGTAGCAAAAAAAGTTTTTGCTCAGGCACAGGTTGATCAGTACCTGAATAATTTGCGGGGAACTGATCAATTGGCTGAACTTAAAAATTGTGATCTGGTAGTGGAAGCCATCTTCGAAAATTTTGATGCCAAGGCCGAACTGTTTCATACCCTCGGTGAGATCCTATCGCCAGAATGTATCGTGGCTACCAATACATCTTCATTTTCCGTGACCGACCTCGCTAAAAATATAAATCTGCCCGAAAGATTTATTGGATTGCATTTTTTCTATCATGCAGCAAAGAACAGACTGGTAGAGATCATCCCCGGAGAAAAAACATCTGCTGAAACAACAGAATCGGTGCGGGTATTTTCTGTATTGGCCGGCAAGGATGCGATCTTTTGTTTAGACCGCTACGGATTTGCCGTGAATCGTTTCTTTGTTCCCTGGCTCAATGAATCGGCTCGTTTATTGCAAGAAGGCGTAGCCAGCATGGAAGAGATCGATATGGTATGCATGAAACTATTCGGCATCGGCATGGGGCCCTTCGCCCTCATGAATGCAACCGGAGTCCCTGTAGCTTATCACGCTGAAAAAACATTGGAAGCTTTTGGAAAATTATATGAAGTAGCACCTGCATTGAAGGCACAGGCAGAATCCAATCAAATATGGCCGATCGGTGAGTTGCCTACAGAACCGATCGATCCTAAAAAAGAAAAGATCATTGCCGACAGGATGCTGGCCGTTGTATTTTTTGTGAGTTCACAATTACTGGAAGAAAAAGTCTCTTCTGCTACCGACCTCAATCGCGGAGCAAAAATTGGTTTGCGCTGGAGATTTGGTCCGGTGGACCTGATGCATTCGGCCGGAATTAAAGAAGTGAACCGGCTCGTGAATTTCATTGCCCAACTTTATGGAATGCAAAGAAGTGAACCGGCTCGTGAATTTCATTGCCCAACTTTATGGAATGCCGGTGCCTGATTCCATCCAGGAAACCAATTGGAAGATGGATATGGTGCGCCTCGAAAAAAAATATCCTGTAGCCGTGATCACCATGGATCAGCCTGAATATATGAATGCACTAAATGAAGATATGGTTTGCGAGCTCTCCGAAAAATTCATGGATGCGGAAAATGATCCGGCGGTGAATACCATTTTCATTACCGGTTCGGGCAAGGCATTTGTGGCTGGTGCCGATATTAAATTCTTTGTAAAAAATATAAAGGCCAATAAAATTGTGGATATAGAAACCTTCACTGCCTATGGTCAGCAGGTATTTGAAAAAATTGATAAATCAAAGAAGAAAGTAGTGGCGATGGTGAATGGATTGGCATTGGGGGGCGGACTGGAACTCGCATTATGTGCCGATATGATTGTTGCCATGCCTAAAGCACAATTTGCTTTTCCCGAAACCGGTATTGGAATTTATCCCGGATTGGGAGGTACACAACGCAGTGTACAAAAAATAGGAAAGGGGCTGAGTAAATTCATGATCCATACCGGCAAAATGATCGGCGTTAATGAAGCAATAGAAATTGGTTTGGTAGATGCGGTAGTTGGTATTCAGGAAGGCATGCAGATGATGTCTGGTGCGCTGGCATTACCAGAAATCAAACCGGTATTGCGCAATGAAAAATGGAAATTGATGGAAGGGTTTTTTAATAAGCATTCCTTAACAGATCTGCTGTCGAAGAAATTTACGTTACAAACATTTCCGCAAGAGGAGGCTGAAAAGATCTCGAAAACAATATCATTCAAGGCACCGATTGCACTGAAGATCGCTGATCAGTTGATCGAGGCAGCAAAAGGTCCGGCTTCTGAATTAACCTATCTGAAAGAGATATTTTCTAGTTCCGATGCATTGCTCGGACTAAGTTCGATCGGTAAAAAAGTACAATTTGAGGGAAAATGAAAAAACAATTTTCAACCCTGATCCTGGCCGCTGGGAATTCATCACGAATGAATTTCCCAAAAGCTTTTTTGCCCTTCCATGAAACATCAACCTTCATTGGACGCATACTGGATACCTATATTGAGGCAGGGACACAAGACATCGTGCTGCTGGTGAACAATGATCTTGCCAATGATATGCAACAGTTCCTGAAAAATGAATATCCGGCATCGCCGATACAACTAGTAGTGAATGGCAGTTTGGATAAGGGTAGGTTCTATTCTGTTCAACTCGGACTGAGCAGGATATTATCAGGACCATGTTTTTTGCAGAATGTAGACAATCCCTTCATTTCAAAACAATTGTTACAAGCCATGTTGGAAAAACTTGGCAAGCATGATGTTGTGCAGCCGGTATTTGAAGAAAAGGGCGGACATCCTGTCCTGTTAGGAAATGATATGGTTAAACATTTAGCGAACCTACCCGGCCACGAGTACCATCTGAAAATGGAATTGGAAAAATTCGATCGCTTTCGGCTTAACTGGCCCAGTGACCTGATCCTGGCCAATATCAATACGCCGGAACTATTCCAACAGTATTTTGGTGGTTCAAATTATTTTATCTGGAAAGGGGGTACTCAATATTCAACAAAATCGGGGACAACCGAAAAATTGAAATAAAATTTTATGCAAAAAGAAATTGCCATAGTAACGGGAGCGGGTAAAGGCATTGGAAGAGCCATTGCCGAAAGGCTGGTGGCCGATGGACTTTATGTGTTGTTGGTGGATCAGGACCGAGCAGCCGGAGAGAAAGCTGTTGAAGAAATTGGAAACAAAGACGCAGCTTTTTTTCAGGCCGATATCAGCAATGAAGCGCAAGTGAAAGCATTATTTATTGAAGCAGATAAATTATACGGCAGGATCGATATATTGGTAAACAATGCCGGTATCATCCGCGACAATATGATCTGGAATATGGAGGCAGTTGATTTCGACCTGGTGATACAAGTAAATTTGAAAGGCAGTTGGTTGATGTGCCGCGAAGCTGCTATAAGAATGAAGGAGAAACAACAGGGGCGCATCATCAATATCGCGTCTCGCGCATGGCTGGGCAATCGCGGACAAACAAATTACTCGGCCTCAAAAGCTGGTGTGATCGGAATGAGCAGGGCACTGGCACTGGAAATGGGTAAGTACAATGTGGCAGTTAATGTAGTAGCACCCGGACTCATAGAAACGCCATTGACGGCCGGCATAAAAAAAGAAGCACTGGATAAACTGATTGCGGCACAACCCACTAAAACCATGGGTAAGCCCGAAGATGTGGCGCATACGGTTTCATTTCTGGCTTCGCCGAAAACGAATTTTATTACCGGACAAACATTTTATGTGGATGGAGGAAAAAGTATTGGCGCGGGTATTTAACATGAATAAGAATGGATCATAAAAGATTGTACACATGAAGGTGATCAGTATCAAGGTAAATGAGGCTCGGCATGAACTGCTGGTGGGCGAGCACGATACGCTGGCCAAGGTATTGCGTGAGCAACTGGGACTAACCGGTACAAAGATCGGTTGCGAACAGGGTAGTTGCGGAGCCTGTACCGTATTGCTGAACGATAAGCCGGTACTGAGTTGTATCACACCTGCCATGCGCTGCCATGAAACTGAGGTTACTACCATTGAAGGAATTGCCAAGGGCGATGAACTGGATACCCTGCAAAAGAAATTCGTAGAAAAAGGCGCCATTCAATGTGGATTTTGTACACCGGGAATGGTCATTACTTCGGTGGATTTTGTACGAAAAAATCCCAACGCTACACTTGATGAAATAAAACAGGCTTTATCGGGTAATCTCTGCAGATGCACCGGTTATAAAAAAATAATTGAGGCCGTTGCAGAAACCATTCACCCGGAAAATAAATTAAACAAAGAAAAGAAAACCCAATCGACTTCATCTGTAGTAGGTGTTGGCCGACCTTATATTGAAGCCACAAAAAAAGTACAGGGCAAGGCCGATTATGCCGATGATATCCGTTTGAAAAATACTTTGTATTGTAAATTTTTAAGAAGTCCGCTCCCGCATGCCATCATTGAATCCATCGATATTGCTGAAGCCAGCAAATTGGAAGGCGTAAAATATGTGATGACCGGAAAAGAATTACCAGAGAAATTTGGTGTGCTGCCCATCTCGCAGGATGAAACAGCCATGGCCATTGAAAAAGTAAGATATATCGGTGAAGTGGTTGCGGCTGTTGCTGCAGAAACAGCTGATATTGCCGCTGCCGCCTGTAAACTCATCAAAGTAAAATACAAACCGCTTCGTCCGTTTCATGCCATCGATGAATCGTTGAATGATATTGGAACAGATGAAAAGATACATGCCCATACCAAATTCAATAATAATATTCATAAAAAGGCCGAACTGCGTTTTGGTGATCAGGCCACTGCTTTTGAAGCCGCTGCTTTTACCAGTAAAATGAATTTTGAATTTGAAGGCATCTCTCATGGATTCACTGAGCCGCATGCGGCTTCGGCATATTTCGATGATGATGGGCTAACCATTATCACGGCCACCCAGGTACCGCATTATCTGCACCGGGCATTATCAAAGGTTTTGGGTTTGCCGTTGTCGAAAGTGCGCGTGATAAAACCTTATGTGGGTGGTGGGTTTGGAGGAAAAAGCGATCCCTTTCCTCATGAAATGATTATCTCCTGGATGGCCATGAAAACAGGAAGACCGGTGAAGATGCGGTTCAGCAGGGAGGAAGTGTTTCTTTGCAATCATGGAAGGCATCCATCAAAAATGTGGGTGAAGATCGGGGCCGACAAAGCAGGCAAGCTAAATGTGCTGGATGCCGAAATAGCCATTGATGGCGGGGCATATGGAAGCTTTGGCGTGGTAACATCTTATTATAACGGGGTGTTGTTACAAGCACCCTATGCCATACAAGATTTTGGATTTAAAACCTATCGGGTATACACCAATAAACCGCAAAGCGGCGCCATGCGCGGTCATGGTGCAGTGAATTCACGATTCGCAACGGAAAGTCTGATCGACGACCTGGCCCATCAAATGAAAATGGATCCCTGCGAACTGCGCCTGCAAAACTTTATGCCTTCACATTCGCTCACCGTAGGGCATTACCGTATTACGTCTAATGGTAGTCGTGAGTCGCTGCTGAAAGTGATGGAGCAATCGCAATGGAAAACACGGCATGGTCAATTAGCTACTGGTCATGGTTTGGGAGCCGGATGTAGTTTTTTTATCAGCGGTTCTGCCTTGCCCATCATTCGTAATGAATTGCCACAATCGGTGGTGCATTTGAAACTGGATTTCGACGGAAGGGTACTGGTGAGTTCGGGTGCCAGTGATATTGGACAAGGAAGCGACACCATGCTGGCAATCATCGTGGCAGAGGTATTGGGTATTGAAGTAGAGCAAATATTTGTGCAGGCAGCGGACACTTTACTGACTCCGGTTGATCTGGGAAGTTATTCAAGCAGGGTAACCTTTATGGCCGGCAATGCCGCTAAGGATGCAGCAGAGAACATGCGAACGGAGATCTTGCAGGCTGTTTCTACACGAAAAGAAATTGCGGTTGAGGAATTGAATATTTCCGGAGGTAGGGTATTTAGCAATGATAAACAAGTTGACCTATCCTGGTTGGAAGCCGTGGAAATGGTGACCGCCAATCGCGGAGCCGTTACCGTTAGTGGTAAATATATCTCTCCAAAACTCGGTGGTGATTTTAAAGGATCGGGGGCAGGGCTTAGTCCTTCCTATAGTTTTGGCGCCGTGATCGCCGAGGTGAAAGTTGACCTGGAAACGGGTCTGGTGAATCTGGTCAATATCTGGGGTGCGCATGATTGCGGTAAGGCCATCAATCCACTGGCGGTGGAGGGGCAATTGGAAGGGTCATGGCATATGGGCATGGGGCAGGCACTGAGTGAGCAATTGAAATATTATAATGGGTTGTTGCTGAACGGAAATTTTCTGGATTATAAAATTCCTACCTCAGTGGATACACCACTGATCCATGCCAACATCATTGAAACCATTGATCCGGAAGGACCATTCGGTGCCAAGGAATGTGGCGAGGGTGCGCTGCATCCGGTGATTCCGGCGATCGCCAATGCCATCTTTGATGCGGTGGGCGTAAGGATCACCAAATTACCGATCAGTGCAGAAGATATTTTACAAAAGATGAAGATCAATTCAGCAGCAGTTGCTGAAACAAAATAATTATCGCAATCGTATTCAAATATGATAAAGCAAGCAACATATTATAAACCGCTAAGCCTGCAGGAAGCATGGGAAACTGCCCAGCAGCATGCACAGGATTTCAGGTTTATTGCCGGCGGAACAGATGTGATGGTGAATCGGTTCCAGGGAAATGAAAATTCAAATTGTTTAATCGACCTGACAGCCATTGCTGCATTACAAGAAGTAAAAATAAAGGGAGCGTATGTAAGTATAGGTGCCGGAGTGGGATTAAATGATCTGAAAAACCATGCATTGATCACTGATGAATTTCCGGTATTGATCGAGGCTGCCGCAGCCGTGGGCTCGCCGCTGATCCGCAATTCGGCCACCATTGGCGGAAATGTGCTTTGCGAGAATCGCTGTATTTTTTATAATCAATCGGAATGGTGGAGGGATGCGGTGGGTTTCTGTTTAAAATGTGAAGGGAATATTTGCATCGCCACAGGAAGCAAAAAGCATTGTTATTCTGAATTTGTTTCCGATACGGCTCCTGCATTGATCGCTATGGGGGCCATGATCGAGTTGATGGATGCAGATGGAATTAAACTGGTTAAGCTGGAAGATATTTTTACCGGTGATGGCATTCAACCCCGAAACCTTAAACCCTTGGCACTGATCATAGCGATACAATTGCCCCTAAAGCAAGGTTTCCGTGCCGTATTTCAAAAACTGCGTCAAAGGGAGAGTATGGATTTTACTTCACTTACTGCGGTAGTATCAATAGATGTGCATGAAAAGATTAGGATCGTGTTGGGAGGGGTAGACCCCAAACCAGTTGTGGTAGAAGGGGATACACATGCCGACAAAAATGAATTGATCAAACAAGCCATAAAAAAATCGAGGGCCATCGACAACGAAATGTTCTCAAGAACTTACCGCAGAGAAATGATCGGGGTCTTTTTGAGAAGAGCATTCACTCAATTAGCAATTTAGGTTGTACGCACTAGCGGAATATTTTTTTTCAACAATTTTCAACAATTTTCAACGCTCGGTTGAATGAAGCGGCTGAATTGGTTTGCTCAGTAAACAGCCTGATTAGCAAGCCGCTTAAGGATTTTCAATTCTTGGAATATAAAAATTATTGCATACAAGAATGTAGTTTAACTAATGTTCAGACATTGTAGCGTGCTGATTAGAAAAATAATTTTTTACAAAAAACCCATATCTTCATTTTCGTTTCGATTGTGATTGCTAACACTCATATTACCAGTTTGCTTGAAGAAATTGCTTTGCACAATTGTGAAAAAGCATACAAAGCACTTTTCATGGAAATGCATGAAAGCCTGCAGCATTTTGCCTTCAGCATACTCAAATCTACCCAGGATGCCGAGGAAGTGGTTTCCGATTTTTTCATTGCATTATGGCAGCGCAGGGAAAGTTTACGACAACTTGAAAATCCAAAATTGTATTTTTTTGTAGGCGTAAAAAATACGGCCCTGAATAAATTGGCCGCAGCTAAAAGACGTGCGCTTCCACCCGTGGAAGAATGGCAGACCTCTCTCACCAGTGTATTTTTTAACCCGGAAGAACTGATGCTTTCATCCGAACTGGTAAAAAGGATCATGCTGGCGGTGAACGACCTGCCGCCTAAATGCCGGGCCATCTTCAAACTAACCAAGGAAGAGGGCTTGAAATATGCAGAAGTAGCCCAATTGCTCAATATTTCGGTAAAAACGGTGGAGGCCCAGATGGCCATCGCCCTTCGCCGTATAAAGACCCATACCGAATTCAAATCTCAGTTCCCCGAACTGCATTCCCTGCTCAGTAAAAAGAAATAATTTTCTTTTTAGGGGTATTCGCCCTGTTTACTTGTCCTTATAACGTATTAATACACATTTTCGAATGAAAGAGGAAGGATTCTGGATATTATTGTCTAAGAAAATAGCCGGAGAAGCTAGCCCAGCAGAGTTATATCTGCTGGAAGAAATGATCATGAGCAATAGCGAATGGAAGGCCACTGCTGAAACCCTGCAGGAATTATGGAATTCATCACCAGTAAAGCCTGTAGCCGAAAATACCCAGAAAAAAGAAGATGCCTACCTGTTACATATCAGCCGTTTGAAAGAGACCGTGAATGATTTTGAGTCTGCCACAGAAATGACCCCTGGAATGGAAATGGAAGAGGCGCAGGTAATTTCCATCAGAAAGCCTTTTTACAAGAATTGGATCAC
>Ga0194037_1003084_pt1 | contig 10551 bp, 10 predicted proteins | sample JunL306m_MetaG_FD_148653 | JGI IMG/M metagenome (GOLD analysis project Ga0194037, IMG submission 148653) | Anoxic zone freshwater microbial communities from boreal shield lake in IISD Experimental Lakes Area, Ontario, Canada - Jun2016-L304-6m | ecosystem: Environmental > Aquatic > Freshwater >...
GTCTTGACCAATAGCATCGCCGACCTTCTTTTTCCATTGCAACAAAGTTGCTTCAGCAACAGATTCAGAGAGTTGTGGAACTTTAACTTCAAAAATAGCCATGATTAATCCTAGTTATATGTATGTAGAGTTATGACGACGATTATTTCGTAATCACGTAACCTTTTAGATTGGCAAATGCCGTATTCAATAAAGACTTCTGCTGTTCTTGATGGAGATGAGCATATCCACAGGCGGGTGAAGCAGATGCAGGACGTCCTGCATATGCCAACTTCATGCCATCAGACATGTTTTCCAAAATATTATGTTGTACGAAGAACCAAGCACCTTGATTCTGTGGCTCATCCTGACACCACACAACCTCTTGAACTTTTGGATACTTCTTCAACTCGACAGCAAGTGCTTTATGCGGGAATGGATACAGCTGCTCCAAGCGAATGATGGCAACGTCAGTAATCTTCTTCTCTGTGCGCTGTTTCACAAGATCGTAATAAACCTTACCTGAACACATCACCAAACGAGTGACTTGCTTAGCATCGATAGTCTCATCACGCTCAGGCAATATTGTGTGGAATTTGCCTTTGGTAAATTCTGATAAAGGCGACGCTGCCTCTTTATTGCGAAGTAATGATTTGGGAGTGAGCAAGATGAGTGGCTTGCGGAACTGACGAATCATTTGACGGCGTAATACGTGGAAGATCTGCGATGCAGTAGTTGGCTGAATCACTTGCATATTGGTATCAGCACATAACTGCATGAAGCGCTCAAGACGGGCCGATGAATGTTCTGGGCCTTGACCCTCATATCCATGCGGCAACATCATGACTAAGCCATTGACACGGCCCCACTTCACCTCACCCGAGGCGATAAATTGGTCAATGACCACTTGGGCACCATTGGCAAAGTCACCAAATTGCGCTTCCCAGATCGTTAGAGTGTTGGGTTCAGCTGAAGCGTAGCCATACTCAAACCCAAGCACAGCCTCTTCAGACAAAATAGAGTCGATCACTAAAAATGGTGCTTGATCTTTGGCAATATGACGCAAAGGAATATAAACGCCGGTATCCCATTTCTCGCGATTTTGATTGTGCAAAACTGCATGACGATGCGTAAAGGTGCCGCGACCACTGTCTTCACCTGATAAGCGAACTGGATAACCACTCGCCACCAAGGATGCGAATGCCATATGCTCGCCCATACCCCAGTCAATATTGGTTTCACCGCGTCCCATTGCTGCGCGATCATTTAGCACCTTTTCAACTAAGGGATGAACTTTAAAGCCTTCGCGTGCAGTAGAAACGCGTTCAGCCAAACGCTTCCATTCTGTCAAAGGAATAGCTGTATCGGCTTCATCGGTCCATTTCTTATTTAAAAACGGCGCCCAATCAACTGCAAACTTACCCTTGTAATTACTCAGAACTGGATCAGAGGTCTGAATACCGGCATCCATCGCAGCTCGGAAGTCCTTGACCATCTGGTCTCCCGTACCGACAGGCAATGTGCCCTCTGCCTCTAGCTTATCTGCATAAAGCTTACGTGTGCCAGGATGCTCAGCAATAATTTTATACATCAAGGGCTGGGTCATCGAGGGTGTATCTTGCTCGTTATGGCCTAGTTTTCTAAAGCAAACAATGTCGATTGCCACATCTTTATGAAACTGTGTACGAAACTCTATGGCTAGTTGAGTTGCCAATACCACTGCTTCAGGATCATCGCCGTTCACATGCAATACTGGCGCATCAATAATCTTCATGATGTCTGTGCAGTACAAGCTAGAACGCAAGTCTCGCGGGTCTGAAGTAGTGAAGCCAATTTGGTTATTGATCACAATGTGAACTGTGCCGCCGGTGGAATAGCCACGCACCTCTGCCAAAGACAAAGTCTCTTGCATCACACCTTGGCCAGCAATTGCAGCATCACCATGCACTAGCACCGGCAATACCTGTTCTCCCAAAACATCCCCTCGACGATCCATACGGGCTCGGGCTGAACCTTCTACTACTGGATTAACGATCTCTAGATGAGAAGGATTGAATGCCAAAGAAACGTGAACGGGTCCCGTTGGCGTAGAAATATCGCTAGAAAATCCTTGATGATATTTCACATCGCCAGCAGGTAAAGTCTCAGGGCCTTTGTGCTCAAACTCTGCAAACAAATCTTTCGGCATTTTGCCTAAAGTGTTTACTAAGACATTGAGACGACCGCGGTGCGCCATGCCAATGACGATCTCTTGCACCCCTTTGGCACCTGCTTGATGAATTAATTCATCCATGCAAGCAATGAAACTATCGCCACCCTCGAGAGAGAAGCGTTTTTGACCAACATACTTGGCTTGCAGATAACGCTCTAAGCCCTCTGCCGCAGTAACGCGATCTAAAATTTGACGCTTTTTATCCACATCAAATGAAGGTCTTGAGCGGATGGATTCCAACTTCTCTTGCCACCACTTCTTAATCTTTTGGTCAGCAATGAACATATATTCAGCACCAATCGTGCCGCAGTATGTTTCACGCAATGCTTGCAGCAAGTCCCGCAAGCTCATTTCGTTTCTGCCGAAGAATGTATTACTAATATTGAAGACGATATCCATATCGCCATCAGTAAATCCGTAGAAGGCAGGATCTAACTCAGGAATGTCCTGGCGCTCAGTGCGCTTCAAGGGGTCAATGTCTGCCCAGCGATTGCCAACGTTACGATACGCCGCTATCAACTGCTGCACTGCGACACGTTTACGTCCCATATCGGAGTTAGCTGAATCAGAAATCGTTCTGATGGGACCCTGCTTAGCGCGCTCAGCAAAAGACGCAACAATAGGTCCGTGAGCAATGTCAGTGCGAGATGAACCGTCGACAGCTGGGACTTGCTTCACGTTATCAAAATAAGCTCGCCAATGATCAGCTACAGAAGCTGGATCGTGCAAGTAGGATTCGTAGAGATCCTCTACATAGGGTGCGTTACCGCCAAAGAGATAAGAGTTATCTCTTGATTCCTGCATCATGATGCTCACCTTTCATCGGGTTTCCCGACTAAAACTGTGGTTATAACCATTCGTTACGCGGCTTCACCGTTTCACGAATTGATCTGTGCAAAAACTGCTGCTACGCATCTAATTTAACACGATTGACCATTTTCTACAAAAGGACTTTCCCTATCTGTTGCGATTTAGGGGCATTTATCTAGCGAGATGAAATTAATAAGAACTTTCCTACCTGGCTTTAAAGATCTCCTGACAGATTCCCTTAGCTTTGATTTTTATTCTCTAAATCTTCAAATGAATTAATGAAATTAAGGGAAATATGAAAACCATCACCCCAGATATGGAGTATCTCAGCACTAGACAAAGTGCCAAGATTTTGCAGGTATCACTTGGAACGGTCCAAAAAATGGTGGAATTAGGCGAATTAATCGCCTGGAAGACTCGTGGTGGGCATAGGCGTATATTGGCAAGCTCTCTAGAGCAACAGCTCCAGCGTCGCAAAAGAGCCATGCGGCAAAAAACCAGCCAAAACTGTATTGCCATGGGCATCTTCCGCAGGGCTGAAAATAGCCAAGATCTCCTAGAATCGATCCAAGATTGGCAGCTCAAAGTGGAAATGGAGGTTGCTATTGATAGCCTAGAGGGCTTAATGAAGGCGGTATCAATAGCGCCTGATTTGATCTTTTTAGATGCCTTAATACCTCCAGTGGAACAGGTTCATTTAATCCATTATTTGAGTAAAAACAAGGACACACAGAGGATTCCTATCCTAGTAGATGAAGGTTTTATCAAGCTCCACCCTGGTGTAGTTGCTCTAGCGGATGAAAATCATGGTCATAAGCCACCGTTCACTGAAAATATCAAAGCAGAGCTAGAAAATGGCCTGATTGAGCATAACCCCCTCATTATTGGATATCCCGCCACCAATATCGAAGCAGATCAATCATGGCCTCAAGGAAGCCGCCATGAACTATTAGAGTCTATCTTTATAGAAGCTCTAGGAAAGAAGTGCATGTAAGTGATAAAAAAGGCCGCAATTGCGGCCTTTTTTAATGTATCAAATGGTTTTTAGATTAAGTAGCTGCTGCGATCTTTGCCATCAATCCACTTTGGAGCCTTACCACGGCCTGTCCAGGTGTCACCTGTAGATGGGTTACGGTATTTAGGGGCTACCTTACCTCCACTGCTTTTGACGCCTGCTTTGCGACTAAACAAGTCTGAAGCACTTAAGCCATATTGCTCAATAATCACTTTAGCCTTAGCAATACCATCAGCCTTTTCACGGGCAACTGCCTCTTTAATTTGTTTATCTAATTGCTCGCGCTGAGCTAATAGGTCTTTATAAGAAGACATGGATATTTTTCTCCGAATAATGGGTTATTTAAAGTAGCTCAATTAACGCAATTAAACTATTTAAGGAATCATTATATATAAATAAAATTAGACAGCAATTTATATTATTAACCTTTTATTAAAAGGCTTATCTGACTTAATATTTACAATAATCAATATTATCGTTATAAATATTATGATCGATTATGGTGAATTTATAGCAATTACTATTTTCTCAGAGTAAAGGTGCCGCTGGCTTTGGCAGTGACTTCACCAACATCATTTAATACAACCGCTTCACAGTAATGAATCGTATTACCGCCCTTGAGAATGCTGCCCTCAACTATGAGCTTGCCGATACTGGGACGCAAGAAGCTTGTGGTCATATCAATCGTAATCACCCCCAAAGGGTGCTGAGCAGCGCTGCGAGCAGCTGCGGCCATCGCAAAATCGAGCAAAGTCATAATCAAACCCCCATGGGCGACATGAAAGCTATTGGTAAATTCGGGCTTTAAATCAAGACTGATGCGTGACTTACCGTCGCGAGCATATTCCGGAACAACGCCGAGGTGATCTAGAAAAGGAATATCTAAACCAAAGAAACTGGTTCTTTCTTGATCATTGGGCTTGAGATTCGTTGTGCTCATATTGTGATTCATTAAAACCCTAAAGATGGATGGTCGGGGCGAGAGGATTTGAACCTCCGACCACATGCACCCCATGCATGTACGCTACCAGGCTGCGCTACGCCCCGACGAGACAAAATTGTATCAGTAACTATTTAGACAGAATTTGCAGAACAGCTTGCAATTCATCGCGTAGGCGCAGTTCGCCACGCACTTCATCAAGACGATTTCTAGCGCCACTGATGGTAAAGCCCTCCTCATAGAGAAGTGCTCTAATTTTACGAATTAACACTACCTCATGATGCTGATAGTAACGACGATTGCCACGGCGTTTCTGAGGACTCAGCTGCGAAAATTCCTGCTCCCAATAACGCAAAACGTGTGAACGCACACCGCATAGTTCTGCTACTTCGCCAATAGTGAAATAGCGTTTAGATGGTATCGGGGGAAGTTGAGAGCTCGGCAGTGCCAAGCTTGCATCAAACTCGGATTTCTCGAGCATGTGACTCCACTACATCTTTAAGCTTTTGACTTGCATGAAATGTCACTACACGTCTTGCTGCTATCGGAATCATTTGACCTGTTTTTGGATTTCGGCCAGGACGAGCCGATTTATTACGCAACTGGAAATTACCAAAGCCAGAGATCTTCACTTCAACACCAGACTCAAGTGAATGGCCAATGCGATCAAAAAAAGCATCGATCATATCTTTTGCTTCGCGCTTGTTTAAACCAACTTGATCAAAAAGTGCTTCTGATAGCTCATTTTTTGTCACGGTGTCGTTGATATTGAATTCGCTCATTGCCAGTCTCTTCTATAGCTTTTTGATATTTATGTAATATTAAACTAGCGCAGACGGGCTGCGCATTTTTTTTCTACGGCCATCAATAAAGCAGCCATAACCGCATCAATTTGGGGGTCTTGCAATGTTTCATTAGGGTTTAACAGGATCACACGGAAAGCCAAGCTCTTTTCATCGTCAGCCATGCTACTTGATCCTGCCTTTGGTTTGAACTCATCAAAGAGCTCAATGGTTCGAACAAAATTCTGTTTGCTAGCCATCATTGCATCTAACAAAGATTGTGCAGAAACAGCTTGTTTAACTACTAAGGCTAAATCACGTTGAACCGCCTGAAACTTACTTAACTCTTCGGGCTGAGGTAGACCGAGCTTTCTAATTGGATCTAAATCGAATTCAAACAAAACGGGGGCTTGTGGCAGCTCATAGGCTTGTTGCAAACTTGGGTGTAATTCACCTATCCAACCAACTGCAGTTTTTCCTGCGTTTGTTTTTAAGAAGATCTGTGCAGAGCGACCTGGATGCAAAGCGAGATGCTGAGCGGCTTCTGTAATGAAATGCAAAGGATCTAAAACTCTCTCGATGTCGCCCTTTACATCAAAGAAATCAACCGCACGATTAGCGCTTGCCCATTGTTCTGGAACGAAAGAGCCGTAAGCTAAGCCCCCAAGCTTTTGCGCTTGAGTAAAGCCAGTAACCATACCGGGCCCTTCTTGAATAGTGGAATCACGCTTAAATACGCGACCCGCCTCGAAAAGACGTACACGTCCTGCACCACGATTTAAATTGGCTTTGAGATTATTGAGTAAGCCGCCCCATAGAGTACTGCGCATGACACCGTATTGACTAGCAATCGGATTCAAAACGGCAATTACCTCTTTCTCAGTAGCACCAGCCAGACGCTGTTCGCTTTCAAGATCAGTAAAGCCAAAATTAATAGCCTCTTGATAGCCTTGCAATGCTAAACGCTGACGTAATACATGAATGCACCGCTTAGCTTCAGCCTTTGCACTCATTTTTAATAAAGCAACGGGTGGCTGATCAGGAATGTTTTCAAAGCCGTACATCCGTGCAACTTCTTCAATCAAATCTTCTTCGATTTCAATATCAAAGCGATAGCTTGGAGGGCTTACAACAAATACATCACCCTCTTGCTTAAATTCAAAGCCAAGACGCTGAAAGACATCAGTAACAATATCATTAGTCAACGGAATACCAATAACCTGCATTGCACGCGCCAGGCGCATACGCACGGGTTTGCGTACTGGTACATTGAGAACCTGGTCATCTACTGGGCCTGCTTGACCACCACAGACCTCTAGAATTAAGGCTGAGAGATACTCAAGGCAATTGACGGTATTTTGTGGATCTACACCACGCTCAAAACGGTGTGCAGCATCGGTACTGAAATTAAAACGGCGGGCACGTCCCTGAATCGCGGATGGCAACCAATAAGCAGCCTCTACGTAGATATTTTTAGTGTCATCGCTAACAGCGCAGTGATTACCGCCCATGATCCCTGCAAGCGCTACTGGACCTTTTTGATCTGCAACGACACCAGCTTCTTGCGTCTTGCCAGCAGAATCTGGGCCTTGCAAAGTGACTGTCTGGCCATTCAATAACTCAAGAGTTTCACCAGATTTCGCCCAGCGAACGGTAATATCGCCCTCTAACTTATCAATATCAAATACATGGGTGGGCTGACCCATTTCTAACATGACGTAGTTAGAAAGATCGACTAATGCAGAAATACTTCTTTGCCCAGCGCGAGCTAAACGCTGAACGATCCAATCAGGTGTCTTTGCCTTGGGATTAACGCTATGAATCACGCGACCTGCAAAGCGGCCACAAAGCTCTTTGTTCTCAATTAAGACTTTACGCTTGTCTTGTATTGATGTTTGTGGTGGATTCCATTGAGGAGTACATAGTGCAGCGCCGGTGATCGCTGAAACTTCTCGGGCTATGCCCATGAGGGAGAGGCAATCCGCTTTATTTGGCGTTAACTTAATAACAAAGATTTGATCATCTAAATTGAGGTACTCACGGATATCTTTGCCTACTGGTGCATCGGCCGGAAGTTCTAAGATGCCTTCGTGATCATCACCTAAACCGAGTTCACGACCAGAGCACAACATGCCCTGGCTTTCAACGCCGCGTAGCTTGCCTACCTTAATCATGAAAGGCTTGCCACCCACTTCTGCTGGAGGTAATTCTGCGCCTACTAGGGCACATGGAATCTTGATGCCGACACGTGCATTAGGCGCACCGCAAACAATTTGTAACTCTTGACCCGTCCCAGCATCAACTTTGCATACCCGTAAACGATCGGCATCAGGATGTTGCTCAGCAGCCAGAATCTGCGCAATCACAATCTTCGTAAATGCGGGAGCTACTGAATGCCGGTCTTCCACCTCTAAACCTGCCATAGTCATAGCATGTGCCAGTGCATCGCTATCCTGCGATGGGTTTACATACTGACGGAGCCAAGATTCAGAAAATTGCATAGCGCTCTATATTCTTTCTTAAGCAGGGAACTGCGCTAAGAAACGTAAATCATTTTCAAAGAAAAGGCGTAAATCATCTATGCCATAACGCAACATCGATAAACGCTCTAGACCAGAACCAAAAGCAAACCCGGTATAACGCTCCGGATCAATACCCATATTGCGCAGAACATTTGGATGAACCTGCCCTGCTCCGGAAATCTCTAACCAACGGCCAGCCAGTTTGCCGCTACCAAAGGCCATATCGATTTCTGCAGAAGGCTCTGTAAATGGGAAATAAGATGGACGAAAACGAACTTGTAACTCATTCGTTTCAAAGAAAGTTCTCAAGAAATCGGTATACACGCCCTTCAGATCAGCAAAGGAAACTTTTTCTGCGATCCACAAACCTTCAACCTGATGAAACATTGGCGAATGCGTTGCATCGCTATCTACACGATAGGTTCTACCGGGTGCAATCACTTTAATTGGAGGCATGACGTCTGCCTTGGCATATTTCTTAACATGCTCACTTGCATAACGGACCTGAATTGGGCTGGTATGGGTACGCAATAAGAGAGGTTTACCTTGAGAATCTTTGCCGTCAATATAAAAAGTGTCCTGCATAGAGCGGGCAGGATGATTCTCAGGGCTATTTAAGGCTGTGAAATTAAACCAGTCAGTTTCAATTTCAGGACCATCTGCAACATCAAAACCGATGGAGCTAAAGATCTCTTCTACACGCTCCCAAGTGCGCATTACCGGATGCAAACTACCTACTGCTTGGCCACGACCAGGCATAGAGACATCGATTGACTCAGCTGCCAAACGTTGCATCATTACGGCATCAGACAAAGCCTGACGACGCTCTTGTAATGCATCTTCTACTTGGGTTTTGATTTGATTAATTTGGGCGCCAGCACTCTTGCGCTCCTCAGGCGACATTCCACCAAGCGCTTTTAAACGCTCAGTGAGAACACCTGATTTACCGAGATACTTGGCTTTCGCGTCCTCAAGAGCTGCCCCATCAGCAGCTCCGAGGAAATCACGTTTAGCATCCTCGACAATTTGGTCGAGAGAAACCATTGCAGCTTAGTTTTTTAGAAAAAAATTAAGCTGCAGCGCTTACTACGGATTTAATCCGAGTAACCAAAGCGGCAAAAGCCGGCTTGTCAGCAATGGCCATATCAGAAAGTACTTTACGATCGAGATCGATTGAAGCCTTCTTCATACCATTCATGAATACGCTATAGGTCATATCATGCTCACGCACTGCCGCATTGATACGAGCAATCCACAAAGCGCGGAATACACGTTTCTTATTGCGACGGTCACGATAGGCGTATTGACCAGCACGCATAACCGCTTGCTTAGCAATACGGAATACGTTTTTACGACGACCGCGGTAACCTGTTGCGGCATCAGTGATTTTCTTATGACGGGCTCTTGCTGTAACCCCACGTTTGACTCTTGGCATTTGATTCTCCTAATCTAGTCTGAGGTTAAGCGTAAGGAAGCATGGAGCGAATTGACTTAACGTCAGCTTTCGCAACTTCTGTGGTACCACGCAAGTGACGCTTATTCTTGGTAGTCTTCTTGGTGAGGATATGGCGTTTAAAAGCCTGGCCTCGTTTAATCGTTCCGCCTGCGCGAACCGTAAAGCGCTTTTTAGCGCTACTCTTGGTCTTCATCTTGGGCATAAAGCACCCCTTCATTTACTTGTGCAACATAGGTGGCAACCGACGGTTACTCTTCCTGTACCCAGAAGCACTTCTAACTACCAGCACCCTCAGTGATTCACTTCGAGTGCCTCCCTACATAAGAACCAGGTAGAACCTAGTTACTTAGCCTTGCGAATGGGGGCCAATACCATCACCATCTGGCGGCCTTCCATTTTTGGAAACTGTTCGACTTGGCCATGCTCAACAAGGTCCAACTTCAAACGTTCCAACATTCTTGCCCCGATTTCTTGGTGAGCCATTTCACGACCCCGAAACCGTAACGTAATCTTTGTCTTATCGCCATCTTCCAAAAAGCGGATTAAATTGCGTAGCTTTACACCGTAGTCACCATCATCTGTGCCGGGACGGAATTTGACTTCCTTCACCTGAATCACTTTTTGCTTCAGCTTTGCTTCATGCATCCGCTTGGCTTCTTGGTACTTGAATTTGCCGAAGTCCATAATTCGGACAACAGGTGGTTCAGCTGTCGGAGCAATTTCAACCAGATCGGTCTCTTTCTCTTCTGCTGCAGCCAAGGCTTCACTCAACTTAACTACACCGATGGGCTCTCCATCAATTCCAATCAAACGCACTTCAGGAGCAGTAATTTCC
>Ga0194037_1003085_pt1 | contig 10550 bp, 10 predicted proteins | sample JunL306m_MetaG_FD_148653 | JGI IMG/M metagenome (GOLD analysis project Ga0194037, IMG submission 148653) | Anoxic zone freshwater microbial communities from boreal shield lake in IISD Experimental Lakes Area, Ontario, Canada - Jun2016-L304-6m | ecosystem: Environmental > Aquatic > Freshwater >...
ACCTTGCCCGCATCTTTGATGCGCCAACACAAGCAAAAATACTGGCGCTATCTCTCGATTACGACAAATTATCGGCAACGCCAGTTGATGAGTTTATGGACTTACTGGCGCTTTAATGAGTCGGATTCTCATTGCGCCTGACTCTTATAAGGGCAGTGCAACGAGTATCGAAGTAGCGCGTGCAATTGCACAAGGTTGGCGATCAGTTCGGCCGCTTGATGAGTTGATTCAAATTCCTTTTGCCGATGGCGGCGAAGGCTCTTTACTTGCCATTGAATGCGCGCGACCTAGCTCTCAGCGAATCTATTGCCCTGAAGTTTCACCTGATGCGTATTGGCTTTTACTGGATGATTCAACGGCAATCGTTGAGCTGGCGCAAACTTCGGGATTAACGCTTTTACCGGCGTTAGATCCGATGGGGGCGCACACTTTCGCCTTTGGTCAAGTATTAGCAATAGCAGCACAAGATTCACGTGTTGAAAAGATTTATTGTGCGCTCGGTGGATCCGCGAGCACTGATGCTGGAGTCGGAGCACTTATGGCGTTAGGTTTTGAATTCTTGGATGCGCATGGGCTCAGTGTTGGTTTAGGAGGACAGGCGCTTTTAGAGATTTCAAGCATTTCAACGTCGCGTGCCATTTCTCCCCCAAGCGGTGGAGTCGTTCTACTTGTTGATGTGCAATCACAGCTCCTCGGAAAAAATGGTGCGGCTTCAGTTTATGCTCCACAAAAAGGTGCAACAAAAGTGCAAGTGGCAGAACTCGAAAATGCGCTACGACATTTCGCCACTCTTACAGAGCAAGAAGAAAGTCCCGGTAGCGGGGCAGCAGGGGGAAGTGCATTTGGCCTTTGCGCACTTTGGGGTGCAACGATTGACAGTGGATCCGAAAAGATTGCAGAACTCTGTGGAATCGAGGGTGCATTAATTGATACTGATTTGGTTATAACTGGTGAAGGTCGTTTAGATTCCCAAAGTTTTCAAGGCAAAGTCGTGGGCCACATAAGTCAACGTGCTTCTGCAGCGCACGTGCCCATTGCCTACTGTGTCGGCTCCGTTGAGGGAGATTTTCCATCGCAGTCAATCGGAGGAGTTTCGCTATCTGAAATTGCTGGAAGCTCTACTCTCGCAATGCGGAATCCAGAGAAATATTTGATTGAAGCCGGCGTACAACTAACCAAACTCCTATAAGATTTTCAATCATGTGGATTCAAACGATATGAGTGCTCCAAAGATTTGGTGTGAATTCTCTGGATTAGAGATTCCGGAATCATTGGAAGCTTTACCTATACGTGGAGAAGTTCCCGAACCCGAAATTCTCGCATCGATTCAATTTTATATTCCCCCTTATATGTCTGGAGCCCGAGCTCTGGAAGGCATTTCAAGGATGTCCTCGCTTCAAGTTATTCAAAGCCCAAATGCTGGGGTCGATGATCTCCTTGAAATTCTTCCACCCGGCGTTACATTGTGTAACGCAAAAGGTGTCCATGATGCATCCACTGCGGAGTTAGCAGTTGGATTGACGATTAGCGCTAGGCGCGGACTTGCAACTTTCATGGTAAATCAAAGCAAGGGCCTTTGGATTCACGAGCGTCGAAGCGCACTTGCTGATTCACGTGTGGGAATTGTTGGTACAGGAAGCATCGGTACCTTGATTGCTCAACAGTTGAGTCTTTTTAATGTTGAGGTCATCGGTTTTAGTCGCAGTGGAAATAACTCAAGCAGGACGATGGCCGACTTTGATCATTTGCTACCAACTCTGGATGTTGTGATCCTGATACTTCCATTAACTGAGCAATCACGTCACTTGATGAATCGATCGAGAATTAATTCGATGAAAGCTGGCGCGACGTTAATAAATGTGGCTCGAGGTGCTGTAGTCGATACGGATGCGTTAGTAGATGCTTTGAATCGTGGTCACATTACTGCTGGTTTAGATGTTACTGATCCTGAACCATTACCAATAGGACATCCCTTATGGAGTGCGCCAAATGTAATTATTACTCCGCATGTGGGGGGAGACTCCACAGCGTTTAATCCACGTGTTCGAGCCCTTATAGAAAGTCAGTTGGAACGCTTCGCAACCGGGCAACCACTTATTAATATAGTGGCTGGCCCACCTCGCTAAAGGATTGCGACCGTTTGCTGGTCGATGAAATCCCAGTCATAGTCAATACATAGACCTTCACCCTGCGGCGCCATCACGTAGCCATCAACGATGTTGAGCTTGCTCTTGGTACCGAACTCAAAGTCATCAAATGGATAGAGTGTTTCGAAGAATTCACAATTGCTAATTGCAAGTGATGGATGAAGTTGAACCTGCTCAAGGCCGTGATAAATCGTTGTATGCAGCTCACACTGAATACCATGAGCTTCAGCCAAGTGCGCAGTTTTCATCACCGCTGTGATGCCTGCTCGCCATGAGACATCGGTACGGACTATATCTACGATGCCTTCCTTGATGCAGTGAGCAACACTGTATTGGTTTCCAGCGATCACTTCAGTGCCGCATATTGGAATATCTAACTTTTCACGTAGTTTTTTCAGCCCATTGAGATTAACATCGAGTAGTGGTTCTTCGAACCATTTATAACCAAGGCGCTCAAGTTCACGTCCTGCCTTCAACGCCTCTTCATACGATGCCATAATCACGGGATCGGCCATCAAAGTGAAATCATCGCCCACGGCTTCTCGCACTGCGCGGTAACAGGCGATGTCAAGATCTAGGCCTCCCGGTGGGTGAAGTTTGTAACCTTTATATCCCTTAGCTTTTACTTCTAGAGCCTGCTTTGCATAATCTTCAGGTCCAGGCAAGAACATCGAGGAAACGTATAACGGAACTTTTTCGCGAGCAGCACCGAGCAGTTTGTAAACAGGTTGATGTGCCATCTTTCCGACGATGTCCCAACAAGCATTATCAAAGGGTGCATATGCATATATCGGTACGTGGTTCCATCGGCGATCAAAGAGTTCGAAATCCTTTATATTCTTAGCCGAACTATGTGCGCTACGACCGAGGAAGAATGGTTTTACTTGCGACATCGCCGCAGCAGCGGTCTTAGCATCGAGTGCACCGAAGCCAAAAGACGTACCTTTCACACCATCTTCCGTAGTGATTGTGATAACGGTGAAATCCGGACGCGAACCACCGGGGAGCTTCACAGCATCTACTGCATCAAGAGAGTTGAGTTCATTACCTCCGCGACACGCACGAATCTCAATATTCATTATGATCGAGGTATTCATCTGATCCCCTTATCTCAAAAATCCTATAGGATAAACTAATCCCAGAATGCCTTGACGTCAAGAAAAAAACTGTATTTCTTACTTATTTGCAGCCTTAACTGACGGCGAGAACCGCTTCAATGATGACTCAATATGTGAGTGCATAGCGCTGCGAGCTGCCTTTGGGTTTTGATCGATTATCGCTTTTGTGATGGCATCATGTTCTTTGATTGCGAGCTGCCCGGATCCAGATTGGTAGTACTGCTCAAATAAGTCTTGTACAAACTGAGTTCTTGACTCATTCTCAATTAGTTGTAGTTTATTTGCCATAAATAGGCGAAATAGATGGAGATGGCAGTGCGTGTGTTCAAAAGCACTAGCTACCGAACTACTTCCGGAGATATGAGCAATCAAAGTATGAAAGCGAGCATCGTGTTCAGTTAGCGCTTGAAATTGATCGTCGACTCTGAATTTAAGTGCGGCCTTTGCGCTTTGCATTTCGCCTTTAAGCGCAGTTTTTCCAGTAGAGTCAATTTTAATAGCAGCTTGTTCAGCTGCCCAAGGCTCAATTAATAATCTAAATTGAAAGAGATCGTTGAACTCTTCCATTGAAAGCAGGTTAGTGGCCGTATAACCTTTAAGTGGCTCCTTTGCGATGAGCCCATCGGATTCTAATCGTGCGAGGGCCTCACGTACTGGTGTCTGAGAAACTTGGAGCTCGACTGCCAAGGCATCTATATTCACACGCGAACCCGGTGCGATCTCGTGTTCGAAAATCATGGCCTTGATCATGTCGTATATCTCATCGGAGAGAACTGATCGACGAGGAGAGCGTTTAGTTTTTGGTGGAGCAATCTTCTTCTTAGCCATTCTCGCTCCTCGTTCTATCTATTGACGCTGCTATTTTGGAAGTCGAAGGCCCTGCATTCCACCATCTACTGCCAGGATAGTTCCAGTTGTGGAACCTTGACGCGGGCTAGCTAAATAGAGAATTGCACTCGCAACTTCATCTGCAGATACTAATCGACCGAGAGGCTGTCTGGCCTCCAAGTATTCCCTTTCGGCAACTGGATTCTTGGCCTGGGATAACAGTCGCTGAACCCACGGGGTATCGGCGGTTCCTGGGTTCACGCAGTTAACCCGTATCTTCTCAGAGACTGCATCGGCAGCCATGGCCAAAGTCAGTGACATGACCGCTCCTTTGCTGGCGGAATACACAGCGCGTTTCGGTAATCCAGCCGTTGCGGCGATTGAGCACGTATTTACGATCGCCGCCGACTTACTCTTTCGTAGGAATGGCATTGCTACCGCCGAAACTCGGCCTATACCGATTACATTTATGTTGAGAACACTCTGCCACTCATCTTCAGTTGCATCCTCAACCGTACCGACGGCACCAATACCAGCATTATTTGCCAAAATATCAATAGTGTCAGTGAACTTTGCAATCTCTTCAAATGCTGTTTTAACTCGAACTGAATCTCCTACGTCGCATGAAATCCAGGTCGCGACATCGGCCATCGACCCTTGCTTAAGGTCTAAACCAAAGACGCGAGCCCCCTGTTCATGCAACGATCGAGCAACAGCTAGACCAATACCGGAACCCGCTCCAGTTACTACGGCGATTAGACCTTTGAACTCTGAGTTCATGCACGTGCTCCATTCATCCAGTAGCTACCATTTGGATATCCATATTCCTCGATACTGCTTTCTTTTATTTGGCCACCTCCGCCGGGACGTGTGGGTGGCATGTACCTCCCATTTATGAGAGTGACAGGATTAGTCATGTGCTCATGGAGGTGATCTACATATTCAATAACACGTGCATCATGGTGGCCAGTCACAGCGACGACATCAAAGAAAGCAAGATGTTGCACGAGCTCACATAGACCTACTCCGCCAGCATGAGGGCAAATCGGAACACCAAACTTTGCTGCCAATAGGATATTTGCCAAATTTTCATTGACGCCCGCAACTCGAGTGGCATCAATCTGCATTACCGAAACTGCATTTGCCTGTAAGAGTTGCTTAAAGATTATGCGGTTGTTTGCCATTTCACCAGTCGCAATTGGCGTGGGGGCAATTTCTTGCGCAATGCGTGCATGTGCCAGAACGTCTTCTGGGTGCGTTGGTTCTTCGACCCAGCGAAGATTGTACGGAGCCAGAGCCTTAATCCACATTATTGCGGTTTCAACATCCCAGACTTGATTGGCATCAACAGCGATACCAAAGTCTGGTCCAAGCAATTCGCGGACTTTGCCCAAGCGGCGTTGATCTTCAGCAATGGATTTGCCACATTTATATTTAATTAAACTGAAACCATCTGCTTTTGCTTCCGCACTTAACTTTAACATTTTCTCATCATTATAGCCGAGCCATCCAGGGGTGGTTGTATAAGCTGGAACTCCAACCTCTCTCAATTTCTTTTCGTTGTTGGCTTTTGAAACTTCACCTCGCTTCAATATTTCTAAAGCATCGGCCGGTGTAATTGCATCGGCGATGTAGCGAAAATCAATTGCTGCGACAATTTCTTCTGGAGACATATCTGAAAGTAATTTCCAGAGTGGCACACTCTTTACTTTTGCAAAGAGATCCCACAGTGCGTTGAGAGTGCCACCGATTGCCATATGAAAGACCCCGGCATCAGCCGCATGCCATCTCAACTGACTATCACTACTGAGTTCGCGCGCAATATCTCCGATATTTGTAAAAGCTTGTGCAACATCTTTACCGATCATTTTTTCGGCAACAATGGAAAGGGCAGCAATTTGAACATCAGTGCCTCGGCCAAGTGTAAAAACAAGAGAATTTCCGGAGATCCCGGGCTCATTTGTATCAAAACGAAGACAGGCGCCTGAGTAGTCGGGATCTGGATTCATAGCATCCGAACCATCGAGCATTATTGAGGTTGGGAACCGGACATCGGATACCTCAAAGCCAGTTATTTCTAGAGCCATTGCTCATCCTCTCGCACGTACGGTTCGGAAATGTCATTGCCAAATGCTATACGAAATAGGATTTTTCCGCTATTCTCCCTTTATGGTGCTAGGGGAAAACCCCGTAGGGGCAACATTTCAATGATTGGATAGGGGAGTTTCTTGAAAACTAAAAGTAAAAAAGTCATGGCCTTGGTTGGCTCGGCAGCGATTATATTCTCGGCACTTGCCGCTATACCTGCCCAAGCCGCGAAGCCAACAATTGTTGTTTGGGTGGATGCGCCACGCATGCCAGCCGCAAAGCTCTACGCAGATATTATAAAAGACACAGTAAATGTGAAAGTCGAACTTCACAATTCGAACGAATTAGTTCAGAAAGTTTCGCTATTCAACAAGGTAAAGAAGGGATGGCCGGATGTTGAATTCAGCGATCCCAACGATATCGGAGTTCTAAAAGACGCTAAAGATGCATTAGCGCTTGATAGTTATGCACCAGCAAGTTTTTGGAGTGATATGCAAGGTGGAAATCAGTGGTGCAAAGGCTCTGACGGTAAGACTTATTGCGTCAAAAATGACTTAGCACAAGATGTCCTATGGGTAAATGTGAAACTCATGAAGCAATTTAAATACAACGTTCCTAAAACGATGGATGACTTTGCTAAGATTGGTGCCGATATAGCCAAAAATCACCCAGGTTACTCTCTTGGCGCACTTGGCGACGTAATCATGTATTCGTCATTCCTGTGGCCATCTCAATGTCCTACCGGCCAAGCAACTTCTGACACAGTGGTAAGAATCGCACCAACATCACCAAAATGTACACGTGCAACTGCACTCGTTCAGCCAATGATAGATTCTGGTGTTCTCTCAACTCAATCTCCAGATAATCCTGAATTTCAAAAAGCATATGCAAAGAACGACAAAGTTGTAATGACAATCGGACCTTCGTGGTTCGGCGAGTTTGAAATCCGCCCTACGTCTTCATGGGGCGTGCCCGCTGGAGAAATTACTGCGGCACCAATGCCAACTTGGGCTGGAGAAAAAGTCAACTATTCCGGTGAATATGGAGGTGGAATCTGGACGGTTTCTCCGCATACTAAGTACCCTAAAGAGGCACTTGCATTTGCAATATTTATGGACCAAGACAAAAGAAGTATTGTTGATGTCTTGAATCCTGACGGAAGTCATGGAGCTCCAACTTTCCCGGCGTCGGCTTTAGGAAACGCATTGTGGAAGGTAAAAATCTCAGCTGATAAGTATTACGCAGCGGATCCATATCCAGCAATGCTTGCGCAGTCCACAAAGATTTTCCCAGGTGAGAAACCGGTCAGTTTTGACCTGCAGGGGGCCATGGCCGGTACTTATGCCAATACCTTGAGAGATACTAAAAACGCCCAAAAGGCCCTAGAAGCCTATGCAACCTATGCAACTAATCTTGCTAAGCAGCTTGGCTACACAGTTATAACAAAGTAGGAAGCTTCCTAAGGAACTTCAAAAAGGTGGAGAACCTAGATGAGCGATTGCTCGTTCATCTAGGTCCCCATTTACCACTTATCCTCCAATAGTGAATTTACGGAAAGAGTTTTCTTGGAATCCAAAATTAAGCTCCCTCGCAATAAAAACTTTGCTATGTATCTGATGCTCATGCCGTACTTCTTGATGCTTATAGCTTTCGGATTTATTCCTGTGCTTATGGCGATTAGCGAGGTGCCAACTAAATCGCGAGCAAATCCAAATGGCGGGTGGGATGCTTTCTATATCGTAATGCACGATTTTCGTTTTTTACCAGCTATTGAACATGTTGTTGGTTTCATGTTGATTTTTGTCCCTGCAACAATCTTTTTTGTGCTCATGATGGCACTTATGCTCGATGTTAAGCCGACAAAATGGAAAAAGTACGTTCGGCTCGCGTACATAGTCCCAGCTTCGATTTCCGGTGCAGTTTCAGTTCTCGTGTGGTACGTAATATTTACTCCAACCCTCAGCCCTGCCAGAATAATTCTAAAACTCTTTGGCTTAGTCAGAAGTGATCAAATTTGGCAAACTGGTAATTTGATGTATTTGTTCGCCCTAATGGCCTTTTTCACCATTGCTGGCAATTGGGTATTGATTCAATTCGGATCATTACAATCCATTTCAAGCGAAGTAATTGAGGCCGCAAGAGTGGATGGCTGTTCCGCGTTTCAATTGGCATGGCGAATCAAACTGCCACTCATAAAGAAATACATTATTTATATGAGCGTATTGGTTTTCGCCGGAGGGCTTCAATTGTTCGTAGAACCACAGTTACTTAATACTGGAATTTATATGGGAATTGCCCAAGCGTGGACTCCAGATCAGCTTACCTATGAATTAGCATTCAAAAATGGTGATTACGGTGGCGCTTCTGCTCTTGCTCTAACCATGCTTATTCCCAGCTTGCTAGGTGCATTATTTGTGATATTCCGAACTGATATGTTCGAAGAGGCTAATTCTCTTAAAAAGAGAAAGGTCAAGGAGTGAAAATCTTGAAAATATTGAATTCGACTAGTCGCTCACGAAAGCTCCGTCAGGAAAGTCGATTATCGACTGGATTAATTAATCTTTTGTTGGTCGGTTTTGCAATATTAAGCCTAATACCCATGTTCTGGCTATTGTTAGCCCCAACAAAAACTGATGCTGAACTATCAAATAAGAATCCATTAATGTTTGGAAAATTGAGTGGCTACCTAAGAGCATGGAAAAATCTTCAGTATTTCGACAATGGTGTTATCGGAAAATGGGCGCTAAATTCGGTCACTTATACATTCGCTGTAGTCGTGATTGCAACAATTTCTGCCTCGCTCGCGGGATTTGCTCTCTCGGCATCCACTATTCGATTCAGACGTCCAATTCTTATTGCAACTTTGATTACCATGCTTGTGCCCCCGATGGGAATGGTCGTACCAGTATTCATTCTTATGGATAAAATCAATCTGACCGACAACGCATGGAGCGTTATTCTGGTGTCTTCGCTCTATCCATTCGGAGCGTTTCTCTCATTCATTTATTACAGCACTACGATTCCAAAAGAGCTTTACGAATCAGCACGCCTCGACGGATGCAGTGATTTCAAGTTATATAGAACTATAGCTTTTCCGCTGTCGAAACCATTAATAGCGTTATTGGCCTTTTTCGCATTTGTTGGAAATTGGGCAAACTACTTTTTACCGTATGTTCTTCTTTCGACGCCAGAGCATTTTACTTTGCCGGTTGGTTTAGGTTTTCTCTTTTATTCATCGCCCGCAATAGATCCCGGAATAGGAGCGACTTCTCTTCCAATTTATAAACCAGAAATTGCACTTGCGGGAGTCCTAGTAGCCCTACCAGTCATGATCATGTTCCTCTTCTCGCAGAAACGATTAGTGCGGGGAATGCTTTCAGGATCAATTAAGGAATAATTATGACACACAACACTTTAGTGAAACTAAGGACAGGTTTAGAGATTTCTCAGTTTGGATTAGGCACTGCAACATTTGGGGGTCTTTACACAACAATGACTGACGAAGATGCAATATCAACAGTCGAAACGGCACTTCGTCTTGGCATTACCTACATAGATACTGCGCCTCATTACGGTAAAGGTAGCGGAGAGAGGCGTTTGGCTAAAGCACTTGCAAGTAAAAAAGATTTCCATTTATCCACTAAAATTGGAAGATTATTGATACCGGCTGTTGATATTCTAGATCTCGAATTTGCTGATTCCGATACGAGTGTTGCAAGACAGTTAGATTATTCAGCATCAGGGGTTGAACGATCTTTAAAGGAGAGTCTCGAACGACTTGAGATGGATCATGTTGATATTGTTTATATTCATGACCCCGAAGATTCAAGCTATATTGATCAATGTATTCAAGAGGCCTATCCAGCGTTAGAAAAAATGCGGAGTGAGGGTCTAATCAAGGCAATTGGAGTTGGAATGAACGATAGCGCAATTTCAACACGCTTCGTAAATGAAACCGATATTGATATGGTTTTGATTGCGGGTCGATACACACTACTTGATCAATCAGCTGCAGAGGATCTCTTACCGGCAGCGCTAAAGCGTGGAGTCGACATTATTGCTGCAGGGGTTTTGAACTCCGGAATCCTTGCAAATCCGGTTGCTGGGGCGACATTTGACTATGCCCCAGCGACTCCGCAGATGCTTTCAAAGGCTTTGAAGATAAAAGAGATTGTGGGTAGTTATGGGGTTTCTTTGGCGAGCGCGGCGTTGCAATTTCCTCTGCGCCATCCAAGCGTCAAAGGCGTCCTCGTTGGCTGTAGGAGCAGTCAAGAAGTTATTGATAATGCTTCTGCCTTTGATACTCGCATTCCAGAACAAGTCTGGCGAGACCTTGCCGACAGTTATATAGAATCGTAGAGCGCTAAAT
>Ga0194037_1003086_pt1 | contig 10547 bp, 13 predicted proteins | sample JunL306m_MetaG_FD_148653 | JGI IMG/M metagenome (GOLD analysis project Ga0194037, IMG submission 148653) | Anoxic zone freshwater microbial communities from boreal shield lake in IISD Experimental Lakes Area, Ontario, Canada - Jun2016-L304-6m | ecosystem: Environmental > Aquatic > Freshwater >...
CAGCTTGCATGCTCTTGAAGACCATTTGGAAGCCTCGTTAAGAGTGATGGAAAATGATACACAAAGAGTTCATTCCATCGTCGCATGGCCTTGGATTATGGATTCACTATTGATTTAGAAATGGAATAACTTCATCCCCAAATCCACACCAGCATACAGCGGCACATCTTTCACAGCAATCAAAACTGCACTTTTACCTCTCGACTACACAGCCCCCTGGTGCCTCTTGCGCACCCAGCATGCTCCACTGATAGAGGGGTTTTGCTGTGGATACGAAGCTCTGAAAGCACTACTTTTCAGCGAAGGTTTGTCAGGATAAGCGGAATATCAAAGTTTGCGGCAAAACGTTTTTTCTGTCATGACAAAGTCTGGCATTTATTTTATATTCTCATGCAGAAAGCAATAAAACAGAATTTTCCATGACTGCACAAACCGCCAAAACCGAAAAACTTGACCTCCGCCTCTCCCTGCAGGCCAAGGAGGTGTTGCGCATCGCCGCAATTGCCGCGCATCGCTCAGTAAGTGAATTTGTACTTGAGAGTGCTCTATCTCGTGCCGAAGAGACTCTTGCCGATCGCCGTTCTTTTACCCTTGACGACGAACAATGGAGAGCATTTGTTGCTGCGCTTGATGCCCCGCCACGAGAGGTGCCAAGGCTCAAGAAGCTTTTTCAGGACAAGAGCATTTTTGAGCAAGCGTAACACCTTATGCCTGAGCAACAAGTGGCTGAACATTAGAGCAATCTACCGCACAACATTAACAACAAGCTTCTCATGAGCAGAGATCTCAAGCGAAAAGATGTAAAAAAACGAGACGACAACGCAATTGAAGGAAATTCCGTTATCCAGTTGTCAGTCGAAGGCCAGCTTGCCTTTGCCAAGGCTTTGCTGAATCCGCCAGAGCCCAATGCCGCATTGCGACGGGCATTCGAAAGTCACGGTGCATTGTTTGGCCCATTGTTAATACGCCCTAAAAAATCGAATCTCTGTGTAGAGAATTCGGCTATGAACCGCCAATAATTTGTACACCACAAGAACTTATGGAGGGCTAATTTTATGTGGCAAGACCCAATAGTAAAAGAAACTCGTGAGCTTCGAGAAGAATACGCGGAGAAGTTTAACCATGACCCCGAAGCTATCTTTGATGATATTCTTAAACGTCAGAGCCAACCTGGTAGAAAGCTTGTCTCTCTACCCCCACGAAAACCCCAATTTACACCCAAAGCTGCCTGACATGGCACTTAAGCGGGACGTACCTTTTCGTGGTGGTTTTGTTTCCCTATTCATACACCGTCCCCATCTCTAACGCAGTTGATGATCACTTGTTCTGTCATGACAACGTCTGGCATTTTTTATTTTCTCAGGCTGACAGCAACAAAACAGAAAATGCGCAAAAGAGCCTGCGGGGATAAACAAAAAACTTGATCCTGCGACAAGAATCTCTTGAAAACGCCCAACGGAGGGATTTGTTTGAAGCGTCACTTTTCACTACATTTGTAGCAATGCTATCCAAAGGGAGAGATTATGGGAATGCCAGTACGAATAGATGATACCTTGTATGGTCAGGCAAGAGCACAGGCCAAGGCTGAGCATCGTACCATTGCTGGGCAGATTGAGTTTTGGGCGATGATCGGACGGGCGGCTCTCGACAATCCGGATTTGCCAATTGATTTTGTTCGTGATCTTCTGGTTGCACGGGCAGAGGACAAGTCGCACTCAACACCATTCGTCCCGGAAGGAAATCGTTCTTGATGAATAACGACATTCAGGTTCATCAAAGCACTCTGTTCAGGCGTACTTATAAGCGGCTGCACCCAAACGAGAAGGCTGATGTTGATGATGCCATTGCTGAAATTATCAAAGATCCAACGGTGGGTGAGCCAAAAAAGGGTGATCTGACTGGTGTTTTTGTCTATAACTTTAGGTGTAACGGTCAACTTACCCTGCTCGCCTACAAGTATGATGCCGTAAGCCGTCTCTTGCTTCTGTTGGGCTCCCACGAAAATTTTTACAGAACACTCAAGCCTTGATGCTGCCCTGTCCTGCGAAAATACAACGGTCGAATGTGGTAAGCTTCTTATGAACACCTCTCTCAAGCCCAAAGATGTGAAAGAACCAGCAAAAAAGATCAACGACTTGACGAATACCGTGCAGCGACCGGTAAAACTGATGAAGAAAAATAATGAGTGAGGCACTTGAAATGGGATTTGTTGCCGATGACCGTCTGGCCGGTTTTCGCCTGCAACGGCTTGAGATATTTAACTGGGGCACCTTCGACGGGCGGGTCTGGACGCTTAAGCTGGGCGGAAAAAACGGGCTCCTCACGGGAGATATCGGCTCCGGAAAATCGACGCTGGTTGATGCCGTGACCACCCTTCTGGTTCCAAGCCAGCGCATTGCCTACAACAAGGCGGCAGGTGCCGACAACCGCGAACGCACCCTGCGCTCCTACGTTCTGGGCTACTTCAAGTCGGAGCGGCAGGAGAATCTCGGAGGCGGAGCCAAACCGGTCGCCCTGCGCGATCTCAACGGTTATTCGGTGATTCTTGGCGTCTTTCATAACGAAGGGTACGATAAGACCGTCACCCTGGCGCAACTCTTCTGGATGAAAGATGCCACACAGCCCGCCCGCCTCTATGCCGTCTGTGAGCGCGACTTGTCCATCGCCGCCGATTTTTCAAACTTTGGCAGCGAAATTTCGACCCTGCGCAAGCGCCTTCGCGGATCGGGCATTGAGCTGTTTGAGAGCTTTCCACCCTACGGAGCGTGGTTTCGGCGGCGATTCGGGATTGAAAACGAGCAGGCGCTGGAGCTGTTTCATCAAACCGTCTCGCTCAAGTCGGTGGGCAATCTGACCGATTTTGTGCGCCTCCACATGCTTGAGCCCTTCACGGTTGAGCCTCGCATTGCCGCCCTTATCCAGCATTTTGAAGATCTCAACCGGGCGCACGAAGCTGTCCTCAAGGCGAAGCGGCAGATAGAGATGCTGGGCCCTCTGGTGGCGGATTGCGACAATCACCAGATAATGGCTCAACGGTCGGAAGAGCTGCGCGCCTCTCGCGACTGCCTTCGCCCCTGGTTCGCCTCCCTAAAACTTGAACTGCTCGACAAACGCCACACCTCCCTGAATGAGGAGCTGAGCCGTCACCAGATCGCCATTGAGCGTCTGGACGGAGATCGTCGCACCCAGCGTGATCGTGACCGTGAGCTGCGCCGAACCATCGCTGAAAACGGCGGCGACCGGATTGAGAGTATCGCCACAGAGATTCGGCAGCATCAGCAAGAGCTTGAACGGCGCAACCAGAAGGCAACCCGATATGGAAAACTTGCCAGCCAGCTTGGGGAGCATCCGGTAACCAGCGCTGAGGAATTTTATCAGCAACGTGCCGGACATGCAGCCATGCACGAGGCGACCGCCGACGCTGAAGTGAGGGTTCAAAACAATCTCAATGAGGCGGGAGTGCTCTTTACCCAGGGGCATCAGGAGCACGAACAACTGACCGCCGAGATCAAGAGCCTCAAAGCCCGCATGAGCAATATCGATGAAAAACAGATTGCCATGCGCCGTTCGCTCTGCAAGGCGCTGAATCTCGCGGAGGTTGAGATGCCCTTTGCCGGTGAGTTGCTTCAGGTTCAGGAGGGAGAGCAGCTTTGGGAAGGAGCCATTGAGCGGGTGCTCCGCAACTTCGGTCTCTCGCTGCTGGTGCCCGATCTTCACTACCCGAAGGTGGCCGAATGGGTGGAGCGCACCAATCTGAAAGGGCGGCTGGTCTATTTTCGGGTGCGACCACTCTCTCGCGGCGAACAGTTGCCCGATCATCCGGCTTCACTCAGCCGCAAGCTCGCCATCAAAGGCGATTCTCCCTATTTTGACTGGCTCGAACGGGAGGTGGCGCATCGTTTCGATCTGGTCTGCTGCATGAGTCAGGAGGAGTTTCGGAGGGAGAAAAAAGCGATCACCCAGGCCGGACAAATCAAGTCGCCGGGTGAACGGCACGAAAAGGATGACCGCCACCGCCTCGACGACCGCAGCCGCTATGTGCTGGGGTGGAGCAATGCCGCCAAAATTGCCGTCCTTGAAGAGAAGGCCAAAGAGCAGCAAACCGAGCTTGCCAAACTCGCTGGCCGCATCAGCACCTTGCAGCAGGAGCAGAAAACACTCAAGGATCGGCTCACCATTCTCTCCAAGCTTGACGAGTATCCCGATTTCAACGATCTCGACTGGCAGCCTCTCGCCGTTGCCATCGCCCGGCTGGAGACGGAAAAGCGCGACCTTGAAGCCACCTCCAATATTCTGCAAACCCTGACCGAGCAACTTGCCGTGCTGGAGCAGGAACTGCATGAGACGGAGCGACAGCTTGACGACAGAAAGGATAAACGTTCAAAAATTGAGCAGAAAATCAGCGTCATCACGGAGTTGCAGCAGCAGACGGCGGCGCTGCTGGCTGAAGCGGGGGCGGAAGTTGCCGTGCGTTTCCCCATGCTCCAGCTCATGCGGCAGGAGGCTGTCGGCGATCAGTCGCTGACGGTTGAATCGTGCGACAATCGCGAGCGGGAGATGCGTGACTGGCTGCAGGTCAAGATCGACAACGAAGACAGAAAGCTCTCCCGATTGGGCGAAAAGATCATCAGGGCGATGACCGAATACAAGGAGGAGTGGAAACTCGAAACCCGCGAGGTGGATGTTAACATTGCCGCAGGGAAGGAGTATCGTTCAATGTTTGAGCAACTTCAGGCTGATGACCTGCCGCGATTTGAGGGGAGGTTCAAGGATCTGCTCAACGAAAACACCATCCGTGAGGTGGCCAATTTCCAGTCGCAACTGGCCCGGGAGCGGGAGACCATCAAGGAGCGCATTACCCGCCTCAACGAATCGCTCACGCAGATCGACTTCAATCCGGGGCGATACATCACCCTCGAAGCACAGATGAACCTCGATGCCGACATCCGTGACTTTCAGTCGGAGCTGCGTGCCTGCACCGAAGGCTCGCTGACTGGCTCGGATGATGCGCAATATTCGGAAGCCAAATTCCTCCAGGTACGGCGCATCATCGACCGTTTCCAAGGGCGTGAAGCTTATGCTGACCTCGACCGGCGCTGGACAGCCAAAGTGACCGATGTACGCAACTGGTTCGTCTTTGCCGCCAGCGAACGGTGGCGCGAAGATGACAGCGAACATGAACACTACGCCGATTCGGGGGGCAAATCAGGAGGGCAGAAGGAGAAGCTCGCCTACACGGTGCTTGCCGCCAGCCTTGCCTATCAATTCGGCCTCGAATGGGGTGCCGTTCGATCCCGCTCCTTCCGCTTTGTGGTTATTGACGAGGCCTTCGGACGCGGCTCCGACGAATCGGCCCAGTACGGCCTGCAACTCTTCGCCCAGCTCAACCTGCAACTGCTCATTGTCACGCCGCTGCAGAAAATCCACATCATTGAGCCCTTCGTCTCCAGCGTCGGTTTTGTGCATAACGCGGAGGGACGCTGCTCGGTGTTGCGCAACCTCACCATCGAAGAGTATCGCGCCGAAAAAGAGAAGGCGGTGGAATGAGCTGGACAACCCCCACCGAACTCAAGGCTCAGGTGCAGAAGCTCTGGGATCGTGGCATCATCCTCTCCTCCCTTATTGGCGGCGAATCGGTTTTTCCCCGTCGCCTGACACTGAAAGGGCCCGACTCCAGAGAGTTAAGCAACTCTTTTACCGAAGTGCGCGACTGGATTGCTCGACTCTCGGGCGCAGCAAAACAGTACCGGATTGTCTGGCGCAGTGTCAACCACCGCATTCTTGGGGCGAATGAACTTCCGGCAGAAATCTGGATTGATTCACTGGACGATGCCTTCGGGCTTATTGGCAAACGACAAGAAGCCCGGCAGTTCGCCGCCATGGTCAAGCTCACCCGCGACTGGCAGCCAGCACTGCTCCCCTGGCTCGACAAACGCCCCCTGCGCGCTCTCGAACTGGCCGAAGAGTGGCCCCGAATCCTCTCCATTGTCGCCTGGCGTCTCAAACATCCCCGGCCAGCCATCTACCTGCGCCAGATCGACCTGCCAAGCGTGCACAGCAAATTCATCGAAGGGCACCGGGGCGTACTTGGCGAGCTGTTCGATCTCGTCCTGCCGCCGGAGGAGATTGACGCAACAGCCACAGGATCCGCAGGGTTCTGCCGCCGCTACGGCTTTCAGGACAAACCCCTGCGGGTGCGCTTCCGGATCCTCGATCCGGCACTGGCGCTGTTCTCGACGGAGAGCGATCAGGATATCACTGTAACGCAGGCAACCTTTGCCCGGCTGGAGCTGCCTGTTACCAGGGTCTTCATCACCGAGAACGAAATCAACTTTCTCGCCTTCCCCGATGTTCCCGAAGCAATGGTAATGTTCGGGGCTGGCTATGGGTTCGAGAATTTGGCCTCAGTCGAGTGGCTGCATGACCGCGTTATCCACTACTGGGGAGACATCGACACCCACGGCTTCGCCATCCTCAACCAGTTGCGCGGGTACTTTCCCCACGTGGCTTCCCTTCTGATGGACCGCGAGACGTTGCTGGAGCATCAAGCACTTTGGGGTGTTGAGCCATCTCCCGAAACTGGTGCGCTCACGCGACTGACGGCTGAAGAGAGTGCGCTTTACGATCAGTTGCGGCGGGATGAGCTAGGTAGTCACATACGGCTGGAGCAGGAGAGGATTGGGTTTGAGTGGCTGGTTGGGGTGCTGGGACGGGTTTGACAGAAAAAACGACTGTTTAAGACACTGAAAAGCCTTTGGTTTTTTGAAGAATTTTATCATTTTGATTAAAATATCCAAAAAGACAAGTTTTTTCTTGTGGAGAAAAAAGCACCGCATTACAGGCTCATGGAAGTGCTCGCGACAGTTGCTGATAGAACCTCACGGCCATTCACGAGAACTGCGTTGCAAGGAGGTTTATCTTTGGGCTTGACCGAGTCGGACATGCGTCAAGTAGTGCTCTCATTGAAAAGAGCCGATTTCTACAAATCAATGACAACCCACGCAGATCACCAGCTCTGGCAGGATGTGTATCATGGCAAAACAGTGGATGGAGTTCTCGTTTATATCAAAATCACAGGGTTTTTGGATAGTCGGCCACCTGTGATACAGTTTAAAGCAAAATGAATTGGAAATATGATGAAATGCCCATCATGTGGTTGTGCTGGATTGAGCAATAAAGTTGTCGAGGAAACTCTTTCATACGGCGGAAAGTCGATGACCTTGCACGCAATGCATGGCCAGTTCTGCTCACATTGCGGCGAAGGTATCTGGGACGAAGAGAGTTATCGGCGCTATACAGAGGCTCAGAAAGGATTGGTGAGAACCGTAAAGGGGGATCCAGGTGCGGACATTCGACGCATCCGAAAAAAGCTGAAAATTACCCAGGCTAAGCTTGCTTTGGCATTCGGTATCGGTAAGGTTGCATTTTCACGATATGAACGTGGCGAAACCCGCCCTCCGGCACCGCTGGTCAAGTTGTTGAAACTCATAGATCGGCATCCTGATTTACTCGACGAGATGCAAAAGATGTAAGGTTTGATAACCTTTGTGAAACGACATAAAAAACCTTTTAATGGGTGTAGTTTATCGATGCCTGCTGCGGTTTACATGCAGATGTAAGTGTTTATTTTTCTAATAGTTGGAGAAACATTCTTTACATCCGGTTATAACCCGCTTTAATGTGTAGATAACGGACGTATTAAACGCCTTCTGCGGTTGAAGGCGTTCGGGAATCCACACTATCGTCACTTATATCGCATATTTTGAATCACCTTATCAAGATAGCTATTCGTCTGTTTTACACCTTGATCACCAATTTTCTGGATATCTCTTGAAAAATTTGAATTTGATGAGGATGAATTACTCGACGGGGAACTGTATGAAGATGAGCTATTGTAGGATGGTTTCGATACACTGGAAGAATTGTAACTGCTACTCTGTCCACTGCTGTACCCACTTGAATAATTTGCTTTTTCAGCCTCCCCCTGCCTTTGGGCTGCAACTGCACTCTGGGCTTCGTTATTCCACTTATTAACCCAATTTTGGGCATTCGAATAACCAAGTCCACTTGCCTGCTGCATGTCCGATAAAGCACCGGTTCTATCACCGGTTTTGTTTTTTACAACACCACGATTGTAATAAGCTTTTCCATATTGAGGATAAAGCTCAATGGCTATAGAGTAGTCAGCTATTGCCCCAGAGTAATCGCTCAATCTATCTTTTGCGTTGCCACTAAGGTTATAAGACCATGCCGATTTTGGATTAAGTTCGCATGCCTTATAGCTATCAGCTATTGCTCCATAGTAATCACCCATCATATACTTAGCGCAACCACGATCAGTGTAACCATTGCTAAATTGAGGGTTAAGCTCAATGACCTTGTTGTAGTCAGCTATCGCTCCAGAATAATCTTTCAATTCGTATTTTGCATCTCCCCGTTGTTCATAAGTGTACCAATTTCGCAGATCCAGCTCAATTGACTTGGTGTAGTCAGCTATTGCACCATAGTAATCCCCCGATTCATATTTGAATTTTCCTCGTCCTTGATATGTGTTCCAGTTTTTTGGTTTAAGATCTATGGCTTTGTTAAAGTCTGCTATTGCTTCTTGGTAATCACCTAATTTGTATTTCGCCCATCCCCGATTCATGTAAGGAATTTCTATCGAATCTATCCAAAGCTCTATTGCCTTATTATAATCTGCTATGGCTCCATAATAATCGCTCAATTTGTATTTTGCCAAACCCCGCTGGTTATAAGCCAACCCAGATTTCGGATGCCGAGCAATATCCTTAGTGCAACCTTCAATAGTGTTAGGAAATGCCTCTTCGATTCGGTTAGAGCTTGTATGAATACGTTTTATTGCAACACCTATATTGCTATTCAGCATAAATGCAACAAAAAAACACATAAAAAGCTGAAAAGAATTTTTCATATGTTTAGTTTTTAGAGTTTTGATTCTGACAATGCTTGTACATTTTTAATAATTGCCTCAGCTATACTCATACATACCTCCATTGCTGTTTTTGAGTATCATAAAATCTGAAATTTCGCGTGTACATCAATACCTTCTAAACCATACATTGTTGAATTGTTATCAATATCGGATGGCAATCTGTTGAATAGAATATTGTTGCCGTTCAGCCGCATCCGAGTGCAATGCCTCGTTATACCATTTTTTCATACCGATACTCTGGAGCCAAGTCAGTGTTGTTTTCCCTCCTGATGGTATGGACTACCTCCGATAGTTCGAATTTCCTGAAGGTGTTGTAAGCTTTCAGTTTTTCAAACATGGTGCCCCAAAGAGCTTCCTTCAGGTCGACCACCCCGCTTGCGCCGTTGTTAAACATAATCTGGATGCGATACTCTTCTGCGTATGACGTATCCAGCATTGAGAGCCTTCATAAATACGTCATGGTATCGAAGTAATTCCATTTCTAAATCAATAGTGAATCCATAATCCAAGGCCATGCGACGATGGAATGAACTCTTTGTGTATCATTTTCCATCACTCTTAACGAGGCTTCCAAATGGTCTTCAAGAGCATGCAAGCTGTTGAAGACTATATTCCCAAAAGCTTTTTCACGAAGTTCGTCCCACAAGTGCTCGACTGGATTGAGCTCTGGCGAATAAGGTGGCAATGAAATCAGACGCATATTTTTCGGAGTTTTTAATGTGGACGACTTGTGCCAACCAGCCCCATCCAATATCATCACTATTCTATCTTCAGAATACCTGGACGATATTTCATCGAGAAATATTTGCATGCATCTACTGTTGACAGTCGGCAGGATCAACGTGTCAAGCGCCCCATCTCTCACCGACACGGCTGCATACGCATAGGTGTACTCTTGGGTCACCATGGCCATACATAGCGGGCGAATCGGTCGTGGACACCAGCATCGTCGCGTGTCGGTAATACGGCCAAAACGTGCTTCATCCTGAAACATCACCCGAAGTGGCTTGGTCCCCGGCCACTCCGTGTTGATCAGGGAGAGGAGGGATTGGAGTTTTTTTTCCACTCTAACTGCGCGTCGACATCAGTTTTCGTATGTCTCTTGTCCGGCGCAAGCTTCCGCCAGTTATTCCTGTGCAGAAGATTATAGGTCGAAGCAAGTGCCGTTTTACGGCCCATTCGTTTGTCCAGAGCACTCTTGATCTCGCCGACAATCAATATGCCGCCATGGATTGCTTTATCGAAAAAAGGAGCAAGAAAGGCAGCCTCTTCCTCTTTGCTCATATTTTCCCGATGGCGTCCACCCCGCTTTGGTTTTGTTGCTGCTGGCAGGCCACCAGCCTTTATAAAACGCCTCCTCAACTGACAGGCCCAACCCTTTGAAATACCCAAGACAGCGGCCACTTGGTCAATAGAAAAACCGTATTCCAGTGGCAAGACCACCGCTTGTGCCTGGCGCAGCTCTTCTACAGTTCGAGCATTTGCCAATGTTTCCTTTGCCTTTTCCAAAACCTCCTTACCACTTGCTGGTCGTGCCATATACCCACCTCCTTTTAGGGTATATTATAACACTTTTGTTTTAGAAATGGAATAA
>Ga0194037_1003087_pt1 | contig 10546 bp, 8 predicted proteins | sample JunL306m_MetaG_FD_148653 | JGI IMG/M metagenome (GOLD analysis project Ga0194037, IMG submission 148653) | Anoxic zone freshwater microbial communities from boreal shield lake in IISD Experimental Lakes Area, Ontario, Canada - Jun2016-L304-6m | ecosystem: Environmental > Aquatic > Freshwater >...
GAGTTGGTGCGTACGGCCGGTGTGCGGGATTGCTTCAACGAGGGCCGCCTCGTTGCCTACCGCCAATACCAGAAAGCCGCTCCGAGCCTCTCGTCCCGGCGTGGCGACGCCGTAGCGGGCGCCGCCGATCTTGGCGATGGGTGCGTCCACCTCCCAGGCGGTTGTTTCGGGAAGCCCTCGGACCAGGGCCCAGTACCTTTTTTCGACCGCGCCCTCCTTGAGGAGCGCCGACAAGTGCGCCGCCGGCCGCTGTCCGGTAGGAAAGATCATGACCCCGGAGGTTCCTCGGTCCAGTCGATGAACCACCCGTACCGGTTCGCTGCTCCTCCGCTTCCGGAACAGTTGTCCGACCATGTACTCCATGGTTCCCTTGAGCTGGTACGGGGTCCGCTGGGAGTTGAGACCCGCCTCCTTGCATACGGCGAGATATTCCCGATCGTCGATAAGTATCTCGTCGAATCGCAACTCCCGTTCCACGCAACGTTCCGGCTCCATGACGCCGAGTACGATCTCGTCCCCCTCCATCAGAAGACGTGAGGCCATCCGTACCATACTCCCCGCCACGGCACAACCGCCCCAGTCGATGATCTTCCGAATGCGCGTTTTTGAGAGTTCCGGAAAAAGGCGTCGCGCCCCTTCGTCGAGCCGGAGTCCCGCCTTGTCGGAAGTGACGATACCTTTCAGGATCACGTGATACTCCTGCTTGCCCTGAAGATCGCCGCCACGGTTTTGCTGTCGGAGATGGCGCCGTTCTCCGCGAGAGTGAGTGCATCGCTAAAGGGGAGTCGAACCGTCTCGATATCTTCATACGCTTCCTGTCGCGCCACTCCCTGGGTCAGACCGGTAGCGAGATAGAGATGGATTTGTTCATCGCAGATGCCGGGGGTAGGGTAGATGAAGCCCAACGAGCGGAACCGCACGGCGGAGAGTCCTGTTTCTTCCATGAGTTCCCTCCGACCGCATGCCTCCGGCGTCTCTTCCGGCGAGAGCCGTCCAGCGGGGAGCTCCAGCAGGAACTCCGCCACCGCCGGACGAAGTTGGCGGATGAGAGTAACCGTGGCATCGTCATGGAGCGGCAGTACGGCGACACCGCCGGGATGACGGATTATCTGATAGGGATGCCACCCCTTCTCTCCCACCTTGACTTCCATATGTTCTATCTCGACCACCAGCCCGCTGAAGAGGACCTCGCTGAAGCGTGTTTCCATGGCGACTCCTGAATTTTGCATCCTGAACAGTCATAAAAGTATTTGACTTTACGACGACGCCGGTGATAGGTAATACTGCCTTGCAACTAAAAAGTAAAGGATTTTACTTGCCATGCTTGAGCTACGATATCTGCGAGAGAACCTTGAGGCAGCCGAAGCCCGCATCAAGAGCCGGGGAGAGGGGTACACTCTTGCCGGATTCCGGGAATTGGACGACCGGCGGCGGGGGCTGCTTCAGGAGAGCGAACAGCTCAAGGCGCTCCGCAACCGGGTCTCCGATGAGATCGCCCGGACCAAGGAGAAGGAGCCTGCCCGTGAGCGGATTAGCGAGATGAAGGAGGTCTCCCTCCGGATTAAGGAACTGGACGAAGCTCTCGGCAAAGTGGAGGAGGAATTCCGGATGTTCCTCCTGACTATGCCGAACCTCCCCAGTCCCTCTACCCCTATCGGCCGATCCGAAGCGGACAACGTGGAAGTCCGGCGATGGGGGACGACGCCGCTGCTTGATTTTCAGCCGAAACCTCACTGGGAGGTGGGGGAGGCGCTCGGCATCCTTGACTTTGGGACCGGCGCCAAGCTGACCGGCGCCCGTTTTACCCTCTATCGCGGAGCGGGCGCCCGGTTGGAGCGGGCGCTCATCAACTTCATGCTGGACCTCCATACGGGCGATCACGGATATCTTGAAATGCTCCCCCCATTCATTGTCAACCGGGAATCCATGACCGGTACCGGCCAGCTCCCCAAATTTGAAGACGACCTGTTTCGGCTGGAGGGTCTGGAGTACTTCCTGATCCCCACCGCCGAGGTGCCGATCACCAATATCCATCGGGATGAGATTCTCAAGGGGACGGAACTCCCGATACGGTACGCGGCCTACACCCCCTGCTTCCGGAAAGAGGCCGGTTCTTACGGCAAGGACACCCGGGGACTTATTCGTCAGCACCAGTTCAACAAGGTGGAGCTGGTCGCCTTCAGCAGGCCGGAGGAGTCGTACGCGGAACTGGAGCGGCTGCTCGGAAACGCGGAACGGGTGCTGCGACTCCTCGGCATCCACTACCGGGTCATGGCGCTCTGTACCGGCGACATCGGCTTCTCGGCGGCCAAGACCTACGACATCGAGGTCTGGCTTCCCGGACAGCAGACGTTTCGGGAGATCTCATCGTGCAGTAATTTTGAGGATTTCCAGGCGAGGCGGGCAGCAATCCGGTTTCGTGACGGTGAAAAAGGGAAACCGGAATTCGTTCACACCCTCAACGGTTCCGGTCTGGCTGTCGGCAGGACGGTGGTGGCGATCCTGGAAAACTACCAGCAGGCGGATGGTTCCGTCATTATTCCCGAAGCGCTACGCCCTTACATGGGGGGGATGGAACGTATATCAAGGGGAGTACCATGATCAAAATAATCATATCTTTTGCATGGGTGCTTTTGTTTTGCCCTGGTCTGTGTTAGCATACATGGCATGATAGAATCGTCTCCACCTCAGAGCCCCGGCGAGGTTTCGCCGGAGCAGCCTCTTGCCATTCTCTGCGTTGATGACGAGGAGGATATACTCAAATCGTTGACTCGCCTCTTTCGCAAGGAGCCGTTTCAAGTGCTGACGGCCACGTCGGGCAAGGAAGCTCTGGCCATCCTGAAAGATACCAAGAATGTCGGTCTGATACTGAGTGATCACCGGATGCCGGAGATGACCGGTCCCAATTTCCTCCACGCGGCCGCCATGCTGGCGCCTGACTCGACCCGGATGATTCTGACCGGGCATGCCGACACGGACGCCGCTATTGAGGCCATCAACCGTGGAGGCGCCAGCCGTTTCCTGACCAAGCCGTGGGATGATCATGAACTGCTGCAGGCCGTGCGGGATGGCCTGCGGCGGTATGAACTGCGGCAACAGAAACATCATCTCTATACGCTGGTCATTCGCCAGAAAGACGAACTGGCGGAGTGGAACACCAATCTCAAGAATCGGGTGCTTCATCAAGCGGCCACGATCCGCAAACAGCTCGAAGAGACGCACAAGCTGGCTGACCATGATCACAGATACTGTAACGTAATTCTCTCCCTGTTGACTGATCTGCAGAACCAGCGTCATCATCGACTCAGCAGGCATTCCCGCAACGTGGCGGCGCTTGCGGCGTCGATGGTTAAAACCCTGGGTCTCCCCCACGCCGAGGAGATCAGACAAGCGGCCCTCCTCCATGATATCGGTCTGATAGGGGTGCCTGACCGGTTGCTCGGTAACAATAACACTGAATTATTGCGCTATGTTGATGTGACCGAGTACCGGGCCCACCCTATCAAGGGCCAGGAAACCGTTGCCATCATTGAGGAATTGCAGAGTATCGGGCGCCTCATCCGTCACCATCACGAAGAGTTCGACGGCAGCGGGTTTCCTGACGGGCTGGCCGGGGCGGATATCCCCATGGGGGCACGAATCATCCACTTGGCCAGCTTCATCGAAAACAACTACACCATGTTGCCTGGGAAAGACGTAAAATACCAGGTAAGCCGAAAGATGGCGACCGGTATGGGGACGCTCTTCGATCCGGCGCTGCATGCCGCCGCCAATCTGGCGTTGACGGAAGTTCTGGACTCTTAGTTCTTTTACTTATTGCTCGTCGGCCCTGGAGATGCGATGTGATGTCCCAAGAAAAAAACTCCTTCCAGAAGCGCCATAAAACTGCTATAGTTTTTCGCCACAAATTTCACTGACCAAGGAGATTCCCTACATGCGTTTTACCACCGGACTTGTTGTTGTCACGGCCTTGACCGCTTCCCTGACAGGCACGGGGCTTGCCGCCGCCGATGCTCCTCCCAAGGAAACTGTCGCAACCCCGGCCAAACAGATTGAGCCGTCCACCAAACCCACCGACGTTGTAGCCACGATCAACGGCACGGCCGTTACCCGCGCCGACGTGGACCGAGCTATCCAAATGCTTCTGGCGCAGAGCCGGAAGACAGAGCCAGTCGATCCAGATCAGAAAAAGCAGATTGAAGAGGCCGCCCAAAATCAGATTATCCTGGCTGAGGTTTTGTATCAGGCCGCCAGTAAAGAGGCAATTACCGATCTCGACAAAAAGGTCGATGCGAAGTTTGATGAAGTGAAATCCCGATTCCCCTCCAAGGATGATTTTGAAAAGGCGCTCAAGTCCAGCGGCTTATCGGCGCCGGCGTGGAAGGATCAACTGAGGCGCGAAATTGTCATCGAATCCTACATTGAGAAACAGGTAGCTTCAAGGATTACCGTCAGCGCCGAGCAGACCAAAAAGTTCTACGATGATAATCTTGATAAATATTTCAAGAAACCCGAATCAGTCCATGCCGCTCATATCCTCATCGGGGTTGATCCCAAGGCCACGGCCGAGGAGAAACAGAAGGCGAAACAGAAGGCGGATGACATCTTCAAGCAGGTAAAGGGTGGAGCTGACTTTGCAGAACTGGCCAAAAAGGAATCCACCTGTCCCAGCGGCAAGAACGGTGGAGATTTGGGAGAGTTTGGTCGAGGCCAGATGGTCAAACCCTTTGAGGACGCGGCTTTCATCCTCAAACAGGGGGAGATGAGCGGCGTGGTGGAAACCCAGTTCGGCTATCATATCATCAAGTCGTTGGGTAAGACCGATGGTGGCGTCGTTCCTTTTGATCAGGTAAAGGGGAAGATCGAGGAGTCCCTGAAAGGGATGGAGGTACAGAAACAGGTGATTGCCAAGGTTGAGGAGCTTAAGAAGGCCGCCAAAATCGAATACCCCGGACAGAAGAAGTGATCATCCGGCCCGGCGCCGGTCACTGAAAAAGGTAGAGCGTCCACCGCACTCCAGCGGATGGGCGCTTTTTTTTGCTCAACACCGTACAGATGTTCATCGGGTCACCATCACGATTGAATCGGCTGCCGGCGCTCAATTGCTATGAGCTTGCATACTGCAAGATACGTCGAAATTATTTGTAAACCCTGGCAAAAACGAAATTACGTAATAAAATCAGCTCGTCGCGATCAAGGCCGGTGACTGCGAATAAGAGATAAAAGCATACCAGAGGAAGAACGATGTAACCGATAACCTCCCCCAACGACTCTACCGGGCGATAATGGATCATAACAGCAAGTAAAACCGCCACGATCAAGGCGAGAGGATATATCTTCCACACCGCTTCCGACCAAAATTTCCGTGGATTGACGTCAAAGCGTCGTAAGATTAGGCGCATATACGGAATAAACGCGACAAGATTTCCCAAACAGGTCCCTAACATGGCGCCGGCGGTACCGACTTGACGGAGTAATACGGTCGTGATGATGAGATTGACAATAACTGAAATCACCTGAATCTTGGTTAGAGCGGCGGTTTCACCAACGCCGATCAGCATGTTCCACCCAACCCCCTGGATGGGCCAAAATAACAGATAGACGAGAAAAAGCCTTACCAGCACGGCATTTTCCACAAAAGCGGGCGATATCCAGAATCGTATAATCTCTTCGGCAAGAACGCCGACAATCAGGCAGAGGGGAAGTGTAAGTGCTATGGTGTACTTGGTTCCCATGAGCACAAGCTTCCTCAACGAATCGACATCACCCCTCCCCGCGAATGAAGAGGCCGTGGGCAGGACCACCATCGGGGCAACCCCCATAACGGTCACCACGATTCCATGAATGCGGTTGGCGATGTCGTAATCTGTCACCGCCGTCGTGGTGACAAGTGCACCGATGAGCAGACCGTCCATGTTGTTGTATACCACGGCATTGATTCGCAGAAAAAAAAGGTTGCCGGTAAATTTGACCATACGTCCGAACACCTCACTGGATATATGGCGAACCAGTCGGAGTTCCGATAGAATTCTCTTTGCAAAGAAAGCGAGCAAGAGAGAAAACGCAATTGCCACACCAGCCGCCACCATTCCAAGGTATACAAGATCGCTGGTAAACTGTACCATAATCACCATCAAAGCTGATAACACCATGAACCGGACGGTTTCCAGTAAACCCAGGAGGTCGAAGCGTTGCATTCCGGCAACAACCGCATCGACAGCCAGTGCCGGCAGTTCAAAAAGAAGCTGCACCGCAAGGATTCGCAGAAGTATCGTTACCACAAATGCCTGCTCCCGCGGAACAGAGAGGACTGAATGTGCCAAGTTCGTAGCGCATCCGGCAAGTCCTATGGCTCCGACAACTGCTATCACGGCATAAATGGCAATAGTCGCGGTAAATGCCTCGTTGAGTTCACGAAACCGCGCCAAGGCGTGATACTCCGCTACGTACTTGACCAGCCCCCCCTGGAGACCGAGTGAAAGCAGGGAAAAGAGCCCTGAAATGCTGAAAGAAAGGCAAAGTGTCCAAATCCCGTAAGACTCCTTGCCGAGACGCAGGATAAGATACGGCGTCAGGAAGAGGCTCACCCCGATCCGCAGGAATAATGATATAAAACCGGCCATGACATTCCGACCGACCGTCATGAATGGCGCTGACGGCATCGCATGGGTACGATCATTCGCCGATATTTTGATTTCAATAGAAGGGGGCATGGCATCGACCGCAGAATGGGATGCAACCATAGTCACAGTTATATATGGCCTTTTGAAGAAAGCGTCTGTTGCGGTTGTCGATAATCTGATCAGGCGTATCCGTGAAGATATTACCGAGGTCAATGCATCGGTCAAACATGTCTACGCAACAGATCCTCACGTCCCCATTACTGACGACAACTAGATCTTTCCACAAATAATCACACGGAACGGGAATCTTGCTGGTATAGCTCTTCCTCTCCGATGCGCTGTAACGACCATTGGCAATTCTTCCGTTCAACGTGTTGTAAGGCGCCGCCTGCACCCTGTGGCAGATCGGAGAAACGCGTTCCATGATCTCTCTTACCATCGCCTCTCTCTCCCGTTCAGGAAAGTAGTGTACAACGACAATAAGTTCATTTCGCTTATCGGGAACTCTGTTAAGCTCCGCGAAAAGCGTCTGGAGGTTATAAAGAGTTATCCGGATGTCACTGTTGCTTCCGGTGACGGATTGATACTCGCGCGCATCAACGGTATCAAGAGAAACCTGCCATTTTCTCAGCCCTCGGGAGACCAGGGCCGCCGCTCGCTCCGGGTCAAGCAGGTAAAGGTTAGTCGTCGTTGTCAGCAGACAGTCCGGCATTGTCGCAGTCGCAACCGAAACAATATCTTCAAATGAATTAAGCACTAACACTTCTCCGGCTCCGGTAAATTCGACACTCTCGAATTCTCCAAATCTTTCCTTCCAGACATGAAGAAATCGATGGAAGGCAGCGGTATCCAGTGAGGTTTTCGGACGTTCCATGGAGGGATACAGGCATTTGGGGCAGGCAAAATTGCAGATGTTAATCGGTTCGATAATAAGCCTTTGTGGCGATTGCATCGCATTGATCGAACGTCGCTCCTTGGGAGCAATAAGATATTTCCTCACCGCATTGCTTGATCGGAGATTGCGCCTCAACCGTCTAGCAAAGTTACTCTCTAATATCATTTCAATTCCTTGTATTTTCCGACAGCAAATTCCTTGGCTGAAACTTATGGATACGGGAAAAAGGTAGATATAAAGATTCAGATAACATTAAGTAGCAAGCTCCCACGTCATCGGCGTTCCTTTGCTAATGCGGCGTGATGCCTTTTTCCCGATCAAGACATCATAATATTTCGGCGCCAGCCCTGTGCCTGGCCGCACAACTCTGATATTCTGGCTGGTAAACAGGTCCCCTTGGTTCATATCACGCGCAACGTAGAGTGAACGGCGGAACTTGATTGATGATAACTCCTTTTCTGTCGGCCCATACGCAACATGGCCAAGCGCCAACCATGCGCGTTCCGTCTCGCTTACCAAGGATCTCATTTCATCCGGTTCAAGGGAAAAAGGCGCGTCTACCCCTCCCTCGCTACGATTCAGGGTAAAATGTTTCTCAATGACCGTCGCCCCAAGAGCGACGCCGGCAACGGCGACGCCGATTCCCAGTGTGTGATCAGACAGGCCGACCTGAACACCGAACAATTCCCTCATGTGTGGGATGGTTCGTATATTGGTCTCTTCTGGTGAGGCGGGATAACTGCTCGTACACTTGAGCAGAACGAGATCACGACAACCGGCGGTTCGCGCCGCGGTCACGGCATCGTCCAGTTCCGCGAGTGAAGCCATGCCCGTGGACATAATAAGCGGCTTTTGGGTGGCCGCCACTTTCCTGATAAGGGGAATATGCACATTTTCGAAGGAGGCGATCTTGTAACAGGGGACATCCAGTGTCTCCAGGAAGTCAACGGCGGTTTCATCGAACGGGGTGCTGAAGCAGATTAGGCCACGGTCACGGCAGCGGTCAAAGATCGGCTTGTGCCATTCCCACGGGGTATATGCCTGCTGGTACAGCTTGTGGAGAGAAGCTCCCTTCCAGAGGCTGGCAGGGTCGGAGATGAAAAAATCACCGTCCTCTACATCCAGCGTCAGGGTATCCGCCGTATAGGTCTGCAGCTTTAGCGCGTGAGCCCCGGCAGTGGCGGCGGCATCCACGATGGCGAGCGCCCTCTCCAGGGAATGATTATGATTGCCTGACATCTCGGCGATGATAAACGGCGGATGTTCCGAATCGATCCGCCGATCTGCAATTACCAGCGAACCGTTGCGCTTCATCTCAGTACCTCTTGATATGTCACGTAATGCTTCTTAAAGCCGGCGGATTCGAAGGCGCGCACTGAGGCAACATTGTCTCTGATTATCTCCGCGGTGATAATTCGTATCTGGGGATGATGTTCTCGAAGCCATACAGAACCGCACCGTATGAGGTGTGATCCGATACCTTCTTCCCGCCTTCCCGGTACCCGATACACGGAGATCAGCGCTTCCTGTCCGGAAATGTCATACCTGAGAACACCAACCGGTTCCCTGTCTATTTCTCCGACCAGCAGAACTCGGTTGGGATTTTCCAAGACCGAACAGAACCACTTCCGGTGGATGTCCGGAGGTATCAACTCGCTGTCAAAGATATGGCGGCGGGTCTCTTCGGCGTTCCGCCATCCGTACACGTCATAACAATCATCCATAACCGCCGGACGAAGGGCTATCCGGGGAGGGGCGAGAAAACCCGCCACTCTATGGACGCCCCTTGCATCCACAACGTCCAGACCGTTAGCGGAATAGCTCATCAGATTTTCCGGAGAATCGAGAAAAGTATTTAAGGAATTCATGACTCTTTCAGACGAGACGTCCAGCGCTTCTCCAAGATAGAAGAACAGTCCGTGCCGTGCGCCGGTTTCAGCCAGCTCAACCTGGTTTGCAGCCACCGCGGTAACGAGAGACGGAAGCCCCACCGCGCACCGTTCCCATGTCGCGCAACCCCCGGCGCCCAGTGCCAAGTCAGCCTCGGCCATTATCTCTGCCATGGTATCGACCTGACAATGAAATCGAACATGCGGCAACTCCCCACAAAGCGCTTCAAGCTGATGTCGGTGAGGATTGGCTTCCCCAACCACCAGATCGACGGCAATATCCGGACGACCAAGTACCTTGAGAGCCTTCAGCGCCTTGACATATTCATTAGTAACATCGCCGGCTCCAAAAAATACCAGAATTCGTTCGACACTGCCGGTACGTTTGCGTAACGTACGCCGTATTTTGTAAAACTCGGAACGTAAGAGAGCGTAACGTGGACCGAGAAGCCGTATACTTGCGGCAGGCGCCAAGCCTTCATAGCGAGTGTCTTTGTTCTCGTGCCAGTTTTGATCAAGCAGCAGGTCACAGTCATGCGGACGGTCGGCAAGGTCGTCGATCACCATAATTTTTTCGACATGTGGGCGTAGCGTCTCCTCCCAACGGCGGTCGATGGCGTAGTGATCGATAATCAGCCATTCGGGCCGGCATCCTTTTACGGCGGCAATGGTCTCCGCCGTGTCCTGCTCCCAGGAGGCACCCAGCCAAGCCGCGTGGGGCAGATCAGCGGCGCGAACCGAGTAGCTACCCGTAACCCGTGGCAGACGGACAACCGGATGCCCCTTGAGTTCAAGGTAGGAAGTCATGTCGCCGGAGTGCTCGCGGCAGACAAACGTCACCTCTGCTCCACGCTCCCGCAACTCATCGGCCAGAGTCAAACAGCGCATGACATGGCCGCTTCCGATCCGCAAGGAGGCGTCCGCCCGGATGACGACTCTCGCCATCTCAGTTCAACCTCTTAAACCCGCCGTGGCAGACCGGACCCTTGAGTAACGACATGACATCACGCCCCTCTTCGCATTCCCGTATGAGAGCAAACACCGGGTCGAGCTCAGAGAAGAACGCTTCGACGATCTCGGTGGTGTGCTCGGTGCAGACGTAGACACTGTTGCCGGCCAAGTACCCCTTGGCAAGCATC
>Ga0194037_1003088_pt1 | contig 10538 bp, 9 predicted proteins | sample JunL306m_MetaG_FD_148653 | JGI IMG/M metagenome (GOLD analysis project Ga0194037, IMG submission 148653) | Anoxic zone freshwater microbial communities from boreal shield lake in IISD Experimental Lakes Area, Ontario, Canada - Jun2016-L304-6m | ecosystem: Environmental > Aquatic > Freshwater >...
GGGATGGTCAGCGTCACGAAGCAGGCGCCCCACTCGGATAGCCAGGGAGCGCTCTCGTCTACAGTGACTACATTTCCGAGCCGCGATGCTATGGTGGCCCTGGCGATCGCCAACATGATCCCCCCTCGGTCGTCAGCCATTGTAGCCCCCTTCGTAGAACGCGATGGATGCATAGCCGACCACCCGCGACTTATCACCGGCGGTGTCGCCTGAATTCTGGAGGTCTATGAGCCTTGGAACAAGTCCCTTGCGCCGGGCGGACACAACCATTCCATTCACAGGCGTCGCGCCGCATGCCTGCTCGTGGGAGAGGAGAAGTCTTAGGTCGAGCAAAGTCTGAACGCTGTCTTGGTCGATCCGCCGGGCTGTCTCGTAGGGAAGATAGTGCGAGAGATCGGAACTGATGACGATGAGGGTTTCCGGACCGTCCCAGAGCCGTTCCAGCACTTCTGCCACCGCTTCGGGGCGGGCGTCCCCTACGGCGAGAGGAATAAGAGAGAACGGGCCAAGTACCCGTTGCAGGAAGGGGAGCTGCACCTCAAGGGAATGTTCCAGTGCGTGGGCAGGGTCGTAGGCGATTACTTGTGGCAGTTCGGATAGGAGCTTTGACGCTTCAGTGTCCAGGGGTATCGTTCCCAGGGGAGTCTCAAAGAAGGACGCGGTAGAAAGCGCGAGACCTCGTACCGCTACCCGATGGACTGGGCCGAGGAGGAGTACCCGCGTGATGGTTCCCATCTCTCTTCGCAGACGCAGGAAGGCGCCCGCTGCCACCGGGCCGGAGTAGATATATCCGGCATGGGGGACAATGACCGCTTTGGGTAGCGGCTCATCTGCTAATGGGGGTTTGCGGCGACCGGCGTCATCCAACAAAGCATCGATCTCGGCTGCCAATGTTACCGCATTATCCGGATAAAAACTTCCCGCTACAGCGGGGGGGCGGATGTTCGACATGCCAACCTCCCTTACTCAGGATATACGTTCTTGAACGAGTGTATCATGTCGTTCAGGATATATACAAGTAGCAGAACATTGAATCGTCATTGACAGGTCACGCTGATGGTGATATGAAGCACAGACACATAAATCACAGTGTGCCCGCAAGGAGACAGGAACGGTATGACATTACACAGTTCATCTTTTTTCCGAAGAACAGTTACGAGTAGCGTGATATCGCTTCTATTTATCGCTTTGCTGTCCGCGACGCCGCTCATGGGAGCGGAGACCGGCGATTCTTCGCTTTTTTTGATGGGGTTCAATGCATATCAAAAGGGTGATTATCGACTTGCCGTTGATAAACTGTCGAAGGTTCTTAAGGATTATCCAACAACTCCACTTCGTGACATGACACTGTTCTGGCTGGCTCGCTCGGATTACCGTGCCGGTGATAGGATGGGGGCGGCCATGAATATGTCCCGTTTCCTCAAGGAATTTCCCGATCACCCTCTCAAGGAGACAGTCGAGGAGGAGTTGCTTGCGTCAGCGGAACAGTACGACCGGGATAACGCCGCCGTCACGTATCCGTCGTCTGAACCTCGGAAATCATCGTTGTCGTCTCTAAAGACGACAGCACCTCCTCAACCGGAAGATTTTACAATTCCTATTGTACCGCCACCGCAGGAGGAAATTGCGGAATCGACCATTAAACCCCCTTTGCTCCCGGAAGCGCCGTTACCGGAAGCAAATGTTCTTGTTTCGTCAACCCAGGGCGACATACCGGCGGCTTCAATGGGGCAAACGCCTGCATCGGAGGTCGTGGCGCCATCGGTGACGACCGGCACTGTACAGCAGATACCGCGGCATATTTCCGTTGCATCGCCTATAGCTACCACAGCAAAAGCCGGCACGCAAGTCGTGGAACATAATACGGCTCTTCCGGCTGTCGCCACGCCACGGGTGAAGCAACTCGCAGCCAAACATGTCAAGCTTTCACGTGAACAGAAAAACAAGCTTTTCAGGGAGCAAGCAATAGCGGATTACCGTACCACCATAGAGAAGTTCCCCGGCACTCAGGCGGCTACCGAAGCCGCGGCTCGGCTACGAAAGTTGGGGGCCGATGTTGTGGCGAGATCGCAACGAGATACTTCCCCGACGACACAACGTCGATCCGAACCCGTGACGCAGCAACGGGTGCTTGATGCTACAGACGCATCAGGGGCACGACAAACGGTAACAATAGAAGTTGAACAATTTTCCGATCTGACTCTTGCTGTTACGCCGCCGTCATCGCGCCCCGAGGCTGGAAAGGGCTATGCCATTCCCGTCAACGTGGTGAACAACGGAAATGGTTCCGACAGCTTTTCCCTGGAGTCCGGTTTCCCCTTGGAGTATGCGCCCCGGTTCGTAACGCAAGCATCAGAGACTCCACTGACCGGGACGCCATTGTTAACTCAAGGGGATAACTGGCGGGGTTTACTGCTTATTGATGTACCCCCGGGAAGTGTTGACGGACAGAAACTGCGCTACCCGATAAAAGCAGTTTCCCGTTTCAGCCCGGGAACTTCTCGGACCAGCGAACTGGAACTGGCGGTCTCGGCGCCGTTACTTCGTGTAGTAGTGACGCCACTCCAGGATTCCGTCAAACAGGGTGAACAGATCGTCTACCGAATGACGTTGCTGAATGTCGGCTCGGCGCCGGTTCATGGGGCTTACGTGCGACTCGACTATCCCTCGGTACTTGAGCTGGTTTCATACCCCGGCCTTCTCAGCAAGTCCGGGAGTCTCGTCCTGGAAGATATCGATCTCGCTTCCGGGGACAGTAGGGAACTGTCCGCGACATTCCGCCTGAGAAAGGGGAGTCCGGCGCTGCTGGAGTTGATCTGTCGTGGTGAAATGACGAATCCGGCCTTGCAAACCAGGACGGTATTTGTGTCGCCCGCGGCAACTGTCAGCGCCGTGAGCGGGGTAACCCTCGCGCTCAATCAGGAGCGACTGATTGCAGGGCCGGGTCAGGTGCTTTCGGTACCCGTTTCCGTGACAAACAGCGGTAATCTGAAAGAACCGATGAGCTTGGGCGCAACTTTTCCAGACGGCTATACTGTGCAGTTTTATCGTGATGTTCGGGGAAATGGACAACCTGGCCCCCGTGAAGCTCCCGTGAATGGCGCCATTCTGCTGGCGCCCGATGAAACACAGCATTTTCTTATGACTATTGCTACCCCATCGGATGCGGCCGACAGGGCGGAATCTACGTTATCCATAGCCGCTGAGTCGGTTTCCGGTAGCGCCGTCAAATCTGTCGCAACCTTGAAAGTTACGATTGCCCGTCCTCTGGTGGAACTTTCCCTTGCCGGGGAAGGGGGCCGAATCAAACCGGGAGAGATCGCTATCGTGGATATGACCTGTTTCAATCGTGGCTCCGCCGTTGCCCGTTCAGTATCCTTGGAAAGTACGCTGCCCGCGGAGTTGGAACTGGTGGCCACGGAGCCGGTCGCTTCCATGCGGGGGCAAGCGCCGGTCTGGGGCATTCCGGAACTGGGAGCCGGCGAAAAAAGGAATTTCAGAGTTATCAGCCGAGTCCGTCATGGTATCAAAGCCGGTTCGAACCTCACACTTGCCGGCAAGGTAAGTTATGAAGATCATCAGGGGAAAAGGTACTGATCATGAAACGTCTGCTGCTTATCGTGACCTTCATCTTCCCATCGCTGACATCCGCCGCCGCGGCGGACAGAATTTTGGTTTATCGTCCTGAAGCCGCAACCGGCTCGCTCCCTACAACTCCTGAAGAAGGAATCGCCGTCGAAACCATAACGATTAAGAAGGGCGATACTCTGTCCAAGCTTGCGCGACGCTACACCGGCAAGGGCTACTATTACCCACAGTTTTTGCTCTTCAACCGCGTTACCAACCCCAATCTCATCTATGAGGGAGACACCCTCCGCACACCGTTACGGCCTGGCTCCGTGATGAATGTCGAGCCTGCCGCGTCCCAACCCTTGCCGGAGACGCGGTTGATAGAGCCTTTGAAAACTGACCAATCTAACGCTAATGCGCCAAGATTGATCAAGATTACCGCCAGGGAACGGAAGCTTTTTGACAAGGCTATGTTTCAGTACCGGAAAAAACGTTATAATAGCGCCCTCTCGATCTTTAATAGATTTCTCCGAGAATATCCGGGTTCTCCACGGGCAAGTGACGCCATCTTTCACCGCGGAGAGTGCAACCTCGGACTTTCTCGTCTTTGACGGTTTTCTTGATTTTATTTGAGATGGCATACTGTACTTCAAGTCCAAAATGAGGAGATTCACCATGTCCTTCAGCACCGTTGCACTGACTCTTATATCGATAGTCGGCCTTGCCGTCGCGTCCCAGGCAGGCGACGCTCCTCCGACAAAACTGAAACTACGAAGCACTCCCGCACCGGAACTGAGTCCGCCGACGACTGTAACCCAACTGCCGGCTGGAGCGCCGGCGACATATAAGGACCCGTACACCGGCATGGAGTTTGTCTTTGTTAAGGGCGGCTGTTACCAGATGGGTGACCTGTTCGGCGAGTTTTCATCCGATATTAAAGTTACGCCGCATGATGTCTGTGTTCCCGACTTCTGGATAGGAAAATACGAGGTAACTCAAGGGGAGTGGGTCAAGGTAATGGGAGATAATCCTTCCCATAACATCAAGTGCGGCAAAGATTGTCCCGTGGAGAATATAACCTGGGAAGATACCATAGCCTTCATGAGCAGATTTCGGAAAAACGGTGAGAAACTTTTTCGCCTGCCTACCGAAGCCGAGTGGGAATATGCCTGCCGCAGTGGCGGAAAAAAAGAGAAATTTTGCGGTGGTGAAAATCCGGACGAGCGGGGCTGGAACAGTGACGCTTCTATAAAAAAGACTCAGCCGGTGGGTAGTAGGCAGCCCAACGGTCTGGAGATTTATGACATGAACGGCAATGTTTCGGAGTGGTGCAGCGACTGGTATAACCAGGATTACTACAGGCTCAGCCCAAAGGACAACCCAAAGGGACCGGCTCAAGGAGAGAATCGCGTGATTCGCGGCAGCGACGGAAGATCCGCTGATCTTAGCTCACGAGCGGCCTTCAGAAGCGGAGCTGCCCCGGACTCTCAGATCAGGACTAACGGGTTCCGAGTACTGTTCTCTACCCGCTAGGTTTATTGTCTTGAGTGTTGATTTGTCATGTCCGGACAGGGTAAAGGGAGTTCTCAATGTCCTTGGTGAGGGAGAGGGCGTGAAACAACTATTAGTTGTCTGCTTGTTTATACTGTTACCTGTCTTGTGTTCCGCGAACGAATGGTCGCCGTGGGCTTTATTGAACGACGGAATTCTGAACGGTGTCGAATTCAGCCATCGAAGTGACTGTCCAACCTCAACGGAGAACTCCGGCTGCGCCTTACTCTGGCGCTTTCTTAACAACTATGAGGATCCGGCCGAGGTGGAGTTCACCATCACGTGGGACACCGGTAAGGAACTGAAGAGCGAGACTCGACGGACCACACTGCAACCGGGAGAAAACAGCTCCTCGGCGTTCAGCGTTTCCGGCACGGCACTGGAGGAAGTTTCCGTACGGGCCATCACCGCAACCCGGACGAGCAACACCGTCCGTAAAACACGTGTCGATGCTCAGCCACTACAGGAACAGTCGCTACAGGCAGAAACGCGACAGAAGCAGGAAAACGCGGCTCGGCCCGATCTACAGTCGCGGACCCAGACCGCCAGATCACCGCTACAGGGGTACCCGGGAGAACAACGAGAGAAAGACGAGAGGAGCAAGTATTCTTTTGTCAAGCCGGCTACCGACTGCATCACTACCTTCATTAATACCTCTCTTAACAATTGGCTTGCATACCGTAACAACTGCTCAGCAGCGGTCCATGTCTTTTATTCGAATCCAGGTTTTGGCGCCTTGGATATTGGTCCAGGCCAAGTACAGAACTCCGGATGGGAATGCGGGGACGGTTGCACACCGAGTTATGGCGCCTGTCCCGAAGGATACACGGTGTTGAACACCGTTATGGAGATATATACACCGCGGATGCAACGGGAGCAACAGCCGTTTATGTGTGGGAAGCTCAGGTAGGGCTTGTGATCGTCTGTAACAGAAAAGGCCGCCTTCCCCCAGGGAAAGCGGCCTTTTCCGTTGCGGTAACGGCAACTTATTGCGACAGTTGCAGCGCCTGATCGATATCCGCTATGATGTCCTCCACGTTCTCGATGCCGACGGAGAGACGGATGAAGTCGGGCGTCACACCGGTGGAGAGCTGTTCCTCCGAGGAAAGCTGCTGGTGAGTGGTTGACGCCGGGTGGATTACCAAACTCTTGGCGTCGCCGATATTCGCCAGATGCGACAGCAGTTTGACGCTATCGATGAACTTTTTGCCTGCCTCGATCCCTCCCTTGATCCCGAAGCCGATGATGGCTCCGGCCCCATTGGGGAGATACCGCTTCGCCCGTTCATGGTCCTTGTGAGAGAGCAGTCCCGGATAGTTGACCCAGGTCACCAGAGGATGACGCTCCAGCCATTCGGCCACCCGCTGTGCGTTCTCCACATGACGCGCCATCCGGACATGCAGGGTCTCAAGCCCCTGGATGATCTGAAAGGAGTTGAAGGGAGAGGGACAGCCCCCCATATCACGGAGGATCGTCACCCGCATCCGGACGATGTAGGCGAGGCTCCCCAGTGCATCCCAAAATCTGATCCCGTGGTAGGATGGCTCCGGCTCTGAGAACTCGGGGAACTTGCCGTTGTTCCACGGAAAGGTACCGCCGTCGACAACGGCCCCGCCGATGCTGGTGCCGTGGCCGCTGATAAATTTAGTGAGCGAGTAGACCACGATATCGGCGCCGTGCTCCAGCGGCCGGAACAGGTAAGGGGTCGTCACTGTGTTATCAACCATCAGGGGGATGCCGGACTCATGGGCGACCGCTGCGATGGCCTGGAAGTCGTCTACGTTGTTTTTGGGGTTTCCCACTGATTCGGTGTAGACGAGCCGGGTGCGGTCATCAATGGCGGCCCTTACGTTTTCGGGATTCGAACTATCAACGAATCTTACCTCAATCCCTAGTCGCTTCAGGGTGTAGTGAAAAAGATTGTACGTGCCGCCGTAGAGATAGGAGGTAGAGATGAGGTTGTCACCAGACTGGGTGATATTGAGAATTGCCGCGGTGATGGCTGCCTGCCCAGAAGCAAAGGCCAGCGCCCCGACCCCACCGTCAAGCTGGGCCAGTCGCTGTTCCAGGACGTCGGTGGTGGGATTCATGAGCCGAGTGTAGATATTTCCAAACTCCTTGAGGCCGAAGAGGTTGGCCGCATGCTCGCTGCTCCGGAAGACATAGGAGGAGGTCTGGTAGATGGGGACGGCCCGGGATAGAGTGGTCGGGTCCGCTGTTTGGCCGGCGTGCAGGGCAAGTGTTTCGAGTTTCCGTTTGAATTCCGTCATATCATTCCCCTTCGCGTATCAAGCTAGAGTGTTAACTAATTTACGAGTCGCAATTCTCGTATACCGCATCAATCATGTCAACAACATTTTTTGCGGAGCTACTTCCCCCGCTGTTTTCTGCCATACAACTCGGTGAGTTCTCCCAAGCGGGTTGCCAGGGCGTCAGTCAGGTCGCTCGCGGCATATCGCCACGACCAGTTGCTTCCCACAGTCCCCGGCATGTTCATCCGGGAATCGCTCCCCAAGGAGAGGAGATCCTGTAGGGGAATGATGGCGGTTTTCGCCACTGAAGCCAGCGTCGTCCGAATCAGCTCCCAGACCATGTCATCTCCATAATAGTTCAGATATCGCCGGACTCGCAGTTGCCCCTGCTCGGTAAGTTTGCCAAACCATCCCGCCGTGGTGTCGTTGTCGTGGGTGCCGGTGTAGACCACCGATAGCGGCAAATGATTGTGGGGAAGATACTGGTTGTCCGACCCGGAATCGAAGGCAAAATGGAGGATATTCATTCCGGGAAAGTTAAAGCGGTCTCGCAGTTCCTCTACGTCAGGGGTAATGATCCCAAGATCCTCGGCAATGATCGGCGCCTTGCCCAGAGCTGCCTCCAGTGTCTCGAAAAGGGCTGCGCCCGGACCATCCACCCATTGACCGTTGATCGCGGTGTCCTCGTCTGACGGAACCTCCCAACTGGCGGCAAAGCCCCGGAAATGATCAATCCGGACGATGTCGTACAACTCCAGGGAGATCCTCAGCCGCTCGACCCACCAGGCATAGCCGGTTTGCGCCATGGCGCCCCAGTCATAGTGCGGGTTCCCCCAGAGTTGGCCGGTGGGGCTGAAGTAATCGGGCGGCACCCCGGCTATCATCGTCGGTTTCCCCTTTGTATCCAGCTTGAACAAGGTGGGGGTTGCCCAGACCTCGGCGGAGTCGTAGGCGACAAAGATCGGCAAATCGCCGATGATCTCGATGCCCCGATTGGCGGCATATTCCCTGATCCGGCGCCACTGTCGAAAAAACTGCCACTGCAGGTAGCAGTTGACATCTACCTCGTGATACAGTCGCGAGGAGTAGTCGCGGAGAGCACGGGAAGTACGTTGGCGGAGTTCCGCGGGCCAGTCATTCCAGCAAGCCCCGCAAAAATGCTCCTTGAGGGTCATGAAGAGCGCAAAGTCCTGAAGCCACGGGGTCGTTTCCCGAAATTTTCGGAATTCGTCCTGACGCACGGCGTCCGTTCGGGCCAGAAAGGTGTCGGCCGCCTTGCGGAGGAGGCCCATCTTGTGCTTCACGACCCGCTGATACTCTACCCGATCCGTCCCGCCACTTTCAGCGCACTCTCCGACGGCAAGGTCACCCTCCTCAACCAGGGTCTCGCAGTTTATGAGGAGCGGGTTGCCGGCAAAGGCGGAATAGCATGAGTAGGGAGAATTACCGGAACCGGGCGGACCCAGCGGCAGTACCTGCCAGAGGGACTGGCCCGCTTTGGCAAGAAAATCGATGAATGATCGAGCCTCGGCCCCCAGGGAACCGATGCCGCCGCTTCCCGGCAGAGAGGTAGGATGAAGCAGAATACCGCTTTTACGCAGTGAGTGCATTGGCGCCTCCATATCTTGACTGTGAGCCTATTAAGACACAAAAATAGCATAAGCACAACAGTCTAACCGTACTCACATGCAAAATGCCGCTTTTGCATCGAAATTTATGGACAGAGGCGCATCAATTGGATTATCCTGCGACAGCATAGCACACCACGTGAGCAAGGAGATGAATCCATGGCGCTTTTGAACTGGAACGATAGCTTTAACGTCAACATCAAGCTCTTCGACAGTCAGCATAAACAGCTCTTCGACCTTATCAATCAGCTCCATGACGCAATGATGGTGGGTAAGGGAAAAGAGATTATGGAAAATGTCCTGAAATCGCTTATCAATTACACAAATACCCACTTTGCCGATGAAGAGCGGTTGCTTAAATTCCAGGGGTACCCGGATTTGGAACGACAGGTCACGGAACACCGACTCTTTGTGCTGCAGATTGCGGAGTTTCAGAAAAAATATACGGATGGCAATGCCGCCATCACGCAGGTAACCCTGAATTTCCTGCGCGACTGGCTACAGAATCATATCAAAGTGGAAGACAAGAAGTATTCCGAATTTTTGATCGCCAAGGGCGTAAATTGACGACTATCAAGCCTGAACCGGGGATTATTCCACCAAGGCAGGGCAGACTTACCAAATAAGGGAGCTAAATCATGGCGCTATTTAACTGGAACGACAATCTGAACGTCAGCAACAAGCTTTTCGACAGTCAGCACAAACAGCTTTTCGACCTTATCAATCAGCTCCATGATGCAATGCTGGTGGGCAAGGGGAAAGAGGTCATGGATACTGTTTTAAAAGCGCTTTTGAATTACACTAAAACCCACTTTGCCGATGAGGAGCGTGTGCTCAAATTGCACAAATATCCGGATTGTGAGCGCCAGATAAAGGAACACCAACTCTTTGTGCAGCAGATTTTGGACTTACAGAAGAAACAGACCGAGGGTAATGCCGCCATTACTCAGGTAACCTTGAATTTCCTGCGCGACTGGCTGCAGAAACATATCAGTGTGGAGGACAAGAAGTATTCGCAATTTTTAAGCGCCAAGGGCGTAAGCTGAAGATATTGTCTTAAAATCCCAATCAGAACCTTGCCAACGCTATTAACAAGAGGAGGAAGTTTTTCATGGAACAGTACGCGGTTTATTTTGCCCTGGTTTGCGCCGCCGCGGCGGTCGCTTATGGTCTGATTACGGCCCAATGGATTCTGGGGCTTCCCCAGGGCAACGACCGGATGCGCCAGATCGCCGCCGCGATCCAGGAGGGGGCCGGCGCTTACATGAAGCGCCAATACACCATTATCGCCATGGTCGGCGCGGTCATGTTCATAGCGCTCTTCGCGACCCTTGGGGGTAAGACCGCCATCGGCTTTGCCGTCGGCGCCCTTTTTTCCGGTCTTACCGGTTTCATCGGCATGTTTGTCTCGGTTCGCGCCAACGTGCGCACCACCGAGGCCGCAAAGAGCGGTATCGTCAAAGCCCTCAACGTCGCTTTCAAGGGGGGCGCCATTACCGGAATGCTCGTCGTCGGCCTGGGGCTGCTCGGTGTCGCC
>Ga0194037_1003089_pt1 | contig 10535 bp, 8 predicted proteins | sample JunL306m_MetaG_FD_148653 | JGI IMG/M metagenome (GOLD analysis project Ga0194037, IMG submission 148653) | Anoxic zone freshwater microbial communities from boreal shield lake in IISD Experimental Lakes Area, Ontario, Canada - Jun2016-L304-6m | ecosystem: Environmental > Aquatic > Freshwater >...
AGATTTGGGCAGGAGCAACCTTATTATGGGCCAGGATGAATTTGTTTCGCTTTACGCCAGGGTATTCTCCAAATTCAGCTGACGTCTCAATAAAAGGCTGCTCTACTGCTTCTCAGAGCACCGTTACTCTTCGTGTAAAATGGTTGGATCATTACAACGTGAGAGAGCTTTTCAAGCTGAAAAAAACCTGAAAAATCGACGCCCGCAAACCAACGCCAGCGCTCTCTTATAGGTGTCCAATTCGTCCAGTTTTGAACACGTTTTTTCCCTGTTTTTAATCAGAATATTCCGCTGCAAATCAAGCCCGCATAAGCCGTGATGAACACATTTCCTGTTCCCATAAACCCTAATGCACAGCCTCCAGCCGAAACCCTCAGAAAAGTGTAATTTGAGCAGGAAATGCGGTATTCAACGAAACCTTCTGACCAAAAAGCGGAATTCGAATGGAATGGAGAAGTAACAGCTCAGAACACCCTCAGTCAACAGAGTCTTCACTGAAAACGGATGCATTGCTCCTGTTAGGTTTCAAAGGCAGGGATAGGGTGAATATCGTCCCGCCCTCAGGTGGGCAATCAACAGAAATACTCCCCTGATGTTTATTGGTAATAATATCATACGAAATGCTGAGTCCAAGTCCCGTTCCCTCACCTGGCTTCTTGGTCGTGAAAAATGGTGAAAATATCTTATCCCTTATTGCTTCGGGGATTCCCGGACCGTCATCACTGATGGAACAAAATATGCAATCATCTCCCGGCCATGTTTTGATTGTTATTTTTCCGGGACTGCTCTTTTTTTGTGACTTGATGGCGTGAGCACTATTGACCAAAAGGTTCAAAACGACCTGATTGATCTGAGAAGGATTACAGAACACCTGAGGAATTTCCCCTAACTGTAAATCAAGCGTAGCAATAGTGTTGTACTCATTCTTGGCAATGACAAGGGCATCCCGGATCGACTTGTTGATATCAAAAAGTCTTAACGTATCCGTAATGTCCTTGAACGAGTAGTTCCGTAAACTTCGGATAATGGTTGTTATTCTCTCAACTCCTTTTTGTGACTCAGCAAGGGTTTCGGGAATTTCTTTTAAAAGCACATCAACTTCCAGTGATCGTTCCTTCTCCCTCAGTTCCCGTACATCATCGCCAACTTCAGACCCAGCTTCAATTTTATCAATTATCCGGCGGTATGAACCCACAAGCTCACGGACATCATCAAAATTATTCTCAAGGTTAGCAGCATTGATTGTAATGAAATTAACGGGATTATTGATCTCATGGGCAAGGCCGGCAGCAAGCTGACCAATCATCTCCATTTTTTTTGAAAGCTGGAGCTGGCCCTGTAGAACTTTTTCCTGTTCTTCAGCAATCTTCTTGGCAACAATATCCCAGACCTGATTGGCAAGGGCTTCTACCCATTCAACATCATTATCATCATAATCTGTCGGCTTGTTTCCTATTCCCATGATGGCCACGATTCGTTCATCTCGGATGATAGGGACAACCATTTCTCGCCTGATTTCTGCATGACCCTGCGGCATTCCCTTGCGGTTCTTGAGTGAGGCATAATCATTATGGATAACCACTTTTCTTTCCCGCACGGCATCCGCCCAAACACCGGCCTCATCAAGCGGATAGTGCTTACCCTTTCCCTCGGCCTTGCACATGTGTTGAAAAGTATTGGATGACACAACCTGCAGCAGGAGTGTCTTTTGATCCTCATCAACAAAAAAAACAAATCCAATCTCACTTCCCGTCAGGCGTTCCGCTTCGTCAACAGACTCCTGCAACAGCTCATCTACTGAGAGGCTGTCTGCTTTTTTGAGAATTTGAAGACGAAACTCATTGACCTGTTCAAGACGGTTGCGCAGAGTAACATCATGAACAATATCATAGACAAGATCCCTGCCCATTATCCGGATTTTTTTGGCGAATATCTCAACATCACGGATAGAGCCATCAGCTCTCCGATGACGGAATGCCATACTCCTTTGTTCCATTTTATGCCATTTGTCCATCTCTTCCCTGATGGTCTCGGCTGAACTGGTATTGACGGCATTGATATTCATCGTCCTGATTTTATCAATAGACCACCCGTAAAAATCTGCAGCCGCCTGATTGGCATCAACAATACTGCCGGTTTCAGGGTCAAGAACGATCATGACTGCTGCATGATCTTCAAAAAGGCTCCTGAACCGTTCCTCGCTTTGCTTCAAAGCCAGTTCAGTCTCTATACGATCGGTTATATCATTAATAATTGAATAGAGGAACTCTTTGCCATCAATTTCCACTCTTGTGCTGAATACCTCAACATCTCGAATGCTTCCGTCAGCTCTCCGGTGGCGAAACAGATATTTAGATTTATGAGCAGATGTTACCGTTTGGAATTCCTTTTTCAGACTTTCAGACTGACGGGTGTTGATATCCTGAATATGCATCTGACGAAGTTCATCGATCGACCAGCCATAATAATCAGCCGCAGCAGGGTTTGCATCTATAATTGCCCCTGTATCGGGATCGATGACCAACTGGATCGCAGAATAACTTTCAAACAATTTTCTAAACCGTTCCTCGCTTTTTAACAAAGCCTCTTCAGCTTGTTTTCTCTCGGTAACATCATGAATAATATGATAAAGTAAATCTTTACCCCTGATATCAATCTTGTTGGTAAAAAGCTCCACATTTCGCAAAGAGCCGTCTGACCTGATATGGGTAAAAGCAAATATCTTCTGCTGAGACGTCCTCATTTTTTCCAGATTAGTCTTAAGTATCTCATTTTTTACGGTCGAGATCTGCTGTATATTCATCTTCCTGAGTGCATCAACCGAATACCCATAAAACTCAGCAGCAGCATAGTTGGCATCAACGATATTGCCGTTTTCGGCATCAAGAAGCATCTTGATCGCAGAATGGTTTTCAAAAAACGCCCTGAACCGACCTTCGTTTTCCTTCAGAACCGCCTCTGCCAGCTTTCGATCAGTCACGTCATCGATGATGGCTGTGAAATACTCTTTTTCGCTTGAAATAACAGCAAAATCAAACCACCGGCCCAGTGACTCAAGATAAAGCTCGAAATTGTCCGGTACACCCGTCTCTGCAACATTTAAATGTCTCTCCATAAACCCTGGATTTGAATCCAGAAAACCTGGAAACACTTCCGAAACCTTAAGTCCTTCAATATTTTTGATACCGGTCATTTTACAATAAGCGGCATTGGATTCCTCATGAATAAAATCTACAGGCCGCCCCTCTTCATCAAAAATCACACGGCAGTAAACATACCCATAGCGCATGTTGACCACTGCTATATTCCTGTGGCACCTCTCGCAGTCAGAAGAAACAATTTGAGACGGTCTACTTGAGGGCGAGTCGTAATCAGGCTTATTTCCGTTCTGGTTTTTTGACATGAGCACGTTATGTAATCTTTCAGACAATAATAATGGTATCAACACAAGACCGTGGGTGGATATATCCGTGATGTGTCTGCGATCAAGATACCTTGCTGCATTGGCACAGGAAACATCCCGATGCCGCTTGCTGAATTTATTATAATAAAATCAACTCAACCATAATATGAAAATATTACGGCTCTATTGACGGCAGTCGCAGAGGTATGCATTAAAACAGCAAAGGCACCCTATATGTGGCGCCTTTGCTGTTTAATACCGTGCTCCTTGAGTGGAGGCATATCTTCCATTCAGTTCAATGCTTGAAATGCCGCATCCCGGTAAAGACCATTGCAAGGTTGTTGGCATCAGCCGCCTCAATAACTTCATTATCCCTTATCGAACCACCTGGCTGTATGACTGCGGTTACTCCAGCCTCGGCAGCTGCAAGCAGGCCATCGGCAAACGGGAAGAACGCATCTGAAGCAACAACTGATCCATGCAGATCAAGTCCGACTTCCGAAGCTTTCCAGCGTGCGATTTTTGAAGAATCAACCCGCGACATCTGACCGGCTCCAACACCGAACGTCTGACGGTTTTTAACATAAAGAATAGTATTCGATTTGATGTGCTTGCATATCTTCCATGCAAACATCATGTCTGCAACTTCCTCTTCAGTAGGCTGCCGTTTGGTCACGACAGTCAAATCCTCTTTAGTAACTATTTTGCTGTCACGTTCCTGAACCAGCATCCCGAATGGTGTTGATTTAAACTCCCAGCCACCTTTCGGCAAAGCATGTGTCTGCTGAACAAGACGGCGATCTTTTTTCTTCATAAGCATATCGAGCACTCCATCCTCAAAAGCCGGAGCAATAAGAATCTCGGTAAAGATCTCGTTGACAGCCTTTGCTGTATCCATGTCAAGAGGACGGTTAAAGACAATAATACCACCGAATGGGGCCTGGGTATCAGTGGAAAATGCCCTGCGATATGCTTCGACCAGTGTTGAAGCCTGTGCAACTCCGCACGGGTTGGTGTGCTTGATGATAACCACGGTAGGCTCTTCTCCACGGAACTCCTCAATCAAGGCTGTCGCTGCAGCAATATCGAGCATATTGTTATAGGAGAGTTCCTTGCCATGCAGTTTCTCGAAGAAGTCACCGAACGCGCGAGTTCCATCAGAATCAGTAAGTCGGTATAATCCGGCGCTCTGATGCGGATTTTCACCATACCGCATATCGAGCTCTCGTTCAAGCTTTACTGTCATCGAAGCAGCAGCCTCCTGCTGTTTAGCTCCGATAGCTCCGTTGAGATAGGAGGCAATTGCTCGATCATAGCGAGAGGTAAGCTCAAAAACCTTAAGGGCAAGCAGAAGACGGGTTGTCCGTTTTGTTGCCCCGTTATTGTCCTTCATCTCCTGCAGAACAACCGCATAGTCGGCACTGTCGGTGACTACCGTGACTGACTCGTTATTTTTGGCAGCACTCCGAAGCATGGATGGGCCGCCAATATCAATATTTTCTATAGCATCCTCAAAGGTCACTCCAGGCTTGGCCACGGTTGCCTCGAACGGGTAAAGATTGACAACAACCAGATCAATAAAGTCGATTCCGTTCGCCTTCGCCTGGTTGACATGGTCAGCATTCTCCCTGACGGCAAGAAGACCTCCATGAATTTTCGGATGCAGGGTTTTTACCCTTCCATCCATTATTTCTGGAAACCCGGTTATGGTCGAAATGGAAGCTGCGCTAATGCCCGAATCCTGTAATGTTTTCAAGGTTCCTCCTGTTGAGAATATCTCAACACCCATGGCACTCAACTCCCGGCAAAAGTCAACAATACCGGTTTTATCGGAAACCGACACCAAAGCTCTCTTGATTAACGGATCAGACATTTGTAGAATATTTATTTATAGTTTTATTATCAGTGATCAGATTTGTAATTCGGGAAATGTAAGAAATATTCACTAAATGGCTAACCACAAAACACGCATCGCCGTGTTCTGCTCCGGCTCTGGAAGCAATTTCAAGACAATCTTTCATGATCTAAAAAATAGACATCTCCAGGCGGAGATTGTCCTTTGTCTGTCAAACCGGTCAAATTGCGGGGCTATGGAGTTCGCTCGCGAAAAGGGTATTGAAACAGTGCATATAACGGAAAAAGAGTACGACTCTTTTGATGATTTTGCCACAACCATGGTAAAATGCCTTAAGGATCATAATATCGACAACATTCTGCTGGCTGGCTATATGCGCAAGGTACCTGACGCAGTTGTCACGGCATTTCCAGATAAAATACTGAATATCCATCCGGCTCTGCTGCCAAAATTCGGTGGTGAAGGGATGTACGGCATTCATGTGCATACTGCCGTTCTCAACGCAGGCGAAACTGAAAGCGGAGCAACGGTTCACTTCGTGAATGAAGAGTACGACAAGGGAAGAATTCTACTGCAGAAAAAAGTCCCGGTATTACCTGACGATACTCCGGAGACACTTGCTGCCAGGGTCCTGGAATGTGAACACATACTTTACCCTGAAGCACTTCAAAAACTGCTTGACGAACAGAACTCATGAGCGCCGGACTACTAAACATCAGCGAGATTTTTCATTCTATCCAGGGTGAATCGTCCTTCGCCGGCTGGCCTTGTGCGTTCATACGTCTTGCCGGCTGTGGCCACGGCTGCCTTAACTGCGATACTGGCTATGCTGAAGGCGGCAGCAGTGTCCTCACCATTGAAGCAATCATTAAGCAGGCACTCGCATTTCAAGCACCCATAATTGAAGTCACCGGAGGAGAACCGCTCCTGCAGCCGTCAGTACATACCCTCATGCAGCAGCTCTGCGATCTCAATCAGATGGTTCTGCTTGAAACCGGAGGATTTCTTTCTGTCGCAGGAGTTGATGATCGTGTCCATAAAATAATAGACATCAAACCCCCTTCATCTGGCGTCTCACATAAAAACAATTATGAAAACATCAGGATTGCGCATGAAGCTCTGCCCCCCTATCGTAACACCTTTGAATTCAAGATAGTCATCGCTGGAAGAAATGACTATGAATGGGCTAAATCGCTTATGCTCAAATATCGGCTGACAGAATCCTTTACGGTCATGATGGGAGTTATTTTCGGCGAACTGGAACCTCTTGAACTTGCCGAATGGATCCTTAAAGACCAGCTCAACGTAAGAATGCAGCTGCAGCTCCACAAATACATCTGGCCGCCTTACCTGAGAGGTGTATAGACTGCAGGCTGAGCTCAGTACCACGTTAGTACCTTATTTTTGGCTTTTTACTCTTAACTCTTTACTTTTGAATTGTCCTCACAGCCTCTTAACCACTGTTTCACTGTCCATTTTCCTTTGTGACATCACTTTCCATCATCGTCCCGCTGTTCAATGAACAGGAATCTCTTCCTGACCTGCTCGAACAGCTCTATGCCGCCATGAATGAAAAAGAGCTGCGGGATCTTTTTCAAGAGCCTTTCACTTTTGAAATCATCATGATTGATGATGGTTCCACCGATAGCTCATGCACATTGATTGGTAACATGATCAATACAAGACCAGAGATTCGCCTGATCTCCTTTCAGCGTAACTTCGGAAAAACAGCTGCGCTCTCTGCAGGATTTCTTGCCGCAACTGGCAACTATATCTGTACGATTGACGCTGATCTTCAGGACGACCCCTTTGCCATTAAGGAGTTGATTAAAAAGCTTCAGGAAGGCTATGATCTTGTAAGCGGATGGAAACAGCAACGGAAGGATCCGATCTCCAAAACCATTCCATCAAAGCTCTTCAATACCGTAACACGTCTCTTTACCGGCATCTCTATTCACGATTTCAACTGCGGTCTGAAGGTATATCGCAAAGAGGTAACCTGCCGGCTTGAACTGCGTGGTGATATGCACCGTTATATTCCTGTTCTCGCGGAGTGGATGGGATTCAAAGTCACCGAACTTCCTGTCAGGCATCAGGCGAGAAAATTCGGGAGCACCAAATACGATTCATCAAGATTTTTTTCAGGGCTGTTCGATTTCCTCTCGGTACTCTTCATTACCCGATATCTTCGACGTCCCATGCATTTTTTCGGGATGGCTGGACTTATAAGTTTTCTTCTGGGCTTTATCATCAGTCTTTACGTGACACTCGATAAAATCCTGCTCCACAAACCGGTCAGCAATCGCCCGATTCTTTTTCTCGGCATTCTCCTGCTGATTCTCGGTGTCCAGCTTTTATCGACCGGTCTTCTGGGTGAAATGCTTTCAACATCGTCGTCTAAAGAGAGTTCATTTACTGTCCGAGAAACATTAAATCTCACCAGCAGGCAAGCAAAAATAATCGGCACCCCCGATTAACTATCCATATTTTTACAGACTATTTATACTATGAAACGCGTAGGAGCACACGTCAGTATAGCAGGAGGAGTTGAAAATGCACCGCTGCAGGCCAGTTCTATTGGAGCGAAAGCATTTGCAATGTTTACTAAAAACCAGCGCCAGTGGAAAGCCCCGAAAATTACAACCCCCTCAATTGATGCGTTCCTTAAAAACTGCAGCGAAGGTGGTTTTAAACCCGAGCACATTCTGCCTCATGACAGCTATCTCATAAACCTTGGCAGTCCCGATCCTGATAAACTTCAGCATTCTCGTGAGGCCTTTATTGATGAAATGCAGCGCGTTGAAAGCCTGGGCCTAGTCCTGCTGAACTTTCATCCAGGCAGTCATCTGAACGGTGTCAATGAGGAGCGATGCCTGCAGCTTATTGCAGAATCCATCAACATGTCACTCAACGAAACCAAAAACGTAACCGCCGTCATTGAAAACACTGCAGGACAGGGTACCAATCTTGGATTCAAATTTGAACAACTGGCATCTATTATTGATAATGTCGAAGATAAATCAAGGGTAGGAGTCTGCCTCGACACCTGCCACCTTTTTGCAAGCGGTTACGATCTGCAGACAACTGAAGCAGTAGAATGGACATTCAAAGAGTTCGATCGAACAGTCGGGCTGGGCTACCTTCGCGGCCTACACCTCAACGATGCCCTTCGCCCGCTAGGCAGCCGTCTTGACCGCCATGCGAGCATCGGGAAAGGAACAATAGGCATGGAAGCCTTTTCGTACATTATGACAAATCCTGCCTTCGAAGAAATCCCTCTGATTCTTGAAACACCGGACTCAGACCAATGGAGTTCAGAAATCAGTCTTCTTTATTCTCTTGTAGAATAAAAGCACTAACGTTTTGATACAATCCTGAGATATTTGCTCACTGAAAATGTACTGCCTAAAATACCAAGGGTCAGCCCAAGAAAAACTGTGGCGGGGTAAATAAGCAGTGCAGAGGGCTGCAGTACCTGATAAATACCCGGTTCGTAACGGAAAAGCAATTGATCAAAAAGCAGATAGACGGTTCCAGCAGCCAGCACTCCCGCAAGCAAACCCTGAAGTGCTCCTTCGATAACATATGGAGCACCGATAAACCAGGACGTAGCACCCACCAGTCGCATGGTCCTGATTTTTTCCTTTCTGGAATACATGGCCAGCCTGATGGTATATCCAATCAGCACAATAGTTGCAAATGAAATCAATACTCCTATACCACCCGTAAGCAAGGTAAACAACCGAGCATTTTTTTCGATCTGACCAAGAAACAACTGATTATAACGGATATCAACGTCCGGTGTAATCTTGCGGATTTGAGGCACGATCCGCCCAATACTGTCCGGCTTGGCGTAATCAGGAATAAACTTCAGCCTGATTGATCTGGGAAGCGGATTTGAACCAAGAATTTTAACAACGTCTTCTCCAAATTCATTGTTGAACGTCCGTGCAGCATCATCCTTCGAAACATATGCTGCATCCCGTACCCCTTTAAGTCTCTTTATCTGAAGCGCAGCATCCATCGCCTGCGATTCGCTCATCGAGTCTCCAAGAAAAACCTCAACCTCCACCCTGCTCTGCATCTCCCTGATAACATCAAAAAAACTCAGCGAAACCGTACTGAAAAGGCCAAGCAGTACAAGAGCAAAAAAACTTATCGTAACGGTAATGAAAGCAGGCAATTTCGCCCTTCCCATACTTGAAAAACCTTCCTTGATAACAAACGAAAGTGACATAACAACGTATTTTGCATTAATAACAGGTTCCAATACAAAGAATTAACGAAACAAGTTGCAAAAACAAGTTTTTTTTCTTTTAATTAGAGCTGGTAAATGGGGCTATAGCTCAGTTGGTAGAGCATTTGCATGGCATGCAAAGGGTCAGGAGTTCGAGTCTCCTTAGCTCCACAAAAAAATACAAAAAGCGCAGTTTTATACCTGCGCTTTTTTGTTTTCAACTTTTTCTGATTCCCACTAAATCCTTCACACCCTTTTCCTTCCTACCTTCGCAATCAAAAAAACAAGTCCCACAATCAGCGATGCCGCAAGACCCGCACCAATATTAAGCAGAGCCGCAAGCAAAACAACAGAGAGAGTAATTTTAACCGTCAAGCCCAGGATACCGGCACTTACGAGAAAAGTTGCAGCAGTAAGGCCTGTAAAGAAAAAGCTGGTGGCAATACTTCCTGCAAAAGAAATAAACAGCTTTTCTCCCTTGCCTTCCGAAATATCCTTCCACCTTTGAATCTGTTTTTGACTTCCAGGTTCAATGATGTTTTTAACAAGCATTGCTACAAGCCCGAAAACAATAAGTACAACAGCATGAATCCCGTAGACGTTGAACAACTCACTTCGGGAGGGGTTGAATACACCCTGCTGAAGCCAATTTGAGGCAAGCTTCATCATGAAAACCGATGTAATAAAAAATACCGTTCCCCAGAGCATTGTTACCGATACCCAAATCCCGACACCAGGCGGCTTAGGAGTTTTATTTGTCGTTGAATACATGAGTGTTATGAATAGTTGATTGAATGGTATCGATCGACATCGATCGTATTTATTGAACTTAAAAATATAACTGCTGTAAAATAAAGTCAATTCCGTTTATCCTACAACAAAAGGTAATTTAACCTGAATTATTCATGAAGCAACAAAAAAAGGGGGCAAAAAATACCGCAAATCGTTATATTACTGGTAGTTAAAGTCAGCTAATAAGACGCGATATTTATGCAACCCCTTCATTCGAATATAGTCACATCAGAGAGTACCCAACAAAC
>Ga0194037_1003091_pt1 | contig 10532 bp, 8 predicted proteins | sample JunL306m_MetaG_FD_148653 | JGI IMG/M metagenome (GOLD analysis project Ga0194037, IMG submission 148653) | Anoxic zone freshwater microbial communities from boreal shield lake in IISD Experimental Lakes Area, Ontario, Canada - Jun2016-L304-6m | ecosystem: Environmental > Aquatic > Freshwater >...
GCTATTACCAGCTGGGCGCCAGCACCGAAGTGACCAGCTTCTTCAACCTGGTACGCGCCCACAACAGTGGCGCTGCCTTCTCGTTCCTGTCGGACGCCTCGGGCTGGCAACGCTGGTTCTTCAGCATCATCGGCCTGCTGGCCGCCGTGCTGCTGGTGTGGCTGCTCAAATCACACGCCGGACAAAAGCTCTTTTCTTTTGCGCTGGCCTGCATTCTGGGCGGTGCTGTCGGTAATGTGATTGATCGACTGCTCTACGGTTATGTTGTCGATTTTCTGGACTTTCACTGGCGTTGGCTGGCGCCGGTGTTTGCTGGCGGACATTTCCCGGCCTTCAATATCGCCGACAGTGCGATTACCATTGGCGCGAGCTGCCTGATACTGGACGAACTGTTGCGCGTGCGGCGCGCCCGATAGCAGCTACCACATGACGAAGGCCCTTCTGTGACCCATTTGCTCAACCTGCTGGCGGCCATCGCCCTGCTGGTCTGGGGCACGCAACTGGTGCGTACCGGCATCGTGCGGGTCTTTGGCGCGAGCCTGCGCAACATCCTGTCCAAGAGTGTTAACAACCGTCTGACGGCCATGGCATCGGGGGTGGGCGTCACGGCCCTGGTGCAGTCCAGTACGGCCACCGCGCTGATCGTGGCTTCCTTTGTCGGCCAGGGTTTGATGAGTCTGCCGTCGGCTCTGGCCGTGATGCTGGGGGCCGACATCGGCACCAGCCTGATGGCACTCGTTTTCTCGCGCGACCTGTCCTGGCTCTCTCCGCTGTTCATCTTCATTGGCGTGGTGCTTTTCATCGCCCGCCAGGCCACCACCGTGGGCCGCATCGGGCGCATTCTGATCGGTCTGGGGCTGATGCTGCTGGCGCTGCAACTGGTCACACAGTCAACCAATGTGCTGACCCAGGCGCCGGCCATCAAGGCCTTGCTCGGGTCCCTGAGCAGCGACCGGATGCTCGAAATCACCGTCGGTGCCGTGCTGTCGATCTTGAGCTACTCCAGCCTGGCGCTGGTACTGCTGACCGCCACCCTGGCCAGCACCGGCGTCGTGCCGATCGATGTCGCCCTGGGGCTGGTGCTGGGCGCCAATCTGGGCAGCGGCCTGCTGGCCGTCCTGACCACACTCAGCGCCAACGTGGAAACGCGCCAGGTGCCCATTGGCAACCTGGTATTCAAGATCATCGGTCTCATGGTCGTCGCCCCCTTCATCAGCGTATGGCTGGACAACGTGCGGCCCTGGGTCAGCGAGGTCGCCGCGCTGGTGGTGCTGTTCCACCTGACGTTCAACATCGTGGTGGGTCTGCTCTTCATCGGCTTGACGCAGGTCGTGGCGCGCCGCGTCGAGAAGTGGCTGCCCAAGCTGGAAAAGAGCACGGTGGCAGGCCGTCAACGTCATCTCGACCTCTCGGCGCTGGAGACACCGTCACTGGCCATTTCGTGCGCCGTGCGCGAAGCCATGCATCAGGCCGATGTCGTTGAAACCATGTTGCTGGGTGTCTACGGTGTGATCAAGAACAACGACCTACAACTGGCCCAAGCGCTGCAGAAGATGGACGATACCGTCGACGAGCTCTACTCTGACATCAAGTACTACCTGACCAAGATTTCACGCGAGGCGCTGAGCGAGGGCGAGGGCCACCGCTGGACCGACATCATCAGCTTCACCATCAACATGGAACAGATCGGTGACATCATCGAACGCGTGCTCGAAGACATCGAAAACAAGAAGATCAAACCGGGGCGTGAGTTCTCCGAAGCCGGCATGGCAGAGATCACCGACCTGCATGGCCGTCTGGTGGACAACCTGCGCCTGGGCATGAGCGTTTTTCTGGACGGCAATGTGCGCGATGCGCGCAAGCTGCTCGAAGAAAAAACCCGTTTTCGCGACCTCGAGCGTGAATACGCCGCCACGCACCTGGAACGCCTGGCCGTCAACACGCCACAGAGCATGGACACCAGTTCATTGCACATCGACCTGATCAGCGATTTGAAACGCATCAATTCGCATATCTGCTCGATCGCTTATCCGATCCTGGATTCAGCCGGCGTCCTGGCGCCAAACCGGCTGCGCGATCCGGTGGCACCGCATTCAGTCAAGCCGCACCCAGGGCGCATTCCAGAATCAAGGCCGCCTCGGTCGTGAATTCATCGCCTTGCAAGCGCTCGATCAAATCGGGCACTGACAGCAAAGCAAACTGCGCCACTTCACCATCCTGATTGAGCGGCTGCACGCCGTCGGGCACGACGCAACGGTACCAGTCAACCCGTTCCACCACGTAGCCGGCGTCGGCGCCGTCGGAACTGGGCTTGCGCAACAACACTTCGCCACCGCGGCGCAGTTCGGTCAGAGAGTCCAGACGCAAACCAGCCTCTTCCCAGGTCTCGCGCGCCAGCGCCGACTGCAAGCTGTCCTGCGCCGACACCATGCCGCCCATCAAGGTGTCCCAGAGGCCCGGTTCGTTGGCCTTGTCCAGCGAGCGCTGTTGCACCCAGAAGCGGCCGTCGCTCGTGCATCCCACCAGATGCACGGCGCTTGTGGCAATGCCCAGTGGCCGGCAGACGCCACGCTCCACACGGGCAATTCTCTGCCCCTGCGCATCGCACACTGCAAGTTGCTCGTCGCGCCAGTGCTGGCGCACCCGGCCCACGCCCAAGGCCCGCAGCGCATCGGCCAAGGTATGGAGTACCGGCGTGGCATCACCCAGCAAGCGCCAATGCGAACCGCCGCCGCTGTGCTCCAGCTCCAGCAATTCGCTGGCAAGGGACGCCTGATGGGAAATCAGGGGGTCGAAGAAGTCCGCCTCCACCGAGCCAATCACATGCTGCTGCCAGAGCAGCGGCAAGCGCGGTTTGAGCGGCGGCTGATTGGCACTGGCCAGCAGAGCCGCGCGCCACTGCGGATCAACGGTCCGACTCACAGGGTCAGAATGGTGCAACCGGTGGTCTTGCGCGCTTCCAGAGCGATGTGCGCCTGCTGCACGTCTTCGAGTTTGAAGCGCTGGTCGATGCGGATCTTGACCTTGCCGCTGCTCACCACGCTAAACAGATCGTCAGCCATGGCCTGCGTGGTCTCTCGCGTCGTGATGTGGCTGAACAGGGTCTGGCGCGTCACATAGATCGAGCCCTTCGGGCCCAGAATGCCAGGCGAAAACGGTGCTACCGGACCCGACGCGTTGCCAAAGCTGGCCATCAGGCCGAAGGGTGCCAGGCAATCCAGCGACTTGTCCCAGGTGTCCTGGCCGACCGAGTCGTACACCACCTTGACACCCTTGCCACCGGTAATTTCTTTCACGCGCGCCAGGAAATCCTCGCTCGCATAGTTGATGACAAAAGCCGCGCCATGCTCCTTGGCCAGCGCACACTTGGCGTCGGAACCGGCGGTGCCAATCAGTTGCAAGCCCATCGCACGCGCCCACTGGCAGGCAATCAGGCCCACACCACCGGCGGCAGCATGAAACAGCACAAAGTCCCCGGCCTGCAGACCGCCCTGCGGCAGCGTGCGCTTGAGCAGGTACTGCGCGGTCAGGCCCTTGAGCATCATGGCGGCACCGGTCTCGAATGAAATGACATCGGGCAGCTTGCAGACACACTTGGCCGGCATCACGCGCAGGTCGCAATAGCTGCCCGGTGGCTGGCTGGCATAGGCAGCGCGGTCGCCGACCTTCAAGTGCGTCACGCCAGCGCCGACTGCCTCCACCACACCGGCGGCTTCCATGCCGAGTTGCAGCGGCATGGGCATCTGGTACAAACCACTGCGCTGATAGACGTCGATGAAGTTCAGGCCGACCGCATGGTGCCGGATACGAATTTCTCCAGCGGCCGGCTCACCGACGGTCACCTGGACCAGTTTGAGTTGTTCGGGGCCGCCGTGTTGGTCAATACGAATGGCGCGGGAAGTCAGTGAGCTCATGGCCGGAATCCTTGTTGGTGAAATTGCCTCTATCGTGCCACGAAATGGCGCAAAAAGCTGTCGCAAGGTCATCAGGGAAATCACCCTTGTCTTGTTACAGTCCTGCCATGCACCCCAGACTGACCCCCACCGCCGCCCTGCTGCTGACCATACCGCCGCTGATGTGGGCCGGCAACGCCGTGGTGGGCCGCATGGTGACCACGCTGGTGTCACCCATGACGCTGAACTTTCTGCGCTGGTTGCTGTGCTTTGGCATGCTGCTGCCGCTGGCCGGCGCCGTCCTGCGCCCGGCCAGCGCGCTGTGGCCGCACTGGCGCCGTTTCTCGCTGCTGGCCCTGCTCAGCGTGGGCAGCTACAACGCCCTGTTGTACCTGGCACTGAACACTTCAACGCCGCTGAACGTGACGCTGGTCGGCTCCAGCGCGCCGGTCTGGATGCTGCTGATCGGGCGCCTGTTCTTCCAGGTGCAGGTGTCAAAGCGACAGACGCTGGGGGCACTGCTCTCTGTGGCTGGTGTGCTGCTGGTGATTTGCCGTGGCGATCCTGAAGCCCTGCTGCAGGTGCGCCTGGTCACGGGCGATCTCTATGTGCTGCTAGCGGGTGCTGGCTGGGCCTACTACAGCTGGATGCTGGCACGCCCCACGGTGGAGCCGCCAGCGATACGCGCCGACTGGTCGGCCTTCCTGTTGGCGCAAGTGGCGTTCGGCCTGCTCTGGTCAGGACTCTTCGCAGGCGCGGAGTGGACGATCGGCATGGGCCATGCCCAGTGGGGTTGGCCACTGGCGGCCACCTTGCTCTTTGTCGCTGTCGGCCCGGCGCTGATTGCGTTTCGGGCCTGGGGCGCCGGTGTGGCACGCGCCGGTCCAGCGGTCGCAGGCTTTTTTTCCAACCTGACACCGCTCTTTACCGCCCTGCTCTCCAGCGCCTTCCTGGGCGAAGTGCCGCACCTCTATCACGTACTCGCCTTCGCCCTGATCATGGGCGGCATCGTGGTGTCTTCGAGACGCTAGTTCGGCCTTTACCCTCGTCATCGCGAGGCCGCAGGCCGTGGCGATCCATGACTTCGGACTGCATGGATTGCCACGTCGCTGCGCTCCTCGCAATGACAAAACCGGGAACTCGCAATGACAGCCCTGGTGCGCCAATGAAAGCCCTGATGCGCCAATGACAGCCTTGACGCGCCAATAACAACCCTACTGTGCTTGAAAGCCGCTGGCCTTGATGATGCGGGCCCAGGTTTGCGCGTAGGCCTGCTCGCGGCTGGCGAGTTGTTGCGGCGACATATAGCCTACGCTCAAGCCCATGGTGGTCAAACGCTCACGCACATCGGGCATGGCAATCACCTTGGCTACCGCTTCCGAGAAGCGGTCAATCACAGCCTTCGAAGTGCCCGCCGGTGCAAAGATGCCGTAGTAGGGAACGTCCTCAAAGCCGGCCAGTCCGAGTTCGGCAAAGGTCGGTACATCCGGCAGCGCGGCCTGCCGCGCGCCACCCAGCACGGCGACGATACGAACCTTGCCGGCCTTGTGGTTCTCGATGAAATCGGGAACCGACGCAACACCCGCGTTGATCTGGTTACCCAGCATGTCAGCCATCATCGGTGCGCTGCCGCGGTAGGGTGCGGCCTGCAGGTCAAGCGCGTACTTCTGACCAATCACCTTGACCAGAAATTCGGGCACGGAGGCCGGTGCCGGTACCCCCACCGTGCCTTTACCAGCGCCCTGGCCACGAACCCAGGCCACGTACTCATTCATGGACTTGGCCGGTGTGCCACCCGACACGGCCAGTACATTGACAAAGGTCGCAAAGCCGGCGACCGAAACGAAGTCGTGCGCTGAATCGAAGCCGGGGTTCTTGACGACCAAGGGCAGAATCGAAATCGTGTGGTCATGCGAGAGGAAGAAGGTGGTGCCGTCCGGCGCCGCCGCCTTCAGCGCCTGCGCGGCAATCTGGCCGCCCGCGCCGGCGCGGTTTTCCACGATCACCGTGGTGCCGAGTTGATCCTTCAGCTTGTCCGCCAAGGTGCGGGCAATAGCGTCGGTGCCGCCACCCGGTGGAAAGCCGACCAGCAACTTGATGGTGCCGGTCTGCGCCTGGGCGATGCCAGCCAGCAGGAATGCGCCAAGCGCGATGGTCTTGACAAGCGCTTTTGAGAAACAGTGCAAGGGGGAATTGATCATGTGAGACTCCATTCGAATATTGACTATGTTAAATCCTGGCCGTCATCGCGAGGCCGCAGGCCGTGGCGATCCATGCAGTCAATGGATTGCCACGTCGCTGCGCTCCTCGCAATGACGATCACCGGCATCAGAACGTACCCGGGTAAGCACCACCATCGGCCAGCACGTTCTGGCCGTTGATGAAGCCGGCATGCTGACTGCACAAAAAGGCGCAGATGGCACCAAATTCCTCGGGCGTACCAAAGCGTTGTGCGGGGATGGTTTTCTTGCGGGCTTCGATGGCCGTCTCGATATTCACGCCTGATTTTTGCGCGGCCCCGGTCATGAGCGCCTTGAGCCGGTCGGTGTCAAAGGCGCCGGGCAGCAGATTGTTGATGGTGACACCCTGACCTGCCAGCTTGCTACGCGAAGCCCCCGCCACGAAGCCGGTGAGGCCACTGCGCGCGCCATTGGAGAGTCCCAGAATGTCAATCGGCGCCTTCACGGCACCCGACGTGATGTTGACGATGCGACCAAAGCCGCGCGCCATCATGCCGTCCACGGTCGCTTTGATCAGTTCAATCGGCGTCAGCATATTGGCGTCCAGCGCCTTGATCCACGCTGCTCTATCCCAGTCCCGAAAATCACCAGGTGGCGGGCCGCCAGCGTTGGTGACCACCATATCAAAATCGCGCCGCTGTGCAAACACCGCCTCGCGCCCTTCGACCGTCGTGATATCCGCAGCCACAAATTGCACACTGGCACCCGCCGGGCGCAGCGCGTCTGCCTCAAGCGCCGCCACTGCGGCCTGCAGTACTTCTGCGCGGCGCGCCACCATCAGCACATGAACGCCTTCGCGCACCAGTGCCTGGGCGCAGCCAAAACCCAGACCCCTGCTGGCACCGCACACCAGAGCCCATTTGCCGGAAATACCTAAATCCATCGTCATTCCTCCCAGGTTGGCAGCCATTGTCCTCGATTCAAGCAGTCAACCTCCAGCGCTGCAAACACCGGGGCTTACAGCCTCCAGAATAGCCTTTGACAGCGCTGCAGAGGCACCATGAATGTTGTCGGGTACCCAGCCGTCGGGATCGGCCATCGAAGCCGGGATCTCCTGTCCGGGAACAATACGCAGCGGGTCTGCCTTGGGGCCAAAAATCGCCTTGTAGCGACTGATGACCCTGTAACCCAGTTCCGCTTGGTTGTCATAAATCGTCTTGTTGCGCGCACTCCAGCCGCCGGCTTGCGCGGCATGCGTGGCACCGATGTCGACCCAGAAGTACTTGGCTTTCGGCGCCATGGCCTTCAAGGCTCGCAGGAGTTGGCGTTGGCTGTCGGCAAACGAGGGCTCAACCTGATTGGTCCCCAGCACGATCACGATCACAGCAGCGCCGGCAATGATCTCGCGGTCGATTTCAACGCTTTCCAGCGCCGACTTGCCGATGTCAGTCCCCGGACCGGTGATGGAGCGCCCGCCGTCGTAATTGATGACCGACAGAGCACCGAGCCTTTCCTCCATTTTCAGGGCCAGGCCATCCAGGAACAGACCCTGGGCGATGGAGTCGCCCAGGACATAAGAGCGAATCCTGGTGGCTTTGCCACAGGCGGCACGTGCGTCTGATTCGTCCAGTGCCGTCATGATGGCGCTCGACAGTTCCGCGTCAAAGCCATGCACATTGCCAGCGCCGCCGTAGCCTGCCTCAGTGCTCCAGCCAGGAAAGTTCTTGCCCGGCCCGATGCTAAGCGGATTGGCGTCAGGCCCGAAAATAGCTTTGTAGCGGCTGATCACTGTGTAACCCAGACGTCCTGCGTTGTCGTAGATGATCTTGTTGCGCGCGTTCCAGTTCGGCACGTGACTCGAAATGGTGGCGCCAATGTCCACCCAGAAGTAGCGGGCGTGTGGCGCAATGCGCTTGAGCTGGCGCATCAACTCCTGCTGGCTGTCGGAAAACGACACCTCGGCCGATTCCATGCCCAGAATAATGATGATGACGCTCGCCTTGGCGATGAATTCGCGGTCCACCACCACACTCCGCAGCGCCGACATGTGGAGCAGGTTTCCGCCAGCGGTGATGGAACGACCGCCGTCGTAGCTGATCTTTGCAGGACCGCCCAGCCTCGCCTGCAAGGCGGCCTCAAACTGTCCCAGATGCAGACCGTAGCCAATGGAGTCGGCCAGGATATACGCGGACTCGCCCTCAGTGCCGGGCACTGCGGCGGCAGACACTAACAAGGGCTGTAGTACAAACCACAGGCCAAGCAACAGGGTAAAAAACGTCTTGTGCATCATCGGACTCTCAAGCGCGACGGGTGAAAACAAAAATTCCGGCAATCACCAACAATGTACCCGCAGCCACCCAGAGGGTGAAAGGTTCACCCAGAATCAGCACGCCCATCAGAATGGTGGAGAGCGGCCCCACCATGCCGACCTGCGACACGACGCTGGCGCCGATGCGCTCGATGGCCATCATCACCAGCAGCACTGGCAGCGCCGTGCACAGGGTGGCGTTGAGCACCGAGAGCCAGATCACCGGCAGTGCCACCCCTGCCGCCGACCAGGGGCGCAGCAGCACAAACTGGGCAATGCACAACAGGCAGGCGACACTGGTGGCCAGCCCCACCAGGCGCAGCGAGCCCAGGCGCTGCACCATCTCGCCACTGAAAATCAGGTACCAGGCATAGCTCACCGCACTCAGGAACACCAGCAGCGCGCCCAGCGCCACGTCACCGCCTTCGAGCTTGACCTCGTGACCAAACACCAGCAGCACGCCGCTGTAGCTGATCAGCATGCCGATGACCTGCATGCGCTTGACGGTTCGTCGGTACATCAACCAGGCCAGCGCCAGCACCAGTGTCGGATTGAGGTACAGGATCAGGCGCTCGAGCGAGGCGCTGATGTAGGACAGACCGGAAAAATCCAGGTAACTCGCCAGGTAGTAGCCGCTGAAGCCGAGCCCCAGAATCCCGATCCAGTCCTTGCGCAGCAGCGCTGGCTTGCCGCGACTCGCCCACCAGGCCATCAGCACAAAGAAGGGCAAGGCAAACAGCATGCGGTACATGATCAGCGTCACCGCGTCCACGCCATGGCGGTAGGCCAGCTTGACGATGATGGCTTTGCCGCTGAAGGCGATGGCGCCGGTGGTGGCGAGCAGCAAGCCGGTCGCGCGGCTTGTCGAAACTGCTGAAGCGTTACGGGTCATTGTTCGCAGGCACTTGATATCACAATGTGTGACTTCAAGTTGGTCCGACTCTCAGGCGTGTGTGCGCCGATGGCGCCGCAGTTGGTGGTTTGCGTTGCTCGCACACCAAGTTCGCATGAACGATTTGGCCGCTGGGGTACTCAGCGCAGCGGCATAAAGGAGGAGTCCGAAGGACGGGGGACAGCCGCGGAGCTGAGTGCCCCAGCGGCCAAATCCACCCCTCAGGCTGAGAAAGCATTTCGGCCTGAGACGTAATGCGGAGATTGATGCGGGCAGCCCGAGTGGTATTGATGGCAGACGGCATAGAGTGACCCCTGAATGCCACCGATTGTGCGTCAAAACGACACGCCCTCAACACAGAAGGCCGTCCGCTGGGCTTGCGCGCCGCTCAGGCCTTCTGCAGGCGCTTCGCCCTGGGGCGCTTGGCTCCCCGACGCGCGAGCGCGGCCTGTTCGGCCCGGGCGACGAGCGCTTTCTCACGCACACTTTCGATGTCTTCGTCGCTGAAGGGACCGTTCACGCCTGAGATGGCGGCGAGCTTCATGCCGTGTTTGAGTCCAAGCTGGTAAATCTCGCGGACCTTTTCCCATTCAATGGCGCGGCCCACGGTGAAGTTCTCAAAACGGCCTTCCAGCGCCAGCACGATCGTCTCGGCCAGGCAGGCATAGGCCACACCGGGGGGCAAGCCGATGTTCTTCATGTGCACGTCACCCGGCAGCTGAATTTCACCGGACTCGATTACCAGCACATCGGGCCGCTTGGCGACCTCCTGGGCCGGCAGATCGAGCGGGCGTGCAACATCCGTGATGACGCAACCGGGCTTGACCTGCATGATGTCGAGCACCTTCTTGCCAGCACCCGAGGTTGCCGTGACGATCATGTCCATGGCGGCGATGTCCTTGTCGGCGCGCGCTGCCAGAAACAGCCTGGCGTCCGGCGTCTCGCGCAGAATCGATTCCTTCAGGGCCAGCAGCTTGGCGGTCTCCGGAGAGACCAGATACACCTCCTCGGCCGCCTTGGCCATCAGGCGTGCGCAGACCGAACCGATGGCCCCGGTCGCGCCGACCACCATGGCCTTGAACTTGACACGTTCCCGGCCCTTCGGTGCGGGCAGCAAGCGCATGCGCAGCAGGGCGTCGTGCGCCGCCCATAGCGCGCCCGACGCGCTGTAACTGTTGCCGGTGGTGATGGGCAGTGGCGAGCGTCGGGCAACCGACACACCAGCATCACCCACGACCTTGGTGAAGGCGCCCAGACCC
>Ga0194037_1003092_pt1 | contig 10524 bp, 8 predicted proteins | sample JunL306m_MetaG_FD_148653 | JGI IMG/M metagenome (GOLD analysis project Ga0194037, IMG submission 148653) | Anoxic zone freshwater microbial communities from boreal shield lake in IISD Experimental Lakes Area, Ontario, Canada - Jun2016-L304-6m | ecosystem: Environmental > Aquatic > Freshwater >...
CTCCCTGGTTTGAAAGCCGGGGTTAACGTATTTCTAAGAATATTGGTAGCACGCCGAGTGTTCCTCCATTTTTCACTTTTATCTTTTATCTTTTCACTTAAATCTACCCGAAATCTATTTCTGTATTATCGCCAATATTTAAACTCCTGCTGAGCCCTTTAACTGAAGCATCACTTCCAATGAGTGAGTTGTCTAAAACCACTTCGAAAAGGTTGGTATAAGAACCAATGATACTTTCACGAACGATACTATGTTTGATAGAAGTATTTGTACCGATAGCTACATGTGGACCAATGATAGAATTCGAAATATCACAACCTGGTGCAATACTAACTGGGGGTATAATAATGGTATTTATATAACCATGATCATACTCTGTATTACCTCCAAATTTTTTAAGGAGCGTTGCATTGCTTTCCAATAATGTTTCTTTCTTACCACAATCAAACCAGCTCTTCACTTTAAAGGATTGAAACTTAGCTCCTTTTTTTATCATGCAATCCAATGCATCGGTTAAATTATATTCTCCACTAACTTTTTCGCTTTTTAAGAATAAAGTGTGTAAACATTCGAATAAAAAATCTGTCTCTTTAATTTTATACAATCCTACCAGAGCCATATTACTTTTAGGAATAGCGGGCTTCTCAACGAGTTGATCAATGAATCCATCTTCTCCAATTGATGCCACACCAAAATCTCGTGGGTCATCCACTTTTTTAATCCCCAGCATACTAAAAGGACTATTCAAAACTTCTTTAATATCGTATTCACAAATCGTATCCCCTAACACCACAAAAACTTCATCCGACCCTACTATTGCTTTAGTTAATTCAATTGCGTGACCTGTTCCATGTCTTTCGTTTTGAAAAACAAAATGTGTTTTTAGCTGAGGGTAATTCTCCTCCACATAATCTTGGATTTTCTCTCCCAGATATCCAACAATAAATATAAATTCTTCAATACCAGCATCGACCAATTGATCTACGATAAAACTCAAAATCGTCTTTCCAGCTATGGGTATAAGTGCTTTTGGTTGCGTATAAGTATGTGGACGCAACTTGGTTCCGGCACCTGCAACTGGGATAATCGCTTTCATATTGGTGAAATTATGATGAAAATAAGTAAGCAAAGTGTCAGAAAACATCAATTTATGTAATCTGTACACATCATCAAGGTTGCGAAATTATAAAATACTAGCTAAAGGGCAAGATTTGTGGATATTCTGCCTAAAACTCTGCCTATAAATTGCTGAGAACTATGCACGAAGATTTATTTTTGCGCCAAAATAAACTATACATGCAAAGAGATACGCAGGTTTTTGACATTATTAAGCAAGAATTACAAAGACAACGCCGTGGAATTGAACTAATTGCATCTGAAAACTTCACAAGTTTACAGGTAATGGAAGCATCTGGTTGTGTTATGACCAATAAATACGCAGAAGGTTATCCTGGTCGCAGATACTATGGGGGTTGTGAAATAGTAGACCAAACTGAACAACTTGCCATTGATCGTTTAAAAGCAATCTTTAATGTAGAATACGCCAATGTGCAGCCCCATAGTGGTGCCCAGGCAAACGCAGCATTAATGCTAGCTATTTTACAACCCGGAGATCCGATTTTAGGATTAGACCTGAGTATGGGTGGACACTTAACACATGGTTCAGCTGTGAACTTTAGTGGAAAATTATACAAACCACATTTTTATGGCGTTAAAAAAGATGACGGCTTGGTTGACTATGAAATGCTAGAGTCACAAGCCAGAGCTGTAAAACCTAAATTAATTATTTGTGGAGCAAGTGCTTATAGCAGGGATTGGGATTTTGCTCGGATCAGAAAAGTAGCTGATGAAGTTGGAGCTTTTGTAATGGCAGATATTGCACATCCTGCAGGATTAATTGCTAAGGGTTTATTAAGCTCGCCTTTCGATCATTGTCATTTTGTTACATCAACTACTCATAAAACATTAAGAGGACCAAGAGGTGGTGTAATTACCATGAAGACGGATTTCGAAAATCCATTTGGTTTAAAAGATGTGAAAGGCAACTTACGCATGATGAGTAACCTAATTGATATGGCTGTATTTCCGGGTACACAGGGAGGTCCATTAGAACATATTATTGCAGCAAAAGCAATTGCTTTTGGTGAAATTTTGACAGAAGATTTTTTAATATACCAGCAACAAGTACAAAAAAATGCACAGGCAATGGCTACTGCATTTACTTCAAGAGGGTATGAGATTATTAGTGGAGGAACTGATAACCATTTGATGTTGATTGACCTTAGAAATAAAAACATTAGTGGTAAAAAAGCAGAGCAAGTATTAGGGCATACAGATATTACCGCAAACAAAAACATGGTTCCTTATGATGATAAGAGTGCTTTTGTAACTTCCGGGATTCGTTTTGGTGTTGCTGCAGTTACCACTCGAGGCATGATTGAAAATGATATGGAATTTGTAGTAAATGCGATTGACAGAACTTTGATGAATGCCGATGATGCAACAATTTTATCAGGAATCAAAACTGAGGTGAATGCATTTATGGAACAATTTGTATTGTATCCTGAATTAGGTTAATATTATCATTAAATAGATTTTATGTTACAACGCATACAAACCATTTGGCTTCTTTTAGCAGCTGTTTGTGGTTTCGCTTCCTTAAAAACTTCTTTTTATATTGGAAGTATTGGCACTGAGCCAGCAAACCATTTAACAGCCATGAGTAATATATGGCTGATGATATTAACTATTGTTACTGCCACCATTACTTGTGTAAGTATTTTCATGTATAAGAATCGTGCACAACAATTAAAACTTGTTCTTGCAACCATTGCTTTAAGTGTAATAGTCTTTGTACTTTATTTTATTGAGACTCAGAAATATGCAGTGGGTGGTTTTGCTTTAACAAGCGTAATTGTAATTGCGGTGCCAGTTTTACAAATCCTTGCTGCTATTGGAATTTACAAAGATGAAAAATTAGTAAAAAGTGTTGACCGATTAAGATAGAAATATTGATAAAAAAGAAAAGGGTAGTAACTAAAAATTATTACCCTTTTTTTATTCCTATTCTTACAAATATTTTCCTGTATAACTTTTTTGGATTTTACTGAGCCCTTTTGGAACACCAGCATATACTAAAGTACCGCCACCATCTCCGGCTTCAGGGCCCAGATCGATGATCCAATCGGCCGATTTAATTACATCTGTATTATGTTCAATAACAATCAAAGAGTGTCCTTGTTCTATCAATGCATTAAAGGATGCCAGCAATTTTTTAATATCATTAAAATGAAGTCCTGTTGTAGGTTCATCGAAAATAAAAAGGATCTGTCCTATTCCCTTACCCTTACCTAAAAAACTGGCAAGCTTAACGCGTTGTGCTTCGCCACCACTAAGCGTATCACTACTTTGGCCTAATTTGATATATCCCAAACCAACATCTTGCAATGGTTGAATAGAATTTCGAATTTGTTTTTCATCAGTAAAAAAATCTATTGATTCATCCACACTCATATCTAATAATTCGTAGATACTTTTGTTATTATACTTTACTTCTAACACTTCTTCTTTAAATCTTTTTCCACCACAGGATTCACAGGTTAAATGTACATCCGCTAAGAACTGCATTTCTACCACTTGCTCTCCTTCTCCTTTGCAGGTATCACATCTACCCCCATCCACGTTGAATGAAAAATGTTTGGGTAGAAAACCTCTCATTTTTGAAAGCGGTTGCTTAGCATATAGTTCTCTGATGGCATCGTATGCTTTAATATATGTGATCGGATTACTACGAGATGATTTCCCAATTGGGTTTTGATCAATCATTTCTAAATGTGCAATTGAATCAATATCGCCAGTGATGGCTTTATGAATGCCCACCTTATCCGCAAACTCTCCTTTTAACTTATTTAATGCCGGATACAAAACTTGTTTCACCAAAGTTGTTTTTCCACTTCCGCTTACACCTGTAACAACACAAAGTGTATTCAATGGAAATTCAACTGTGATTCCTTTAAGATTATTTTGCCTGGCATTTTCAACAACGATACTCCTCGTCCATTTACGCGTATTTTTTGGGACTTCAATTTTCAATTCGCCCTTTAAATATTTACCAGTAAGACTTTTCGGATTTGCAATGAGCTCATCATAATTTCCTACTGCCACTACCTCACCACCGAGGTGCGACGCAAGTGGTCCCATGTCAATAATGTAGTCTGCTTCGCGCATCATCATTTCATCATGCTCAACAACAACAACAGTGTTACCTAAATCACGCAACGACTTTAATACACTTATTAAATTTGTAGTATCTCGTGAATGAAGGCCGATAGATGGCTCATCCAAAATGTACAAACTATTGGTAAGATTACTTCCTAGGCTTCTGGTTAATTGTATGCGTTGACTTTCACCACCGCTCAAAGAATTTGCCAGGCGGTTTAGTGTAAGATATCCAAGACCTACTTCCAGTAAGGTTTGTATACGTTGATGAATTTCCAATAAGATTCTTTTAGTGAGTGCTGCATCACTTTCCGAAAGTTGAAGTTGATCGAACCAAATTTTCAAATCTTTCACTTGCCACTCGCATAATTCTCCAATATGTTTTCCTCCCACTTTTACATATAACGCTTCGGGGCGCAGCCGATATCCATTACAATCAGGGCATGCTGTTCTTCCTCGATATCTACTTAATAGTACCCGGTACTGCACTTTGTATAAATTTTGTTCCACTTCTTTAAAGAAATCATTGATCCCTGAAACGGTTTTTCCACCTTCCCATAATTCTCTGTATTGATCCTTTGATAAATCAATGATGGGTTTGTGTATCGGAAAGCCAATACCTGCAGCCCCTTTAATAAATTGCTCTTTCCACCAGCCCAACTTTTCTCCTTTCCATGGTGCAATTGCTCCCTCAAAAAGGCTTAAACTTTTATTCGGGATCACCAGATCACTATCAATTCCAAGAACCTGACTAAATCCTTCACAGGTAGGACAAGCTCCGTAGGGATTATTAAATGAGAACAGATTGGGGACGGGTTCTTCAAACTGTATCCCATCCAATTCGAATTTATTACTGAAGTGCAACAGTTTTGAACCATTTAATTCTAAATACATGGAACCTTCCCCTTCATAAAAAGCCGTACCAATGGAATCAGACAAGCGATGTAAATCGTCTTCATCAAAATCTTTAGTTACCAATCTATCAACCAAAACAAAAATTTCCGGCTGCGCTTTGCCTTGTTTCATTTGTTTGGATAGTTCTTTATCTCCTAATTCAAGTAACTCTTCAATACGCATCAAACTTGAATCAGATTCAGACTTTATATAGATCCGTGCAAAACCTTTTTGCATTAAAATTTGTAACTCTTCCTTGGTTTCTCTTTTTGCATGTTGTTTAAATGGCACCAGGATTACAACTTTGGTGCCTTCTTTTTGCTCTTTCACGCAATTAACTACATCAATTACCTCATCTTTCTTTACTTCTTTACCGCTAATAGGTGATATTGTTTTACCTGCACGGGCATATAATAACCTTAGATAATCATAAATTTCCGTCATACTACCCACCGTACTGCGCGGCGTACGTGTAATTACCTTTTGTTCGATGGCAATGGCAGGGCACAGTCCTTTTATATAGTCTACGTCTGGTTTTACCATACGAGCCATAAATTGACGGGCATAGGCACTCAGGCTTTCGGCATAGCGACGTTGCCCTTCGGCAAATAAAGTGTCGATGGTTAGTGACGATTTCCCGCTACCAGAAACCCCTGTAACTACAATTAATTTATTTCGAGGAAAGGTTACAGTCACATTTTTTAAGTTATGAACCCTAGCACCTTTAACAAGAATATCGTTATTCAGAACCGGAATCAGCTCTTCTTCAATCGTTTGTTTTTTTGTTGACATACTGTAGAAAATTAAACAGTTTAATGATGATTAAGTTTAGCAAGACTCGATAATTACTTAATAATCAATAAAAAACGGTGTTTTAAAATGTGAATAACCTAAGAACTTTTAACAATCTTTTTCACAAGCGATTTGTCGCATTAAAAAAATGATAATTTAACATTAGAATTAAAATTAGAGCTATAACTCTAACTCGATTCTTTATCCAATATCCTGAGTTTTCCGAAATCCTGACAAAACCCCATGCTATGAAAACATTGGAACATGTTTCAGACACCGAACTAATACGCTCCTTCCAAGAAGGTGATACGGAAGCTTTTGAAGTATTGATCTATCGATATAAAGACAAGATCTACTCTTCAATTCTGTTTTTCGTTAAAGATAGCTATCTCGCTGAAGATTTATTTCAGGATGTATTTATCAAAATTATCGATACCCTCAAAAATAAGAGATATACTGAGGAAGGCAAATTTTTACCTTGGGCCTTACGTATTTCTCATAACCTATGTGTGGATCATTTCCGAAAGGTTAAGCGAACCCCAGCCATAAAAACCAGCGACAATAAAGACATTTTTGATGTAATTAATGTCTACGAAGAAGGTGCAGATCAAAAGATCATGCAAAGTCAAAGTCATGAGCGGGTAAGGATGATGCTGGAATTATTACCTGAAGAGCAGAGAGAAATCATTGTGTTGCGCCATTATGCCAACCTTAGTTTCAAAGAAATAGCCCAAATTACTAATTGCAGTATCAATACTGCTTTAGGAAGAATGCGCTACGGTTTAATTAATCTTAGAAAGATGATGGCTGAAAAGCAGATTGCTTTATAAAGTCAAAAATAAAAATTCAAAAGTCAAAACGGATCCAAAATCGGTTTTGACTTTTTTGATGGATTTCTATCAAGAAAATTTAATTTTTGACTTTTGAATTTTGACTTTTGAATTATTTTTTATCAAATACCGTTTTCATGGCGTCGAGGTGCGCGATAAATTTCTGTACATCTGGATCATACCCATAATTGATATCGCTCAAAGGCTTACCATTTAGATCTAAAAACTTATAGAGTGGTTGTGCATTAAATCCAAAAGTCTTTACTTCATATTCCAAATTTCTATCACCCACTGTAACAGTTTTTTCTCCTTTCGAATTCGTCACTTGTTCTTCATCAGGCAATTCAGTTGATTCATCTACGTATAAACTAATCAACACAAAATTTTCTTTTATCCGCTTTAATACCTCAGGATTTTTCCAAACCTGCTCTTCCATCTTGCGGCAATTAGCGCATGAATGACCAGTAAAATCAAGCATTACAGGCTTATTCAATGCTTTGGCTGCAGCCATCCCCTCTTTTAAATCGAAGTAAGCAGTTAGGCCAAATGGCACTTCTAATTTGTCTACATACTTAATGGGAGGTATCGCATTTGTAGTAGCAGATTTCGAATTAAAACCACTCGTGTTCAATTTATCGATCTTGTATTCTAAATCTTCTAAATTAAATTCCTGTGTTGTAGCAGGAGGAATAAATCCACTTAATAATTTAAGAGGTGCACCCCATAATCCGGGTATCATATACAATGAAAAGCAAAAGGCAATAATGGAAAAGAATAATCGAGGTACGCTTAAATAAGGCAAATCACTATCGTGAGAAAATTTGAGTTTGCCTAAAAGATATAAACCCATTAAACCAAATATAACGATCCAACATACCAAGAAAACATCTCTATCTAATAAATGCCAATGATAAGCAAGATCTACATTTGATAAGAACTTCATGGCAAGTGCTAACTCGATAAAGCCAAAAGTTACTTTCACAGAATTCAGCCAACCGCCGCTCTTCGGTAATGAATGCATCATAGATGGAAAAAATGCAAATAAAGAGAACGGCAGGGCCAATCCAGCACCAAATCCAAGCATCCCAATGATTGGGGCTGAACTAACTCCATTAGTACTAGTCTGACCAAGTAAAGTTCCGACTAATGGACCTGTACATGAGAATGAAACTATAACCAGTGTCATAGCCATAAAAAAAATACCTAACAATCCACCCTTACCTGCTTTTTGATCTGCCTTATTTGCCCAACTATTAGGAAGTGTTAATTCAAAAGCACCAAAGAATGAAATGGCAAACACAATGAAAATAATAAAGAATAGAATATTTGAAACGGGATGCGTAGAAATTGTATATAAAATTTTATCACCGAAAATAATCGTCAATAATAAAGTAGGGATTGTATAAATTGATATAATAGAAATAGAATACCAAACTGCATTTCTAATTCCTTCCAAACGAGATTTACTTCTTTTCAAAAAGAAACTAACGGTAACTGGAATGAGAGGAAATACACAAGGAGTAATGATTGCCAACAAACCTGTTCCGAAACAAATCAAGAAAATACTCCAAAGTGATTTAGCCTTTTCTTCTGATGACTTAGGTTCCGTTGAAGTTGCTTCTATTGCAGAATGTACAGTTACTGAAAAACTTTCCACACCGCTCGGAAACTCAGATCCTGATTTTGCAAGCCAAGTAAAATTTCCTTTTATTTTTTTGATTGATGAATCTGAAACGTGTAACAAATATTGGTATTCTACACTGTCGCTAAAAACCCTGTAAGACGCATCAGCATTGGCTTCCTTAACTATTTCAAGAGTGCCTTTTTCTATAATCGAATCAGTTGAAATTTGATATTTAAGGAAGGAGGAATCGAGTTGTAATGCAGATACAAATGGATCATCAGCAGTTTTTTTCTTCACTGAAAATAATCCTGTATTGTTTGCGATGCTTGCTTTAATTTTTAACAATACCAACGAATCGTTAACACGTTGTGTACTAAAAGCAAATTGCACAGGTTTAATATCCTGTGCAATAACTTTATTGAATAATATTATGCCTAGAAAAAATAAAAGGCTATAAAAGATTTTTTTCATGGAGCTTATTGGATCTTAATGTCAAATGATTTTTTTGTGGGAGGCAAACATTGACTATCATCACAAACCATATATTCTACAGATCCACTGATATTTGTTTTGACAGCACCTTTTAATGTAATGTTTTGTACAAACTGCACTTGGTCGCCGTAAAACAAAACCTCCACTCCTTTTGCACTAAAATTCTTATCCAAGGTTTTTTCAAGTTTACCAATTTCTTTTGCTTTACCAGCAGCCACCGATATCAAAGGATTTGAGTTAACATTAATTTTTGTTGGGATTGGACCACCTTTTGGGGTATTCTGAGAATAGATATGCCAAGGTTTAGGTACAGTTGCAGTAATTACCAATTGGTAGCTGTTACCAGATTGTTTTACTGCCTCATATTTCCAACTAACTGGGTCTTTGATTTGAGCAAAAAGACCTGTAGTAAGAATCAAAGAAAAAATAACAAATAATATTTTTTTCATTTTAAAAATCTAATTGATTTGAAATTTAATTTAAGCCCAATAATTCGAAAACCTTTTTTCCATCGAGATTGCTCAAAGCATTAGAAGTTGCTCTTTCTGGATGTGGCATCATTCCAAATACATTTTTTGACTTATTAGAGATGCCAGCAATATTTCTGATAGCGCCATTTGGATTTGCGGCATCTTCGAATTTTCCATCTTCATCACAATATCTAAATATCACCTGACCATTCGCTTCTAATTCATTCAATGTTGCTTCATCTGCATGAAAGCGACCCTCACCATGAGCAATAGGAATTTTCAATGCTTCTCCGTTCTCATTTTTAATGAAAACGTTTTTACAAATAAATTGTTGATTTGCATTTTGCAAAAGAACTCCGGGTAATAATCCGCTTTCACAAAGAATTTGGAAACCATTACAAACACCTAGCACTTTGCCTCCTTTATTTGCAAATTCAATCACACTTTTCATCATCGGACTAAAGCGGGCAATGGCACCACAACGCAGATAATCCCCATAAGAAAATCCACCGGGTAACACAATGCAATCATCGGTTGTAAACATGCTAAGGTCTTGATCTTTGTGCCATAACATAATGACTTCTTTACCCAGATCGTTCTGCAAAGAATCTTGCATATCCCTGTCGCAATTTGAACCAGGAAATACCACTACTCCGAACTTCATATATAAAATATTTTATCTTTAAAAAGGTGCTGCTATTGAAGCCAAAGATAAAGCCTGATGCGTTAAGGAATGCCTATTTTTTGATGAGTTCCCAATTATTGTGAACAATTAAGATAATGGCAAGCCAGAAAATCAGGTTGGGCAAAAATAATCGCCTCGGATATCCAAAAGCATTTGCTACAAAAGCACTTAAAGGAATCAAGCAAAGAATACCGGTATCCATTCCAGCACCATCAAATAAAAATGGTGCAATCAATAGAATTAACAGTAAGACCAACATGACACTCCAGTTCTTTCTTATTTGCATTACCATCCTGTTATTAAATCTCTGCCAATAAATCATCCCAATTAAGAGTACTGCAAATAAATATCCCAGGTTGATCCATAGCCACATACCGGGATGGGTTACCGGATAATGTAACCGAATAATGGGTGAATAATTAATGATTGTTTTTAATTGATCAACTAGAAATAAATAGGCTGTCAAAAAATAATAAGGCAGGAGTACCCCCATTAATAACAATACCCATTCAACTATCC
>Ga0194037_1003094_pt1 | contig 10523 bp, 18 predicted proteins | sample JunL306m_MetaG_FD_148653 | JGI IMG/M metagenome (GOLD analysis project Ga0194037, IMG submission 148653) | Anoxic zone freshwater microbial communities from boreal shield lake in IISD Experimental Lakes Area, Ontario, Canada - Jun2016-L304-6m | ecosystem: Environmental > Aquatic > Freshwater >...
AGCCGCCAACAAGGTGATTCTGGAAGGCCTCAACGTAGCCAAGCGCCACACCAAGCAAACCGGTGCGACCATGCAAGCGGGAATCATCGACAAGGTGATGCCCCTGCACGTCAGCAACGTTGCACTGTGGTGTGGCAAGCACAAGGGACCAGCCAAGGTTGGTTTCAAGGTCGAGGGCGACACGAAGACTCGTGTTTGCCGCAAGTGTGGAGAGACAGTATGACAACGACACAGCGTCCACGTCTAAAGGCTCGTTTCGACTCTGAGTTGCGTGAGCAGCTCAAGGCCGATCTTGGTCTGGACAACATCATGCAGGTCCCAACCCTGGAAAAGATTGTTCTTAACTCCGGTGTGGGCCGCGCGACCCAGCAGGCTTCGTTGCTTGAAGGCGCTCAGCGTGACCTCGAGCTCATCACTGGCCAAAAGCCAATCGTGACTCGCGCCAAGAAGTCCATCGCTTCGTTCAAGTTGCGCGAAGAGCAGCCCATCGGCGTGAAGGTCACCTTGCGTGGCGACCGCGCTTGGGAGTTCTTCGACCGCCTGTTGAGCTTGGCTATCCCACGTATCCGTGACTTCCGTGGATTGTCACCCAAGTCCTTCGATGGTCGTGGCAACTACACCTTCGGTGTTAACGACCAGTTGATCTTCCCCGAGATCGACTACGACAAGATTGATGCCCCTCGTGGATTCGACATCACGATTGTCACCAGCGCAACAACTGATGAGCAGGGGCGTGCATTCTTGCGCGCTTACGGCTTCCCCTTCAAGCAGGAGATTCGATAGTCATGGCTAAAAAAGCTCTTCGTATCAAGCAGGCCAAGACGCCTAAGTTCTCAACTCGTGCCTACACGCGTTGTGAGCGATGTGGTCGTCCGCGCTCTGTGTACCGCAAGTTCGGCCTGTGCCGTATCTGCTTGCGTCAGATGGTCCACGCCGGTGAAGTCCCCGGCGTGACGAAGGCAAGTTGGTAGGAGGACTGTTATGACAATGACTGACCCAATCGCCGACATGCTGACCCGCATTCGTAACGCCAACTCGGCGATGTTCGACACTGTTTCGATGCCTTCATCGAAGCTCAAGGAGAACCTCGCTAAGTTGCTGCTCAAGGAAGGCTTCATCGCCGGATATGTCACCAACAAGGTTGAGGGCAAGCCCGGTAACCAGCTAGTGATCACCTTGAAGTACTCCGAGGACCGCGTCAAGACCATCGTTGGTATCAAGCGAGTCTCCAAGCCCGGGCTACGCATTTACCGCAAGTCCGACCAGATGCCCAAGGTACTTGGTGGCGTCGGCGTAGCCGTCGTCTCCACGAGCCATGGTCTTATGACCGACCGCGAAGCCCGCAAGGCCAAGCTCGGTGGTGAGGTGCTTTGTTATGTCTGGTAACGCAACTTTGATGACAAAGGAAGGTCGCTAATGTCGCGCATCGGCCGTAATCCAATCACCGTCCCCAGCGGCGTCACCATTGACGTCGCGGGCGACAAGGTCACCGTTAAAGGCCCTAATGCCACGATGGTCCGCACTCTGCCCGGTGGTATCACCGTGGCGCAAGAGGGCGACGTACTCACCGTGGACCGTGTCGACGACGAGACCCAGCACAAGGCCCTGCACGGGCTTACCCGCACGCTGATCTCCAACATGGTGGTCGGCGTGACAACGGGCTGGACCAAGGAACTCGAGATTCAGGGCGTGGGTTACCGCGCCGCCGCCGGTGGACCCGGTGTACTGGACCTCGCTTTGGGCTTCTCGCACCCCGTAAAGTTCACCGCACCCCAGGGTGTGACCTTTGAAGTTCCCGCGCCTACGCGCGTGATCATCAAGGGACCAGACAAGGAAGTCGTCGGCCAAGTCGCCGCGTCAATCCGCAAGATCCGTAAGCCTGAGCCCTACAAGGGTAAGGGTGTGCGCTACCTCGGTGAACGAGTTATGCGCAAGGCTGGAAAGGCTGCGAAGTAATGGCACGTACTACCCGTGAACTGCGCATCCGTCGACACGAGCGCCTTCGTCGCCGTCTCGCCGGTACCGCTGCTCGTCCTCGCGTGGCGGTAAGCCGCACGAACAAGCACATCTCCGCTCAGATCATCGACGACCAGGCGGGCCGCACGTTGGCCGCCGCCTCATCGGTGGAAACTGCGTTGAAGAGCACCAACGGTGGAAACATCGATGGCGCCAAGGCTGTAGCGAAGCTCCTCGCGGAGCGCGCCAAGGCTGCCCAGATTTCTACCGTGGTCTTCGACCGCGGTGGTTTTGACTACCACGGTCGCGTTGCGGCCTTTGCTGACACATTGCGTGAAGGTGGATTGGAGTTCTAATGACTACTACTGAGCTGGAACAATTTGAAGAGCGCACCATCAAGGTGAACCGCGTGTCCAAGGTGGTAAAGGGTGGACGGCGTTTCTCCTTCACCGCACTCATGGTGATTGGTGATGGCAAGGGTCGTGTCGGCCTGGGTTACGGCAAGGCCAAAGAAGCAGGTCTCGCCGTGCAAAAAGGCATCGAAGAGGCTCGCAAGAATCTGTTCGAAGTGCCACTGGCTGGAACCACCATCGTGTACCCCGTCATCGGTGAAGCCGGTGCTGGTCGTGTACTGATGAAGCCCGCTGCTCCCGGTACCGGTGTTATTGCCGGTGGGGCCGCACGAGCGATTTTGGAAATGGCCGGCGTTAAGGACATCATCGCAAAGTCGCTGGGTTCGGCTAACGGCATCAACGTGGCTCACGCCACCATTCAAGGCTTGAAGCAACTTCGTACCCCAGAACAGATCGCCGCCGCTCGTGGCAAGGCAATGGATGAAGTGACCCCCTCGGGAACTTTGCGCGCCTACCGTGAGCGTCAGCGCGAGAGCGACTTGTTCAAAGTAAGTGAGGCGTAATCATGGCTCAGTTGAAAGTAACGCAAACACGTTCTGGCATTGCCACTAAGCCCAAGCACCGCGCTAACTTGCGCGCGTTGGGGCTGCGCGGTATTGGCCAAAGTAACCTGTTGCCTGATCGTCCAGAAATCCGCGGCATGATTGCTCGTGTTCCGCACCTTGTGAAAGTAGAAGAGGTCAACTAATGAAGTTGCACGAACTTAAGTCACCAGAAGGTTCGATTAAGCGCAAGCGCATCGTCGGCCGTGGTATCGGTGGTAAGGGTGGAAAGACTGCCGGCCGTGGTACCAAGGGTCAAAAGGCGCGTCGCCAGATTCCTGCGGGTTTCGAAGGTGGACAGCTGCCCTTGATGCAGCGCGTACCGAAGTTGAAGGGTTTCACCAACCCCTTCCGCGTCGAATACACCCCCGTCAACGTTGACGCCCTCGCTCTTTTGGGCGTAAGCGACATCACCTTTGACGTCTTGGTCGCTAACGGCCTGGTCGGCAAGAAGGAATTCGTCAAGATCCTCGGTCGTGGAGAGCTCAGCGCACAGCTGAACGTTTCTGCTCACGCTTTCTCCCAGTCGGCCAAGGCCGCTATTGAGAAGGCTGGTGGAACCACCACTGTTTTGGACAAGCCCTTCAAGGTACGTCCCGCAGCGTCGGGCAACCAGCACCAGAACCGGTAGGTTTTTTAAGTGTTCAGTCGCCTCGCCAATATCTTCCGTGTTGCGGATCTTCGCAACAAGGTCATCTTCACCGTTTCGGTCATCTGCTTGTACCAATTAGGTGCAAACTTGCCGATTCCCGGTGTGAGTTGGAGCCAGGTCACGCTCTTGCAGGCCAAGGCGAGTTCTTCGGGTGTGCTGGGCTTCTTGAACCTTTTTTCCGGTGGTGCGTTGACTCGCTTGGCGGTCTTCGGACTCGGTGTGATGCCCTACATCACCTCGTCAATCGTTATTCAACTTTTGACTGGTGTTATTCCTAAGCTCGCCGTGTGGCGTGACGAGGGTGCCACGGGACAAAAGAAGATCACCCAAACGACTCGTTACTTGACCATCGGGCTTGCCCTCTTGCAGTCCACCGGACTCGTGTACGCCTTCCACGGCCACGACCAGGCTCTCTTGGGCTACACCATTGACTTGATCCCGAAGTTCAACCTCTGGTTGGGCCTGTTCATGGTGCTCACCATGACCGCGGGAACGGCCTTTGTTATGTGGCTCGCTGAACTCATTACCCAGCGTGGTATTGGTCAGGGTATGTCGCTGCTCATTTTCGCCAACGTAGTTGCGGGCATGCCCAGTGGTGGTCACGCCGTTTGGCTCGAAGGTGGCCCCGCCAAGTTCACAATCATCTTGCTCGTTTCGCTAGCGCTACTCGTACTGATTGTCTTTATGGACAACGGACAGCGCCGCATTCCAGTGACCTTCGCTCGTCGTGTCGTTGGTCGAAAGGAAATGGGCGGAAACTCCACCTACATTCCGTTGAAGGTAAACCAGTCGGGTGTTATTCCGATTATCTTCGCCTCATCCGTTCTCTACATCCCAGTGCTGTTGTCGAACATCGTGCCCTGGGCGAGCTTCACCTCTTTTGTGAATAACTCACTTCGCCCGACGAGCTTCTTCTATATCGCCACTGACTTCCTGCTCATCTTGGGCTTCACTTTTTTCTACGTCTACATCGCCTTCGAACCTCACCAACAGGCCGAGATGTTGCGCCAGCAGGGTGGATTTGTCCCCGGAATTCGCCCCGGACAGCCCACTGAGCGTTACTTCGCCAAGATGCTCAGCCGCTTGACCGTGGTCGGCGCCCTCTTCCTGGCTTCGGTAGCGGTTATACCGTCGATCCTGATGGCTCTGTGGTCGATCAACAAATTCCCGTACTACGGAACAACCTTATTGATTGCGGTGGGTGTGGCTCTTGAAACGATGCGTCAGATCGACTCGCAACTGATGATGCGTAACTACGAAGGCTTCTTGAAGCGCTAGTTATGACATCACGACTAAACCTCGTGATCCTTGGTATTCAAGGAGCGGGCAAGGGGACCCAGTGTAAGCGCCTAAGCGCAACCTACGCGATTCCTCACGTCTCCACCGGCGATATTCTTCGCGCCGCTATTAAGGACCAAACCCCACTCGGCCTCGAGGTTGAAGGAATTTTGGCCGAGGGTGGACTCGTGAATGACGACTTGGTAAACCGCTTGGTCGAAGATCGCTTCAAGCAGGCCGACGCGGGCAAGGGCGCATTGCTCGACGGTTTCCCCCGCACTATTGGTCAGGCCGAAGCACTTGACGAAATCTTGGGTGAAGACGGCATCAAGCTCTGCATCAACCTCGATGCGCCCATTGAACTCGTTACCGACCGTCTTTCTCGCCGCCGCGTCTGCCAAGAGTGTGGGCATATCTACAACGACTCCGATTTGGCTTCGATTTCGGGGGAGTGTGAGAAGTGTGGCGGACCAGTCATTCAGCGCTCTGATGACACCGCCGACTCGATTCGCCAGCGCCTCTCGCTCTACGAGCGTGATACCGCACCTCTCCTTCACTACTACGAAGAGCGCGGACTACTCGTAACCCTCAACGCCGATCAGAGTGTGGACGAAGTTACCGTCGAAATTGAACAGGTCCTCGCCGAGCGAGGTCTCGTGTGAGGCGAAACGCTGACGAATTAAACAAGATGCGCAAGGCGGGCAAAGTAGTTGCCGAGATGCACGAAGCGACCCGCGCCGCTATTCGGCCTGGCATTACAACCATGGACCTCAACAATGTCGCCGCGGCGGTGATCGAAAAGCGCGGGGCTCGCTCTAACTTCTTGAATTACCATGGCTTTCCGGCCGTAATCTGCACCAGCCCTAATGACATGATCGTTCACGGCATTCCTGGTGACTACATCCTCCAAGAGGGCGACATTATTTCTGTTGATTGTGGCGCCATCGTTGAGGGATATCACGGGGACGCCGCCTATACCGCCGGCGTTGGTGAGATCTCGGCTGTGGCGAAAAAACTCATTGAGGTCACCGAACGCTCGATGTGGGCTGGTATTGAGCAACTCACCATTGGTAATCGTCTCCACGAGGTTGGCCGTGCGGTACAAAACCTTGCTGAAGCAGCCGGGTATGGAGTGGTCCGCGAGTATGTCGGGCACGCCATCGGCACCGCCATGCACGAGATGCCCCAAGTGCCCAACTACTGGCCCGGCACTCCGGGACCAACCTTGAAAGAGGGCATGGTCTTTGCCGTTGAGCCAATGATTAATGTTGGTGGTATTGATTCGTACGTACTCGAAGACGGCTGGGGCGTAATGACCGAAGACGGTTCACTCTCGGCGCACTTTGAACACACCATCGCCGTGACTGAAGATGGCCCCGAGGTCTTTACGGTTCTTTAGTCCAAGTCGCGCATGTTGCGATAACGACTGTAGGCAAAAAGCGCCGCTTCCGTCCGGCGGGTGAACCCCAGCTTGGAGAGCATCTTGGTGATGTAGTTCTTCACCGTCTTTTCCGCTAGGAACATCTCTGCCGCGATTTCTTTATTGGACATCCCTTCACCAATAAATGTCAGAATCTTGGCCTCTTGTGGACTGAGACTTTCAACTCGAACATCGTTGTCTAGATGGCGGAGTTGTCGAATAGTGGCTCGTTCGCGCTGCTCTTTTGATACCAGGGAGACACCTCGAGCGGCGCGAGAAATAGCCTCAATCAATTCGGTCTCATTCATGCTTTTGATCAAAAGTCCGCGCATTCCCGTGTCGACCGCACTAGTTAACATGACATCATCGAAGCGTGATCCAAGGAGCACGACATTGAGTTTGGGCCGAGCGTCGAGCAACCGACGCGCGAGTTCAAAGCCATTCCCGTCGGGAAGTTTCGCGGCGATGATCACCAAGTCGAGCCCCTTAGTGTTGAGGCTGAGCCCCTCTGCGATGGTGGAGGCTTCGCTGACGAGCTCGAAAACGGGGTGGTCGCGAAAGAGGTCTCGCAGCCCCCGCGAGGTCAGGAACTGCCCATCAATGACGGCAATTCTGAGGGAATTGGTCACCGGATCGCTTCTTTCACAAACTGAAGCGTTCCACCTTGGGATTTCGGGCCACTAGGGACTTTAGTCCCTACTAGTAAAAATCACTGGAAAATGAGGCTTTTCACCCACTTTGTCTCCGGAACCCCACGATGACGCCCAGGGCCATTCGAGGGGAGAGTATCGCCCAAAAGTCCGTGGCGGAGTGGGCGCTTTTGCGTTTTTTTGAAATTTCGGTAGAATAGTCAACCGGTCCTAAAGCCAGCCTTTGAGACCGAACCCGTGAAAGAGCCTTATTCTTCCACGCCCCCCGCAGTACGCAACAAGGAGAAAGAACCTGAGTAAGCCAAAGGAAGACGCGTTCACCGTTGAGGGTACCGTTGTCGAACCACTACCGAACGCCATGTTTCGAGTTGAACTCGAGAACGGTTACACCGTCCTCGCACACAGCTCGGGAAAAATGCGCATGCACCGCATCCGCATTCTCCCCGGAGACAAGGTCCAAGTGGAAATCACACCGTACGACATGACTCGTGGCCGCATCACCTACCGCTACAAATAATCAGGTTCTGAGAGATCGAGAAAGTTAAACATGAAAGTTCGCGCCAGCGTAAAAACCATGTGTGAAAAGTGCAAGGTCATTCGTCGTGCTGGTCACGTCCGTGTGATCTGTGAGAACCCGCGCCACAAGCAGCGTCAGGGCTAGGAGAAAAAAAGATGGCCCGTATTTCTGGTGTTGACATCCCACGCGAAAAGCGCACGGTGATTTCATTGACCTACATCTTTGGTGTTGGTCCAACCACTGCTAAAGAGATTTGTGCCGCAACTGGCGTTGACGAGTCAACTCGTGTCAAGGACTTGACCGAAGCTGATGTTAACAAGATGCGTGCGTACATTGATCAGAACGTCACCGTAGAAGGTGACTTGCGTCGTGATGTCCAACAAGACATTAAGCGCAAGATGGAAATTAACTGCTTGCAGGGAATCCGTCACCGCAAGGGCCTGCCCGTTCGCGGACAACGCACTCGCACCAACGCACGAACTCGTAAGGGACCCAAGCGCACTGTCGCCGGTAAGAAGAAAGTAACCAAGTAATGGCCACCAAGTCCGCTGCTGGAGCTGTCCGTAAGCCTCGCAAGAAGGAACGTAAGAACGTTGCCTTCGGTGTGGCTCACATCAAGAGCTCCTTCAACAACACCATCGTTTCAATCACCGACCCCGAGGGCAACGTTGTTGCCTGGGCCTCATCGGGACAGGTTGGATTTAAGGGTTCGCGTAAGTCAACCCCCTACGCCGCTCAGCTCGCTGCTGAGAAGTGTGCCCGTGCCGCTATGGAGCACGGTGTGAAGAAAGTCGACGTACTGGTACGTGGTCCTGGATCAGGTCGCGAAACCGCGATTCGCTCTATCGCCGCGGCCGGTATCGAAGTTGTTGCCATCAAAGACGTGACGCCGTTGCCCCACAACGGTTGCCGTCCCAAGAAGCGCAAGCGCGCTTAAGGAGTTAGGAAAATGGCTCGTTATACCGGACCCGTTTGCCGACTCTGTCGTCGTGAGCGCACCAAATTGTTCTTGAAGGGTGAGCGTTGCTTCACCCTGAAGTGCCCAGTAGCTGAGAACTCAGACCGACAGAAGCGCGCCTTCCCACCAGGGATGCACGGCCGCGACCGTCAGCGTCAGGGATCGGAGTACTTGGGTCAGCTGCGTGAAAAGCAGAAGGCTCGTCGTATCTACGGTCTCTTGGAGCAGCAGTTTCGCAACCTCTACGAAGAGGCCAGCCGTCGTCCCGGCATGACCGGTACCAACCTCTTGCAGTTCCTCGAGCTGCGTCTAGACAACGTCGCCTACCGTGCCGGTTGGGGTGCTTCACGTGCTCAGGCTCGTCAGTTCGTTCGTCACGGTCACGTCACCGTGAACGGCAAGCGCGTAACGATTCCCTCGTACCGCGTTCGCCCCGGTGAAGTAGTGGCCCTTAAGCCCATCACCCGCGAGAACGCCTTTGTAAAGCGCAACCAAGACATGCTCGACCGTACCGTTCCTGGTTGGCTCGAGACGGGCGAGAACGGCTTTGCCGTTACCATCCGCGTTGTTCCACAGCGTGAGCAGATTGACGAATCGATTAAAGAGCAGCTCATTGTTGAGTTGTACTCCAAGTAATAGAACTTAAGAAAACCCCGAGGAGTTTGTATGTTGATTATCCAGCGCCCCACCATCGAAGCACTAGGCAATGAGGTCTCGAACCGTCAGAGCTTCGCTATTGGACCACTCGACCCAGGATTTGGTCACACGCTTGGCAACAGCCTGCGTCGCACCCTGTTGTCGTCGATCCCTGGCGCCGCGGCTACGCGCGTCAAGTTCGACGGTGGCGTAGTCCACGAGTTCGGCACCATCGAAGGCGTGAAGGAAGATGTCCAGGACATCTGCTTGAACCTGAAGGACCTGCTCATCACTTCCGTGAGCGACGAGCCAGTTGTTGTTCGCCTTGACAAGAAGGGCGAGGGCGACGTAACCGCCGCTGACCTCGTCTTGAGTTCGGATGTTGAAGTTCTGAACCCCACCTTGCACCTCGCATCACTCACCAGCGCTAAGAGTGCGTTGAGCTTCGAGCTCACCATTGAGCGCGGCAAGGGATACGTTGGCGCCGAGGGCAACAAGGGTGCTGGCACCATTGGTGTCATTCCTTTGGACGCAATCTTCACCCCCGTTCGTCGTGTGAGCTTCGAAATTGAGCCAGTACGCGTTGAGCAAAGCAAGGACTTTGACCGTCTCGTTATCGAAGTTGCGACTGACGGCACCATCACTCCACGCGAAGCCTTGGCTTCAGGTTCTAAGACTCTTGGTCAGCTCATTGGCTTGATTTCAGAGATGGACTCCGAGGCGCCTTCACTGGAACTTGGTGACGTAGGAACCGCTCAGGCGGCCGCCAGCGAGCTCGACATTCGCATCGAAGAGTTGGGCCTAACCGAGCGTTCACGCAACTGCTTGAAGCGCGCTGGTATTAACACCATCGCTCAGCTCGTTAACGCAACGCAGCAGGATCTGACCTCGATCACTAACTTTGGTCAGACCTCGCTCAAGGACGTAACCGACCGTCTCGCCGAGCGCGGACTGTCACTGCGAGTAGAGGAATAAGCCATGCGCGGAGCACCCACTAAAGGCAAACGTTTCGGCGGATCAAGCGCTCACCAGAAGGCCATGTTTGGCAACCTGGTATCGCAGATGATCGCGGCTGAAGGAATTGTCACCACCGAGGCCAAGGCCAAGGCCCTTCGTCCGGTTCTTGAAAAGGTTGTAACGGCCGCGAAGAACTCTCCTGAGGGTTCTGTTCACGCTCAGCGTCGCGTCGTGGCTCTTATTCGTGACAAGGACATGACTCACAAGTTGTTCACCGAGATTGCTCCTCGTTACAAGGAGCGTCCTGGTGGCTACACCCGCATCTTGAAGCTCGGACCGCGTCAGGGCGACAACGCTCCAATGGCGCGCATTGAGTTCGTCTAAACCAACTCACTCAGCCAGTCAACGCTGGCGTCTCGACCTCGCTTACGATGGTCGTGGCTTTAACGGTTTTGCTTATCAGCCCCGTCACGAAACCGTGGTGGGGCTTTTACGCGAAACACTGCAAACCACCCTGCAACTCGATGTTCCACCAGTAATTGTG
>Ga0194037_1003097_pt1 | contig 10521 bp, 9 predicted proteins | sample JunL306m_MetaG_FD_148653 | JGI IMG/M metagenome (GOLD analysis project Ga0194037, IMG submission 148653) | Anoxic zone freshwater microbial communities from boreal shield lake in IISD Experimental Lakes Area, Ontario, Canada - Jun2016-L304-6m | ecosystem: Environmental > Aquatic > Freshwater >...
TCAAAAACTACACGACCTCTGCGGCCATCGAATCCGTCAACGGACTGCTGCAACTCGCGCGCCGCAGAGCCCGAGGCTACCGCACATTCCGCAACTTCCAAGCCATGGCCTATTGGATAGCAGGCGGTTTAGTTATACAAAACCACCCAACTGCTACCCACTAAATGTTCAGCAGCGCCAAAAATATCCACGCCCAACAATCCCACGCAACGCACTTCCGCCACGCCCAGAGCTTTCAAGTTGGTGCCCACATTGCCCGCCCCGCCGGGACTGTAGCACTGCGCACTCACCCGCCGCACCGGCAGTCCGGTCTCAAGCGAAAGCTCGGACTCATTCGTCCAATAGGCATCGAGGCAATAATCCCCAAGGACTGTGACCCGCGCATTTACAATGGAATCCAGGGACTTTTCGAGCCGACATCTCATTTCTGTCTGCTTGGTTTTCAGCGGTGCGGTCAGCGGCATGACCTGCAAATCGCAAACTCACCTGACTTATTCAACCGATAATAGTTGCAAAAGTTACAATAGCTGTGATTACAATTAGCCTCAATGAGCAAGCACAAGCCGATCTCCGATCTTCTCCGCGTGGAAATAGAGGCGGGCAAATACGCCAGCGACAGGCGCCTGCCCAGCGAGGAAGCCTTGTGCCGCCGCTGGGAGGTGTCGCGGCCAACCGTGGCGCGGGCGCTGCGTGGGTTGCAATTGGAAGGGCTGATTGAGCGCCGCGTCGGGTCTGGAACATTTGTCCGAGCGGAAATCAGGCCGTTGCAAACCATGATCGGCTTGCTGGTGGACGGCTTGGGAAAGACCGAGATTTTGGATCCGATCTGTGCCGAGATCACGAGAGCAGCGCAGCAGCGCAGTTGCAGTGTCCTTACCGGCGGGTTGCCGGCAGATCGCAAACCCACGGAGCTCGTCAGGCAATGGGCGGCGGGCGGTGTCCGCGGCGTCGTTTTTGCCCCCTTGGAAAATGCGGCAAATCGCGAGGCCTGCAATCTGGAGATTGTGAAGAGCTTCCATCAAGCGAACATCGCGGTGGTGCTCGTGGACCGTGACACCACCGAATTTCCGCACCGCAGCGATAGTGATTTGGTCGAAATGGACAACTTCCACGCTGGGTATGAGTTGGGGAGGCACCTCATTGCCATGGGTTCACGGCAAGTGGTTTTCTTGGCTCGCCCGTCATATCCCTCCAGCACCGACCAGCGACTGGCGGGTCTCACTGAGTCTCTACGCCGAAGCGACTTGGCCGCACCGCGGTTCTTGGTGGGTGAACCCGAGGATTCAGAGCTGGTGCAGAGTCTGAATCTTGATTCCGGAGCTTGCGACGCCTGCGTATGTTCGAATGACATGACAGCGGCCAGACTGCTGCAAACCGCCCAGGGTTTGGGGTTCCAGGTTCCGCGCGACTTCCGGCTGGCCGGGTTTGATGATGTCGGCTTCGCCAGCTTGTTGTCTGTCCCGCTGACCACCATTCGTCAACCCTGCCGGGCAATCGGCATGGCTTGTGTGGACACGTTGCTTGGGCGACTGGCACACCCTGATTTGCCGGCTCGGGCAATCCTCTTGCGTGGCGAACTGGTGGTGCGCGAGTCCACTGCGGCTACAAAAATAAAACCCAGGGCGTTGGGTTTGAACCGCGCCAAGCCTTGATATTGCGGCAATTCAGACAGGGCTTATCTTGGTCTCACCAGCGGCAGTAAACCAGTGGTTCTCATTTTCCTATTCAGATTCAGCCGTCGGTCTTGGCGCGGCTCCAGCGCCACAGCAAGGCGCCCAGCAGGCGGTCGCGGTGCAGGCGCAGGGTGGCGAGCTCGTCCGGGCCGGCCCGCCGGCGCATGACGGCTAGAGAGAGGCGCAGAATTTCCAGCGCGCTGGCCTTGCATCCAAACCAGCACATGCGCAGATGATATTTGGATGCGAGGCGGAAGGCGCAGGCGGTCATGATGAAATCGCGGGCGTGCGCCTGGCGCTGATAGCTGAACTCGAAGTCAACGCGCCGGCAGACCCGCCCGCGCCGGACCTGCTCGATGGCCCAGCCGTAGTCCTCCATGCCGGGCACCGTCTCGTCGAACGGGAGTTCTTCCCAGCACGCACGGCGCAACAGTCCGAAGCTGTTGGAATAAATCGAGGCGATCTTGAGCCCCCTGGCCTTGAGCTCCGGCCAGGTGATGGCGTCGCTGTAGGTCTCGTCCGAGCTCCAATTGCCGCTGACGCAGGCGCTCTGCGGATCATCCAGCGCCGCGTTGAGCTTGGCCAGCGCGTCGGCGGACAGCAACACCGTGTGCGAACTGAGCACCAAAACCCGCTCCGTCGGGCAGTGGCCCAGGGCGAAGTTGAGCACCCTGGAATGATGATAGGGAGCCGCCCAAGTGACCAAGCGCGCCCCCGCCGCCAGCAACAGCGCGGGCGAGCCGTCGGTGCTGCCGCTATCAACCCCGAGGATCAAGTCGGGCTGGAGGGTCTGCGCGCGCAACGCAGCCAGCACTGCCGGCAAGGTGGCGGCCGAGTTTTTGAATCGTATCACCACTCCCAGGCGCGGCCCGGACGGCAACCTTCCAGAATCGCCGGCGGCGGGGCCTTTTCCGTTAGATTCGCCTTGCATGATCCGGGCGCTCAGGCACGAGGGGCTTTCACCAACAGCGCCTTGAGCCAGTTGACCGGCGCGCCACAGAGGGTCGCGAAGACCGAGCGCTTGCCCCGGACCACGTCATTGGAATTGGCCATGAACACCACGAACCGGGCGAAAATGCGCATGAATCCCCAGTGGTATTCAATGCCCAGATTGCGCTTCAGGTTGTATTGCGACAACCGCCGTCCACGCTCGCGGTGCTTTCTCAGGTTGTAGAGATAACCCATGTAGTGATAGTGCAGCAGCTTGAGTTCGGCGCTGGGACTTTCCACCACCGGGCCTTGCGGATGGCAGATGTGGCAGCACGGATTGTAGTTGATGTCCACATCCGGCCGGAAAATGATCCGCTTGCCATACCACGGCGCCGACCGGCCGTAACGCACCAGTTCGGTGATCGGGCGCGCCGCTTGCGGGAATTTCCAGGCGAACATGTTATACCCGTCGATGCGCGGCAACGACACTCCGTCGCGCTTGTATTGGTGCAGCAACCGCTTGATGTCGGGATGATAGAGCAGCTCGTCGGCGTCCACCACGATGACGAAGTCCGCCACCCCCCGGACTTCCTTGTAGGCCTCGTTTTTGATGGCCACATTGGCGAGGTCGTCAAAGGTGCCGCCGGTGTCGAATTGACGGAGCTCCGCCTGCGGGAACGCGCGCACGATGTCACACGATGCGTCGGTGGAACCGTTGTCGTAAACGATGATCTTCTCGGCGAAGGTCGCGTAGTGCCGCAGGAAATAGGGCAGGAACTTCGCCTCGTTCCAGCATACCGTGTAGACAAAAATGCGCAGATCCGGCTCCTCTAACAAATCACTCATTGGCTGATGGTTCGGGTTGGCGGGATTGGGCGGGGCGTTTGCGGGACCCAATCATTTCCCCGTGACGGTAGCCGCTCGCCTGCTAGTGCCAAGGATATTTTGCGGCGGATTTGCGGAACCGCGCGCGGGCGCAGGGGACCAGCGGACGCCGGGCGCCCAATACGGTTCAATTAAGAAATGTGAACCGCAGATGAACACAGGTGAACACGGATGAACACGGATGAAGTCAATACATCCTTCTTCATCTGCGTCGATCTGCGTCCATCTGCGGTTAAAGCCTCTTCTCTTCCCGCTTAACCGAACCGTATTGCGCCGGGCGCCAAGCCCCCGCTCCGCGGCCAGGCCGAGGAAATCACGGCGGCGCGCCGGGAGCCCCCCATTCATGCTTGCAAAGGCGGGCGGACTCGGCACACCCTTAAGCCATCCGAACTAAGAACGACCATTCCACAGGTGAAGCCAGCACCGTTACCGGCGAAGATTCCGCGCCCGAAACGGGGCTTGCGGCCGCCGATGACAGCCCCCGATTTCGCTTTCCGCTGCCCTTTGATCCGGTTCGCCTGCTCGCCGGCGTGCTCTCCCGCTGGCCGTGGATTGTCATCGGCACGGTCATTGCCAGCATTCTCGGCCTGCTGGTGGGCATTCACACCACCCACCCGTCCTACACTTTGTCGGTTTCGCTGATCAAACGCAAGGTGACCCAAACGGTGCAGGCTTCGGAAGTCGGTCAGGCCTACCGGCCGGTGGACCTTAATGACGCCACCCTGCTGGCCACCCTGCTGGCCACCGAGCCCCTCGACAAGGCGCTCAAGCGCTCGCAAAACGGCATCGATCCCAACTGGATCAGCTCATGCGTCGAGGCCAAGCAACTGGAAGGCACCGACATCTTCTTCATCACCTACCGCTCGCCGTTCAGCCCCGAGGACGCGGTCGCCTTCACCACCATCTGGGCGGACGAAATCAACGCCTACACCCAGCGCCTCCAGCAGACGGAAGCCCACCAGGTGCGCCTCATCCTGCAAAAGGAAGTCGCCGATTTGGAACAACAAATCACCGCCAACAACCTCGAATCCCTCAACTTCTCCAAAGAAAAGGACTACCTCGGCGGCGAGGCGCAGATTGCCGCGGCACTCTCCAAACTCTCCCAAATCGAGCTGCAACTCGAAACCGCCCGCGCCACCGCCACCGCCAAGGAAGAACAGCTCAAAATCTACACCGAGCAAATCCAACGCCAGAGCCCGATCGAATTGCAGGTCAAGACCGTCAAGGATGAACTCGCCAACCTGCGGGCCACCTACACCGACGCCAATCCGCTGGTCCAGGCCAAGCTCCAAACCATCGAATATCTCAACGGCCAAATCGAACAAAGCGCGGCCAAGGGCAAGTTGAACTTCGACGCCTACACCGGCACGCCGCTGGGCAATGAACTTTACCTGTCGATTCTCGGCCAGCGCAACGAACTGATGGCCGCGACCAGCCAAATCGAATCGCTGGAGCAGATCTACCAGAAAACCACCAGCCGGCTCAGTGAGTTTCCCGGCATCATCAGCGCCTATGACGCCCTGAAAAAGAAGAACGCGACCTACACAGCCGGACTGACGCTGATGAGCAACCGGCTCAAGGAGGCCGAGATCTTTGCGTCGGGCGCGCCGGGCTACTGGCAAGTCTTCCAAACCCCGGACGCGCGCCGCATCGTCCCTTCGTCCCTGATCAAAAAACCCGCGATCCTGAGCCTCGGCGGCGGGATCCTCGGCGCAGGATTCTCCACCCTGCTCTCGTTGCTGCTCACCCATCGCAGCTCCAGACGTTCCGTGCTCGAATGCTGCGCCGCGACCCACGCCCCGCTGGTGGCCTGCGTCCCCGCCACCGACGACGGGGAAGCGCGCGCCGCCGTCGACCACTTTTGGATCACCCAACTGGCCCCCCGCCTCAACTCGCCGGGCGTGATTTTGTGGTGGACGCCGGCGCTGGATCCCGCCGCCGAGCGCCGTTTTTGGTCGATGCTTGCCGCCGCCGCTTGGAATGACACCGGCCATCTGCTGCGCGTCCACGACCTCACTCCAGACGTCCTGTGGAGCGAGACCAGTCGCCCGGATGAGTTGGAGTGGCTGACATGCCCACCGAGCCCGGCCAACCTGACCACGCCAAGCCCCGACCCGGAGGAGGTCACCTTGCTGCGCGCGTCCTCCTTGCCCCACGGTGCCAACCGGGACCTGCTGGCATCGGTCAGCTACTGGATGGCGGTGGTTGGCGGCGACCAGGATTCGTTGCGCCGCGCCCGCCAGTTCCGCCCGCTGGGCGAGGCCTACCTGCCGCCATGCAACGGCACTATCGCCTGGACCGAACGCCCGAGCGGGCGCATTCGGATTGCCGCAGACGTGGTCTCCAGCATCCTCGCCAAACGCTTTTCCTAAGCTCTGCCCACATGCCCAGCGGTCGATCCATCCTGTTGCTTTATGCCTGCACGCTGATTCTGGCCTGCGGCGCGAGTGACGAATCGCCACCCGCGCCAGCCCCCCATGCCACTCTGCCTGGCAACAAGTCGCCCGCCGCACCCACGTCATGGCGCAACCGCTACGAACTGGGCCCCGGTGACGTGATTAACTTCGCGCTGTTTGGCCGGCCCGAACTCGCCCGCCCGGGCTTCCGCATCGCCCCCGACGGCACCATCAGCTATCTGCAGGCCCAAAACATCCAGGTCTCCGGACTCACTCTTGACGAGGCTCGGCTCGCCATCGAAAAGGGCCTATCGGAGCACTTCCGCTCGCCGCGCGTCATCATCACGCCGCAGGAAATCGGCTCGAAACGCTTCACCATCCTCGGCAAAGTCGCCAATAAGGGCGTGGTCACCCTCGAACGCCCGATCACTCTGGTCGAAGCCATCGCCAATGCCGGCGGCCTCGAAACCGGGATGTTTGAGTATAAAATCATGGAACTCGCCGATTTGGACCGGTCCTTCCTCTCGCGCGGCGGCGAGCACCTGCCGATTGACTTCCGCCGCCTGCTCCATGAAGGCCAAATGCGCTACAACGTCGAAATCGAACCGAACGATTTCATCTACATCGCCTCGAACATCAGCAACGACTACTACGTCCTGGGTGCCGTCGCGTCACCCGGCACCCAAGGACTCACCGAGGATGCCTCGGTGATCTCGGCGATCTCCCGCCGCGGCGGGTTCACCGACACGGCTTGGACCACCCGCGTGCTGGTGGTCCGTGGCAGCTTTGACGCCCCCCAAACCTTCTGCATCAACGTGAAGCAGATCCTGGCCGCGAAAGAAAAGGATTTCAAACTGGAACCCAAGGACATTGTTTACGTCGCGGACCGCCCCTGGCTGGTGGCGGAAGACATTCTCAAGGCCGCCATCTCCGCCTTCGCCACCAGCGCCGCGTCCAGTTGGGTCAACGTCAACATCCCCCCACCCTGATGTCCTTTACCCGCCTCTTCCCCTGCGCCGTGGCGGTCCTTGGCCTGCTCGGCTCCGCCTGCCAACAGACCATCCCCAAGTCGCAGTTCAATGCGCGCAAAGTCGACCAAACCGTCAAAAACCTCACCTTTTCCAATGTCGCCATCAAACGCTCGCTCGACCCCAAGCTGCTGCGCTCGCCCCACGAGCCCTACATCCTCGGACCTGGCGACGTCCTGGAAATCGAAATCGCCGAAGTGCCCGGCACCTTGGCGCGCACGTTTGTCATGCCCGACGGCATGGTTTACTACAACCTCGCCGAGGGCGTCCATGCCGAGGGCCTGACCTCGGCCGCCTTCGCCAAACAGCTCAGCGGGGCCCTCAAGCGCGATTACACCAACCCGCTGGTCAACGTCAGCCTGGTGGAAGTGCGCTCGCGCCGCTACTGGATGCTCGGCCAGGTCCTGCACCCCGGAATCTATCCGCTGCGCCAGCCCACCACCCTGCTCGAAGCCGTCTCGCAGTCCGGCGGGCTTGCCATGTCAGGGCTTTCCGGCACCTCGGTGGAAATCGCCGACCTCGCCAGCAGCGTGATCATTCGCGACGGCGACATCCTGCCCGTGAGTTTTGAAAAACTCATCAAGTCGGGTGACATGTCCCAAAACGTCTTCCTGCACCACAATGATCTGATCTATCTGCCATCGGCGAACTCCTCCACCGTCTTGCTGCTCGGTGCCGTCGGCAGCCCCCAAGCGATCCGCTACAAGGAATCCCTGACCTTGGTCGACTGCCTCGCCCAGGGCAAGGGCCCCAACAAGGACGCCTGCATCAACCAAGTTGTCATCGTGCGCGGCTCGCTGGAAAAACCCACCGCGGCCATCGTCAACCTCAAGGCAATCATCACCGGCCAGGAAACCGACGTGCTGCTTCAACCCGGCGACATCGTCTGGATCCCATACCGGCCGCTCGGTTTGATCGAATCCACGGTCAAACTCATCTTCAACGATGCCGCCCGCAGCTACGCCGCCAGCGCGGGAGCGAAGTTTGCCGGCAGCAGTCAAAACCCGACCCTCTCGATTCCCCTCAGCCAACCCACCCCCTGACGCACACCCGGCGGCAGCATGCCCACACCAAGAACGCGCCAGCCCTCATGAGCAAACCGCCCTTTCACATCCCATCCCTCGACGGCATCCGGGCGGTGGCGTTTTTGACGGTGTTTCTGTCCCACGCCGGCCTGGAGCGGATGGTCCCCGGCGGCTTGGGCGTGACGATTTTCTTTTTCCTCAGCGGCTATCTGATCACCACCCTGCTGCGGCGCGAGTTGGAGCGGTCCGGACGCATCGATCTCAAGCAATTCTATATCCGGCGGATGTTGCGCATCTGGCCGTCGTTTTATTTCGTGCTCGCGCTGGGGGTGCTGCTGACGCTGGCCGGGCTGCTGCCGGGGGAGATCCGCGCCGTGCCGATGCTCAGCCAGGTGCTGCACTTCGCGAATTACTATTCGATTTTCCATGGCAATGACGGCATGGTCATCGGCAGCGGGGTGTTCTGGTCGTTGGCGGTGGAGGAGCACTTTTATCTGGTCTTCCCCTGCCTCTATCTGGCGCTCGTCAGGCTGGGCCTCAGGCCGCGCGGCCAGGTGCTGGTGCTGGGCCTGCTGTGTGCGGCGGTGCTGGCGTGGCGTTACGGCCTGTGCGTCGGGATGGGAGCGGATGCCCACCGGACGTTTTCGGCCACGGACACCCGCCTGGACAGCATCCTGTTCGGCTGCATGCTGGCGATCTGGGGCAATCCGGTGCTGGACGCGCGCCACGGTTCCGAGCGCCTGTGGAAGTTCGGGCTGGTCCCGGCGGGACTGGTGCTGCTCGGCGCCACCCTGGGTTACCGGTCGGCGGATTTCCGCGAAACCGCGCGCTACACGCTGCAGGGCCTGGCGCTCTATCCGCTGTTTGTGGCCGCGATCCGTTATCCCGGCTGGCCTCCCTTCCGCGTCCTCAACAGCAAGCCGCTGCGCTTGCTCGGGTTGCTTTCCTATCCGCTCTATCTGGTCCATTTCACCGTGATCGCGGCCCTGGAACACACGCCCCGGCCGCTGCCGCCGCTGATCCGGGGCATCGTGGCCTTCGGCATCTCGCTGGCCCTGGCCTACGCGATTTACCACCTGATCGAGCGGCCGATGACCCGGCTGCGCAAAAAACACCACGCCGCCCGGCCCTCACCTCTCCAACTTGCGCCTGACCTTGTGCTGGCGCCGCCACCATTCCGCGCGCGACAGGATGGCGCAATAGATGATCCAGGTCGTTAGATTCTTGGTCTGCACCAGGATCCGCTCCACCTGCAGATGGAAATAACTGATGGCGAGCGCCACGCTCACCCCGAGCAGCAGCAGGCCGAGCGGCGATTTCCACAGGCCGAGCGTGGTGCGCAAGCCGTGCCACAGCGTGATGCCCGCGAATAACATGAAGGTAGCGAAGCCCAGACTCCCGGTTTCCGCCAGGGTCAGCCAGTAGAAACTTTCCGTCAGTGGGTTATCCGTGAAGTTCTCCGGGTAGACCTTCTGGCCGCGATTCTCCTGCCAGCGCTCCAACATCTGGGAATACTTCAGCCCCTGCGGCCGACTGTTGGCCAGGCCGAAGTTGTTCCAGCCGATCCCCACCCACGGATGGTCGCGCAGCATCGCCGCCGACTGCTCGTTGAGAATCAGGCGCAGGTCGTCTTTGGGCAAATTATCGCAGCCGATGCGGGTCATGAAGGTGTTCGCCGCCTTGGCCATCATCAGCACCCCGCACGCCGCGCCGAATATCCCGAGCGCCGCCCGCCGCACGGTGACACCCTGCACAAACGAGCCGGCCACCACCACCACCGATCCCACCACGAAGGCCGCCAGGCAGGCCCGCGAAACCGACAGCAGCACCACCAAACCCGCCGCCCCGAAGGCACTGAAATACAGCAGCACGTCGCGCGGCGAGGTTTCCTTGGAGAGCGCCAAGCCCAAAATCGGGAAGGCCAGGGTGTAGGACCACATCGCCATCGGGTTCTGATGCTCAAACCAGCCCATCACTTGAAAGGCACCCTGGGCATAGCGCGCCCACAGGCAAACCCACATCTGCATGAGCAGGGCGATCGCAAAGCCCCGCATCATCGCCTTGATATCCCGCAGGTCGTGCAGCGCCGCAAACACCCCCACAAAGATGAAACCCATTTTGGCAAACTTGAAGGCGGGCATCAGCGCATAAGTCGGATCAATCGCGCCCTGCGCCGACAGCAATCCCACCCCAATCCACAACAACCACGCCCACAGCCCCGGCGGGAAAAACCGGAAATCCCGCCGCCTTTCCAACACGGCCGTCAGTGCCAGGCCCAGCGCAATCGCCTCGAGGAAGTTGAATTCAAAACCGCGGCAATGCCCGCGGTAACCCTCGATGGAATCGAGCATCAAGGTGAAGTCCGAGCGCGGGCGCACCAGGCACCACGCCATGAACCCCAGCGCCACCCGCCGACCCCAATCCTTGCCTCGCAGATAGAAACCCAGCCCCGGGCCGATACCCAAATAAACCACGGCGATCACCAGCACCTTGAATAGCGTCTTGATAATTTCCATGCGGCTCGTGCAAACTCCACCACCATCCCACCCGGCTTGGCGAGCAGATTCGTTGCACGCAATTCCCG
>Ga0194037_1003099_pt1 | contig 10519 bp, 7 predicted proteins | sample JunL306m_MetaG_FD_148653 | JGI IMG/M metagenome (GOLD analysis project Ga0194037, IMG submission 148653) | Anoxic zone freshwater microbial communities from boreal shield lake in IISD Experimental Lakes Area, Ontario, Canada - Jun2016-L304-6m | ecosystem: Environmental > Aquatic > Freshwater >...
GAATTCCACACAGCAGAAGAGCCACCGCAATTTTAGATAGAATGTGATGAAAGACGCCCTTGAGCCAGAACAGGCGGATCATCACCAGCGCCAGCAGCGGCATGAACAAGAATACCACTGGGGCCCAAGCCGAGCCATTGCCGAAGCCAAAGGCGACGCCCTGATTGTGGATGCGCACCAGATGGAACACGTCGGGGATGAGGCGGACGACCCGCTCCTGCTCGGACCACGGCGGCGGGAAAAACGCCACTGTTAGAAACTTGGTCACCTGGTCGAGGAGATAGAGCGGGAGGGTGAGGCAGAGGAGAAGACGGGGGAAGGTCATGAGGGAAAAGAGTTGTCAGGAATAAGACAGATGACTGCAAGACAGAAGACGAGAGGAAGGGCCGAAGAAGTGACGCACAGGGGGCCTTTCCCAATCTCCCGCCTGAGAGAAAAGCGATCTTCTGTCTTCTATCATTATTTTATCACATCCGCACAGCGCTGGCAGAGGCCGATGGGAAGGAGTGGTTCAAGTTTTCGGCAGCGCGGGCAGAGGGAGTGATCTGTCTTGCGGGCGCTGGCACTGAGGGACTCACCCACGGTTGCCGTTAGCCCGGCGATGATGAAGAACTCGGTGGCAAACTCGCGGTCATTGAGCAGCGGCAACAGCTCGGAATCCCCATCAGGAAGAGTGATAGTAATATCCGCCTCGTTGTTGCGGGTGAATTCCTTGGCCTGAATGCATGCCTCGATCGCCGTCTGGATGCCGTACTTGATTTCAAAAAGGCGGGCGGCTTGTTGGGACGCCGCACCGGGTGCAAATTCCGGGTTGGGAGCTGGAAAGTCCTGCTCGTGAACGGATCCGGTGGTGAAGGCAGCATGCTCCCACGCCTCGTCGGCGGTGAAGGCGAGAATTGGCGCGAGCAGGCGGGCCACCGTGGTGAAAATCTCGTGCATCGCCGCTTGTGAGGCACGGCGGCGCGGTGAGTCCGGCGCGTCACAATACATGCGGTCCTTGGTGGCATCGATGTAGATGGCCGATAGATCGGTGGTACAAAACTGGTTGAGAGCGTTGAAGACCTTGCGAAATTCGTATGCCTGATAGGATTTGAGACACTCGGCGGTCACCTCGTGGAGACGTTCGAGGATCCACCGATCCAACAGTGTGTACTCAGGCTGGGCAGGCTGCCCGACGATGTGGCCGTCGAGATTTCCTAACAAAATTCGCAGGGTATTGCGCAATCGCCGATAGGGCTCGGCGACTTGTTTGAAGAGGTCTTCGCTGAAGGGCACCTCGTTCTGCCAATCAACACTGCTAACCCACAGGCGGACAATGTCGGCTCCGTATTGGTTGTAGAAATGCGCGGCATCAATCGGTTTGCCGGCCTTTTCGGCCTCGGACTTGGAGAGTTTTTTCTTATCCTTATCGACGACGAAGCCATGAGTCATAACCGTCTTGTAAGGAGCGATGCCGCGATACGCGACGCTGAGCATGAGCGAGCTTTGGAACCAACCGCGATGCTGATCGGTCGCTTCAAGGTATAAGTCGCAGGGAACATGCAATTGCGGATGTCTATCTAACACAGCGACGTGCGAGCAACCGGAGTCGATCCACACGTCGAGTGTGTCGTGGCATTTTTTAACGCCGGCGGGCAGGCCGAGGCGGGCGGCGAGTTCGGCATCACTGTGATCGAACCAGTAGTTGGTGCCCTCGGTTTCCACCAGATCGGCAACCTTGTGGGCTAACTCCGCCGACAAGATGACACCGCCATTTTCATCGAAAAATACCGGCAACGGCACACCCCATGTCCGCTGGCGCGAGATGCACCAGTCCGGGCGGCTCTCGACCGTGCTATGAATCCGGTTGCGGCCCCAGCCCGGCAACCACTCGACTGCCTCGATTTGCGCCAGCGCCTGACCGCGCAATGTTTCCAACGAGATAAAGAATTGCTCGACGGCGCGGAAAATGACCGGCGTCTTCGAGCGCCAGCAATGTGGATAGGAATGGCGGATCGTCTCTTGGCCTAGCAGATTAGCGCTTTCAGATAAAATCTCGATGATGCGGGCATTGGCCTTGAAGACATGCACGCCAACGAGTTCCGCGATGCCCACTTCGGCGGTGAACTTGCCTTCGTTGTCCACCGGCGAGAGCACGCCGAGGCCGTTGTTCTGGCCGGCCACGTAGTCGTCGGCGCCGTGACCCGGGGCGATGTGAACCGCGCCAGTGCCGGTATCGGTGGTCACAAAGGTGGCGAGGATCACTTTGGAAACCCGGTCGAGAAACGGGTGCCGGGCCTCGAGGCCATCCATCTCGTGGCCTTTGAGCGACGCCAGAGTTTCAGTTAGAACAAAACCGGTTTTAGCGGAGAAATCGGCGACGAGTTCGTTGACGACGATGAGGGATTCGCTGCGGCCGTTGTTTTCAAAGCGACCGACGGTGTAGGTGAATTCCGGATTGAGGGCGATGCCGAGGTTGGCTGGCAACGTCCACGGAGTGGTCGTCCAGATGACCATGCTGGCCTGCCCAGCAAGCGGGCCGGTGACTAGGGGAAACCTCACATAGACGGCAGGACTGTCCTTGTCTTGGTACTCGATTTCGGCCTCGGCGAGGGCGGTTTGGGCACCATAAGACCACTGGACGGGCTTTTTTGATTGATAGATCGCGCCGTTTTCCACGAGTTTGGCGAAGACCCGCAGGATGCTTGCCTCGTAGCCGGGATTCATGGTTAGATAAGGATTTTCCCAATCGCCGAAGACCCCGAGTCGGCGGAATGACGCACGCTGGATGGCAATGAACTTCTGCGCAAACTCACTGCAGCGGCGCCGGATCTCGCCGGGTTCCAGCCCCGCGGTTTCCCTCACCACCTTGAACTCGATGGGCAGCCCGTGGCAGTCCCAGCCGGGGATGAACGGCGCGGTGAACCCCGCCATCGTCTTGGATTTAACCACCAAATCCTTGAGCACCTTGTTCAACGCCGTACCCATGTGCACGTCGCCATTGGCAAACGGCGGACCATCATGCAAAATGAATTCTGGAGCCTTCTCAGCGCGCCGCCGGGCCATGATATTTTCGTACAAGCCCGCGTTTTCCCAGCGCGCAAGGCGTTTCGGTTCGTTTTCCACCAGATCCCCCCGCATCGGAAAGTTCGTCTGTGGAAGGGTCAGGGTGTCTTTGTAATTCGGGGCGGCGCTCATGACGGGGGGCGGACGCTAGCAAGCTCAAGCGGCCCGGTCAACCACCGGAAACAGCAGATGTCCCCGCCGCCTCACCGGTATTCCACCACCTGCGTGCGCTCAAAGCGACTCTTGGGCACCGACGCATACTTGTCGTCGGCGCTGCGATACCCCAGTGCGCAGGCCACCACCGTGCGGTAGCCGCTGTCGGCCAAGCCCAATATTTGGTCATAGGCCGGTGGCGAAATCCCCTCCATCGGGCAGGCATCCACCGCGAGCAGAGCGGCGCTGGTCATCAGTTGGCCCAGCGCGATGTACGTCTGGCGGCTGGCCCAGGCAAATTTCTGACCGTCATCCATGGCCGCGAGAAAACCGGTCATGCGGCCCCGGTAGTCGGCCAAGCTGGTCTCGGGAACACCGCGCACCTTGGCGATGTGGGCGATCCAAGCGTCCACCTGAGCAGCCGCGACCGCTTCACGGGCGGCGAGCACGACAAAATGGGATGCCTCGGTGACCTGAAGCTGGTTCCACGAAGCGGGCTGCAGTTCTGCGCGGAGAGCTGGGTCTTGCACGACGATAAATTTCCAGGGTTGGATGCCAAACGACGACGGAGTGAGCACCAGCGCATCGAGCAAGGCATCGAACACGTCTTGCGGAATCTTCTTCTCGGCATCAAAACTCTTGGTTGCGTAACGCCACCGCAGGGCGGCCATCAGGGCGGGGATTTCAATGGAATGCATCGCCGGGAACGCTAGTGGCTTTTCCTATAACCGCAAGCCGGAATCGCGGTAGCGACCCACGCCAGGGTCAAAATTGTTGGGTCGCTTGATCGTGGCACAAGCCATCTCTTCAACCCGCTCGGGAATCGGCCCATGCCATGCCAGCACCGTTTCAAAACTCACGCATGACGGCCCATAAATTGCCCTGGCCAGGTGAGCGGATTCACCGAGCGATCCCTCAGATATTGGCCGCGGCGCAAGGAGATCAGCTCGCCGGGCGCCAGCATCCGCGAGATTTACATCCGCAGATTGCCGTGCACCCTCAGCGCATCCTTGAGCTGCCCATGAGAAAGCAGCGGGAGGGAGGAGTGAAAAGCGCTCGACTCAAAAAGCCCGGGGTTGCACATGACGGGGCAGTGTGACAGGCTCATCCTCATGCCTTCTCTGCAAGGAAAAACATTGTTGGTGACCGGTGCCTCCAGTGGCATCGGCCGCGCCTTGTGTGAACTGCTCGTCTCCCGCGAAGCCAATGTGCTGGGCGTCACCCGACGGCCGGGCGCATTGTCTCAGGACGTGTCCCCGATCGTCGCCGATCTGACGCAGCGCGAGGAGGTTATGGGTATTTTTCACGGGCTGGGAAAAATTGACGCCATGGTGAATTGTGCCGGGGTGGCCTATCTATCGCGGATCAGCGACGGAAATCCGGCCGATTGGGAGGAAATGTGGCGGGTCAACGTGATGGCCCTCGCCCTTTGCTGCCAACTCTCACTGGCACATTTCCCAATCGACGGCGGACGAATCGTCAATGTGAGCTCATTGAGCGGCCACCGGGTGCCGCCGACCGGCGGATTTTACTCGCCGAGCAAATTTGCCGTGCGCGCCCTCACCGATGCCTTGCGCTCAGAACTCAAATCCGCGGGCTCTCCGGTCCAAGTCGCTTGCGTCTCACCCGGTTACGTCGATACCCCACTGCTCGACGACTACTTCCGCGGCCGCGAGGCAATGCTCAGCCAAACGCGGGCCGCCATGAAAATGTTGGATCCGGAAGATGTGGCTTGGGCGATTCTTGGCATCTTGGAGGCACCCGTCCATGTTGAAATCGCGGATATTCTCATCCGCAGCGCCCAACAACGGATGTGAGGCAGTCACTTTGTCAGATTCTGATACCAACCGGGAGGTACCTGACCCGGTGCTTGGCGGGGATTAGCTGCGTCGTGCTGGTATCGTGCATTGACGGCCGGGAGGAATTTTGGCTGGCGGGTGATGGCAGTGGGCGGGCGATCATTCGGTACACGTTGCCGGCGAGTCTGGCGCGAAGTTGCGGAGGCGAGGCGGGTTTGGAAGAGATTTTGGATGAGTTCATCCGACAAACCCCGACGTTGACAAACGCGACGCGCCGGGTCAGCCGCGAAGGCGAACGCACGGCGGTGGAGTTTCAGGCGTCGTTCAAATCCGCGCTTGATCTGATGAATTCGGTGCGTGGCGATTCGGTTTTGGCGTCAGGGAATTTGAAATCCACGGTGCCGCCGTTGATCGGGCATTTTGATTTCCAGCGCAGCGGTCTAGCGGTAGAACTCACACGCACCGTGCAACCGGCCAAGGCTCTGCCTGGGGCATTTTTGATGCCATCCTCGCAATTTAACGGGCGGCGATTGGTGTACATTCTGCACCTGCCAATGGTGGCTGAGGCGTCGAGTGCGACGCGCACGACGGACGGTGGTCGCACGCTCATCTGGGATCAGACGTTGCAGGAAGGGCTGAAAATGCCCTTGGTCATTCACTTCAAGGGCCATGTGCCGTTTCCTTGGCCGCTGGTGGCCGGGATCGCAGCGGCATTGGCGGGACTCGGATGCTTGGGATTCGTGGGTGTGCGAAGGCTGCGAAGATCGGCAAGGCCACCCCACCCGCCAGCCAGTGAGTGAGTGATCCCCGCAGGATTGCCAGCTCGGCTTTCGATCGTTTGGCTAACGCAATACTTCCACATCCACGCAGACTACTACCCTCTGCCGTTCCCACCATCGACGCCACTGGATGATGCTTAGGGCTCAGCGGCGGCGGGTCGTTCAGGGCGCTTTGACGTCGTAGCAGAGGAGGATATTTTGATCGCGGATGTAGAGACGGCCGCCTGTGATGACCGGGTGAGGCCAGCTATTTTTTTTGCTACGTTCGGGTTGGTCGAACCTGCCGTGTTCGCGATAGCCATCGGGAGTGGCTTCGATCAGGGCAATGGTTCCTTCCTCGGACTCGAACCGGCAATACAGCCGTCCGTCGGCATAAGCGATGGCGCCCTTGCCGAGCTTGGATTTCTCCTGCCACACCTCTTCGCCGGATTTGAGGTTTTGGCATGTCCAGCCGCTGGCGTCGGAATGGCCATAGAGATGATCTCCGACGAGAACGACGCCGCCGTGATGGTTTTTCATGACCTTGTTGGCGTAAACCTCCTCGGCGCTAAACTTGGACCCGTCGCTGGTCACTTTGAATCCATTGCAGCCAACCCCATAACCGGAGGTCACATAGACCATGTCCCCGGCTACGATCGGCGTCGTAATAACGGCGGTGCGGCCTGCACGCGGGGCTTTCCACAGCACCGCGCCTGACTCTGGAACCACGCCAAAGACGTTGGCATCAGTGAGTTGAACGTATTGCCGGGCACCCGCGATGGTTGTAAGCAAAATCGAAGAATAAGCCGCGTTATCGGTGATGTCGGTGGTCTGCCAGAGTTTCTCACCGGTGAGTTTATTGAGGGCTAACATGGTTCCCTTGCTTCCGCCAGGCGTGCAAACCAGCCGATTTCCATCGACCAATGGCGACTCTGAGAATCCCCAGCCAGACATCATTTTCCCGCCGAAATCATCGACAAGTTCCTTGTGCCAAAGCACCTTGCCGGATTTGCGGTCGAGGGCCACCAGATTGCCGCCAGCTCCCAGCGTGTAGAGCCGCTCTCCATCCACCGTCGGGGTGCAGCGTGGTCCCTCGGGATATCCCATCTTGCGGTTGGCAGCTGCCGTGGGAGTGCTCCAAACTTCCTTGCCGGTCTTGGCATCGAGAGCCCACACGACTTCTTCCTCGTTGCGATAGCCCATGCCATAAATACTGCCATCCGCCACGGACGGGGTGGAATAGCCTCCTCCGAGTTCGCGAGCCGTCCATACCAGCTTCGGCCCCCCCTCCGGCCAACTCTTCAGCAGTCCGGTTTCAGATGACTTGCCATCCCGGTTGATGCCGCGCCACTGTGGCCAATCCTCGGCCCGGGTGGGCGAGCTCATCGTGATGGCAAGGACGCAAATGTGTGCGAGCAGAGCAGGTTTCATATTCATATTCGTGGTTGTGGATGGGATTGTGGTGAAAATTTGGATCGGGGTCAAGACAAGCCGCCAAGGGGAGTTATAGACAATTGCTGAGGCAGCAACCGGCGCAACATCGGTCCCGTCATGGCAGTGGTCAACAGGGCCATGATCACGAGCATGGTGAACATCTCGCGATTGAGTAGTCCCAAGTCTAGCCCGATGTTGATGGCCACCAATGCCATGAGTGCCCGGGTGTTCATCAAGGTTGCGATGCAGGCAGCTTCCCGCCTCCCCTGACCAGTCAGCCTCGCAGCGAGATAGCAACCGCCCAGCTTGCCGGCGACTGCAGCCAGCAACACTAATCCGCATCCCAGCAAAGCCCCTGGAGTGGTGAGCGCGCCAATATCGGTGTTCAACCCAGTCATCGTGAAAAAGATCGGCACCATGGCGACGACAACTAGGTCCGCGAAACGTTCGCGCCAAGCATGAACGAGGTCGCGCTGCCCGTGCACCGCAACCCCGAGCAGGAACGCCCCAAGAACCGCAAACACACCTAACCAATTGCTAAGAATACAACTGCCCATCATCACGATCAGCAGCAGCGTGAGGAATGAGGCGGACATGTGGCCGGATGGGTAGCGCACCAAACTCTTGCGCCATGCACGGCACAGCAAGGGTCCGATAAGCTTTTGCTGCACGAAAAACAAGACCAGCACGCTGAGGACTTGTCGGGCCAATCCCCAGCCGTCGAATCCTGAAGTGACCAGTGCGGTGGCCAGTGCGAGGAGCATCCAGCCTATCACGTCATCAATGGCCGCAGCGCTGATGCTCATAACGCCAATAACGGATCGCTCGAGCTTCATTTCCAAGAGCATGCGGCCCATGACCGGCAACGCGGTGATAGACAGCGCGATGCATAGAAAAAGTTGGAAGCCGAACTTTGGCAGGCCGGGTGCGAAGTGCCGATGTAGCCACGGTCCGATGGCAAGGCCGCAGAGGAACGGAAAGGCGATGCCCGCCAGAGAGACGGCGGTGACGGTCTTGGAGCGGGAACGCAGATGTCCGAAATCAAACTCCATCCCAACTTGAAACAGCAACAGAATCAGCCCAAGCTTCCCTAGCAAATGCAAGGATTCATGGGTCTCTTTCGGAAACAGAATCGGCCAACCCGCAGGCCAGATCAAGCCCAGAGCCGAAGGGCCGAGTACGATACCTGCGGTGATTTCCCCAACTGCAAGCGGTTGTCCAAACCTTTTCCCTAACCTGCCAAACAACCACGCCGCTCCTATGATGATCATCCATTGGAGCAGAACGAGTTTGGTGTGGGTTTCGATGGCGGTTGGATTCATGATGGCTCCAAGAAATGGATCAGCCCTTCGGAGGTTAACTATACAGATGGCAGCACCTGCGACGGGCGGTGCCCGAGCAGCGCTTCGAGTCTCCTTGATCGCTAGATTACTATGGCTTGGTGAGAGCCAGAGCGACGAGGTCGCCGATGTTATTTTTGCAATACAGGCGGCCGTTGGCTAGGACGGGCACGACCCAGCAGCGTTTTTCGAGCACCTTGGCGCGGGCCGATTCCTTGAAGGCAACTGGCGAGGCGTCGGCGACGACCAGGTCACCGGTCTCTGACTGGACGATAAGTTTGCCATCAGCCAGCATCAGCGAACCTTTGCCAAGGTCATCCTGCGACCACTTCACGTCGCCGGTGGCGAAGTCCAGACAAGTGAGTTTGCTTTCATCGAACCCATACAAGAACCCTTTCCACAGCACGCAACTGTTGAAATGGTTGCGCATTTTCTTGGTCTGCCAGACGTACTTCAACTCAGTGCCACTGAATTCAAATAGCGCCGCTCCCTTTCCATATCCGCTGGAAACAAAGATCTTGTCTCCGCTGACAATCGGGGTGGATGCATTGATCTCATAGTTGGTCTTCCACTCCTGGCGTGCCAGCGACTTGCCACTATCAGCTTCGCGCAGCACCAGACCGTATCCATCGAAAAGTGCGAGCAAGCGCTTTCCGCCCTGCTCAAACGCCAGCGGCGCGCCGTAACCCGCCCCTTCGTCGCCACTCTTCCAGACAACTTCGCCGCTCGTCTTGTCCAAGGCCACAGTGGCTGCCCCCGGCGCACCGACATCGACGATCACCCGTTTTTCCAGCACCAGTGGCGACCCGGCGTAACCCCAAGTCGGCACCTTGCCGCCAAAATCCTTCACAAGATGTTTCATCCACACGACCTTGCCGCTCGCTGCATCGAGACAATGCAGATGTCCCGCCCGGCTAAGCGTGTACACCCGGTCACCATCCACGGTCGGCGTCGCTCCCGGGCCACCTTCAAACATGTGAGGATCCAACGGACAGGCATACGACTGTTTCCAAATCGACTTGCCGGTGACCGCATCAAGGCACAACACCGTGTCGGTATTGTTCGCGTTGCCCATCGTGTACAGGCGTCCTTTGCTCACCGCCACGGCTGAACAACCGATCCCGACGTTGAGCTTGAAAAGCTGCTTGGGCCCCTCAGCCCCCCACTGGCTCGTCCAGCCGGTCTCCGTCGAAATGCCGTCGCGGTTAGGGCCTCGCCATTGCGGCCAGTCGGCGGCTTGGGCGCAGCTGGCGCTGAGAATCAACCAGGGAATGAGTGTTTTCATAATCGTCGATTGTTTTTCGTGGTTCGTTTCTGGTAGCTAACAGTTGCCGTCACAATTGGCACAGCTCGTTTGCTCGCGGCAATCAGGAAAACGCTGCCAGCGTTGGGACTTGAATTCGAAACGCGGCAGCGAACCCGGTGCGGCGAGCAGCACGGGAATCCGTAATGCCAGCACAGTTTGCAGTTCGCCGGCGAGCTTATCGGCCATCGCCCGGGCGTCAAGGCAATCCAGTGTTGGCTCCAGGGTAATTTCCAGCTCGGTCATGGCGGCGGCCTCGCGCACCGCGACACGGTACTCGGCGACGTGAGGACAAGAGCGCAGGATTTGCTCAATTGCGGTTGGATAGACGTTGGCACCGCGCACGATGACCATGTCGTCAACGCGGCCGCGGATCCCGCCCTCCAGCAACGTGTGCCCGTCGCGCCACAGCGGTTTGACCAAATCGCCGGTCCGGTATCGGAGCAAGGGTGAACCGATGCGGCCAAGGTTGGTTAGCACCAGTTCTCCCGTGCCATCCGCAGCCGGGTTAATCACCTCGGCGAGGTAGTCGGAGTCAAGAATGGCGAGCATCCCTGGCGCGACCTCGTAGGTCACTGGCCCGATCTCGGTCATGCCATGATGATCAAACACCCTCGCGCCGCCCCACAGATCCTCAATGCGACTGCGGGTTGCCGGCACGCTGCCGCCGGGCTCTCCCGCAACAAT
>Ga0194037_1003100_pt1 | contig 10518 bp, 5 predicted proteins | sample JunL306m_MetaG_FD_148653 | JGI IMG/M metagenome (GOLD analysis project Ga0194037, IMG submission 148653) | Anoxic zone freshwater microbial communities from boreal shield lake in IISD Experimental Lakes Area, Ontario, Canada - Jun2016-L304-6m | ecosystem: Environmental > Aquatic > Freshwater >...
ACTCCGCTCCAAGTGACAAACTGAATTAACAAATTGAATCAGTTATCAATGAAAATATTCTCTCATTTTATCGAAGAAACTTTTATCGTGTTTGCCCGGATGAGGAATAAAATTATCAGAGTTACGAAGTTTTTCAAGCAATTCTTTTTCTTCATTACTCAATTTTTGTGGTGTCCAAATATTGATGTGAACCAATTGATCGCCACGATGTGAAGTATTTAACTCAGGGATTCCTTTTCCACGTAAGCGAAGAATTTTTCCTCCTTGAGTACCTGCATCTAATTTCAATTTCACTTTCCCATCAACTGTTGGCACTTCAACGTTTGTACCTATCGAAGCATCAATAAATGAAATGTGTAAATCATACACAATATTATTTCCTTCACGTTTTAGTTGAGCATCTTCAATTTCTTCAATTAAGATAATCAGGTCGCCAGCCGGGCCACCATTTGGACCAGCATTTCCTTTTCCGCTCATTGATAATTGCATTCCATCAGCAACACCTGCAGGAATATTTACTGAAACAATTTCTTCTTTTACAACCAATCCATCTGCACCAACACCTGAAGGTCGTTTATCAACAATTTGTCCTGAACCATGGCAAGATGGACAAGCAGCAGTTGTTGCCATTTGTCCTAAAAAAGTTTGAGTAACTCGCCTAACCTGACCAGAGCCACCACAAGTTCCACAATTTTTAAATGTTAAACCTTCGGCTGTAACATGTCGATTGAATTTTAATTTTTTCTCAACACCTGAAGCTATTTCCTGTAAAGTTAATTTCACTTTTATGCGAACATTTCCACCTCTTACACCTGCACTTCTTCGTCCTCCTCTTCCTCCGCCTCCGCCTCCAAAAAATGAATCAAAAGGACTTCCACCTCCATCACCAAAAACATCACCAAACTGAGAGAAAATATCATCCATATTCATATGATGTCCGCCACCATATCCACCTCCTGAAGCACCACCAGCACCTTTATGACCAAAGCGATCGTATTGTGCTTTTTTATTTGCATCACTTAATATTTCATAAGCTTCTGCGGCCTCCTTAAACTTTTCTTCCGACTCTTTATTTCCCGGATTTTTATCAGGATGAAATCTAATCGCTTGTTTTCTATAAGCTTTTTTTATCTCGTCAGCTGAAGCGTTTTTGTTAACTTCTAATATTTCGTAAAAATCTCTTTTTGCCATTATTTTGATTTGATGATTTTGTGATTTGATAATTTGATGATTGCTTTTTCAAATTAATCAATACAACATTTTTAACCTAACTTATTTGATGAAAGTGTATCATTATCTCATCATCAAAATTTCTAATTATCAAATTGTTTATTCGCCTACAACAACTTTTGCAAAGCGCACAACTTTATCATTTAAAAAATATCCATTCTCCAAAACGTCAACAACTTTACCTTTAGAATCCTCATTTGGGGCAGGAATACTTGTAACAGCTTCATGAAATTCGCTATCAAATTCAGAACCGAAACTTTCCATTTGTTTCAGGCCTTTTTGCATTAAGATATTTTTCAATTTCCCATTCACCAATTCAACACCTTCTTTCACAGAATTAATGTCTGCGGTATTTTGCATGGATTTCAACGCACGTTCAAAATCATCGAGTACCGGCAATAAAGCAACTAAAGTTTCCTGATTTGCAGATTTAAAAAGATCCAATCTTTCAGCAGCAGTTCTGCGTTTAAAATTATCAAACTCTGCGTACAACCTTAAGTATTTATCTTCAACAATTTTTAATTCTGAAGCCCAATCTTTATCTGCCGCTTTTTCATTCACATCATTAATATCTTCATCAATACGTGACTTTATTTCATCAGCATTATCAATATTTTTTTCGTTTGAAGTTGGATTTGCATCCTCTAAAACAACTTGCTCATTGCTGTTATTGTTCTGTTTAACTTGCTTTTCTTGCTCACTCATTTTATTCTCTTTTGATTTTCTGTTAAATATCATTTTGGTTTCGGGGTGTAGTTTTCAATAGTATTGCCAAAAAAATTTTGGTGTCAATTTGACAACTGCTTAAAAATCTTATTTAAGGCATCGGTTAAGGCTTCGTCCCATATATCTTTTGCGATGATTTTACCATTTGTATCAATTAAAAAACTTGTAGGGATTTTTTTAATTGAATAATTTTTAACTATAGATGATTCCCATCCGGCAAAGTCACAAACTTGTTTTCGTATATCTAAATTATCCTTTGACACCGCTACACGCCAAAGCTCCTTATTGGTATCAAGAGATACATTGATGAATACAATTTTCAAATCATATTGCCTTGCAATTTTTTTATATTTATCATGAATTTTATCCAGCAGCTGATTTTGTTTTCTGCAAGGCAAACACCAACTCGCCCAAAAATCAACAAATACAATTGAGCCTTTTAATGCAGCTAAATGTATGATATCTCCATTAAGCGCACGCATAGTAAAATCGGGAGCTTGAGCTCCTACGGCAAGTTCATCTGATTTTTGAAAACTGATGAAAAGAATAAATAAAAAAGACAGTATTGATACTCTAAACACAACTGCAATAATACGTAAGCTGAGGCATTATTCCATTCTAGTTATATCGGCACCAAGTGCTTTTAAGCGAGAATCAATATGCTGATAACCTCTATCAATTTGCTCAATATTATTTATGGTGCTTGTTCCATTTGCAGCCAATGCAGCAATTAGCATGGCAACACCGGCACGTATATCAGGCGAACTCATTGTTATTCCTCTCAATTTTGTTTCACGGTTCGACCCGATAACTACAGCACGATGGGGATCACACAAAATAATTTTTGCGCCCATATCAATTAAATTATCGACAAAAAACAACCTGCTTTCAAACATCCATTGATGAAGAAGTACGCTACCTTTTGCTTGTGTTGCTGTAACCAACGCTATTGAAATCAAATCGGGAGTAAAGGCAGGCCATATTCCATCTCTGATTGTTAAAATCGAACCATCAATTAATGTTTGAATTTTATAAGAATCTTGTTGAGGAATATAAATATCGTCACCACGAAATTCCATTTCAATTCCCATCTTTTTAAAAACATTTGGTATCACACCAAGCTCAGAAATAGCACAATTTTTAATGGTGATTTCCGAATTTGTTGTAGCAGCAAGTCCAATAAAACTACCAATTTCGATCATATCAGGTAACATGTGATGCTCGCAACCACCAAGCTTTTCAACACCTTCAATGATTAACAGATTTGATCCAACTCCACTAATCTTCCCTCCCATTCTATTTATCATTTTACACAATTGTTGAAGATATGGTTCGCATGCTGCATTATAAATTTGAGTAGTTCCTTTTGCTAAAGATGCAGCCATTACAATATTGGCAGTACCTGTAACTGATGCTTCATCCAAAACCATATATGCACCTTGCAAATTCTTTCCATCAATTTTGTAGGTGCGTTCCTCACGCATATGGATAAAAGTTGCTCCAAGATTTTCGAAGCCTCGTAAATGTGTATCAACCGGTCGTCTACCAATTTTGTCTCCACCAGGTTCAGGAATATATGCTAAACCAAATCTCGCTAACAATGGTCCGATAATCATAATTGACCCACGAAGGCTTGCTCCAATTTTTCTAAAATCTTCGCTTAATAAATATTCAAGGTTTACATTTTTAGCCTCGAATGTAAAAGTATCATCGTTTACACGCCCAACTTTTACACCCAACGCTCCGAGTAATTCGATAAGTTTCATCACATCCCGAATATCCGGAATATTTGAAATGGTCACTTTTTCTTCTGTAAGCAATACTGCTGAAAGAATTTGTAATGCTTCATTCTTCGCACCTTGAGGGATGATTTCACCTTTTAGTGTTTTACCACCTTTTACTTTAAATGACGACATATTTATTTAAGATTTTAGAATTTAAAATTTCGATTTACAATCTACGAAATAAGAGTATTGCTAGGAGTAAACACTTTGTTTCAAATTTCTTTTGTTCACTCTATTTTGTTGATTGTCTAAATATGTTCGAAGATTATAAAACTGCTGATTTTATATTTCAATTTCATTCAACTTAAATTGATTTAAAGCACATTTTTTATTGACCAGCATCATTATATAGAAATCTGATTATTATAAACTTGCGAACTCAAAACGCATTATAGTTATGAATAAAAAATTAACTTTTATTAGCATCACCAGGCTGATCGCTTTAATCATTTTTTCCGAAATTTATTTTCAATCATTTTCTCAAACAGTTACATCAACAACTTCAGGTGGATATTGGACAGCAACTACCACATGGGTTGGAGGAGTTTTGCCCACATCAACAGATAATGTTGTTATTAATGGCAGAGTAATTTATAATCTATCTCCAACTTGTAATAACCTAACAATAAACAGTGGTGATACCTTATTTGGCGGTGCATCAAATTATACATTAACTATAAATGGAAGTGTAACAAATAATGGTGCATTAATGCGAGACCCTTCATCGTGGTATACCTATGTTGACATAAAAGGAAACATCATTAACAATGGAGGTTGGAGTCCATATCTAACCTATTTTTCAGGAACAACTACGCAAACAATTTCGTGTGGTGTTGGAAAAGTTTTACAAGGAGGATTTCAACTAATTAAATCAAACAGTTTTGTACAATTGGTTAGTGATGCAGGATTCAGCGGATCGTGGCTAAACATGAATACTGATACTCTTAGAACAAACGGATACAAATTAAATTTTAATGAAGTTGATGTTTACTCAGGAACAATAATAAGTAATGATACGATAACCATAAACAGCAAATCAAAAAGTTGGTATGATGTAATTTTTAGAGGTGATGTAAAAATTAAAGGTACGTGGTTTTACGATTACGGAAACACTTTTATTGGACGACTTTCAGTTATGGATACCATCATGGACAGATACAGTAATTACACAATTACTGTGCAAGGAGATTTGATTAATTACGGAGCAATTTTACGTGACCCCAATGCCTGGTATAACAATATTGATGTTACCGGAAATATCGAAAACTACGGAAAATGGAGTCCATATTACACAAGGTTAATTGGAAACCAAATACAAAATATCAAACAATCATCCGGTAAATTTTTTGAAGGCAATTGGTTGTTTTCAGATACAAATAGTTTTGTTCAACTAACAAGTGATGTTACTTTTAACAGTGCTTCAATTGATTTCAATACCGACTCGCTAAAAACTAATGGACATCAATTATCTCTCTTAAATACTGCATTTACAAATGGAAGAATTGTTTCCAGCGATACAATCACGATTATTAATAATGGTGCAACATTTAGCAACATCAATTTCTTAGGTGATGTAAATCTTAAAGGAAAAATTTGGTATCAACATAATAATATTTTTTACGGTTCATTAACTGTGCTCGATACATTTATTGATAATTATAGTAATTATACTGTTACTGTTTATGGAAATCTGATTAATAAAGGTGCCATTTTACGTGACCTGAACAGTTGGTATAATAATATTGACGTGAAAGGAAATATTGAAAACTATGGAATTTGGAAACCATACTACACAAGACTGATAGGAAATCAAGTGCAAAGCATCAAACAATCATCAGGAAAAATGTTTGAAAGTAATTGGCTGTTTAGCGATACCAACAGTTATGTTCAGTTAACCAGTGATGTAACTTTCAGCAGTGCTTCCATTGAATTAAATACTGATTCTCTAAAAACAAACGGCTATCAGTTAACATTACTATCAACAGGAATTTCTAACGGAAGAATTGTTTCAAATGATACCATTACCATCATCAATAATGGAGCAGCATTTAATAATTTAAATTTTATAGGGAACGTAAAACTAAGAGGAAAAATTTGGTACCAGAATAACAATTATTTTTATGGAAATCTCACTTTGCTCGATTCGTTTATAAATAATTTTAGCAATCATATTGTAGCCATTTATGGTGACCTCATAAACAAAGGCGCAATTTTACGCGACCCAAACAACTGGTATAATTATATTGATGTTACAGGCAACATTGAAAACTATGGAATATGGAAACCTTACTTTACTCGATTTATGGGAAACTCTATTCAAAATATTAAACAATCAACAGGAAAATCGTTTGAAGGAAACTGGCAATTTACCGATACAAATAGTTTTGTTCAGTTACAAAGTGATATCACTTTCAATAATTCAACTATTGATTTAAATACCGATTCGCTAAAAACAAATGGTTTCAAACTTTCATTATTATCAACAGGAATTTCTAACGGAAGAATTATTTCTAATGATACAATAACTGTAATAAATAATGGAGCAACATTTAGCAACTTAACATTTTTGGGTGATGTAAAATTGAATGGCAAAGTTTGGTATCAGCAAAATAATTTGTTCAGTGGAACATTAACTGTACTTGATACATTTATTGACAACTTCAGCAATTATACAGTTACTGTAAATGGGAACTTAATTAATAAAGGAGCGATATTACGTGACCCAAATGCTTGGTATAACAATATTGATGTTACAGGAAATATTGAAAACTATGGAAAATGGAGTCCATATTATACTCGTTTAACTGGAAATCAAATTCAATCAATTAAGCAGTCAACATCAAAAATATTTGAAAGTAATTGGATAATCAGCGATACCAACAGCTATATCCAACTTGCAAGTAATGTAAATTTTGCCAATGCAGATATCAATTTAAATGCAGACACTTTAAAAACAAACGGGTATAAACTAAATCTTCTTTCTACTGGAATTTATAATGGTAATATTTTAACAAACGATAGCATAACCATAAACAATTTAGGTGCTCCGTTTAGAGATTTAACATTTGTGGGCGATGCAAAACTTTTCGGAAAAATCTGGTATCAGCAAAACAATTTGTTTAATGGAAATCTGACAGTTTTTGATACAATGATTGATAATTATAGCAATTACAATATTACTGTGAAAGGCAATTTCACTAACAAGGGAGCATATTTACGCGATCCTCAAAATTGGTATAATACATTAACAACTTATGGGAACATAACCATTGATGGACCAATGAATATTTTCTCCATCACACTTAAAGGAACAGGTTCTAGAAATTTAGGAGGAATTGCAGGATCTCAAATAACCAACATTGTTACTATTGATGATTCTATAAGTTTAAGTGGTGACAATATTGTTGGAGGTTTAAATTTTTCAGGTAACACAAAAGCATGGTGTACAATTACAAAAGGAGGTTCAATATCATTAAGTTCTCTTAGTAATGCCGGAAGAATTATTAATTACGGAAGGGTTTCGGTAGTTCAGGATATCGATAGTGCTGCAGTTAATAGTTATACTTTTTATGCTGCATCGCTGGCAAATAAAAAAGGAACAAAAGTAAATAAGATAACCATTGATCATTATGGAAATCAACAGCACCCTGTTGCTTCAGGAACAGTAAATAGTTGGTGGAGGTTGCGAAATTATCCTCAGTATTTTAACGACTCCCTTTCTTGGCTAAAATTAAATTACACAACCAATCAATTGAACGGAAATAATGAAGATTCGCTAAAAATATTTCATTCACCAAATGCCGGAATTTCATGGAACAGAATTAAAACCGGAATATCAATTGATAAAACAAATAAATTGGTAAACATCAACAACGCTCCATCATACGGTCATTTTCTAATTTCGGCAACACCACTAGGCATCACCACATTTCGTCCTACATTAGAAAGAGCCGAACCAAGAGTTGGTGGAAATACGGGGCAAGTAACAATGTATATTTATGGTGCAGGTTTTAAATCGACAAGCACTGCAAAACTCACATTAACCGGTCAAAGTGATATCATAGCCGACACAACTTATATGACCGATGCTTTAGGAGAATCTGTTCTTGCAAAATTTAACCTTAAAGGAAAAACAACAGGAGTATATGATTTGATCATTTCAACACCGGGTGATACAACTCTGACATTGCCGGCATACTTTACAATTCAAACGGGGTTACGAAGCAAACCATGGGCATCACTTAGCGGACGAGACAGATTTCTTATTAACCGTTGGCAAACATTTTACATCAATTACGGAAACACTTCAAATACAGATGCAAAAGGAACAATGCTGGTATTTGTAATTAATGATTTACCTGGACTAGAAGTTACTTTCCCCGATATAAAAGTTGTTTTACCAAAACCTGTAAGAGATCTCGGAACAGATTACACGCGTATTTCAGATTCGGTTAAAATTTATTATACTACAACAACATTAACTGGATATGAAGGTAAAAGCATGAGAGTTTATCCATTTTATATTCCTTTTATTGCTGCAGGCACTACAACTAATTCAAGAGTAAAAATTAAGCTAACCGGAGCTGGATCACTTACCTTAAATGCATGGATGATGGATCCGTTTTATGAAGGAATTGATTACAGTGGAAAAACATCTGAACCGATGCCGACAGAAGTTAGAGCATGTATAACAGCTGCTGCAATGAAATACACTTGGACTTCAGCAATCGGACTTATACCGGGAGCAGGATGTTATAATCTGGTTGATAAAATAGTTGATCCTGTTGGATACATCACACCTGAATCTATAAAACCTGAAGATACACCAACAGATACTTGGGGAAGTTGGATATGGAATAAAGTTTCGTGGGCAAGTTCGATTACACAATGCGCAACCAGTTTTATGCCAGGTATTGGGCAAGTAACTTCAATAGGAATTGGATTAGCAGGAATGATCATAGACAGTAAAGATAATTATGATGCCACTGAAGGTTGTTGGCGTAAGTTTAAAAAGAAATCAGAAGACAAACGTGACAGCCGAGGCGTGACATCCTTTGACCCAAATGAAATTGTTGGTCCGCAAGGATTTGGAACAGATAAATATATCTCAAAAAAAGGGAATATGAATTATCGCATTTATTTCGAGAATAAATCAACAGCGGGTGCAGCAGCTCTTGAAGTATTTGTAACAGATACAATAGATAAAACAAAATTCGACCTAACCACTTTTAGTTTTGGCAATGTTACTTTTGGAGATACCAGTGTAAGAGTTCAGGAATTTGCGAAAGAATTTACATTGCTTGTAGATCTTTCACCAAAGAAAAATGTTGTGGTTCAAGTTCATGGAATATTGGATACCGCAAAAGGAATTATCTATTGGGATTTTCATTCGTTAGATAAAATTTCATTAATACTAACCGAAGATCCTGCTCTAGGATTTTTACCTCCAAATATCAGTTCACCGGAGGGAGAAGGGAATGTAGCATTTAGTTGTTTGCTCAAACAAAGTGTAGCTCACAACGATATTATAAATAATCGTGCATCAATAGTTTTTGATTTTAATGCTCCGATTTTAACGAATACTTATACCAATAAAATTGATGCTATTGCTCCGGTTAGTGCTGTAAATCCATTAAGCATAAATCAAACTGATACGGTATTTAATGTAAGCTGGGCAGGAACAGATCAAGGCTGTGGAATTATGAATTTCAATGTATTTGTTTCAACAAACGATTCGGCATATTTGATTTGGAAATCGAACACAAACCTTACCAGTTCACAATTTAAAGGAAAGAACAATTTCAAATATAAATTCTTTTGCCTTGCTACCGACAGTATTGGATTAGCCGAACCACAAAAATTTATTGCAGAAGCAACCACAACTGTGAAATTATCAAGTAGTGATGTTACTGAAGAAACTATCATTACACCATCATTTAAAATATACCCTAACCCTACTTCAAATTTGTTGCACCTGGAAATAAATCTTCAGACAAGTGAACTAGTGAATATATTCATCACAGACATTGCCGGAAGATCAGTAGAATTGACTAAAAACATGAATGTAAGTTCTGGTAAAAATGCTATTGAATTTAATATGAGTGAATTTAAAAACGGATTATATTTCATCACAGTTCAAACTTCAAAAGAAAAGTGGACGCAGAAAATATCCATCATAAAATAACCTCATTTTATAAATATTGAATCGTCAAAAAAAATGCTCCTGATAAAATATTAGGAGCATTTTTTTTAAAATTATTCGGAAACTTTAATTCCAATCAATCTATTTATTTATTAAACCTCAATGGGCTTATCATTTATATTGATAGTGTTCTAGAACATTTTTTTTTGTGTCATGTATCAATCATATAGAAATTATTGCTTTGTAAATTTGAGCATAAATCAAACACTATTATGAAAACATTTTCACAAACATTATTACAAAAATCATTATTGATTCTTGCAATTATTTGGAGCAATATTTCCTTTGCCCAAATCCCGAATTGGAATATGGAAAGTTGGACAACAACTTCAAAGGATATTCCTTCGCAATGGATAACATTTGGTTCCGCTACTAAAGTTAGTCCGGGGCAAAACGGATCTTACGCTGTAAAACTGCAGGGAAACAGTAGTCAGGATTATAGTAACGGACCCGGAGCAATTTTATATGGAAACCCTGGCAATAATAATGGATTTGAGGGAGGCACACCTTTTACTGCTCGCCCAGATTCTATGGTTGCTTATTTTAAATACTCTATAGATTCAGGAGATTCGGCAT
>Ga0194037_1003101_pt1 | contig 10512 bp, 4 predicted proteins | sample JunL306m_MetaG_FD_148653 | JGI IMG/M metagenome (GOLD analysis project Ga0194037, IMG submission 148653) | Anoxic zone freshwater microbial communities from boreal shield lake in IISD Experimental Lakes Area, Ontario, Canada - Jun2016-L304-6m | ecosystem: Environmental > Aquatic > Freshwater >...
CTGGGCTCAATGTTGCGCCGGCAGGCCCTTCTCGATCTGGGCGATGATCAGCTCCGCCATCTGGCCGCAGACCCCCTTGGGCCAGTGGACGCTGTCCTTGGTGCCGGCCGTCAGTGTGTCGAACTTGGTCTCGCACAGGCTGTAGAGGTCCACTTCGGGGATGCCGTGCTGGACCATGATCGCGTCGGTTAGCTTGTTGAGGCGGATGATCGGATCATTGCGCTCGGCGAAGAACGTCGGCCGACCGGTGTCGGGCGTGGTCCGCCACGGGGTGCAGCGGATCCAAATGAACTTGGTCTTGGGGGCGGCTTTGAGCAGGTGCTCGACGACCCGGGTCATGTTGGCCGGGTAGGTGTCCTCGGAGCAGCGGCCGGGGGCGCCGTTCCACATGTGGAGCGTGCTGGCATTCCAGGTGACGACCTGATAGGGGCCGTTAGAGAGCACGCCGTCCCAGCCGCGCAGGGCGGGGAAATCATCGGTGATGGGTTTCAGGGAGAACCAACCGCCGCCGACCCAGTAGTCGACATAGGCGCGGCCCTTGAAGTGCTCGGTGATAAACCCGCGGTAGCCCATCGAGATCGAGTCGCCGACGACCAGGATGCGCGGCAGCGCGGGGTTTTTGATCTCCGCGCGCTGCATGAAATACTGGTCGCCGCTGTAATTGCGCATCCGCTCGGCCGTTTGATCGAAACCGGTGGGGAAGATCGCGGCAGCGTATAACTTGATGTGGCGCAGTTCATAAGGCGTGGACGCGGATTTCTGGATGCCGCCGAAGGTGAGCGGCAGGGCGCTGGGCTTGACCTCCTCGGTCATGGCCAGGATCAGGCCGTTGCGGAACAACGTGAGCTTGCGATCCTTGGCCACCACCGTGACTTTATCAAACTTGTCGCTCAGGAAGCCCCGTTGCTCGGCGGTCTGGTTGCCGTTGGTATAGAGTGTGATGGCATTGTAATCCGGAGGGAAATAGTTGAATTCGATCCCGGTCTTGTTCGCCTTGTCGGCGTTGGAAAAGACGGTGAGATTGCCTTTGGCCGCGGCCGCGCGCTTCAACTCGAACTCGATGGTGTAGTCGTTCTGGGCGCCGAGCGCCGTCGCGGGCACGGCGAACGCGTTGGTGCCGTCGAGCGTGACGACGCCCTCGACGCATTCGATTTTCCCTTGAATCGACGCCGGGGCGATGGCGTCCCGGCCGAGTTCCCAGGTCGGTTTGGGGTCCGGGGATTGGGCGTGGGCGGCGGCGGAAAGCGCGAGGGTGAGTGCGAAGAGGAGTGGTTGTTTCATACTACAAAGGAGAATGGAATCGGGCGTAGCGGCATTTTGAACCACTGATTGAACTGATTTTTCACTGATTTCACAGAAAGAATTCAATCGAAATATCAGTTAGCGGGTTATCCTCAGGTGAGCGTGACCGGAGTTGCAACTTGTCAACAATCAGTTCAATCAGTGGAATCAGTGGTTCATTTTACCGTCCTGGATCAGGGCGCGAACTCGAATGGCACCGGGGTCCCCTGCTGGGCGCTGGGGGCGATCCAGATTTCGTAGGCACCGGCATCGGCGCGCGGTTTGCCCTGGCGGTCGACGTAGCCGAGCGCCTCGCCGGTGAGCTCAAAGCTGACCTCGGTTTTTTCAGCGGGTTGGAGTTTGACGCGCTTGAAGCCGCGGAGTTCCTGCATCGGGCGGGCACCCTCGTGGCAGACGAGTTGGCGGATGTAGAGCTGCGGGACTTCCTCGCCGTCGCGCTTGCCGGTGTTGGTGACGGTGACGGTGGCCGTGGCGGGTTTCCCCTTGGTGGCCGGGGTGATGGTCACCGGGCCGTAGGCGAACGTGGTGTAGGTCAGGCCATAGCCGAACCAGAACTTGGCGTCCATGTCTTTAAGGTCGCGGTATTGGCCGGAGCGCGGGCGGCCGGTGTTGTAATGGTTGTAGAACATCGGGACCTGCGCGACGTCGCGCGGCACCGACATGCTCAGCCGCGCCGACGGGGCCATGGTTCCGACTAGCAGATCCGCCAGGCCGTTGCCGGCCTCGCTGCCGGGCTTCCAGGCGTAGAGCACCGCGGCGGATTTCTCCCAGATGGTGGGCAGCACCAGCGGCCGGCCGCTGAAGACGATGGTCACGATCGGCTTGCCGGTGGCGGCCACCGCGTCAAACAGGATCTGCTGGTTGCCGGTTAGATTGAGAAACGCGCGCGACGCGTTTTCGCCGCTCCAGCCATTGGGTTCGCCCACCGCCATGATCACCACCTCCGCGTCCTTGGCGGCCTGCACCGCCTCCTCGAGCTTGAAATCCGCGTCCGTGCCGGGCGCGCCTGGATCGGGCACGATCCGGCCGTCCTGGAGCGTCTTGGTGGTGGGCACGGTGTTGAGGGCGCAGCCCTTGACCACCGTCAGGGTGGTTTCCGCGGGCAGCGCGGCTTTCAGCGCGGTGGCCAGCGTCGGCACGCTCCACGAGCAGCGCCCGCCCCAGCAGCCTAACATCTCGCGGTGCTCGTCGCCCAGCGGCCCGATGAGCGCGACTTTTTGGGTTTCCTTGGCGAGCGGCAGGACGCCGGAGTTTTTGAGCAGGACGGTGGACTTGGCGACGCATTCGCGCGCCAACGCCAGATCCGCGGGAACTTTAAGCGCGGGATTGCATCCCGCCTCGTCGACATACGGCCGGTCAAACAGACCGACCTGGAATTTCACCCGCAACACACGCCGAACCGCCTCGTCGAGGGTGGCGGCGGTCACCCGCCCCGCCTGGAGTTCCGCGGCCAGGTTCGGCACATAGGACTCGGCTTTCATGTCCATGTCGTTGCCGGCATTGAGCGCCAGGCGGGCGCAATCGGCCTTGTCCTTGGCGTAGCCCCATTTGATCATCTCCTTGACCGATTCCCAGTCGCTGACCACGAAGCCGTTGAACTTCCACTCGTCGCGCAGGATCTCTGTTAGGGCGTGGTGGTTGGCCACGGCGGGAATGCCGCCGATGGTGTTGAAGCTGCTCATGACGGTGAGGGCACCGGCTTTGACCGCGGCGTGGAACGACGGCAGGTGGGCGTTGCGCAGCGTCCACTCGGTGATCTCCGAGTCATTGTAATCGCGGCCACCGGTCACGGCGCTGTAGCCGACGTAGTGTTTGAGGCAGGCGGCCACCCGGTCGGGCGCGGCCGGGTTGGCACCCTGGAAGCCGCGCACCTGGGCGGCGTTGCACAGCGCGGACAGATACGGGTCCTCGCCGCAGGTTTCGGCCACCCGGCCCCAGCGCGGGTCGCGGGCCAGGTCGCACATCGGCGCGAACACCCAGTCCACGCCTTCGGCGCGCGCCTCGCGGGCGGACACAGCTTGCGCCCGTTCCAGCAGCTCCGGCTCAAACGCGCACGACAGCCCGAGCGCGATGGGAAAAAGGGTGTTGGTGCCGTGGATCATGTCCATCCCGTAGATGAGCGGAATCCCTAACCGTGATTCGTAAACCGCCACGCGCTGGAACTGGTTGCGCAGGGCCGGCGCGATGGTCGTCCAAATGTAGGAACTCACTTCGCCGCGGCGCATCAGCGGAAACAGTGCCGCGTCGCTCTTGCGATCACCTAACACCAGCTGGTTGAGCTGGCCGATCTTTTCCTGCTGGGTCATCTGCTTGAGCAGGTTGTCCACCCGCTTGGCCAGCGGTTGGGCGGGATCCTCGTAAACGTCCTTGCTGCCGTTCTTGTTCAGGTCGAGCCAGCCTTTTTGCTCGACCACGGGGGATTTTTTGCCGGCGGTGGCGGGAGTGGGAAGCACGGCAAACGTCAGCCCGGCCAGGGCGAGGAACGCCTCATCGCTCTCGCCGCGCACCGTCACGGTGAAGTCATCGGTGAGCGAGGCCCCGGTCACGGTGAACTGGGTGAATTCGTTGGCGGAGTCGGTCTTGACCGTCGCGCACGGGGCGAGCGGTTCTCCGCCATTGACGCGCAACGCGAGGCCGGTGTTGCCATTGCCTTTGACCTTGAGCGTGCTGTCGAGCACCCAGACCGAAAACGAGCTCGCCGCCGGGTTGGTGATCCGGAAGCTCGCCACATCCGCGTAGCCGTTGGCGGCCTTTTTCCCGCGGCTCCAGAGGATGCCGGTGGTCACCACGCCGCCTCCAGGCGCGATGACTTTGACGCTATCAGGACTTTTCAGGTCGGCCGGGATCACTCGCCCTGCCCCGGCGAGCGGGGCGGTCACGCTGAAATCCTTCAGCTTGACCAGATTCATCGCCGCGGTGCCGCCCTCCTTGTCGCCCGGCTGCGGGTTGGCCCCGAACATGACATATTGGTCGCCGGGGGCCTGGCTGCCCGACGGCTGGGTCGCCTGGCTGGCGAAGGTGACCACCGCGGGCGGTGGGGTCGCCGGCGGTGGGGTCGGTGCCACGGCGGCATGGCCGGTGGCAAGCGAGAGGACGGCTAGGAGCGGGATTCGTTTCATAAGAATGGAGTAGAGGCTTGGGGTGGGATGGCAATGCGTGGATTGATAGCCCGACGGAAGTGGGCGCAAAAAACAGGGATTTGTTTGCTTAATTTATGATGAGTCGCCGGGTGGTCCAACAGGCAACGCTACAGACTCGCGAAAACTACGGTCTTGGGTGAAACGTTCTTTCAGGCATTGGGCGCCCGGTGGATCCCTGCATGATTAAGGTTTGGCGGCGGTTCGGGGCGGGGCCAACGTCTCCAAGGCCTTGGTGAGTTGCTCGCTGGCCAAATCCTCGATGGCGCGATTTTGTTTGGCAGCCAATTCACGCAATTGCTGGTATTGGCCGAAGGTCACGCTGCCCTTGGCCTCGACTTTGCAAGCGATCTCCGGCATGGCGAGCCAGAATGCCCGGGCTTTTTGCAGCTGGCTCTCGTTCATCCCGAAGGCGCGGAGAACTCCGGTCGCCATGATTTGATCGCCCACGGGATTCATATGCACGCCGTCGACGGTGAGCTGGTTGCGACCTTTAACCTCGGGGTTGAGCGCAGCGAACATGTCAGCGCTCAAGTCGGCCAGCAAACAATGCTTGTCCTTGGCCAACTGCCTCAGAAAATCGTTGTAGGTCGCGATCTTCACGTTGTTGGGGTTGGTCGGTTGCTCGCCGATCATCGTGGCGGTCAGGATCATGACTTTCACGCCCGCCGCCTGCGCTTGGTCGATGATGGCGGTCATGTTCACTTGGTATTGATCGAGCGGGATGCCCTTATCGCCCCCCCACACGTCGTTGACGCCGCAGCTGAGCGTCATCCAGGTCGGCTTTTTGCTCAGCACGTCCTTTTCGAGCCGCTCGAGCATTTGATTGGATTTGTTGCCGCCGATGCCCGCGGGATAGGGCGTGACCGTCATTCCGTTGGCTTGCAGGCCGCTGATGACCAACCGGACATAGCCGCCGGGCATGTTCGCGCCAAATTGGGTGATAGAGTCCCCGAGAAACGCGAGGGATTCGTTGGATTGAATCGCCAAGCTTGATTGTACCGATGGGGTGGCGCTGGCAACGGGAGCGGTTTGGGCAACCACCGCGGGCGGTGGGGAGGCGGGCGCCACGGCGGCATGGCCGGTGGCGATGGATAGGGCGACGAGGAGTGGGATTCGTTTCATCAGAATGGAGTGGTGGTTCGGGGCGGGATTGGACTTGGTGGATTGAGAGTCCGCCTGAAGGCGGGACGACCTACGCTGGAAGCAAAGGTTCTCGGGGAGGTATGTAGTACCGCCTTCAGGCGGACTCTTCAGCGGTTAGGTGAGTCATTGGAGTCGGAGAGAAAAGGATTTACGCATTAATTGCTGTTAGTTATTCTTGTCCCGCCTTACCCCGGGTCGCTCGCGCCAGTGGGCATCGCCACCAGATCGGTGACGATGACGTCCTGCTTCTCCGGGGCCGCGACCTCCACTTCGACCTTGCCGGTGGCCGTGTCAATTGCTGTTAGAGGCACGACCACCCAGGCACCATCGCCATATTGTTTGATATCGCCGAGTTTCTTGCCGTTGAGCGAGACTGTCGCGCTACGCCCTCTTTGGGCGATATCCTGCAGGCGGAGGTGGAGGTTGCCGGTCCAGCCGTTAGGGCAGGTGACAATCAGATTGAGGTGCCCGCCAACCCAGAACTTGACGTCATAGTCACTCCGGACCAGCGCATCGCCAGCCAGGGCATAGTCAAATCCAGGCTTTTGAGCTGCCACCTCGTCCAACTTCTGCTGCCAGGGGGATTTATCTTTCTGGACCTTGCTCCCACAGCGCACCATGAGAGTCGCCCGGTGGGTGCCCATGGGCTCCGCGAGTTCCAGGCCCTCTGCCTGGGTGATGGAACAGCCGAGTTTGGCGATGGCCTCGGGCGGGAGCGAGGCTGTCGGTTTAAAGCTGTCCGACGCCATGTAGCACAGCAGGCTGTGGCGCAGCTGCCTGGCCACCGGGCGCTTATCCAGATCGGACACCAGGTCGATCGAGCAGACCATCAAGCGTCCCGGGCCGATCTTGGCTTCGAACAGCGCGCCGAGTTTTTGGTTGCGTTCCAGGTTGTCGATGACCTGCACCAGGGGCCGGAAATCAGCGGGTAAATCATCCAGAATCATGGAGCGCGAGTGTTTCACCAGATCCCACCATTGCCAATTGCTGTGAAACTCGGTCGGGAAGGCTGCCAGCGCGGGATGCTTGGGGTCGCACAGCAGCCCAAGGGTACCCGGCGGGTTAAAACCCTTGAACATCGGGTAGCACCAGAAGTCGGTTGCAAAGGAGCCTGGAACCGAGTGCGGCAGCGCCGCGGGCTTGGGCAGAAACAGAACCTTGCGCCCCGCCGCCAACGCCTGCTCGGCCGCCGCGTCCCAGGTTTCGGTGATGAGGACGGCTGACGCATCCACTGGCGGCAAGGTCTGGGGGTAAACCCAGATCTTCCAGCGGTTGCGGATCGGGGTGTTCGCGATGGTTAGAGTCACGGTGTAGGCCGCCGGGGCGGGCAGCTTGGCGAGCGGCGCTTCGATGTGCCCGAGGTTCGCCAGCCCGCCCGGTTCGATCCGTGTCGCGGGCAGCGCGCCGGAGGCCACGGTTTTGCCATCCAGGCTTTCGATCGACCATTTCAGGACCGCCGCGTCGAAGGCTTTAGGGCCGTAGTGAGCCACCTGCACGTCCCCGGTTAGAGTCTCGGCGGTTGTCCAGGTGTATTGTTTCATGCGCAGGAGGGGAACGATTGGGCCGCACCACTCGCGAAACTCAGCGGCGTTGCCGTAGCCTTTGGACTCCTTGAAGGCGTCGAGAATGCCGCACAGGGCGGTTCCCTGCTCCTGCTGGTCTTCCAGGGCTAACAACTGGAATCCCGCGAAGCCCGGCGTGCGCAGCGCCGCCTCGATCTCCTCGCGGTATAACAGGACTTGCAGCTCGCCGGACGCCCGGACGAAATCATCCGCCTGATCCAGCATGTGATGGTCATCCAGGCTCTTGCGGAATCCCTCGTAGTTTTTGAGCCGCACGGCACCGGTGCATTTGGCCATCTCGCGGTAGTTCGGGTAGGCGTTATACTGGCCGACTTCATGCGCGACGAGCGGGCGGTCGATCTTGGGCGGGTTGGGTATGCCCACCCCGTCGAGCGACTCGGAATAGTCGGTCAGGGTCGATGGCGGCGAATTGTTGATGTGGCCGACCTTCGGGTCGTGAAACGCGCCGCGCAGGCACCCGGGGTGCGCGCCGTCGTGTCCCCAATTGGCCCGGCCGATGGAAAAACTCACCCAGAAATCGCTGAATGTCTGGAACCCGCCGCCGTTGGTGCTCTGCGTGTAGAGGTGGCGGCTGTCTTGTTGGTGCCATTGCCCGACCCATTTTTGGTATAACTCCGGGCGGCAATTCCCCTCGTTGCCGCTGCTGAACATCACAAACGAGGGATGGTTGCCGTAAGTGTCCAGTATCGCCTTAACCTCTTCACTGATAAATGCGATTTCCTCCGCGTTGTCGGTGGATCCACCGAATGGGCCTTCCGGTTGCAGATAGAAACCGGTTTCATCCGCGGCCTGGAATGCCGCTTCAGGCGGGCACCAGGAATGAAAGCGAAAGTGATTCAACCCCCACGATTTCGCAATCAGGAACAGGCGCTTCCACTCCGCGACATCCATCGGCGGATAAGCGGTTTGGGGAAAGACCGCGTTATCGGTGTTGCCGCGCAAAAAGACCGGCCGGCCATTGAGCGTGAATTGACGCCCCGGTGCCTTGAACTCCCGCATGCCAAACGTCGCCTGCGCCTCGTCCTTTTGCGCCCCCGCGACCAGCCTCGCGTCTAACTGGTAGAGCGCCGGCGTGAACTCGCTCCACAAGCGGGCCTTCTCGCCGATCGCCAGCTCGGTTTCGCAGGTGGTCGAGGGGCCTGCGGCGTCAAAGGCGACCGAGCCGGCCACTCCCCCTTTGCGCTTGCCCGCCAGTGCGGCGGTCAATTGGATCGCGCCGTGTTGCGGCATTCCGGTCGCATTGCCCACGGTCACGCGCACCCGGGCCGTGTGCTTTATCAGATCCGGGTAGACTTGGATTGAATCGATCCACACCGGGGCGGTCGCCTGCAATTCGATCCGGCCGATCACGCCGTTCCAGCGTCCCTGCATGTCAAAATGGTGCGAGCCGCGTATCTTTGGATAGTCGCAAGCCGTGTTGACCTGCACCGTGATCCGATGAGGCCCCGGGCTGAGCAGGGCCGAGAGATCATCCACATGGGGCGTGGAGAGGTGCCCTTGCGGGGGACCGGCGCACTTGCCATCCACCCAGACTTGGGTCCAATGGCTGCGCTCCATGAAGAGCGAAATGCGCTGGCCCTGCCAGTTCTTTGGAACAATGACGTCCCTCTGATACCACGCCACTCCCTTTTTAGTCCAATCCCAGCTGGGGGTATACATGAAAGCAAAGCTCCAAATGCCCGACCCTTGAGAAGTGTCCTTTTGCCCGTAGCCCGAGTCGCCCAATGAGCCGGGCCATTTCACGGGATCGGTCAAGGCCTCGTTGAACCACTGCTTGGCGGTCCCCACGTTGTTAGGGTCCAGGCGCAGCTTCCACTCGCCTGCCAGCGAGAGGGTTTCACGGGCGTGGGCGGTGGCGGCGAGCGCCAACGAGAGCGCGGCGATGAGTAATGGATTCACGGGGTGGCTTGCAGGTCAGGGTTTGGGCTTCGGCAGAGTCGCCAGGGTTTCGGTCAGGCGCTGGGCGATCAGATCGCCCATCAGCGGCGACGCCTCGTCCTTGGGATGGACGAGGTCGCTGCTGATGAGCTCCTTGATGCGCGGCTGGATCAAGCCGAAGATGTCGGTGACCGGGACGTTCAGCTCCTTCATGACGGCTTCGGCGGCGGCGTTGAAGGCGCGGCAATTTGTCAGGTAGTTAGGCGAGTTGGGGATGGTGTTGTCGGCGACGGTGCCGGTGGAGTTGGCGAACATGCACAGCGCGCCGGACTCGCGGATGGTGGCCACCACGGTGCGGAGTTGCTCGGCGTAGGGTTTTTCATCGCCGGGATGGGCATGCGAGAAGTTATGGATGCCATTGTTGAAATGCACGATGGCGAACGGCCCGCGCTCGGCGAGGAAGGCTTTGAAGTCGGGGCGCGACGCCCAGTCGGCGCGGTAGAACCGCGGGCCCATGCTGGCCCAGGTGCCTTTGATCATCGACGACTCGCCGATGATGTTGGCCTTGCCGCGCATCCGCACGCAGACGTCCTCGAGGTAGTGGCCGGAGATCGAGTCGCCGATGATGAGGATGCGCGGCAGGCGCGGGTCTTCGATGGCGAGGTCGGTGCGGCGGTTGAATCCCAGCGCCACGGCGGAGGGATCGAGGCTGTGGTCGGTGAGCGCGAGAAAATCATCGGTGCGGAACGGGGCGGCGGGATGGCCCGCGGCATCGCACAGGGTCGCGCCCTGCGACGGCACGTCCTGATAGGCATAGCGCACGCCTTGCGGCTTGGGCACGGTGGCGGCGGAGACGATGACCGTGTCGCCCGAGATTTTGGCATCCGCCCAGACCCAGCGCAGCAGCGTGTCGGCAACGGCGAATCCTTGCAAGGTACCGCCCTTGGCGGTGATTCCGCCGTGGGTGTTAGCAAAGTGGAGGGTGACGCGGTCGCCCTGGGTTTCGGCACGCGCGAATACCGGGCCGTCGGGGTCGCGGTCCGCTTTTTTGAAAACCTTGGCGAGGATCGCGTCGGCAATGCGCGGGGCGACATCGCGTGGCGCGGGGTCCGCGCCGAGGTCCACCGTCACCACCAGCGCGGCCTTGGCGGCGGTGGCGGCACCGCGTTGGGCATCGCGCAACTCGGCGGCCAGCCGGCCATCGATGCCGTGTGACACGGCGTAACGGTGCGGGCGCAGTTGCACGATGATGACGGGCAGCTCGGGATTGCCGAACGCCTGGCGCCAGCTTGCGATCATGGGCGGAAGCAACTGGCCCTGCTGAAATGCGTGACCCTGGCTGGCCGCATCCTCGCCGCAGTCCCAGACCACCCCGCGGAGCGCCAGCCCCGCGAGCGGCGCCACGCCGCCATTCCACACGGCCGAGGGTTCCTGCTGCGCGAGCTTCTCCACATCATTGGCTTGCG
>Ga0194037_1003102_pt1 | contig 10505 bp, 10 predicted proteins | sample JunL306m_MetaG_FD_148653 | JGI IMG/M metagenome (GOLD analysis project Ga0194037, IMG submission 148653) | Anoxic zone freshwater microbial communities from boreal shield lake in IISD Experimental Lakes Area, Ontario, Canada - Jun2016-L304-6m | ecosystem: Environmental > Aquatic > Freshwater >...
CTCTGCACGAAGCTCCTCAATAAATCGGTCAACCACTCCGGTCATGGCATTGCTCTCATCACCGTCACTCAGAGGATATCCAACAAGAACCAACGCAATGTCATCCTGCTTCACCATTGCAGCAAGGACTCCGGAAAGCCCGGCCCGGTCAAAGGTACCGACCGGCTGGGCAAAAAGCCGGAGGGGATCGCTCTGGGCCAGACCAATGCGCTTTGTGCCGTAGTCGATGGCAATTACCCGTTTTTTGGAAGTCAGACTCATTAAAGCACCTTTCCGTCGATTCTGTCGTTGCGAAATATCGTTGTGCGAAGCGCTCGCAGCTCCAGCAAAATATAGCAACTTTATCAAGGGAACAGTGCTTTTTGATCGTCAATGTCGTTTCAGCTTCGACAAAGAAAACGGTGCGACAATTATCAAACCTTTTCCCTGTTATGATTGTTTCCTCTTGTAAGGTTGGCTTAAAAACAATGAATTATTTCAGGAGAATATGATGGGAGGATTGTCGCTGTTGCTGATGACGAGCTTGATGCTTGCCGGCTGTTCAGTTCTGGGAAAGCGTACGGCATCTGAGCCGCCATACAGGGTGCTTGAGGAGGACGGGGATATTGAGGTCAGGCAATATGGAGAGATGATTGTTGCTGAAACGGTTATTGACGGTGCATACGGGCAGACGGGAGCGCCGGGGTTCAGCCGTCTTGCCGGATATATCTTTGGCAAAAACCGCTCAAAAGAGAAATTGTCGATGACAGCTCCCGTTCTTCAGGAGCCTGTCAGTGAAAAAATCGCAATGACGGCACCGGTGCTTCAGGAAAAGAAAGGCAGCGCCTGGGTGATGGCCTTTGTTATGCCTGAAGGGTCACGGCTTGAAACGCTGCCCATGCCGCTCGATCCCTCAGTAACTCTGCGTTCCGTGCCAGGAAAAAAGGTTGCCGTTATCCGCTATTCGGGTCTGCATTCAGAAAGCAACTTGCGGAACTATGCGGAGAAGCTGGCCGTTTGGCTTGAAAAGAAAGGGTCCCGTGTTTGCTCACAACCGCGTGTTGCAAGTTACGATCCACCCTGGACCCTTCCGTTTTTACGGCGAAACGAGGTGCATATCGATATTGAGTAAGGATTGAGAGCGAAGGCGGCGGTGTGCAGATTTTTTAGTGAAGTTATTATTCTTACATTTTGAAACGAGATGAATCACTCAACCAAATGCTGATGGTATGAAGCCGCACTATTACTTTATTGGAGCAACCTTTTCGATACTCCTTTCTATTTACCTTTTTCTTTTCGGTACGGGGGTGAATCATGAGCTGATTGCCATTTTTGTAGGGTTATGGGCACCGACAATTATCTGCGTTGGTATTTTTAATACTCTGCTTGGTATTCTTGATGAGATGTGTTGTGCACACAAGCGTATTGAGGATGCAACCTGCGGACATGATCATTAGGCTTGTCCCTTCCGTTACAGGTGGTTTCGGGAGTACGGTGTTATGAAACATGCCGGAGCCATAGCGCTTGTTGGCGTGGGTGGGTTTCTCGGCTCTGTGGCGCGCTATGTGGTGTCGTTGCTGCTCTCCCCTGTGGCGCCCTGGTTTCCGTTTGCCACCTTGACGGTCAATATCCTTGGCTGTTTTCTGATCGGATTCTTGAGTGAACTGGCAATCTCGACAACCCTTGTTTCTCCCGAAGCAAGGCTTTTTCTGGTTACGGGGTTCTGCGGAGGCTTTACCACCTTTTCCTCCTATATGTTTGAGGATACCGCCCTTCTCAGGGATGGTCAGCTTTTTTATGCAGGGATTTATCTTGCCGGCAGTGTCGCCGGAGGATTTATAGCACTCTATACAGGAACACTTTTTGCTAAACTTTGGACATAACGGAGTCAATTATGGAACTACAGAGTTCAGAAATGCTGCGGATTTTTGTTGGCGAACAGGCCCGGTACGGTCATCGGCCACTCTATGAAGAGATTGTCCGTGAAGCCAGAATACAGGAGATGGATGGCGCCACAGCACTGAAAGGGGTGCTCTCCTACGGTCACGACATGCAGATCAAAAGCTCCAAAATCATGGAATTGGGCACGAACCTTCCCATGGTTATCGAGCTTGTAGACTCTGCCGAGAAGATAGACAGGTTTCTGCCGATACTTGAGCAGATGGTCAGGGATTCCTCAGCACGGGTAATGATTACCAGAGAGCTGGTGCGCACGGGAATTATAGAATAACGAAAAAGGGAAGCCCTGAAGCTTCCCTTTTTTCATTGTTCCGTATCCCGGAGGGTTATTTCCCGGATTCTACAAGAGCATTGTAGTTTGCCTTGATGGTTTTTTCCAGATCGGCGTCGGTGTGCATCGAGCTGATGAACATCGCTTCGAACTGTGACGGTGCGAGGTAAATTCCCTGGTCAAGCATGGAGTGGAAGTATTTGCCGTGTCTTTTTACATCGGCAGTGATTGCTGTCGAATAGTCAACCACCGGAGTTCCGGTAAAGAAGAGGCAGGACATGGAGCCGACACGGTTCTGAACGTAGTTCAGGCCGAGTTTCTTCAGGTTGTTACTAAAGCCCTCTTCGATGATCACGGCTTTTCGTTCGAGTTCCGGATAGGGATTCTCTTCAATCAGGATTTTCAGGGTCGCAAGCCCAGCAGTCAGCGCCAGCGGGTTGCCTGAAAGAGTGCCTGCCTGATAGACATCGCCGAGAGGAGCAACACGCTCCATGATCTGGCGTTTGCCGCCGAATGCTCCAACCGGAAGACCGCCGCCGATAATCTTGCCCATGGTGGTCAAGTCAGGCGTGACGCCGTAGAGACTCTGTGCTCCGCCAAGTGCCACGCGGAACCCGCACATCACTTCGTCGAAAATCAGCACAATGCCTTCCTGGTCGCAAAGGGTGCGAAGAGCGGCAAGGAATCCTGGTTTTGCCGGAATAACGCCGGTGTTTCCTGCAACAGGCTCAATGATAATAGCGGCAATATTGCCCTTGTTTTCATTGACCAGCAGTTTTACCGACTCAATATCGTTGTAGGTAGCATTGAGCGTATCCATCGCAGTACCTTTGGTGACGCCGGGGCTGTCGGGAGCACCGAGCGTCAGGGCGCCGGAACCTGCCTTGATGAGGAAACTGTCGCCATGGCCATGGTAACACCCTTCAAATTTGATGATTTTGTCGCGCCCAGTGTAGCCGCGAGCCAGACGAACAGCCGACATGGTGGCTTCGGTACCGCTGTTGACCATGCGCACCATTTCAAGCGAAGGAACAATTTTGCAGAGAAGCTCGGCAATTTCAATTTCCATCTCAATCGGGGTACCAAAACTGGTGCCGATATTTTTCAGGGTATACTCAAGCGCTGCCGTGATTTTGGGGTGCATGCTGCCAAGAATGAACGGTCCCCACGAACCGACATAGTCAAGGTAACTGTTGCCATCAACGTCGGTCATGTATGCGCCCGACCCTTTGGCCATGTACACTGGGGTTCCGCCAACGGATTTGAATGCTCGTACCGGAGAGTTCACGCCGCCGGGAATAAACTTCTTTGCTTTTTCAAAGAGTTCAATTGATTTGGTGAGTTGAGGCATGTCGGACAATGCTGTTTAGGATTAAACAAGAGGTTACAAGAGTAAATAAAAAGTCTGCTCAAGATAGAAATACTCCAGAAGATATAAAACCCCTAAAAAATGGAGCCATCGCTATTGCTGAAGCATTTGAGAGACGATAACAAGGTTTTTGCGCGATCGGAGATGCTCCAGATGCACTCCACAGTACTCATGCAGCAGGTTGCAGATCATCTCAATATCGTCAGCATTGGCGTTGATGGAGATCCCTGCAGGATGACGTGTAGCAGCAAGAGTGTTCAACTGCATGGCAAGGCGCACCGGAATGAGTCGTTTTGTTGCCAAATTATCCACTGCTGCACCAGGCAGCGCCAGACCGCCAGGATTCATCACAAAATAAAGCTCTGTCAGTTGCATGGCTTTGATGGCAGGCACAAGCTCCTCCCCGCTGAAGACGCATCTCTGCAGGGAGGGCTGAAAGCCAAGCACCGAGACAAACCGCAAAAGAAACCAGGCGTAAAGCTGCTGAAAATTGAAACCGGTACGGTAGAGCTGCTCAAGGGTTTCTGCAAGCAGAGTGAAAAGCGGGAGACTTTTTTCGCCGTTTTCCGTACTCTTCCTGACAAGGTCAATGATCTGGTAGAGAACAGCAAAACGCTCCATATCCGGTTCGGGAACCATTGGGCTTAAAACAAGGTTTCCATCACTGACCAGTTGAATATCGCGACTGCTTTTGTTATAGAGGACAAGGTCGAGTACATTACCCGCGCTGAAAAGTCCCGAGAGCTTGTTTTTGGGGTTGCGTGCACCTTTGATGATAACCGACATTTTGCCGAACTCACGGGCATAGATTGAGCAGATCTTTGATTGGTCACGGTATTTTGTTTCCCGTAAAATGATGGCCCGGGTTTTGACGATCACGGCCTGAACTTTTATATGTTGCGAAATATAATTATATACAAAAACGTCGCACTGTGCGGCAAACTGAATTATAAAAGAGTAAAGAAATCGATTAATTAAGGAGAACAATAGAGATGCCGACCTATCAGTATCGATGCAATAACTGCGGAAATGAGCTTGAAATAGTCCAGAAAATGAGCGACGGTTCTCTGACCATCTGTCCGCAATGTGAACAAGAGACGTTTGAGCGGATCATCACGGCCGAAGGCGGATTTGTGCTGAAGGGATCAGGGTTTTATAAAACAGACTATGCCAAGGGTAAACCAGCAGCAGCACCTGCAGCTCCACCCTGTGCCACTGCGGCCTGTTCCGGCGGGACTTCTTGTCCAATGGCAAAATGAGAGCACCTCAGCTTAGCAGGAGCGGCATATTGGCAGAGCTTATCGCGTCGCCTGATGCCATCATTGAAACACGAAACAGCCTTCCTCTCTCAAGGGAGGCTTTTCTGTTTATTGAACGGGTTCTCCTTTTCTCTCCAAGAAAATGTTGAAAGATTGATCTTCTTGTCCCCCCTGAAACTTTCGGGGTACTGTTTTCCCTCAACATTTCCCGTTACCTTTACCCTGCCGAGGATGCCATCCGTGAAAAACATGCGGATCATATCCCCGCTCGAATAGTTGATTCCCGAAGGTTTCCGGTTCTCATTGTAGAGGTGATAGAGGCTTTCGGCCTGACTGGTGAGTGTTATTCCTGTTATTTTCGATTTGTTGTTGAGCAGGATCACCATTTTCCTGCCGCTGAACTGGTCATAGACGAGTGGCGAAAGGGAGAGTGTATCCTGTGCTGCAAAAAAAGCATTGTTTATGACCTGTATTTCATCAACGTGTTTGCGTTTTCCGCCCCCGTCAGACTCTTTGAGATGCAGCAGGATAGTGTCGCCGCTGATCTGCTGATGCCCATGCCAGACAAGGACATCGTCGTAGAGCGAAATTTGGCTGCTTGCCTTATTGATCACAGCTCTTCGCGACTTGCCAGCAAGAGAGTTATCCACCATTCGCCCTCGGACGTTTCCGCTTAATTCACCGATCTCCCTGTCAGAGAAGTAGATCCCATGTTCCCCGTAGATTTCAACCGAATTGTCGGTCATAAAAACATTGCCGTCCAGCACGATTTTGTTCTCCTGTTCATAATCGGTGGCACGATCGCATCGCAACGTTATGGTGCCGTCGAGGAACACGACATTGCCGGTCACCATACGATAGTTCCCTGCTTTTGACTGGCCTCCTTCGATGGTATCGGCATGTTGGAGAATAATTTTCTTTTTTTCTGCCCGTAGTGTATTATGGTTCACAACCGGGAGCACGATCGCCTGAAGCATCGCTGTGCAGGCGGTCAAAAACATCAATGAAAAAAATCTTTGCATGGATAAAAGATAATGATTGGCGGTCTCCCGGAGATGGCGTTCCCCTAATGTAACAAAGCTTTGTTTTTACTGTGAAAAAATTACTGTTGACCGCTGGCGGCAAGCCTGCCACCCTTTTGCTTGCCCCCCTTTATGATGCACTGAAAAAAAACGGGAATTACAAACCGATAGTGATGCTTGCTGCACCGGAGGGTGTTGAACCAGTCAGCGAAGACCTCGCCGCCCGTTTTGGGCTTGGCGAAGTAAGTCATACCATCACGCTTCCAAAAGGTACTCCGGCTGAACAGCTTGCTTCGGTGATGACCGGTGCGGAAAAAATCATGATGAGCGAACAACCCGACCTTGTTCTGGTCTGCGGCTGCGACAATGCCGCGTTAGGGGCCGCCATTATCGCAGCAAAACTCGGTCTGTCCGTAGCTGCCGTTGATGCCGGGCTGCGGAGCTATGAGCGTTCAGACGCTGATGAGGTCAACCGTGTCGTCATTGATGCCATGGCCGACTTCCACTTTGTCAGCGAACACAGTGGGGAGTATAACCTGATCAATGAAGGTATCGCCGACGAAAAAGTCTTTTTTGCAGGCAACCTCATTGTCGACAGCCTTGTCGGCCTGATGGAACAGGCAAACGACCGTGTTGTATCCGTGGTACCTGACATCAAACCGAAAAAGTATGCGCTTCTTCTCCTGAACCCGGCGGGACGGTTCTCCGGGAAGGAAGAGCTTGAAATGATGCGTCGTCTTCTGGCAGAGATTTCCAGTGGCATAACGGTTGTCATGCCGCAGCACGGTATGAGTGATGCCTTCCGAGAAATAGAGGGAGTAAAAATAATCGAAATTCCTGCTCACACCTCACTGTTGAAGCTGCTCAGGGATTCCATGCTTCTGCTGACCGACATAGAAGAGATGCAGTCGGAAGCCACCGTCATGAATGTACCCTGTCTCACCATCATGGAGAGCTCCTTTCGACCCGCTACCATCGAAATCGGCACCAACGTGCTTGTTGGCCTCGATGAGGATGATATCAAAAGCCGCATCCACGACATTCTGCATCCCGGTTCGCATCAACACATCACAAGCCGCTCAAAAATCCCCGAAAAATGGGATGGAGCCGCTGCCGGGCGAATTGTTGCAGTGCTGGATCGGGTGCTTGGGGATTGAACAATGCCCTCCCATGATTGCTACGCTCGCTACTCTTATTTTGTGATAAATTTTCGGTAGTTTAGGCGAAGCAAAAAGTTATAGCAACCCATTATAACATGTCAAGAAGTGTGTGATGCGCAACTGAAACCCGTAAAGGCAAAAAAAGAAGAGGATGATAAACGAGAGGGCCATCTGTGTCAACTGCTCAACGTTGTGGTACGGGTACCCGGAAGTCAAGAACCGATGATCTTTTGCCGAAAAAGAACAGGAAATAGAGGTGTATTATTTTTTTATTAATCGCAAATTTCGTAACCTTATGGTGTATTGTTGTTGAGTGAAAAGGGTAATTCTGTGGGTTGTCCTTATATTTTTTTAGTCACTTTTCGCTATGCTTTGGAATGACGCTGATTCCGATACAGCCGTATTTCATTCGGCTTATGCTCCTTTGGTCCTGTTGAAATACTGGCAATCACTTCTGCTTGCTGGCTCGTGCCATTCAATTGTCGGATGGTTGTTTGCAAGCCAATAAAAGCAGCAATCTCTTCAATAACTTTTATGATATGGCCACCTACACACAAACAGGTACAACGGGAAGTGATTCCTGCACTATCGCCAGTATAACCGGAAGTGACAGTACTCCGACAAGTGGCGGTATTTATCGATTTGATGGACTTGCTGGTGCTGATACGTTGACTTTAAGCAGCAGTGGCGGCGCTTATCTTGATAATTTCCCGCGTGCCAATTTTACCATTGCGCCTGCGGATTCCGATGGGCTGATAACGATATCAGGGGCAAGTGCCGGTGGTACCTCATACATATTTGAGCTGACGGGTGTGGAGCAGGTGGTGTTTGCTGACCAGACGGTGACGTTGACCTATGGAGGTATTGCCGACAGCCTGTCGAACAGTGAACTGAGCTTTGATCTTGGTGTTCAGTCACCGGAGCTGGCCGCCTCGGGTCAGCTTATGGTTATGGTTGCTAGTCGTCCGTACGGTTATCTTGAGACGGTTATTCTTGATGTCAGCCAGCTTATGCTTGAGGGAGCGCATTTGACGATTCCTGTGTCAGGAACTGATGCAAATGGATCTTTATATTGGCTTTATCCTTTTTCCGGTGACAGGCTGTTTGTAGAGATACCTGCGGGTGTTGTTGTGGGTGAGGGAGCCATAGCCCATGCCTGGCAGGTTGGAGATATCAGTAACAACAGCTTTGCGCTTACGCCGATGAGTGTTGTGACGGATGGCGTGGGGACGACCGGCGCAGACTGGGTGACCGGAACTATCGGGAACGACATGATCAATGCCGGGGCGGGCGATGATGTTATCGAATGGAGTGGTGGCAACGATGTGGTAGATGCCGGTGACGGTTATGATATGGTGCTCCAGCCTCCTATGGGGATGTATTACTCCCACCAGCTTGATGCAGAGGGAGTGCTTCATATTGGGTCATTCGATCCCTATGTATCTGGTTCAATGTCGACGGTTGATGCTTACCGGATTACGAAACTAAGTGCAGCATCATTGACAATCGACAAGATGCTGGCTGATGGCGCGACTGTTGACTCAACAATGGTTCTCAGTAATGCCGAGATGTTTATGGGGACTAATCTAACGTCAGACACTTATGCGTACGGTGATACCATAAATATAATCGGATCACCATGGGATGATGTGATGCCACTTGACGCGGCCAATATCGAGAATTTGATGTACGCAGTATGGGGAGACACCGGAAAAGATACTCTTGTACTTGATTTTGGTGCTGGTTACAGTAAACTGGAGCTTGTCAGGAATAGCGATGGGTATGTACTGCAGGGGACTGTTGGTACAGGTGGTACTACTTCGGCGCTCGCACAGGCTGGATTCTATCCGGATGTCACCATGATGAGTATTGGGGCAGGGACAAATACAACGTATATTGTCGGTATAGAAGCTATCCGGTTTGTCTCAGGGACAACACTTTATGAAGTCGATCCTGTCCAGTTTGCAGAAGTATTTTTTCAGAATAATTCATGGGCTAACTCGATTGACGGTACTGCTAAAGATGATATTATCGATGCCGATGCACTCGGTGTGGCAAACAATGCAACCACGTACAGCGACGATATCCGTGGCAATGGTGGTGACGACTTGATTAATGCCGGTGCAGGCGATGACACTGTCTACGGTAATGGCGGGGACGATACCATTGATGGTGGTCTTGGCAATGACAGTGCTGAGTATAACGGGAACAGGTCGGATTATACGATAACCAGGAGCAATGGTGTTTTGACTGTTGCCGACACCCGCGCTGATTCACCGGATGGCACAGACACTCTTACCGGGATCGAGCGACTCGGCTTTTATGATGAAGATTTTTATTTGTCTGTTCAATTCACTCCGGCGTATGGTACATGGTCAAGCAACAGCATAACGGGCAGCGATTTTGATGACCAGATCGATGCCGATACGCTTGGTGCAGCAAATCCGTGGAAAGGCAGCCAGTTGGCCTGGGTTTATTTTGGCACCCAAACGGTTTATACTCTTGGAGCCTATGAATTTTCCGATATTGGGACGGTAACGTTCACTGCCCCGGAACTCACCAACCTGACCAATGAGGGAGTGGAACTCTGGCATGGCACCGATAAAGTCGAGACCAGCTTTACCGTCAGCGCTGCCGATATCAGCAACCAGACAGGTGGAGCCTATACCCTGCACTGGATTGGCACCGCGACGCAGCTTGAAATACCAAACGGGTCTATCGAAATAACCTTCGATAAAGAGGTGGTTTACAGCCATAACGACTACATTTATGGCAATGGTGGTGACGACTTGATTAATGCCGGTGGAGGCGATGACTCTGTCTACGGTAATGGCGGCAATGACACCATTGATGGCGGTCTTGGCAATGACAGTGCAAGGTATAACGGGAACAGGTCGGATTATACAATAACCAACAGCAATGGAGTATGGAGTGTTGTTGATATCCGCGACGGTTCTCCAGATGGCACAGATACGCTAACCGGAATCGAGCGACTCAGCTTTTATGATGAAGAGTTTTATTTGGCAGTCCAATTCACTCCAGCGTATGCTGCATGGTCAAGCAACAGCATAACCGGCAGCGGGTTTAATGACCAGATCGATGCCGATACGCTTGGTGCAGCAAATCCGTGGAAAGGCAGCCAGTTGGCCTGGGTTTATTTTGGCACCCAAACGGTTTATACTCTTGGAGCCTATGAATTTTCCGATATTGGGACGGTAACGTTCACTGCCCCGGAACTCACCAACCTGACCAATGAGGGAGTGGAACTCTGGCATGGCACCGATAAAGTCGAGACCAGCTTTACCGTCAGCGCTGCCGATATCAGCAACCAGACAGGTGGAGCCTATACCCTGCACTGGATTGGCACCGCGACGCAGCTTGAAATACCAAACGGGTCTATCGAAATAACCTTCGATAAAGAGGTGGTTTACAGCCATAACGACTACATTTATGGCAATGGTGGTGACGACTTGATTAATGCCGGTG
>Ga0194037_1003103_pt1 | contig 10503 bp, 10 predicted proteins | sample JunL306m_MetaG_FD_148653 | JGI IMG/M metagenome (GOLD analysis project Ga0194037, IMG submission 148653) | Anoxic zone freshwater microbial communities from boreal shield lake in IISD Experimental Lakes Area, Ontario, Canada - Jun2016-L304-6m | ecosystem: Environmental > Aquatic > Freshwater >...
TTTACTAACGGTAGGCCAGCCAAATTCCAAGCTTTAATCCCACCTTCCAAGCAAACCACATCTGCATAACCATCTTTTAGTAACTTATTTACATAAGATGCTGATTTTAAACCAGTTTCGCAAACTAAAATAACGGGAGCGGCCTTATCAAGGCGCATCCCAGCAATATTCGTTAGAAGATCTGCTGAATTTAAGTGCTTTGCACGTGCAATATGGCCTTTCTGATAGTCTTCTTGCGCGCGTATATCTATAATATTTGCTTTACTTCGATTAATTAATTGCGTGGCAATGGCAGGAGAAACACCCACCTTACCCTGCATTAAACCCTGTAACTGAGGGGCCATGAGCATTGCGCCACTTACAAGCATTAAAGCAAGTAAGATTAGATTATTTGTATTTGATATGAATTCCATTTAACAATTATAGAATGATGTTATGAAACAGTTAGTTCTTATTCGTCACGGAGAGTCAGCTTGGAACCTGGAGAATCGATTTACAGGCTGGGTTGATGTGGATTTGACGCCTAAAGGCGCTCAACAAGCAATCGAAGCAGGGCAAAAATTAAATGCTGCGGGCTATTCTTTTGATATTGCCTATACCTCGGTTTTAAGAAGGGCCATTAAAACCTTATGGCATGTCCAAGAACAAATGGATTTGATGTGGATACCTACTGTCCATAGCTGGAGACTGAATGAGAGGCACTATGGTGCTCTCTCGGGCTTAAATAAGGCAGAAACTGCAGAAAAATATGGCGCCGAACAGGTCCATATATGGCGTCGCTCCTATGATGTTCCACCTCCATTATTGGATGAGTCCGACCCCAGAAACGCCTATTTTGATCCCCGCTATGCGAAATTAAAGCGCAATGAAATCCCCAGAGGCGAATGCTTGAAGGACAATGTTGAGCGTGTTTTACCCTTGTGGAATGAGTCTATCGGTCCGGCATTAAAAGCAGACAAAAAAATTGTTATTGCTGCACATGGCAACAGCATTCGATCCTTAATTAAGTATATTGATCAAGTTTCAGACACTGACATCATGGAAATCAACGTTCCAAATGGTCAACCCCTCGTTTATGAATTCGATGATAATCTTATGCCTATACGTCACTTTTATTTGGAATAACTATGCGTCAACTATTTAAAAATATCCTTTGGGTTTCAATTGGCGCTCTAGCTGGCGTAGTTGTGACGTGGCAACTTTCAGCAACTGCCCAACAGTCTGCCGCCCTCCCATTAGATGAGTTAAGACTCTTCTCGAATGTTTTTGGAAGTGTCAAACGTGATTATGTCGAACCTATCGATGATAAAAAATTAATTACCGATGCTGTTAAAGGCATGGTAAGTAGTCTTGACCCTCATTCTGCTTTTTTAGACACTAAAGATTTTTCTGAGATGCAAGAACAAACTCAAGGGAAATTTGCTGGTCTTGGTATCGAGATTTCCTCAGAAGACGGTTTAGTGAAAGTCATGAATCCTATTGAGGATACGCCAGCCGCCAAAGCTGGACTTTTAGCTGGCGATCTGATTACGCGCTTAGATGACAAACCAGTTCGAGGCATGACTTTAGATCAAGCAGTTCGCAGAATGCGGGGCGAGCCTGGAACTAAAATTACCTTAACGATTTATCGTAAATCAGAAGAACGCTCTTTCCCAGTAACAATTACACGCGCCGAAATTAAGGTTCAGTCTGTCAAGACTAAAATTTTAGAAAATGACCTACTATGGGCTCGCATTACGGGCTTTCAAGAACGTACTGTTCCAGATCTAGTAAAAAAAATGACGGATGCCTATAAAGCAAACCCTAATCTCAAGGGTATGATTCTTGATTTACGAAATAATGGTGGCGGCATATTACAAGGTGCCGTTGGAGTCAGCGCTGTATTTTTGCCCGCAGGCTCAACTATTGTTTCTACCAAAGGTCAATCGAATAGCAGTAAACAGATATTTAAAGCCGAACCTGAAAACTATAAGCTTTCTGAGTCCACCGATCCTCTAGCTGGATTACCAGAGGCGTTTAAAAAAATGCCTTTAGTTGTTTTAACAAATGCTTATTCAGCCTCAGCCTCAGAAATTGTTGCTGGCGCTCTTCAAGACTATAAGCGTGGCACGATTATGGGTAAAACTACTTTTGGTAAAGGGTCAGTTCAAACGGTTCGTCAAATCTCATCAGATACTGCGCTGAAAATTACTACGGCTTATTACTACACCCCAAGTGGTAAATCAATTCAAGCATATGGCATTAAGCCTGATATTGCTGTTGATCAAAATGAAGAAGGTGATCCTTATGATGTTCTTATCACAAGAGAAATTGATAATGAAAACCACCTTAAAAATAAGCAAAAATCAGAAGATAAACTTATCTCTGATCGTGAAAAAAGACGCATGGACGAGTTGGCAATATTAGAAGAAAAAAATTCTAAAATGACTCCTGAAGAAAAAGCTAAAGAAAAAGCTAAAAAGGCGCCAGAGTTTGGTTCCGCTGAAGACTTCATGCTTACCCAAGCAAAAGCTTATTTAACAGGTCAGACTGTTGTCCGCTCAAAATCTAAGCTGGAATAAGGAGCGTACTTTTACATATGGATGATCTTGAGCTACTTCGATATTCAAGACATATCCTCCTAGATGATATTGGTATTGAGGGGCAAGAACGCATCAGTAGGTCGCATGTATTGATCATTGGTGCTGGTGGTTTAGGTTCAGCCTGCGCCCCTTATCTCGCAGCAGCGGGTGTTGGTACTATGAGCATAATGGATCATGACCATGTCGAGCTCACTAATTTACAACGCCAAATCTTGCACCAATCAAATGCTATTGGCTTAGCTAAAGTTGTATCTGCCAAGACAATGCTTGAGCAATTAAATCCTCACGTTAAAGTAATTCCTCTGCAAGAAAAAGCTGACGCAGTGTCTCTACAAAAAGCGATGTCCACTGTCGACGTTGTGGTGGATTGCACTGACAATTTTAAAACTAGGCATTTAATTAACAGCATGTGCGTGCAATTGAAAATACCTCTTGTTTCGGGTGCCGCTATTGAATTCGATGGTCAAGTCAGTGTTTTTAATCCACAAGATGATCAGTCAGCCTGTTATGCCTGCGTGTTTCCCGAAGAAGATTCGTTTGAAGAGGTTTCATGTGCGACGATGGGAGTTTTTTCACCACTAGTTGCTATTATTGGCTCGCTCCAAGCAGCTCAGGTATTACAACTGATTACTCAATGTGGTGAACCACTCGTCAATAAACTACTCATGTGGAATGCTCGTCAAAGTACGATGATGCAAATTAAATTAGCCAAAGCGCCTACGTGCAAAGTGTGTGGGCCTAAATTTTAGACAACCCTGCAATCAATTTTGCTTGTATTTGAGGCTCATACGTAATTAAAATCTGGCTCAAAGATTGCTTTAATTTACCCATGTCAGATTTAAGTAACTCTCTTTTTACGGTCAATAGTTGACTTGCATGCATTGAAAAATCGGTTAACCCCATTGCTATTAAAAGCCGAGTTAACTTCGAATCACCTGCCATCTCACCACAAATTGAGACCGGCTTTCCAAGCTCCTGACAGTCGTGAATCACTTTAAAAATCAAACTTAATATTGCAGGATGTAATGGATCATATAGATGTGCAACAGAACTATCGGCACGGTCAATCCCTAACGTGTATTGAATCAGATCATTTGTACCAATCGATAAAAAATCAAAGTGCTTTAAAAACACTGGCAAAATAAATACAGCTGCAGGAAGCTCAATCATCGCCCCTACACGAATTTGAGGATTGTAGGCAATGCCGCGATCATCAAGCTGTTTTTTGGCTCGTGCAATAAGCTCAAAGGTTTGCTCTATCTCACGAACTTGCGCCAACATCGGAATTAAGATTTGTGCTTTGCCGTGTGCAGAGGCTCGTAAAATAGCTCTTAATTGTTCCAAAAAAATATCTGGCTCGCTTAATGACCACCGAATACCTCTTAAACCTAATGGTGAAATATCAGAAGTAATAGTTTCAACTGCAGTATCTAAATTTTTATCAGCACCAATATCGATAGTCCTTATATTGACAGGCATGCCATGCATCGATATTACCGTTTGACAATAGGCTTGATATTGCTCTTCTTCATCCGGAATGCCGTCTTGACGGTTCATAAATAAAAACTCAGAACGAAACAAGCCGATGCCTAACGCACCTTTAGCTAGCGCATCTTGAGCATCCTCAGGCATTTCAATATTTGCCATCAGCGTAATTTTTACACCATCTAATGTTTTGGTCGGCGTATGTTTTAAGAGTTGTAATTTATTTTTAGCTAGTCGATGTTCTGCTTGACGATGACGGTACTCCTCTAAAATAATTTGTGGGGGATCAACAATAACAATGCCGCGATCCCCATCCACAATGAGCCAATCATCCTGCTCAATCAATTCAGAAGCGTTTTTAACGCCAACAGCTGCAGGTATATCTAAACTTCTTGCAACAATTGCAGTATGTGAGTTCTTGCCGCCTAAATCTGTGACAAAAGCACAAAAATTTAATTCCTTAAATCTCAACATGTCATGTGGTGCAATGTCTTGAGCAACAATAATGACATCCGAACTTTCGCGATCAAGTTTTTTATATAGATGCGTTTTGTCTTCTGAAGATGACCCTTGGAGCGCAACTAATACACGTTCAATGACTTGCCGAAAATCTGCGCCACGCTCTCTTAAGTATGGGTCATCAATGTTTTCAAAAGTATCTAATAAGTCGTCTAATTCAGTAGTTAGCGCCCAGGCAGCATTAAAACGTCGTTTTTTGATAAGTTCAATAGGTTTTTTTTGGAGTTCAGGATCATCAAGAATGAGTTGATGTACTTCTAAAAATGCGCCCAACTCTTCTGGAGCATCTTCTGGCAAGCTACTTTTTAAGTCAATCAGTTCTTTTTTGGCTACTGCAAATGCATCGTAGAGTCTTTTTAATTCTTGTTCTTGTTCGCCCTCTTGGATCAACCGGTGATTAACTTCTAGAGATGCTGAAGAAATCGTTAGAGCTCTTCCAATCGCAACTCCATTGGAGACTGATAACCCTGAAATGACAAACGTCATCCGCCTTCTCCAAAATAGTCGTTAATCAGCGCTTTAATTGCATCAAACGCCTCTTGCTCTTGATCCCCTTGAGTATCAAGAATAACTTCGCTTCCAATGCCAGCGGCAAGCATCATAACGCCCATAATACTTTTGGCATTAATTTTTCTACCCTTACGTTCAAGAGTAATCTCACAGGGGAATTGGCTTGCTAGTTGCGTCAATTTGGCTGAGGCCCTTGCATGAAGTCCTAGTTTATTGATAATTGTGATTGCTTCTGATGGCATAAATATAAAAAATTACAAAGAAACTTTACTAATATCTCTAATTTTCATTACACCTTGCTGACCACCTTGTAATGACTTTTCAATAATCTGGGTAATTGGCTCATGACGATGACTGATTGCACGCAATAGCATTGGTAAATTCACGCCCGTTATCACTTGAATATCTTTATAGTTCTCGGTTTTATTTACTAGTCGACTTGCCACATTTGAAGGTGTAGCGCCCATAATATCTGTGATTACCAATAACTCATTAGCCCCAACCATGTCATCAACAATATTTTGCAACTTGTTGAATGTTACTTTCGCGTCTTCATGAGGTGGCACATCGACAGCAAAAACATTTTCAGGCACTTTCCCATAGATATGTTCTACAAAATTGAACAGTGCACTTGCAAGCGGGGTATGGGCTACGATTAATATTCCTGCCATCATTGATCCTGAATACTTTGTTCCATTTGTTCAAGCCAAAATTTGGCGACATCAAACCCTGTTTGCTCTGTAATCTCGACAAATCCCGTAGGACTTGTTACGTTGATTTCGGTTAGGCTCTCACCTATGATATCAAGGCCCACAATAAATAATCCTCTTTGCATGAGTATTGGGCCTAACTTTTGTGCAATTTCAGTTTCTTTTGGGGAAAGGGGCTGCGCAACACCCTTGCCTCCCGCCGCCAAATTACCTCGGATATCACCTGCTTGGGGGATTCTCGCCAAAACATATGGAACTGCTTGACCATTAATTAATAAAAGTCTTTTATCGCCATCTTTAATTTCTGGCAAGTATTTTTGAGCCATCAAACTCCGCTTGCCATACTCACCCAAAGTTTCCACAATACTGCCAATATTTAAGCCATCAGGACCAACCCGAAAAACTCCCATGCCACCCATACCATCGAGTGGTTTTATCACAATGTCTTTATTGAGGGCGTGAAATTCTTTGATTTGTTCAACAGACCGACTTACGATAGTTGGCGCAATATAGTCTGGAAACTCTAATATTGAAATTTTTTCAGAGTGGTCACGTAGTGCACTTGGGGAGTTAAAGACTCTTACTCCAAGCCGTTCTGCTTGTGAAAGTAGCCAAGTGTTAGCTAAATACTCCACTGAAAAAGGTGGATCTTGACGCATGATGACGCCATCAAAATCTTGCAAGTTATGTAATTGCTGGTGAACAATCGCAAACCAGGGATTTTTTTTCTTATCAACAGAGATTTCTTGGCAAAATGCATGTATCTCATGACTCTTTGAACACAAAGTATTTGCATTCGCATGAAATACACGATGTCCCGCAGAGTGAACTGCATTCATCATCGCTAGAGTTGAGTCTTTGTATGCTTTGAAAGTCTCAAGTGGGTCAGCAATGAATAGCAGCTTTAGCATATTTATTCTATATTAGGGTCGGTGCGCTCTAGTTCCAAAGAAGCTGCAAGCAAGGCTAAACGTGCGACTACGCCGTATAAATAAAAACGATTAGGCACAGCACTACCAGGTTTTGCAGTAACGTCAGGTATGGCGTTTTGCTCAAAAGCTAGTGGCACAAAATGCATGCCGGGAGCGTTTAAAACCTCATTCGGACCGCGACCTGTATGCACACGATAAAACCCACCAACAACATATCGATCAATCATATAAACGACTGGCTCTGCAACCGCTTCATTGACCTTTTCAAAGGTATGTACACCTTCTTGAATAATGATGTCGTGTACCTCAAGACCTTCTTTAATCACGCTCATTTTGTTGCGATCACGGCGATTAAGCTCTTTTAATTCACTAGCATCCTGAATCGACATAATGCCCATGCCATAGGTGCCCGCATCTGGCTTGACCACAACATAAGGCTTTTCTTTAATACCCATCTGCTTATATTTTTTAGCAACTTTTTTTAATAAAGCCGCTGCTTTATCTTGTAACTCTTCTTCACCAATTCGTTCATTAAAATCGACATTTTTAACAGTTGAAAAGTAAGGGTTTAATAACCAGGGATCGATATCTAGAACTTTTGTAAATTTTTTAATCACATCGTCATAAGCATCAAAATGATGAGATTTGCGTCGTGTTGACCAACCGGCATGGAGTGGCGGCAATACATACTGTTCATTAATATTCTTTAATATATCTGGAACACCGGCCGATAAATCATTATTCAGTAATATTGAGCAAGGATCAAAATCCTTTAATCCTAGTCTTCTTCCTTTTAATCCCAATCGTACTAGCGGCTCAAGGACTAAGCGTTGTCCGTCTGGTAAATCCACACTGGTTGGTTTCTTAATTTCTTCAGACAAACTACCTAAACGAACATTTAATCCTGTTTGTCTCAGTATTGCGGCTAATCGTGCCACATTTTGTAGATAGAAGACATTACGCGTATGTCGCTCTGGGATTAATAATAGATTTCTTGCTTCTGGACATATCTTTTCAATCGACGCCATCGCGGCCTGCACAGCAAGCGGCATCATCTCCTGAGAGAGGTTGTTAAACCCACCTGGAAATAGATTAGTGTCTACAGGGGCTAATTTAAATCCCGAATTACGTAGGTCAACCGAACAATAAAAGGGGGGCGTGTGATCTTGCCACTCCAAACGAAACCATCGCTCAATCGTAGGCGTAGCGTCTAAAACCTTTTTCTCTAATTCGAGTAAAGGGCCTGTAAGTGCAGTAATTAAATGTGGGACCATAGTGCTATTGTATTTAAATTTGATGAAGTCGTTTAAAAAAAGGGTTTTCCCTGACCCAAATGAAAAAAAGGGCATCAAAAGATGCCCTTAAGAGACTTCAACTACTAGGGGATATTACATTTGATAAGCTGTTTCACCGTGTGATGAAATATCTAAACCTTCACGCTCTTCTTCTTCAGAAACACGTAATCCGACGACCATATCAACTATCTTAAAGCTGACATAAGCTACGATACCGGACCACAAGAGAGTCGTTCCAACAGCAGTTGCTTGAATAATTACTTGGCCAACCATGTCGTATTCTGGATTAACTGCATTTGCAACGTAGTCGTATATACCTGTTCCACCTAAAGAAGGTGAGCAAAATACACCAGTTAACAATGCTCCAGTAATACCACCAACGCCGTGAACCCCAAACACGTCAAGGCTATCGTCAGCTTTGAGTATTTTCTTGAGTCCAGTTACACCCCACAAGCACAACACACCAGCAATTAAACCAATGATGAGTGAGCCCATGACACCAACATAACCAGCTGCAGGAGTAATAGCTACCAAGCCTGCAACAGCACCTGATGCTCCACCCAACATTGAAGGCTTACCTTTGAGTGCCCATTCAGCAAAGATCCAAGAAAGTACAGCAGCAGCAGTAGCCATTAGTGTGTTTGCAAATGCAAGTGCAGCACTACCATTAGCTTCTAGGGCTGATCCTGCGTTAAAACCAAACCAACCTACCCACAATAATGACGCACCAACCATTGTTAAAGTTAAGTTATGTGGCTTGAATGGCTCTTTACCGTAACCAACGCGCTTACCAATCACATATGCACCTACCAAGCCAGCAATAGCCGCATTGATATGCACAACTGTACCGCCCGCAAAGTCTAGAGCACCTTTTTGGAATAACCATCCTGCAGTTGCTGTTGCTTTTTCTGCAGCTTCAGCATCTGTAAAGAGGTCAGGGCCAGGCCAGAACCATACCATGTGAGCAATTGGTAAGTAGCTAAATGAGAACCATAACACTGCAAATAACAAGACTGCAGAGAACTTAATACGTTCTACAAATGATCCAATAATTAAACAGACTGTAATTGAAGCAAAAGCTGCCTGGAAAACCATGTATGCAAGCTCAGGAACTACTACACCCTTACTAAAGGTTGCAGCAACTGAGTCAGGAGTTATGCCCGCCAAGAACAATCGATCAAAGCCACCAAAAAAAGCATTACCTTCGGTAAATGCAATGCTGTAGCCATATATCGCCCATAAAACCATAATCAGCGAAAACACTACCATACACTGCATAAGAACTGAAAGCATGTTCTTCGTTCTTACTAAGCCACCGTAGAACAATGCTAAAGCTGGAACACTCATCATGATGACTAGTGCAGTACATACTAATAACCAAGCAGTATCACCTTTATTAGGAACAGGTGTTGCCGCTGGTTCTGCAGGTGCCGCCGTTGCTGATGCAGTTGCAGGAGCCGTTACTGCTGGAGCTGCCTTATCCTGGGCAAATGCCATTGAAGTTGGGGCTAAAGATGCCGCTCCAAAACTCAATAACAAAGCGCCTGAGACAATTAATTTTTTCATCCAATGTTTCATTAGTATTGCTCCTCTTTATAGTGCAGCCGCGCCGGTTTCACCGGTACGGATACGCACAACTTGCTCTACAGGGGTAACGAAGATTTTTCCGTCGCCGATTTTTCCAGTTCTTGCGGCAGTTTCGATGACTTCGATAGCGCGATCTACTAGATCATCGTTAACTACAGCATCAACACGTACCTTAGGAAGAAAATCAACAACATATTCAGCTCCACGATACAACTCGGTGTGACCTTTTTGACGGCCAAAACCTTTAACTTCAGTTACTGTAATTCCTGAAACGCCCACTCCCGCGAGCGCTTCACGAACTTCATCCAACTTGAAGGGTTTGATAATTGCAATGATCAATTTCATACTTGACTCCCAGTCAGATGATTATTAGAAAGTTTTGGTTAAAGAAACAAAAGCAGTACCTTTTCCAGTATTGTCACCAGTAGGGCTGTAATAAGCAGAATTGTTTGCATTCGTTCCAATGTAAGCAATTGCGCCAGCTAAGCCGTTACCGAAGTCTTTAGTGAGACCAATCTTCCAGTCTGTGTAGGAAAAATTAGGCTCTGCTGAGTATTTAGATGCAAGAGTAATGCTTGGAACATATTGATAACCAACGTGACCATTCAATGTAATACCTTCAAAGCCAGTATCGTAATTTAAGCTTAAGTCAAAATATTGAGAACCATTACTCTGATCAATACCAAATAAATTTGTTAAGGCATAGGAGTATTTAAAGGAGGCAAATCCGTATGTTGCACCGATATATGCTTCAGTGGTATTTGGAGACTGTCCAGCCGTCTGACGTCCAGAACCATATGCTAGGCCGCCATAAGATGCAGATGTCGAACCATTGTAAGTGGAGGAATTACCCATACCCTTAGTAGGATAGTAATACTGTAAT
>Ga0194037_1003104_pt1 | contig 10499 bp, 10 predicted proteins | sample JunL306m_MetaG_FD_148653 | JGI IMG/M metagenome (GOLD analysis project Ga0194037, IMG submission 148653) | Anoxic zone freshwater microbial communities from boreal shield lake in IISD Experimental Lakes Area, Ontario, Canada - Jun2016-L304-6m | ecosystem: Environmental > Aquatic > Freshwater >...
CAATAGACCCATTCTATTCGGAGGCGCCTACCAAGGCTTCAATTACGGCTTCTAATACTCCATCTAAAGGGATGGCCTTTTGCTCACCGCTAGAGCGCAAGTCTTTGATCTGAGCCTCATTCTTGGCTAATTCATCTGGGCCAATAATGACTGCAAACGCTGCTCCACTGGCATCTGCTTTCTTCATTTGTGACTTAAAGCTGGCAGACTGGCCATCAGGCGAACAGAACAGAATGGCATCAATGCCAGCGCTTCGTAAGCGCTCAGCAATAATCATGGCAGCAACAAGAGTCTCACCACCTTGATGCAATACAAAGATATCGCATTGAGATTGAGCCTCAGGCAATGATCCAGAGACCTTCATTAGCTCCAGGACGCGCTCCATGCCCATAGCCCATCCACAAGCAGGTGCTGGTTTGCCACCCATACGTTCAATCAATGGATCGTAACGGCCACCGCCAGCAATGGTACCCTGCGCCCCTAATTCATCTGTCACCCACTCAAATACCGTGAGGTTGTAATAATCCAAACCACGGACTAAACGCGGATTAATCTTGCAAGGAATATTATTTGCTTTGAGTAACGCTTGCACTGCATTGAAGTGCGCAAGGGATTCCTCACCCAAGAAATCCAATAATTTGGGTGCGCCTTCAATCAATTTTTGCATCTCTGGATTTTTAGAATCAAGGATACGCAAAGGATTAGTCATGAGGCGGCGTTGCGAATCTTCATCCAGCTGTGCTTTATTCCGTTCAAAGTAAGTTACTAAGGCTGCACGGTGCTCAGCACGCTCGTTAGCCTGCCCTAAAGAATTAATCTCCAGGCGAACCCCAATGAGGCCAAGCTCGTCCCATAGGCGTTGGCCCATGAGTATGATTTCAGCATCAATATCTGGGCCGGCAAAGCCTAAAGCTTCAATACCAAACTGGTGGAACTGACGATAACGACCGCGTTGTGGACGCTCATGCCGAAACATCGGTCCGGTATACCAAAGACGCTTAGGTCCTTCGTAAAGTAAGTTATTTTCAATCACAGAACGCACTAATGCAGCAGTGCCTTCAGGACGCAAAGTAAGCTGTTCACCGTTTAAGCGATCCTCAAAGGAATACATTTCTTTCTCAACAATATCGGTGACTTCACCAATACCCCTTTGAAATACCGCAGTAGCTTCCACAATTGGGGTTCTCAAAAACTCATAGCCGTAAGCGCGAACTAAATCACGCAAGACATGATCAAGGTGGGCCCATTGCGCAGCATCAGCTGGCAGCAAGTCATTCATGCCTCGCACGCCGTTTATTTTCTGGGCTTTAGTTTTGTTAGATTGATCAGTCATTTTTATTCTTGTTTTACTAATTTGGCACTATTAAGCTTTTGCAGCGTAATTCTGTTTAACGTACTCATCAACGATGACCTGAAACTCTTGGGCAATTTTCTCACCTCGCAGAGTTTTCACCTTAATACCATCTACAAACACGGGTGCCGCTGGGGTTTCGCCAGTCCCTGGCAATGAAATGCCAATATTAGCGTGCTTGCTCTCACCGGGGCCATTCACAATACATCCCATCACAGCTACGTTCATATTTTCTACGCCAGGATGGCTTTTCTTCCACACTGGCATTTGTTGACGCAAATAGGATTGGATGTCAGCTGCCAACTCTTGGAAAGTCGTACTGGTTGTTCTACCGCATCCAGGACAGGCAATGACCATCGGTGTGAAATTACGTAAGCCCATCGTTTGCAAAATCTCTTGCGCAACAATCACTTCATTCTCACGCGGCGCGCCAGGATCAGGCGTTAAAGAAACGCGAATCGTATCGCCAATACCTTCTTGCAACAAAATACCCATTGCAGCAGTAGAAGACACGATCCCTTTACTGCCCATACCAGCTTCGGTTAAGCCTAAGTGGAGCGGGTAGTCAGAGCGGCGCGCAAGATCACGATAGACTGCTACTAAGTCTTGTACGTTGCTCACTTTGCAAGACAGCATAATTTGATTGGGGTTCATGCCTAGCTCAACTGCTTTTTCTGCAGATTGCAATGCAGACTGAATTAATGCCTCAATCATGACCTCTTGCGCAGTCTTTGGTGCTGCTAAGGCAGCATTGCTATCCATGATGGATGCCAAGAGCTCTTGATCTAAACTTCCCCAGTTCACACCAATACGAATTGGCTTGTCATATTTGCAAGCTGCTTCAATCATTTGCGCAAACTGTGGATCGCGTTTAGCACCCTTACCCACATTGCCTGGATTGATACGGTACTTGGAGAGTGCTTTAGCGCACTCTGGGTAATCATTTAATAAAGTGTGGCCGTTGTAATGAAAGTCGCCAATCAATGGCACCAAGACATCCATCTTGTCTAACTGCTCACGAATATAGGGCACTGCAGCTGCAGCTTCTGGCGTGTTGACAGTAATGCGTACCATCTCTGAACCGGCCCGCGCCAACTCTTTGACTTGGATCGCCGTACCTACCGCATCTGCGGTATCGGTATTAGTCATAGATTGAATACGCACGGGCGCATCACCACCCACAGTAATGATGTTCGTTTTCCAGGCAACAGTTGCTTGACGCGTTGCACGCTTCGGGGATGGACCCAAAGGTAACTTTGGTGATGAGGAAGGATTAGAGCTCATATAGACCTAATAATTAATTTAACTTTTTGAGCCACTCGATGGGCTGCTCTTGTGATTCTGCAACAATTTCTACATCATGCACAGCGCGTTCACGCACTCGGGTGCGATCTACAACATCCCCTGCCAATTGTCCGCAGGCAGCAGCAATATCATCACCACGGGTCTTACGTACTGTAGCCACCATGCCTGCATCTAAGAGGATGCCAAAAAAAGCATGGATCCGCTGGGCTGATGAGCGCTTCAGACCTGACTCTGGGAATGGATTGAAGGGGATGAGGTTTATTTTGCACTTGATGTTTCTGAGTAAACGCACTAATTCTTTTGCCTGAATATCTGAGTCATTCACGCCATCTAACATACAGTATTCAAAGGTCAAGAAATCCCTTGGTGCAAATGGCAAGTAACGCTCACATGCATCAAGCAATTCGCGTAAGGGGTATTTTTGATTGAGTGGCACTAGTTGATCACGCAAGGCGTCATTCGCTGCGTGTAATGAAACTGCTAGCGCAACTGGGCAATCTTGTGCCAGCCGATCCATCATCGGTACTACTCCCGAGGTTGAGACTGTGACTCGACGACGTGATAAGCCATAGGCTCTATCATCTAGCATCAAACGCAATGCAGAGACCACATTATCGAAGTTCAGCAATGGCTCACCCATACCCATCATCACCACATTCGAAATCACTCGGCCAGTATGCTCCCAGCCTGGGGTTGGAAACTTTTCAACTCTACGAATTGCCTCTGGATCGCTACGCAAAAGATGTTCAGCAAACCAGAGTTGGCCAATGATTTCTCCGGAGGTGAGGTTGCGTGAGAAGCCTTGACGCCCTGTAGAACAAAAACGGCAATTGACTGCACAACCTGCTTGAGAAGAGATGCACAAGGTGCCTCGATCATCCTCAGGAATAAAAACGGACTCGACGGCATTACCAGCCCCCACATCCATCAACCACTTACGGGTACCGTCTGAGGCATGCTCATCTTTAATGATCGGCAAGGAAAGTACTTCTGCTTTATCTAGCAAGTTCGCTCTGAAGCTTTTTGCTAAATCACTCATCTCGTTAATGTCTGATACACCACGCTGGTGTATCCACTGCATGAGCTGCTTTGCCCTAAAGGGCTTTTCATTTAACCCCGCGACATACGCCGCCATTTGGTCGGCGTCAAAATCTAAGAGATTTACGCGCGGGGAGGTCAATGCGCCTACTTATAAATAAATAAGTGACTGATTAGCGATTGAAAACATTGATGCCAGGGAAGAAGAAAGCAACTTCCACAGCAGCTGTTTCAGGAGCATCAGAACCATGTACAGCGTTTGCATCAATGCTGTCAGCAAAGTCAGCACGGATTGTGCCTTTGTCTGCTTTTTTAGGATCAGTAGCACCCATCAAATCACGGTTCTTAGCAATCGCACCTTCACCCTGCAATACTTGAATCATCACTGGGCCAGAAATCATGAAGCTCACCAAATCTTTGAAGAAAGGACGATCTTTATGAACGCCATAGAACTGCTCAGCCTCAACTTGTGAGAGATGCGCCATTCTGGAAGCAATAATCTTCAAACCAGCGGATTCAAAACGGTCATAAATTTTGCCGATGACGTTTTTAGCGACAGCATCAGGTTTGATGATAGAAAGGGTGCGTTCAATTGCCATGCAAGACTCCAATAGTGATTTCAATGATGTTTGTTGGTTTGGGTGAAAAACGGCTTAAATAGCCCTGCCAAGCTCAACGACCCCCGAATTATACATTGCCTGACCGTATTTACCCTTATATAAGTAGGGCTAAGCCATTGAATTTACAAGGCATAAGCCCTCATTTTGTAGGTCTTTTATCTGGGGACTTGAATTTAGGGTGTTTTGTCTATACTTACTGTCAACAGCCCTTCATGGGCTCATGTAATTACTTTGAAAGAAGGAGTCAATATGAGTGATCTGAACTCTTACGGCTTTGGCCAAACCGGCTCAATTAGCAATATGCAGGTACGCAATCGCGTACTGCGTAATACCTATGCTCTCTTAGCGCTTTCCATGGTTCCAACAGTGATTGGCGCCTGGCTTGGCGTTGCAATGGGTTTTAGCTTATTTGCTGGTAGTCCATTCATTGGTTTCATCGTCTTCATGGCAGTTGCCTTTGGTTTCTTCTGGGCAATCGAAAAAAATAAAGAGACTGGTGTAGGTGTTCTGCTGCTCTTGGGTTTCACCTTCTTCATGGGCATCATGATGTCCCGCTTGATTGGTTTTACTCTCAATAGCTACAGCAATGGCGCCACCCTCATCATGTTGTCTTTTGGTGGCACTGCAGCGATCTTCGCTACGATGGCAACGATTGCCACTGTGAGTAAGAGTGACTTTGCTGGCATGGGTAAATGGTTGATGGTTGGCGTACTGCTCTTGATCGTTGCTTCAGTGGCAAACATCTGGTTACAGTTACCTGCCTTGATGTTGACTGTGATGGTTTTGGCTATCGCAATCTTCTCAGCCTTTATCTTAGTTGACGTACAACGCGTCATCAATGGGGGCGAAACCAACTACATTATGGCTACTCTGGCTATTTATTTAGATGTGTATAACGTCTTTACTAACTTACTGGCACTTTTAGGTATTGTTGGTGGGAACAGAGATTAAGTATTCGTTTTCTCTTAAAAAATAAAGGCGCCAAGAGCGCCTTTATTTTTATGCAGTGTTGATATTACTTAGCAGTTAAATCATCGCACCATGCATAGTAGGTATTAATCCATTGGCTAAATGGGCCCTCACTAGCTCTTCCAGATCCACACCCTACTAATTTATTTCCAGTGATGTCATAGACGCCAAAACCACCCTTATAGGAGATTTGCAATTTCTTTCCATCAGCAGAAATGGTGCCAATTTCATAAGCTTTATAGCTGGGGTTTTGATACATAAATTCAACGTGCTGACCGTCTTGCTTCAAAATGGTTAAGGTAGCCACTATCGTTTGATTTTGTACTTTTGGATTCTTCTGAGATGCATTGATTGAAGTTTCAACCGTATTACCGCTATAGACCTTGGCTAAGGTTGGGATCGTTTGTGCATTTACGAGGAAGCTCATACCTAGGCCAAGGGTGAGGCCAATCATTGATTTCATAAAATACCTTTGCGTGAAAATAAATATGATACCTATTTTTTATCACACAATGACATTAAGCCGTCTTAAATTAGTTAGCCACAAACATGCTGACCGCAAAAGACAGTGTAATCAAAATTAATATGATTACAAAACCATCCGAGGCTTTCATGACACTCCCTTTGAGGAAATTATTAACAGTCATACCTCACTGCACAGCTTTAATCTACTCTTCTATAAGACGGGTGCTTGGGTCTATTGCACCGTAAAAAAGCCCAATGCACTAAATCAGGGATTTAGAAAGGCTTTAATCGGTCAAATACCGCAATCGACTCCACATGGGAGGTATGTGGAAACATGTTGACGATCCCTGCACTACTGAGCGCATATCCTGCGTGATGACACAAAATCTCCACATCTCTAGCTAATGTTTTGGGATTACAAGAGACGTACACAATTCGCTGTGGCAGCAAATCACTTTTCTGAGTATGAAGTTGTGCAAGCGCACTACAAATTTCCATAGCACCTTCACGCGGTGGATCCATCAACCAACGCTCTGCTTTACTCCAGGATGCAATGATTTCTGGAGTGACTGCAAATAAATCGCTTTGCATGAAGCTTACTTTATCTTCAAGACTGTTATGTATTGCATTTTCTTTTGCGCGTGTTGTTAAGGTTTCTAAGCCTTCTATTCCCAAGACTTGCTTTGCTTTTCTGGCAAGGGGTAATGTGAAATTACCAAGTCCGCAAAATAAATCGAGTACACGATCAGATTCCCGTACTTCTAATAAACGAATCGCCCTACTCACCAGCGCGCGGTTCATCGAGTGGTTAACTTGTGTGAAATCAGCTGGCTTAAATGGCATCTCGATTTGAAACTCAGGAAGACGGTAACAAAGCTTGCCAGTCGCTGGGTAAAACGGGGCTACAGTCTCCATTCCTTTGGGTTGCAACCAGATCCAGACCTCATGCTGGTCTGCAAATTCTCGCAGTAATTGCTCATCAGCAACTGTTAAAGGCAGCAGGTTGCGAAACACTAATGCAGTTACAGGTTTCGATTTTTTGGGATCATCAGAATGAGGCTCTTCTGGCTCACCAATAGCAACTTCAATTTGGGGCATACGATCCACGATCGATAGACCCATAACTAATTTACGCATGGCTGGCAGTAAATCAGAAACATGCTTTGGCAAAATTTCGCAGGCAAGCATATCAGCCACATAGCCGCTCTTACCTTCATGAAAACCAATCAAGACTGTACCTTTCTTGATTGAGCGGTTTACTACACTTAAGCGTGCACGCTGCCGATACTCCCAAGCGGGACCACCCATCGGTCGCAAAATTTCTTCTGGCTTAACTTTGGCAATATGTCGCAAGTCATCTTCCAGAACTCGCTGTTTCATGGCAATCTGCGCCCGAATATCTAAGTGCTGCATAGTGCAGCCACCACAGATACCAAAGGCTGCACACTTGGGCTCTGCCCTAAATACTGCCGGCTTTAGGATCTCACGTAGCTTCGCTTTGCTAAAACGGGCTTTTTCACTAGTGATGGTGTAGGTAACCAACTCAGTAGGCAACGCGCCTTTGATGAAAATCACTTTACCGCTTTGACCAAGCGCTTGCTCTTGCTCATTAGGGGCTAAGCGGGCTATACCTTGGGCATCTAAATCAAGCGCTTCAACTTTTACTGGCTCAGTCACTTCGATATTGACTGGCTTAGCGCCTCTACGCATTAGGTGCGAAGCCTTGCAGGTACTCTTGCCACTGAGCACCATGAGGCTCTTTAGCTTCTTTCTCTAAATAGGCTTTTACAAAATCAATTTCTTCTTGGTATTCAACTAATGAAAAGCCGCCACGCAGTAATTGAAAACGGCAATACATCAGATAAGTATTGACGACATCGGTCTCGCAATAGCGGCGAATATCATCAATCTTGCCATCTTGGTAGGCAGGCCATACTTGGCTGCCATCCATGCCCATCTTTCCTGGGAAGCCGCAGAGCTTTGCTAAACCGTCTAGAGGAGCATTGGCCCTGCCATTGAACTTAGCTAAGAGATCCATCATATCGAGATGACGCATGTGATAACGACTGATGTAGTTATTCCATTTAAAGTCGCGACTATCAGCCTCTTGGCTCTCACCCATTTCCCAATAGCGTGGCGCCTGAATGTGATTAGCAAGCGCGCGGTAATGCAGTACTGGTAGATCAAAGCCACTGCCATTCCAGGAAACCAATTGGGGCGTGTACTTCTCAATCAGATCAAAAAACGCCTGAATTAAAACCTTCTCATCATCTTGGGAAGTGCCCAGAGTTCCTACTTTAATTTGGGGAGCACCTTCTTTAGTACTTCTGCGAATCACACAAGAAATAGCAACAATCTTTTGAAGGAAGAGTGGTAGAAACTCGCTACCTGTTTTGGCTGCTTTGTCAGCCATCGCTTTAGCCGCCACTTCAGCATCGCTCATGGAGTCTGGATGGCCTTCTAGACGACGTATGCCTGCTACGTCCGGAATGGTTTCAATATCAAAGACGAGAACAGTAGCCATACGCTCTTGTCTAATTGTTACTGCAGATACGGTGTTGGATTGACTGGCTTACCGTTTACACGTAATTCAAAATGGAGCCTAGCAGAGGTGGTATCCGTATCACCCATCTCAGCAATCTTCTGCCCTTTACGCACAGCATCACCCTCTTTCACAATGAGCTTACTGTTATGTGCATAAGCGGTGAGATAAGTGTTGTCATGCTTAACAATGACTAAGTTACCGTAACCACGCAAACTATTGCCGGCATAGACCACTTTGCCATCAGAGGCTGCTAATACTGACTCGCCAACCTTACCGGCAATATCGATACCTTTATTCGTTTCATTAAATTCAGCAATTACTTTACCTTTGGCAGGCCAAGACAAGCGAATGCCAGGCTCTGCAACGATTTCAGACTTGGCAGGTTCTGGTGCGGGCTCATCCGCTTTAGCACTTGCAGGTTTTGTATCAACTGCTTTCGCAGGCTTTGGTCCTGCAGGGGCTTTAATCAATACCAGATCGCCAACCTCAATGATATTTGGATTAAAGCTTGGATTAGCTGCAGTATTCCACTGCGCTACATCACGTGGCGCTTGACCATGATCTAAGGCAATGCGCGCTAAGGTGTCACCCTTTTTCACACGATAGTAACCGGGAGGTGTTGGCTCGGGTAATGGGCTAACGCGATCAGTTACGGTAGCAGGCTTTGTGCGAGGTGTGGAGCAACCGACAGTCAACATCAGGGATGCGGACATGAACGCAATCAGAAGGCTCTTAGATAAGCTATTAGGCATATTGGATATTCAAGTCAGATTAGATCTCATACTACCCCTGATTGTAAGGGGACAAAAAAGACCTCGTCCAGCACAGTTCTTTGATAGCGCTGAGAGCTCATCCTTTCAACCATGATGAGTTGTTGCTCTTTTTCATTTTTAGCAACTGGGGCAACCAAACGCCCTCCAATAGCCAACTGATCTAACAAGGCATCGGGAATACCGAGGCCAGCTGCAGCCAGGATGATTCCATCAAAGGGTGCAGCCTGAGGCAAGCCTAAGATACCGTCACCATAAATCAAGCGCAGATTATTAATCCGAAATGGCCGTAGCTTTGCTCTAGCTAAGTCGTGCAGCGGCCGAATACGCTCGATTGAATAAACCTCATCGGCCAATAAGCTGAGCACTGCTGCTTGATAGCCACACCCCGTGCCAATTTCTAAAACCTTACCCAGTTTATGCCTGGGCTTATGCAAAAGCTCAATCATGTGAGCGACTACCGATGGCTTAGAAATCGTTTGTTCTTGTCCGATCGGTAACGCTGTATCTTCATAGGCTTGTGCATGGAGGCCGGCATCAATAAATGCATGGCGTGGCACAGTAGCAATTGCCTCTAAAGTCTTGCCGTGCTTCACACCACTAGCGTGCACCTTAGCTGCTAGTGCTTGACGATAAGCAGCGAATCTTTCGGTAGGAGCCTTCAACCGCGATCCCAGCCGTTAGCGCGCATCGCTGCTAAGCGTGCATGGTGACTTAAGTCTAATTGCATTGGGGTAATAGATATACAACCGTCATTAATTGCATGAAAGTCTGTACCCTCAGAGCCTTCTTTAACGTCTCCTGCAGCACCGATCCAATAGATCTTGTCACCTCGTGGACTATCTTGAACAACTACCGGTTGTGAATGATGGCGGTTACCTAAACGCGTTACACGCCAGCGATATAAGTCAGCATAGGGACGATTGGGAATATTCACGTTGAGTAATGTTGCTGTACCTTCGGTTCGAGCAAGTGCTGAAACTAACATTTGTACTACAACGTCGTGGGCAGCCTTAGCAGCATCCTCTATCCGATTCCAGCCACGATCAATTTGTGAGAAGGCAATACCCGGAACACCGAACATCACCCCTTCTACTGCCGCTGCAACCGTACCGGAGTAGAGCACATCTTCACCCATATTCTCGCCTTGATTAATACCCGAGATCACGAGGTCAGGCTTTTCATCTAAGAAGCCAGTCATTGCTACGTGCACACAATCGGTTGGTGTACCGTTGATAAAGAAGAATCCGTCACGCTCACCACCAGCAACTCGATGGATTGAAAGTGGTCTAGATAAGGTTAAGGAGTTAGACGCCCCACTGTGATTCTGCTCTGGAGAAATCACAGTAATACGCCCTAATGGACGCACCGCATTGACCAAAGCTAATAAACCCGGCGCAAGGTAACCATCGTCATTGGAGACCAAGATGTGGGGG
>Ga0194037_1003105_pt1 | contig 10499 bp, 6 predicted proteins | sample JunL306m_MetaG_FD_148653 | JGI IMG/M metagenome (GOLD analysis project Ga0194037, IMG submission 148653) | Anoxic zone freshwater microbial communities from boreal shield lake in IISD Experimental Lakes Area, Ontario, Canada - Jun2016-L304-6m | ecosystem: Environmental > Aquatic > Freshwater >...
GTCCACCCAGAGCATCGACATCACGCGGCTTTTTGGCCAGGATGGATTCGAAACGTGCTGCCGCTCCTTCCATGTCACCCTGCTCCAGCAATTTGAGTCCCGCCTGACTTGGGCCGGCCCGCCCCGATTTCCTGATTTCAACCAAAGGGCGATCCAGCAGCGCCAAACGCTCCCGCACCGCCTGGTCCTCAGGAAAGCGGGAAAGATAGCTGGCAAACAAGGCCCGATCACCACGCCGTGCGTTGAGCCGGACCAGGGCCTGGCTCCAACTCTTGCGCACTTCCTCGGTCTGCTCCGGCTGCTTCAAGGCCGAGAGCTGGCGGATGCCTTCACGCCGGGCTGACTCGCGATAGGTGAGGTGACGCGCCAGAGCAAGCAGGTAACGTTGATTGCCGGGGTTGCTGCGCGCCAGTTCCGCCAGGCCGCGCCGCGCTTCTTCCCAACCTTCGGCCGTAGCGCCCAGGGTTTGGTAATACTCCAGACCCAGCTGCCCGGTCGGCTTGCTGGTACCCAGCGCGCTTCGATCAGTGCTTGTGGCCACTTCGGCCTGCCCGGACTGCGCCTGCTTGCGCGCGGTGCTGAGCGTAGGCGCGGTTTTCCCAGCCTTCAAGACGGTCTCAAGCTCGGCCAGACCGGCTGGTGCCGATGGCAGCTGCGTGGCACGTTGATAGAGTTCCTGGGCCTGTGCAAGGTGGCCGGCACGCGCTTCAAGCAGGCCGAGGCGGATCAGACCCTCGGGATGATTCTCATCCGCACGCAGCAGCTTTTGCCAGGCACCCACAGCCAGGTCCTGACGACCATTTTGTTGCCAGTAACGTGCTTGCTCCACCAACTGGCGGGTCGCTGCATCGTCAGCCAAGCAAGCGCACGGGACACCGATGCCCAGCGCAAGAATCAAACAGGCCAGCTTCTTCATTTGAATCCTATTTTGCATCAGTCTGGCCAGCCATCGCACTGCGTTGACAGGACGCTGCAGGCAGTTTAATCAGGACGGCGCTGCATGCGTTTGGCAGCGACCTGACGCAGGGTCCGGTACATGATAATGGCCAACAAAAGGCAAATCAAGATTCCGAGCAGACTGACCAGCAACGGGTGGTTCGAAAATGCCCAGCGCAAGTGAATGCTCAACGGCAGCGATCCCAGGTAATAGGTTTCGCCGACCTTGCCGTGACGATCCCCTCTCGCATCGACCAGCACAAAATCGCCCTGCACGTTCTTGATTCGTTCCGCGTCGAACAGGATATCGGCGATCTTGAGCAAGTCCGCCGCCTGGTCTGCATACAGCAAGACGACACTGCGCTTGGCCTGCAGCGGCGACTCGAACGCCATCAAGCTTGTCAGATCACTAGCCCCCTTCAATTTCAGGCTACCCTCAGGGCGCGGCATTGCTTGAAGATCTGTCTCTTCCCAGCGATAGATGGCGCGCCGAAAAATGCCGGGCTCGCGCAGGCGATGCTCACCATCGACTTGCAGCAATGGCAAACGGTCAGCCCATTTCGTCATCAGCGTCTGGTCCTGCGCTGAACCGATCACAATCAGATCGCGTTGCGCCACCTTTTCCACTTCGCTAGCCGGGACCACTGCGTGACGCAAGACCGGATAGGCAGTGGCTTCACCCATCCGCCCGACAAGCATCAGGTAGGCTCCAATTTCATCCGCATTGGGCTGTTCTGGCAGTACCACCGCCGTTTCGGACAGGTCAGCCATGCGTGTGAATGGAAAGCCAATTTTGCTGAAGAACGCCAGGTTAGGCAACGCGCTGTAGCGCGGAAAGCTGCTGAAATCGAGCGTCGACTCAGGGTCTATCGCCCCGCGCAGGTTATCGGTCAGCGCTTCACGGCACTCGCCTTCCTTGAGAAGATCAAAATAGTAGTGAAACTGCAACTGGCTGCGGCCGTCGACCTGATGCGGCGGTACAAACACCAGTTCTTCACGATAGCTTGGTGTCTTGTCGAAAGAAGGGATTTTCAGGAAACTCTTGCCTTCGGCCTTCTTGCTCGGATCGTCAAGCGCGAGCGCGCGAACAAATTCTCCATTGATATTGACGTTCAGACTGGACTTCCTGCTCAGCGGCAGGGCCGTGAAACGGTACTTCAATTCGATCGGCACACCCTGGCTGCGCCAAGTAAATAGATCCGGAGCAGCCCGAAAATTAACCCGTATCACATCTGGGAACATACCCTGCGCCTGAAGTTCATCCGGCGGCGCCAGCTCGGCAAATCGCACGGGTCGGTCCGTCGGCACCCATGCCGGCGCGTCGTAAGGTTTGCGCGGCGCCGGCTCGCCGTCCTGTGTGACGGCGACACGCTGCCCGCTGAGCGTACCGTTTCCAAGAACGATGGCCCGGGCTGCCCGCATCATTTCTTCATCATTGTCACCGACGATCAGCAGCAGCTTTGCATTCGGGTTATTCGGGTGTGGTTCAATCGAAATCGTTGGCGGAGACGCGCCACTCAGCGTGCCAATCTTCTCTCCCCCTTGCAGGAAAACCACCGCATTGCCCTCTGGCAACGTATTCATGAAAGTCGGAAAGCGCGCACCACGATAGCTGGCATGACTGCCAAACCAGGAAGCCACTACGCCCGCAGCCTTGAGGGTGCCGAACGAAGGTGCAGCGGAAAATACGAAGGGTAATTTCAACGCGGTATTGTCACGTTTGTCAAAAAACGGCAATGGCAGGTATTTCAGATCATTGGCCAATGCCAGCGGAACCAGCGTCAGTTCAAGCCGCCCCAGATTACTCAATTCAAGCCACAAGGAACTGTGCAGAGGATCTTCGCATTTGTAGGTGTAATGCCCAATCAGTTGAAACTTGAGTTTGTTGTAATCGGTAAAGAAACGCGGATCCAGATCGATTTCACGTTTGTTCAAGAGTCCCTTTTCTCGTGGCAAAGCCACCACGGACGACACTTCGCCGTTGAGCATGACATTGAGATGACTCAACTCAGCCAGCAAGGAGGGGGAATACGAATAGTCAAACTTGAGTTTGGCGGCAGCCACCACCTCATCGGACCGGATTGAAAATGGCAGCGACACGGAACCTTCCACGCCACGCAATCGGATCGGTGTCAGTGCGCCCAATTGTTTAAACGTATAGGACACCACACGTTGAGGCGACGCAAGGCTTGCGGTCTTGCTGGGCACTGCCACGCGGTCGGTCGAAAGGCCAGTCCGCTCAGCACCGTCTGCCGCCTTACGCGATTTGGCCTGTGTCGGCAGACTGGTCAAAGCGGCCAGCATCAGGAACAATCCGGCAACCAGTCGCAGTGTCCGTGCCGGAACCCACAAGACCCTGAACTGTCCTTGAAATTTCATTTTTTCCATATTTCCAAACGCCTCCACTGCGCCGTCATGCCGATCCTTCTGATGAAGCGGCCAAAGCCATCAATACCGGCGCCAAGCACCTCGCGTAAACCTGGGAGCCGCCGATCAACATCACGTTCGGCCAACCAACCCTTCCACGCATCTGCCCGCGAAAACATCGCCGCCACCAATGCGCGGTAATCGTCAAGGTTCATCTTTTCAAAACGTACTCGCAACACCAGTCCCTGACTGAATACGACGGCCGCCGGGATGGAAAATTCCCTCTCGCCCCGAAATATGGATATTTTGACCGGGCTACCCTGGCCGACCGGAAACTCGACTGGCAGTTTGATGGCAAGACCAGCATCAGAAAAATCTTCCGCCTCACAGGCAACGGTGCGCCCATTGGGCAGCTTGATCATCGCCGGCAAATTGACTTGAATCCGCCAATGGGGCCGGACGTGACGTGACTCCAGCGCAATCGACAGGATGGCCACGAGAATCGTCAGGTTATAGGCAGTCCACAACAGATTGAACAAGACCATTCCAAACTCATGGCTGTTCCACCAGAACAAGCGGCCAAAGCCGATTGCGATTCCGATTAGGTTCAAGGCCAGGATAATCAGGTAGGGCAATGAGATCTTCCAGTCAAAAGACTCACGATCGATCTTGCCACCTTGGGCTGTGACGTTGAACTGACCCCACTTCGGATTGATCATTGCCAGTGTGCTTGGCACCATGATGTACCAGGCCAGCGCAGTCTCATAAACTTCAGCCCAGAACGGATGTCGGTGGCTTCCCTGCACTCTGGAGTTGGCGATACCGGCGTGGATCAGGTGCGGCAAAGCATAGACAGCAAGCAAGTCGGCCGAGGCCTGAATAATGTGCACTTCAAAAAGAAGGTAGAACAAGGGCGCGGTCAGAAAAATAACCCGCGGCAAGCCATAGAAAAGGTGCAGCACGGCGTTCAAATAGCACAGCCGCTGCGGCCAACGCAGACCCTTGCCAAACAGTGGATTGTCAATTCTCAAAATTTGCGCCGTCCCGCGCGCCCAGCGGATGCGCTGCCCCACATGCGCAGACAAACTCTCGGCTGCCAGTCCAGCCGCCTGAATCACACCCAGGTAGGCGGTGCTGTATCCCAAGCGCTGCAGTTTGAGGGCGGTATGCGCATCCTCGGTAACAGTTTCCACGGCCACACCGCCGATCTCCAGTAGCATGGTGCGCCGCACCACCGCGCAGGAACCGCAGAAGAAGGCTGCATTCCACAGGTCATTGCCATCCTGCACCGTGCCGCAAGACAACTCCGCTTCATTGGGCATAAGCCGGAACAACTGAAACTTTCGCTCAAAAGGGTCGGGCGACAGGACGTTGCGCGGTGTCTGCACCATCGCAAGTTGCCTATCCTGCAAAAACAAACCAGCGGTCGCCTGCAAGAAAGTTCGGGCAGGGATGTGATCGCAGTCAACAATGGCGATCAACTCACCGTCTGTATGCGGCAACGCAGCGTTGATATTGCCAGCCTTGGCATGTACATTGCTGGAACGCGTCATATAAGTCACGTCAACCGAGGCGGCGAACTCCCGAAAATCGTCCCGCCGCCCGTCATCCAGAAGATGGACCTTGAGCTTTTCTCTCGGCCAGTCCATGGCCAGCGCCGCAATGACCGTTGGCATCACAATCGAAAGCGGCTCGTTGTATGAGGGAATAAATACATCAACCGTCGGCCATTTTGATAAATCCTGCGGCATCGGGACGGGTTTGCGTTTCAATGGCCAAATGGTCTGAAAAAAACCGATGATCAAAATGATCCAGGCATAGAACTCGGCAGCCAGCAAGCCCAGACCAAGCAGCAGATCAACGCTTGATTCGACTTGCATACTGGTACTGAAACGCCAGTACAGGTAGCGGGTCGATACCAGCACCGACAGGCTGACCAGGACCAGCGTCACAAAGGTCCCGACGTAGCGGCGGATGTACAGCGCTGCGCTGGCGATCACCAGGGAGAACACCAGTTGTTCAGTGCGCGTGAACGGGATCGTGACGAGCAGTCCAAGCACCACAAGACAAGCCAGTGCTGTGGCTACCAGCACGCCGGGCGTCGACCAGACCGACCATTCCACCAGTCGATTTTCGGAATCGTTCAGGAGTCCACGCAAACAGCGTGGATTGATCCTGGACCGCACAGCCAATCCCCGCCACTCTCGCCATCGCAGCAGGATAGAGCGCAAATTCATCGGGTCGAAGGCTCCAGCAAGAATGCCGCAAGACGCTGAAAATCATGCGTAGCCTGACACGCCGGATCGTAGGACAGGACCGGTTGCAAAAAGGCCAGTGCTTCGCTCGCCGCTTCGTCCCGGTGGATGCCGATCGGCGACAAACGCGTGTTAAGACGTTGCCGCAACACCTCTCCCATATCGCGATTCAATCGCACCGATTCATCCATCTGGTTCAACAGATAGACACTCTGAAGGTCAGGGCGCTGCAGGGCAATCTGGTCGATCCAGGACTCCATCGCAGCAATGGTCGAGTAGGACCCCGCATCGGGAAGCAACACAATCAGGAGCAGATCGGCGCAAGCAAAGCCTTGATTCAGGTACACCGAGGGTCCAGGTGGCATGTCGATCAGAACCACATCATCACCGCCGAGACCAACCTGCGTCAGTTGACGCTGCAGCCAATCAGGTTCCGCCGCCAGGATATCTTCAAAGGCCTTGCGCTCAGGCTCATTGGCGACACCATACGGCAGACAGGTTACGCCGAACGGGCTGTCCATCATGACGCCGCGCCAACTCCGGTGGCGCAACGCCTGCTGGCAAACGCTCTGACGCTCCGAAGTGTCAAGACCAAGATGCAAGTGGAGCGCATTTTGTGGATCAAGATCGATGGTGGACACGCAGCCAGCACCCAGTTCGGCTGCCATGGCAACAGCCAGATTGGCAGTGACGGAGGTCTTCCCAACACCGCCTTTCATCGACGCAACAACGACAACGCCCATACGATCCTTATCAGGTCAATTGAAGAAATGGAGCTCGATCTGTTCGCGCCAGCCCTGCTCCTGCCGCATTAGCAGCGATGGCGTAACCCGCTTGGACATCTTCTAAGTCCCCCCCACATACGGATTGCTCTTGCGCTCTCGTCCAAACGTGCTCTCCGGTCCATGGCCCGGAATGAAAACAGTCGCATCGCCCATCGGCCAGAGTCGTTCCACGATGCTGGCAATCAGTGTCGCGTGGTCGCCCTGCGGCAGATCGGTGCGGCCGATCGATCCGGCAAACAGTACGTCACCCACAAAGGCCCGGTTTGCCTCGGCACTGTAGAACACCACATGGCCGGGCGTGTGGCCCGGGCAGTGCCGCACCTGAAGCGTGCTCTTGCCAAGGGTCACCGTATCGTGGTCGGAAAGCCAGCGCGTTGGCGCGAAGGTCATTGCCTGGGCAAAGCCGAACATTTTGCTCTGGGCCGGCAGGCCGTCGATCCAGAACTGATCGGCCTGATGCGGGCCGATGATGGGCAGATGAAGTTGCGCCGCCAGTTCACCCACGCCGCCCGCATGATCGATGTGGGCATGGGTCAGCCAGATCTGGCTCAGCGTCAGTCCGTGCTGCTTCACGGCAGCTAGCAGCAAGTCAAGATCGCCACCTGGATCAATGAGCGCGGCCTGCAGTGTCTGGTCGCACCAGACAAGAGAGCAATTCTGCTGAAAATCGGTAACGGGAATGGTTTGATAGCGTAGCATTTGAGTCACATTCTAGGGCTCAATCCGGTCTCTGGTGCACCTGCGCCGCCCTGCTCGATGCGCTCCACCAACAGATCGACAAAGTTGCCTTCGCCCAGGTCGATGCGCACCCGTACCGGCAGGTACTGCAGAGTGGGCGCAAACCACAACTCGGCGGTGATGACGCCGGTCGGGTTCGCAATCGGCCTGGGGCGCAGATGAAATGCAAGTACTGGCCCGAGTTCGGGTGTCTGCAGCAGTTCTTCCTCGACCACGTCATAAGTCCACAAGGCCATGCCTTGCGGTCGGGCCAGCCACAGGTTGACCTGCCGCCCCACCTTCAGTTCCTCAAGGCCACTAGCGAACCGGTGCGTGAGTTCAACAAACTGACTCGCCGTGTCCTGCAACGCTGGCGGTTGCTGCTGCTGCACCCCGTTATCAAACCGGACAAAGGCACCGTCAAATGCCAGTCGTCGCACACCCCATGGGAACTGCTCCTCGTAGACCTGGGGCAACAGCGCATCAGCGCGAACCTCGCCCTGGCTGATCATGGAAACCCGCAGCAGCGCCAGGCTCAGGTCAACCCGAACCTGATAGCGATTCTCTTCACGCTGCCACTGCACGCGGGCACTGCCATACAGATTGCCGCGGTAGTAACCACCCAGGCGGTAAGACAGCCGGGTGTCGGCCGGCCAACCGTCTGACGCGGCCCCGGCAGTATCAGCAGTTGCCACGCCTGGTTCGACAACCGGCGGCTCAACCTGTGGCGCCTGCTTTGCGTCCGCTGGTGCCGCCGGAGTCTGCGCAGGCGCAACGGCCGGCAGTGCCTCCTCAGCAACCGGCGGCGGCGCCAGCACCGACCCAGCACCGGGCTCTGGTCTCGCCAGCGGTTTGTGCAGCACCAACGTTGGACGCGTGGGAGTGATGAGCCGCGTGAACAGGGGGTCCGCCATCAGTGCCAGGCGCCCGCTCTGCGGCAACTGCCCCTGCAACCAGTTGAGCCCCAGCAGATGTGCACAAAGCACAGGCACCAGCATCAACCAGAGCCAGAGTGGTCGCGACGGCGCACGCTTCACGGCAGTTGCCCTGAATAGGGATAGACCAAGGAGGCGCAGGTTGATAAGATCACAGCCCCGATCTTATGCAATCGCAGCAAGGCACTCCATGATCATCTCGCTGATAAACCACTCCGAAGTCATCACCGACGAGCAGGTCCAGCAGGTGATCCGTGCCATCAACCGCCAACTCAAGGAAGATTTCGAGCCCTACTGGAGTTTTTCAGCAACGCTGCGTCTGGAGGGTCCGATCGGCCAGCGTCCCAGCCTCAGCAAGTTCAGCGACATGCGCGGTGACGCGGTCCTGTACCTGGTTGACGGCGTTAATTCTCTGGGCGCAACCGGCTGGCACCTGGCCAACTACGGTGACATTCCGTATGGCATTGTGTTCCTGGGCTTGTGCGCCAAGATCAAGGAAGCCTGGTCGATCACGCTGTCGCACGAGGCGCTTGAACTGGTTGGTGACCCGATGTGCAATTTGCTGGTGCAAGGCAATGATCCGCTGGACCGGCGACGTCGGGTCTTTCACCTGTTTGAAATGTGCGACGCCGTACAGGCTGAGAGCTATAGCATCGAGGGTGTTGCGCTTTCCAACTTCGTGCTGCCAAGTTACTTCAGCCTGGGCGAGCAGCCGGGCCGGCGCAACGATTTTCTGGGCCGCTCCTACAAGGGCAAAACACTGGAGTCGTTCGGCATGAATCCGGGTGGCTACCTCAACATTCTTGATCCCAAGACCGGCAACTGGGAGCAGCCCGTTTACGGAGACGACAAGGAAGCCCAGCGCCGCAGGAAATTGAAGAGCCAGGTCAAGGCAGGTCGAGGCTACCGGCGCTCGCATCCCGATCCGCAATAGCGCCGCTGCAGCCCCGCCGCCACCATGCAGTTCGAACAGCAACAGCTGACCACTGCCATCGCGGCACTGGAAGCGCAGCGGGAACTGCTCGGCAGCGCCGTCGTCGATACCGCACTGGCACCCTTGCGCGAGCGGCTGGCCAAGCTGACCGGGCAGCCTGGCGACGACCACAGTGGCGAAAGCAAACAATCGCTCAAACAGGTCAGCGTCCTCTTTGCCGATGTGGTTGGCTCAACCACATTGAGTCAGCAACTAGATCCGGAAGAAGTGCACAACGTGATGGACGAAGCGCTGGCGCGCTGCACGGCAATTGTTCAGAGGCATGGCGGCAGGGTCCTGAAGTACGCCGGCGACAGCCTGCTGGCCGTATTCGGTGCCGACGAGGTTCAGGAAGATGACGCCGAACGCGCAGTGCAGTCAGGCCTGGACCTGCTGGAGGAAGGCCGGCGTCAGGGCGAACTGGTGCTGCAGCGTTACCGCCACGAGGGTTTCCATCTGCGGGTGGGCATCCATACCGGCCCCGTGCTGCTCGGTGGCGGCCTGGACGGCGAAAACAATGTGCGCGGCTTCACCGTCAACGTGGCCGCGCGCATGGAGCAAACGGCCCCCACCGGAGGCCTGCGCATCAGCCACGACTGTTACCACCAGGTGCGCGGTGTGTTTGACGTGGTGCCGCAGGAACCGCTGCAGATCAAGGGGGTGGACGCTCTCATGGTGACCTATCTGGTGCTGCGCCGCAAACCGCGCGCCTTTCGCGTCAGCACGCGTGGCATCGAGGGAGTGGAAACGCAGATGATCGGGCGCGACGCCGAAATGGATCAGTTGCAGGAGGCCTTCAAACGCATGTACAGCCAGCGCCGGCTCAGCGTGGTGACCGTGCTGACCGATGCGGGAGTCGGCAAGAGTCGACTGTTGTTCGAGTTCGAGAACTGGGCTGAGGCGCGCGCTGAAGTCTTCTATTTTTTTCAGGGCCGCTCGCATCCGCTGACACAGAGCCAGCCCTATGGCCTGTTGCGGGATATCGTGGCCTGGCGCTTGCAGATCGCCGAGAGCGACAGCATGGAGGTCGCCAGGATCAAAGTAGAGCAAGGCCTGGTGCCGCTGTTCCTGGCTGAGGATGGCGCGGATATGGCGCAGGCACACGCCCATCTGCTCGGACATTTGATCGGGCTTGACTTTACGCAGAGCCCGCACATCCGGGGCATTCTGGACGATGCCAGGCAGATCCGAAACCGCGGTTTTCATGCGGCGGCTCAAATGTTCCGCCGTTTTGCATTCCAGAACGACGCTCCGATCCTGCTGCTGCTCGACGATCTGAATTGGGCTGATGACGGTTCACTGGACTTCCTGAGTTATCTGGTCCAGGTCAACCGCGATGTACCGACGCTGATCGTGGCGATGGCGCGCCCAACACTTCTGGAGCGGCGCGCCGATTGGCCCGGCCTGGTTGATTCGCAGCGCATTCTGCTCGAACCCCTGGACAAGAGCGCCAGTCGGCAACTGGTCAACGAGTTACTGAAAAGAATTCCTGAGATCCCGAGCCTGCTGCGTGAGTTGATCACCGGCGGCG
>Ga0194037_1003107_pt1 | contig 10495 bp, 8 predicted proteins | sample JunL306m_MetaG_FD_148653 | JGI IMG/M metagenome (GOLD analysis project Ga0194037, IMG submission 148653) | Anoxic zone freshwater microbial communities from boreal shield lake in IISD Experimental Lakes Area, Ontario, Canada - Jun2016-L304-6m | ecosystem: Environmental > Aquatic > Freshwater >...
GGGTATACCTACTCAAGATGTAAATAGTGCTGCCACTCTGCTGGGACAAAAACTCACCATCAACGAATTTGTGGCTTTCAAGAACCTAACTACCAAAACAGTACCTATTCTTACGGAGAAAGGCTTGCTAATTATTAGTATTGCTATCTGTGGATTTGCTAATTTCAGTAGCGTAGGTATGCAGATAGGTGGTATAGGTGCTCTAGCTCCTGAGCGTCGCCACGATCTGGCAAAATTAGGCATGAAAGCGCTACTATGCGGTACTCTAGCATCTTATCTGTCTGCTACAATTGCAGGTATATTAATGTAGTAAATTATATCCCCAGTACATCTTTCATTTCGTAGATGCCTTGCCTGCCTGCAATGAACTCAGCAGCAAGAACTGCCCCACGTGCAAAACCCTCACGGTTATGTGCAGTATGTATGATCTCAATATCGTCAATCGCTGAACTATAAGTGACCTTGTGCGTACCTGGTACGTTCTCATTACGGTAAGAAACTATTGCAAACGCCTCAGGGTTATCAGTATGGTCTTTAGTCCAGTGTTTTTTGCGCAGTAGATTTTCTAATATCTCCTCTGCAAGTGTTATCGCTGTGCCACTAGGTGCATCTTTCTTTTGGGTATGGTGTGTCTCTTCTATACTAACATTATAGTCGGGCTGTTCATTCATTAGCATTGCCAGGCGCTTATTAATCTCAAAGAATATATTCACTCCCACACTAAAATTAGATGCCTGCAGGAACGCTGTATGATGTTGCAAAGCAAGCAGCTTTACATGTGCCAACCCTTCATTCCATCCCGTAGTACCACAGATTACAGGCACTCCTGCTTGCAGACATTTAGACACATTATCCTTGGCAGCTTCAGGTTTTGTAAATTCTATAGCCACATCTACTTGTTGCAATGCCTCATGCGTCATCTCTGCTTTATTAGCAATACTGATACGCATCACTACCTTATGCCCACGTTGTATAGCTATTTGCTCTATTGCTTGTCCCATTTTCCCATAGCCTATCAATGCAATATTCATATATATCAGATAAGGAGTGAAAGAATAGTAAGGATGGCAAATATCACGCTAGCTATGCCATTAGTATTGGCAAATGCTATGCCTACCTTGCTCAGATCATTAGGTTTCACCAGCATATGCTGATAAGAAAGCATGGCTACATAAAAAGCTGCCCCCACCCAGTACAGCCAATTGAAGTGTCCATTTACCCCTGCACCTATTATGAACAATGCCGAGAACACATGCAATATAGTAGATACAGTAAGTGCATTTTTAACGCCTAATGCCGCGGGTATAGAATGTAGCTTTTGTGATTTATCAAATTCCTCATCTTGCAACGCATAGATGATATCAAAACCAGACACCCATGTTATGACCGCAAATGAAAAGAACAAAGGCAACATATCAAATCTACCGGTTACTGCCAGAAATGCACCTATAGGCGACAAGGACAATCCCACACCTAACACCACATGACACAATGCTGTAATTCTCTTAGTATAGCTATAGAAAAGTATCACGAATAGTGCCACGAACGACAAGTAAAAACACAGTATATTAATGAACCATGTAGTAGTAACAAAAGCCAATGAGTTCACTATGGTAAACGCCAACGCCTGCTCTGCAGGTATGATGCCCGCCGGTATCTCTCTTTTGGCAGTGCGTGGATTCTTTGCATCAAAGTGTCTATCCAGCCAGCGATTGAATGACATGGCGGCACTACGTGCAAACACCATACACAATAACATCAACATGAACAGCCTAAGCGAGAACGGCTGATGCTCTCTCACTATAGCCAGTGTAAAACCTATTAGGGCAAAGGGCAAGGCAAATACCGTATGGCTGAATTTGATCAGCGACAGGTAATTCCTGATATTGCGTATAAGGGGTAGATTCAATGCGCTCATTTTTCTTTCACTTCTGCTACAAAACCTATTGACATCGCTTCCTGCTGTGCATTAGAGTGCACCAGTACATTCTTTTCCTGATGTCCTTTTTTATTCGCACTGTTGAACTGTACCATTATTTCTCCTTCTCCACCCGGTTGTATAGGTTCTTTAGGGAATGATGGTGTGGTACATCCGCATGATACATCGGTGCGAGATATCATCAGCGGGTTGCTACCTGTATTCCTGAAACGGAAAGCATGCTTTACCACATCGCCTTCCTTTATAGTACCAAAGTCGAATTTCGTTTCTTCGAATTGTATGGTTGTCTTAGGCATACCGGTCACTTGCTGGTCTCTGGCATCTACAAATGCAGTACCGGTTTTGCTATTCACCACAGCAGGACCACTCTCAGGTGTTCCATTGCTTTTGAATTTATTGACCAATGCGGTACTGCTCACACCACTCAGCTCCACCAGTGCTATTACAAACACAGAGAGTGTCAGCACTGTCAGTAATACGGTCTTTAATTGAGGATTCATTGTTACTCTTATTTATTGTACAAATATAAAGTTTAACTGTTTTCTTCCCATACCTGTGCTAGATGCACCAGTGTCTCTACTGCCTTTTCCATATCCTGCACGCTCACATACTCTTGTTTAGAGTGTATGCCCATCTCTCCTGTAAACAGGTTAGGACAAGGCAGCCCCATGAACGATAATCTCGATCCATCGGTACCACCACGTATGCTCATACTTATTGGTTCCATACCCGCGCGCTTGTAGGCAGTAGCAGCATGTGCCATTACTTGTGGGTTCTGATCCAGTATTTCTTTCATATTGCGGTACTGTTCCTTTATGATAAACTCCGCTTGCATACCCGGCATTTTTGCTACAGTAGCATTTACCAGTCCTTTCAGTCTTTGCTCATGTACTGCCAGTTGTGCTGTGCTGAAATCGCGTATGATGAATTGCACGGTCGCTTTTTCCAGCTGCCCTTCTACATGCACCGGATGCACAAAACCCTGCATACCTTCTGTTACCTCTGGGCACCATTCGTTCTTAGGCAGCGAATCAATAAATGCACCCGCAGCTTTTATCGCACTTACCATTTTACCCTTCGCATAACCCGGGTGTGCACTCACACCTTTGAATATCACTGTTACCGCATCTGCACTAAAGGTCTCCCCTTCCAGATGCGCACGTTCGCCACCATCCAGCGTATAACCATATTGTGCACCTAGTCGTTTCATATCCACCTTTGCCACACCACGTCCTACTTCTTCATCGGGGGTGAACAGTATACGTATCTTACCATGTTTCAATTCAGGATGTGCTATCAGGTATTGTGCTAGGTCCATTATGATGGCTACACCTGCTTTATCATCTGCACCCAGTAGCGTAGTACCCGATGCTGTTATGATATCATCACCTATTCTTTCCTTCAGGTACGGATGCTCATGTGTGCTTATCACCACTGTAGGGTCATCGGGCAATTCTATATCCTTACCATCATATTTTTTATGTAGTATCGGTTTTACTCCTGTACCGCTACAGTCAGGCGCAGTATCTACGTGAGAGCAATAGCACAACACAGGTACTGGCTTATCACTCGTAGCAGGTATAGTAGCATATACATATCCATGCTCGTCCAATTCAGCATCTTTTATGCCTATGGCTAGCAGTTCTTGCACCAACACACGGCTTAGATCCTTTTGTTTTTCGGTAGAGGGTTGTGTGGGCGATGCAGGATCACTTTGGGTATCTATCTGCACATAACGCATAAATCGTTCAGCAGCACTATGGTTATAACCGTTTATGGACATTTTTCGTAGAATTTGCGCGTAAAAATAGCATTATGCCGCCAACAAAAAACGATTGACGGAAAACATTGTAAATTTGCCTCTTATATGGATGCATTAGACAATATCACCATTTCGCAGATCACCACCGTCACTTTTACCCTTTTTGCGGTTATTGACGTACTGGGATCCATGCCTGTACTCATCAGCCTCAAAAAAAAGCTGGGCGATATCAATTCCTTTCAGGCTACAGTAGTCTCGGGTGCGCTTATGTTATTATTCTTTTTTATAGGGGAAAAGATGCTCAATTTCATGGGCCTCGATATTCATTCCTTTGCCATCGCAGGTTCTATAGTCATTTTTATACTGGGGCTGGAAATGGTACTTTCTGTAGAATTCTTCAAATCCGACAAGGATTCCAAATCAGGTTCCGTAGTTCCCATTGCCTTTCCACTTATTGCAGGTTCAGGTACACTTACTACTATTATGTCGCTCAAGGCTGCCTACCATCAGTACAATATATTGATAGGCATACTTATCAATCTCGTTTTCGTATACTTGGCACTGCGCTCTGTAGATATGATAGAGCGACTCCTCGGCCCATCAGGTATAGCAGTAGTGCGTAAATTCTTCGGGGTTATACTACTGGCTATCGCTGTTAAGATATTCCGCGATAATGTTCGTTTCTAAGACTTTGATAAAAGCAAAATACCGGATATATAGTCCGGCATTCTACTAAAACTTTAACAACCATGAGAAAACTGCACTCCTATGCGTTCTTACCTATATAGACGTAATAAGCTCTAAAAAAGGATGGGTGCTGCTAAATATTTTTTGGGGGTATGACTGTGGGGTGACAAACCTATTTATCCGGGAAATGCTTTTTTATTAGCGCTTTAAATTCTTTGGTTGAGCGAATATTGTCAAGGTCGGTATCTGAATTTATTTTATCCAGAGCTGGGTAACCATGTTCTAATGCTTTATCAAGATATAATATAGCTGTAGATTTATTATTTAACAGAGATTCGTCGCAAGAAATATTATAATATAGCGATCCTGTATTACCATAATGGTTATTAGTGGCCATATCGTAATAGTGTATAGATCTTTCAAAGTCCTTTCCTTTATAGAAAAAATCTCCGGCTATTGCAGCTAATCCCATGTTTACTATTGCTGAATCTGTATTATTCAGGAAGAATGACTTTTCCTTATTTACATAAATATATGCAGAGTCTCGTTTGTTCATTCGCATATATGTGGCAATAAACCCTTCGTAAGAGGCCATTAAGCATATTGTATCGTATACGGCTAACTTGCGATACATATTTATCGCATCATCATAGCGTCCTAATTCAAGATAGCAATCTCTCAGCCCATCGTACGAATAGGTTAATTTGGGGGCTAGGTTAATTCCTTTTTCTATAATTGGTATTGCTTCGTTGTATTTCTTCTTACTAGTTAATAATTTTCCTTTCAATAAATAGGCATAGGATGCGTTGGGTTCTACTAAAAGACAGGAATCGATTTTTTTAAGTCCTTCTTCTTCTGTCAATGTATTAGTAAATACACATCTCATTGCATCCCAGAACATTGCTTTAGCTAGGAATGTCTGCTTTCTCAATATTTCATCACCAAGTATCATCCTTAGTATTTGTCCTTCAAATGATAAGGATCTTACCCCTGATGGCCCAAGTATGTCTAACCTATTCTGGTATATTATTGACAGCCCTTGATCGATCTCTCTCATCAATGCTGCTGAATAATTCCTAGTCATTAGTGCATATAGCGGATGCGTACTATGGTTATCAGGTACCTTAAAAAAATATAAATACGCAGATGGTTGCGGTAGCTTGCGCAGTAGTATACCACTATCTAGGTATGTTTTGAATAGTTGATAATTCTGTACTATACTATCATCTAATCCTTTAAGTAGCCCATCTTCAAAACCTTTTGTATCTACAGAAGCGAATAAAGGAGTAGTGCTTTGTTGGTTCAGTTTATCTAGTTGCTTTTTATCTACATTAGCCAATACTGTATTCATATTGCCATATAGCATAGGGTCTTGGTCTTGTGGTTTGGCATCTTCTGCTACTTTTTGCATTAGATACAGATTTAGTTCGCGCAATGTCACTTTGCCATCTTTATCATTATCTGCTAGTCCGTAAAGACCATTTATTAAATAATAAGAGAACAGGCCTCGTCCCCCTCCCCATTGTTTACCTTCCAACGATAATTCTCCGGGTTGACAACTCAATATTTTTACTTCATCCTTCCATTTTTCTTTGAGCACTGAGGCTGCAGCTTCCATACCTTCTCTACCTCCTGCTAAGTTTCCTGAACGACAAGCATCAGCTATGAATACAACTTGTATATTATTGGCGCTCCATGTTTCTAAAAAACCCTTGAGTTGAAAAACAGGAATGGCACCTGCTACATAAGCACATTTGGGAGCATCATAGGGTAGTAGGTATGCATCTTTGGCAATAGACTTATTCTCTACATCGCCATGACCGCTAAAATAGACATATACTTTATCCCCTGGTTTTGCCAGGTCTATTAAATAGACAATGTTTGCCCAAAAATCACCATTGGTGGCTTTCTCGTTCAGCAATAAAATGATGTTGTTACTATCTACACCGCAATTACGCAAGTATTCACTGAATGCGTAAGCATCCTTATCAGCATATTGTAAAGGAGGTATGGATGGGTTTTTATATTTGGATATGCCTACAATAAGTGCATAGGTCTTACCATTACTCAGTGATACATGACTATTATCTACTACACTCAGCCCCTTAGTATTCTGAGCGAATACATGCAATGAACATACCAAAATTGCAATAGCGATAAGTACTTTCTTCATTATTCTTTATATTTATTTGGAAAATACTTTTTCATCAATTCAACGTATTCCGGTTCCTTTCTGATATTATCTAACTCATTTGCATAAATAATGCTATAGTATCTTTTAAATCCATTTTCTAAAGCTAATTTGAAATCTGCTAATGACTTATCCTTATTTCCTAATGCATTATTGGCAACTGATTCATAGAAATACTTCTCCGACATCATGGTCATACTATTTGCCATTTTATCATCACACTTATTTAGCCAATAAAGTGCTTTTTCATACATTCTAAAATAGATACACTTTTGTCCTAGCAACAATGTAAATGTATAATATAGCGAGCTGTCCCAATCTTGGATCCTTAAAATGTTATCAAATTCATTACACAGATTCTTCATAGAGTCAGAAACATGTTCTAGTTTCAAAGAGTCTATCTCTATCATTCCTGCTGCCATAAAGTATAATAATTTTGCTCTGAAAGTATTTTGCCTATTGCCTAAAGAATAATGGATGCCTGATAATGCAAAAAATTTACAAGAATCATATTTTTGCATAGTATGGTAAACAGCTGCTGACTCAATATATGCACCTCCAAAAGTCGGAGACACTGCTATGGCTTTTCTGCAGTACGCCTCTGCTACTGATAATTGGCTTTTAAATAAATAGATATCTGCCTTTGCAATGTATAAATTTGCATTCAGTGAATCATAATGAATAGCAGTATCAATCAATCGCAATACCACTTCTCTTTCTTGATTTTTCGATGAAAGAATATTCCACATAGAAAGAGATAAGATATACTTGGAATAATATCCCATCTCCTTCATTTTTTGATCTCCTATCAGCTCTTGCAAACAAAGGGCATTCTGTTCAGTATACTTTAAAAAGGCACTCACTTTTTGGGTAGACGTTGAATATCTGCTACTGGCCATTTCATGTTCCCATTTCCTTACTCTAGAAGCTTTTCTTTCTACACTGTCCGTACTTGTGTTTTCATAGGCATTACTGGACATATCCTCCATTATTGCCGATGATAGATTTCTCCTCATTAATGAAACAAGTATATGAGTGCTTTCATTTACCGGAATTTTCTGTAAATAATACAATGCCGATGCTTGCAATGTCATACTATCTTTCGACTGGCTATAAAAATATTTTTCAATTTGTTCATCTGGATATTCAGCATAATTGCCTGCATCAAAAGACGATTTGAATAGTGTATAATTCTCTCTGATATCCGCACTTAACTCATTTAGCAACGATGATTCATCACCTCGCATAGCTATTGCTTCTATTTTATCGGATATTTTATCTTTACTGATCTCTTTTAATAGTTTCTCATTCACTTTCGAAATTACATACTCAGGACTACCTTCTATTTCCGGATTCTGTATGGCCGGGCTAGCACCTTCAGGCACTTTTTCCATCAGGTACAGATTCAGTTCTCGCAGTGTTACTTTCCCATCCTTGTTTTTATCTGCCTTTCCTGCTAATCCATTGATCAGCTCATAACTGAATAATCCTCTGCCTCCTCCCCATTGTTTACCTTCTAACGATAATTCCTTAGGTTGGCAGCTCAGCATCTTTATCTCATCTTTCCATTTGTCTTTTAGCAAATTTGCTGTTGCTTCCATACCTGCCAGTCCTCCAGCTAGGTTCCCGGAATGGCATGCATCCGTTATAAATATGATCTGCACTCCTTTTACTGACATACCTGATACATAATTCTTGAGTATTGTTATCGGTATGGCAAAAGGCATATAGCCTGCTCTGGGTACATCATAGGGTAGCAAGTACCCTTCAGGTATGGCAGTCTTTGTTTCTACATCTCCATGCCCAGAAAAATAGACCAATACTTTATCACCTTGCTTAGAGAGCTCTACCAAATATAATAGACTAGACCAAAACTGAGCAGACGTTGCTTTTTCATTCAGTAGCAATACCATGTTAGCACTATCTACATTCTCTGCTTTCAGGTATTGATAGAATGATTCTGCATCTTTATCTGCGTACTCAAGGGCATGTATTCCTGGATCTTTATACTTCGATATACCTACTATCAGAGCATAGGTCTTACCATTACTCAGGGTTACTTGGCTATTGTCCGCAGTTCTCAATCCCCTTGTATTCTGCGCATAGCTGAGGCCAGTCAGACAAATTAAAAATGTAGCAACAAAAAATTTCATCGATTTGAGTTATTAGCCTAACAAGTAATGAATCCATTAATCAACCCATCCTCACAAAATTGACATTTTGAAATATCAAAAAAACCGTAAATTCAACAACTAAATTACTCGCATTTATGAATAAAAAACAAGTATTAATAATGACAATTATAGGCGCTTTACTAGCAATTTTTGCGCCTACATTATTAAAAAAATACAATGAATTCTTGGCTGGCGCCTTGGCTGGTTTTGGTGCAGTTTTTGCAGTCTTTGGATTAATTCTAATATCTTTTAAGAAATACAAAAAATAATTATATAAATTTGTTTGTAATTCATTTTGCTTCAGCTCACTATTGAGTTGGTTGCTCATGCCCGAAACATCATTTTATACTATATGTTAACAAATATTTGTTAGCCCCTACCTCCATTTCGTATCTTGCTTTATGGGTTTGAGTTCTGGCATCACTACATAAAAAACATTCATATCGCCGCTTCTCTAATGTTACATCTGCACCACCCATGTAACCCAAATGCGACCTTCAAAAAAAAATAAACAGATATGGGGAGTCCCGAACTCGATTCGGGGTAACCTTTGAAAAACCGCAACACCATGAAAATCAATCACTTAAACTTCTCATATAACCATAAAAAATTTCCTAGAAAATGTAACCTTTGCCCACCAACACCGTCATTTCAATCCCGAACTTGTTTCGGGACTAAGCACACGCGATCAGCATACACATACAACACATTTTCGAATGTCAAATGTTACACTATAACCCAAATGCGACCCTCAAAAAAATAAACTGATATGGGGAGTCCCGAACTCGATTCGGGGTAACATTTGAATTCACACAACTAATTGATTATCAACAAGTCAAATTACTCATGTAACCAAAAAAAAATTCTGAGAGAATGTAACATTACGATTTCCAATAACACCTACTCACGCAACAAGGCATTTTGTAAAAAGCGTTAAGAAAATCCGACAGCTCGACGTTAAGAAACTTTCAGGTGTTGCTTCAGCTCAATATTATTGTATCGTACACAGTCGCTCTCCCTTTTGGATTCGCTTTAGGTTCGGGCTTGAAAGTTTTAGTTGAGCCGGAGAGATTTTTAGTTTTTTTCAACCTGCCTTGAACTTTTGGTTCTTTTCTTTCAAGAGAAAAGAACAGAAAAGAAGACAGTGTAACCCAAATGAGAAGTACTGTAACCTGCAACTCATTCATTTACAACCACTTGAAAAATCAGCCCTCGCAAAAAAAATCTCCCCCAATTATAATTATGTAATTCTTTCCCCTAATTATATAATACGCCTTCCTCCCCACTGCCCCAACTTTGTATATACAATTCGCCTCACCAATAATGCATACTATATGAAAACATATCAATGTTGTATCGATGCATGCTTAGCTTGTATTATTGCCTGTGAAATATGTATCACCGATTGTATCAAAACCAATAATCAGGAATGCCTCTTCCTTTGTCGCGATTGTGCCGATATCTGTGTATTAACTGCGCGCTTCGAGGCTCGTGGCTCCGGCTTTTCCAGAGATATACAAACCCTTTGTACCAAAATATGTAAAGAATGCGCAGATGAATGCGCCAAACATTCCGCTCATCACGATAGTTGCCGCGAATGCGACGAAGCCTGTGAAAAATGCGCCGAAATATGCGGTGAATTGTGTTGCTGCTAACTTTTCTTTTGAGTATGGATTTATACCCCCCCTCACTTATGAAAATATATAAAATAAAAAAGCCCCTGCTCTACAGCAGGGGCCTTC
>Ga0194037_1003108_pt1 | contig 10490 bp, 8 predicted proteins | sample JunL306m_MetaG_FD_148653 | JGI IMG/M metagenome (GOLD analysis project Ga0194037, IMG submission 148653) | Anoxic zone freshwater microbial communities from boreal shield lake in IISD Experimental Lakes Area, Ontario, Canada - Jun2016-L304-6m | ecosystem: Environmental > Aquatic > Freshwater >...
GGGCGGCGGGGTGGCGGCGGCCTTGGCCGGCGTGAGGGTGAGATGGTAGGTGAACCCCTCAACCGTCCGGATGACCACTTGGCGCAGGCCAGCGGCATCGGCGCGGGCGGCGGCCTGGTCGGAGGGGATCACATCCTCGAAACGGGCGTAGGAGAACAGGCTCTTGAGCGGTGCTGCGACGGTGGTGTCGAGTGTTTCGCCGGCGGCGGCGCCTTCGAGTTTGAATTCGGCATCCTCGGACTCACGACTGAGTGTCCAGGCGGGATCCTCCTTGCCGGCCTGGCTGAGGGTGATGGCCTGGATTTTTTCCGGACTGATGAAATCATCGGCCAGCCAGCGGACGACTTCCGCGCTCACTGACGGGAACATCTCGTTGACGGCATAGAAGCCGGAAGCATCGGCGTGATTGCGGACATAGCGGCCGACCGCGTTGTTGCCGCCCATCGGCGAGGGCGCAGCGCTGCTCTCGATGCTCTTGCCCAGCGAAACCTTGGCGATCTCCTTGCCCGACGCATCCTTGAAACTCGCGGTCAGGCCCCGCTCGGCCGCTTGGCTGGAGGATTCGTCCATGCCGAAGCGCGGCGCAAACGACGGCCCAGCTTCCATGCCGCGGGTGACTTTCAACTCGCCAAGCGTGCGCAGGAATTCGTTGACGTAAGTGGCATTGGCCGGATAGCCGTCGCGCTGGGCGACGGTCCACTTGCCGGCGTTTTTCACCAGGCTCACGGACCCGGCGGCACCTTGGATCTCCACCGCCGCAATCTCGCCCGCCGGAAACGACACCAACAGCGTCTGCCCCGGCGCGCGCTGGGTCGCGCTTTGGGTCGTTTGTTGCTGGGCGAGTTTCACGGCCGTCACGGCCCCGCCAAGGACGATGGCGATGACCCAGAAGATGATAACCTGACGCTTGTTCATGTGAGGATTTAGTTAGAATGTGGAATTTTAAGATTTCAGCGGGCGCGGGTGGCGCGGCGGCGCTGGATGAAGAGCACGAAGCCCACGACGATCACGATCAGCGGCATGGCCGCCACATTGAGCAGGGTGATTTTGCCGGCGAGCTTGTCCTTTTGGCGGCGCAGTTCCTTTTCCTGTTCGCGGATGAGCTTCGAGTATTCGACCTGTTCCTTGCGCAGGGTGCGGATCTCCGCCTCCTGTTCGGGCGAGAGATAGAGCTCCGCGCCGCGCGACTTTTTCGCCTGGAGCTCGCCGAGCTTCTGCTGGGCTGCCTTTTGCTTGCTCTGGAACTCCTCGATCTTGCTGCCGACCTGCTGGTTGAAGTCCGACTCCATTTTCTGGACCACGGTGAACGGGCGGCGGATCGCCGAGCGCGAGCGCGCTCCGATCAGGTGCTTCGAGCCGACCGCCTGGTCTAGCAGGTTGAAGAGCAGCGAGGCGTTGCCATTGACCGGCGAGGCCATCTGGGTGCCGCCGAAGTTCTGCACATTGTAGGCAAAGCGGTCGTAGAACGCGTCCACATCGGCGATCAGGAAAACATTGCCCGGGCTGGCGGCCTCTTTCAGCCAGGCCGGCTTGGGCGCGTCCTTGCCCTCGCCCTTCTTGTCCTCGGCGGGGTCGCTCTTGCCCTTGGGTTTGCCCTCGGGGAAGGCGGTCTTGAAGGTGCCCGCCAGATGGGTGACCAGATCGTAGGCGGTGCCCGACGAGCGGAAGGGGGTGTTGAGGGACGGGGCCAATTGCGACGCCAGCGTCGAATCGACAAAGCCCGCGCCGGCGGTCGATTTGAGCAAGCTGTTGGCGGTGATGCCGCCGCCGCCGCCGGTCTGGGTGAAGGCACCTGGCAGGAAGAACGTGCATGACGCCAAGTCCTTGGTGATGACGTTGTCCTTTTGGGGCATCGAGTTCTTGGTGAGCGTCAGCACCGCCAGTCCGAGCCGCTCGCCGCCGAGCTTGGTGGCCAGCGCCGGATCGGCCAGCACCTTGGCGGCTTCAAAGGAAACTCCCCACGCCGGCAGCAGGGTCGGCAAAGTCGAACTGGTGGGAGCGCCCTGTTCGCCCATCATCGGGTTGCCGCCGCCGCCGGTCATCTGGGCGGCCACCGAGAAGGCATCGAGGCAGGCGACCACGGTGCCGCCGCTGAGAAGGTATTGGTCGACGGCGAACTCGGCTTCCGGGGTGATCCCCGCGGGATGGAACAGCAACAGGACCTTGATCGCCTTGGCATCGATGACGGGGGCTTCCAGCGCCACATCGACCACGTCGAAGGACTGCTTGAGCTGCTGATAGATCACCCACGGCGGGGTGGGCCGCTGGCCTTGCGCCATCGCCGGGCCGCCCTTGAGGTCGAGCGCGGTCATGATCCCTACCTTCGGTTTGACCGGCGTGCTGACCTCCGCGATTGCCTTGGATAGATGATACTCCAGCATCGTCTCATCTCGCGGGTCAATGAACGGAATGACGCTGGTGCGGTCCAGACACGAGATCGCCACGCCGAAGTAGAGGTTCTGGTCGTCCATCCGCTGGCCGTTGACGCCGTCAAGGTTGGCGGAATCCTCGGCATCGGTGTCGGGCTGCGGGTCGAGGTTTTCCACCCGCAGCTTGCCCTTGGCCAGCGTGCGGTATTCCTTGAGCAGGTCGTCGGTGCGGCGCATGTGGAGCTTGAGCTCCTCGGGCATGTAGTCGGTGCCGCGCGACGCGTAGTAACGGATCACCACCGGCGTGTCCAACTCGCCGAGGATCGCCCGGGTGCCCTGCGACAGGGTGTGGATCTGCTTCTGGGTGAAGTCCGCGCCGCGGTTGCCCAGCGGGGTGAGCGACACGAGCCAGTTGGCAAACACGGCGATGGCGACGAGCGCGGCGACTCCGAACGCCGCGCGGGTGACGGGATGGGTGATTTTCATGGTAAAGGCTGAAAAAAAGCAGAAATGAGGTTAGGCGCGCTTGGCGGAGAGGATGGCGCTGGTGCCTAGCAGGCAGACGAACACGAACGAGCCGAACCACACCAGGTCCTGGAGCCGCAACAGCCCGCGGTTGAGCGAGCGGAAATGGTCCCAGACGCCGAACGAGACCACGGCCTCCACCGCCGCGGGCGAGACCGCCTTGGCCAGTTCGCGGGTGAAGTCATCGTAGCCGCAGAGCACCATGGTCACGCAGATGGCCACCGAAACAATCAGGCAGACCACCTGGTCGCGGGTGCAGGCCGAAACCAGCATGGTGATGGCCAAAAACGTGCAGCAGACCAGGAAGCTGCCGAGGTAGCCGGCCAGGATGGCGCCGTTGTCCGGGTCACCGAGGTAGTTGACGGTGATCACGATCGGGAACGTGAGCAGCAGCGCGACGAGCCACACGCTGGCGGCCGCCAGGAACTTGCCGATGATGGCGCTCCAGGTTGAGAGCGGGAAGGTTCCCAGCAACTCGATGGTGCCGGTGCGCTGCTCGTCGGCCCAGAGCTTCATCCCCACGGCCGGCGCCAGCAGCATGAAGATCCACGGGTGCCAGAAGAAAAACGTCCATTCCAGCGAGGCGTCGCCGACGCGCATGAAGTTGCCGAAGCTGAACGCCAGCCCCATCGACAGGGCCAGGAAGATGACGATGATCGCGTAGGCCGTCGGCTGGGCGAAGTAGCTGGTGAGCTCGCGTTTGTAGATCGTTAGAGAGGTCATGGTGGGGTAAATGCTGAAAATTTGGAAAGCTGAAAGCTGAAAGCTGAAATTCAGAAATGGTCCGAGTGAGTTATTTCAACTTTCAGCTTTCTGATTTCAGCTTTACCTCGGCCGTGGTCAGGCGGCGGAACAGGTCGGTGAGCGAACCGCTGCCGGATTGGGCGAGCAACTCGGCGGGGGTGCCGTCGGCGACGATCCGGCCGCAGTCGACGATCACCGCGCGGGTGCAGGCGGCCTCGACTTCCTCGAGAATGTGGGTGGAAAAAAGGATCGCCTTGTCCTTGCCGAGGCGCTTGATGAGCTGGCGGACCTCGTGCTTTTGGTTGGGATCGAGGCCGTCGGTGGGCTCGTCGAGGATCAGGACCTCGGGATCGTGAAGCAGCGCCTGGGCCAGGCAGGTGCGATGGCGGTAACCTTTGGAAAGGGTGTCGATCGACTGGCGGGCGACGCTGCCGAGGAAGCAGGTCTCGATCGCGCGCTCGACGGCGGTTTTGTTGGCGGCACCTTTCAGGCCGCGGATGCTGGCGCAGAATTTGAGGAAGCCGATGACCGTCATGTCATGATAGAGGGGGGCGGATTCCGGCAGATAGCCGACCTTGGTCTTGGCCGCCTTCGGATCGTCGCTGATGGAGAGGCCGCAGACCCTGGCGTCGCCCGAAGTGGGGGGCAGAAAGCCGGTAATCATGCGCATGGTGGTGGACTTGCCGGCACCGTTAGGCCCGAGAAAGCCCAGGACTTCGCCTTTTTTGACCGTGAACGTGAGGTTGTCCACGGCGCATTTGGATCCGAACTGTTTGGTGAGGTTTTCGACTTCGATCATGGGCTGAGGATTCGGGTTGGCACGGGTGGGTGCGCAGGCGGAAGCGGTGTCACCACGATTTCTTGTTTGAAAAAGTGGCGCAAGGGGAAATTACCGGCGACTTTTCCGGTGCGGTGCCGCGTCTATCCGCCTTGCCATGGCCCGCGGGCCGTGTATCGCTTGGCTCCAGCATGTCGACCATCCATCTTCCCGAACGCTGTGGCGTGATGCTGCTGCCGGATTGCACCCTGTTTCCGCACGGCGGACTGCCGCTCTACATCCATGAGCCGCGCTATCAGCTGATGCTCGGCGACGCCCTCGAGGGCGACTGTTTTTTCGCGGTGGCGCGCCTGACCGGCGAGGATCACGGCCGCCCGGCCGGGCAGGTCGCCCCGGTGGGCACCATCGGGCTGGTGCGGGCCTCGCGCCTGCAGGACGACGGCACCTCGCAGCTGCTGGTGCACGGGGTGATGCGGGTGCGCTTCACCGAATGGCACCACGACCGGGCCTACCCGTACGCCAGCATCGAGCCGGTGATTTCGGTGTTCACGCCGCAACACCAGGCGCTGGCGGCCATGAAAACCCTGCGCGGCGCGGTCGAGGACGCCATCCGCCACCTCCCCGATGAGGTCCAGGCCGGGGTTTTCGCGCTGCTTGACCGGGCCGAGGATCCGGGCCTGATGACCGACATCATTTGCCAGCAGTTCATCCACGAACCCGACCTCCGCCAGGGGCTGCTAGAGGCCGAGTCAATCGGCGGGCGGATTCCCGTGATCTGTGACTACCTGCGCCAAGCCAGCGCGGCCGCAACCGCCGAGGACTGAACCGCCTATGTCACGCACGCGACAGCTCCCTGCGGCCACGCCGAACCTCACACTCCAGCCGCCGCACCCACGCGGCGCAACACGCCCCCGAGCATCATGACGATCGACCGGGAGCCATCCATCGTCACGCCCGCCGAACCCGGCGACTCCGCGGCCGCCCGCCCGGGCAAGCGCGCCAAGCTTTCCTGCCGCACCGTCATCCTCTCCGACATCCACCTCGGCACGCCAGACAGCAAGGCCGACGAGGTCGTGGAGTTCCTCAAGCACGTCCAGTGCCGCAAGCTGATCCTCAACGGCGACATCATCGACGGCTGGGCCCTCAAGCGCGGCGGGCGCTGGACCTCGCGCCACAGCCGCGTGATCCGCAAGATCATCAAGATGACCGAGCACGACGGCACCGATGTGATCTATCTGCGAGGCAATCACGATGACATCCTGGAGCGCTTCCTGCCGCTGACCCTGGGGCGGATCCTGCTGGCCAAGGAGCACATCCATGTGACCGCCGCCGGCACGCGCTATCTGGTGGTGCATGGCGACGGGTTCGACAGCGTCTCGACCAACCACCAGTGGCTCGCGGTGCTCGGCTCGGTGGGCTATGATTTCCTGCTCCACATCAACCGGTTATACAACCGCTACCGCGCGTGGCGCGGCAAGGAGTATTTCTCGCTGAGCAAACGGATCAAAGCCAAGGTCAAGTCCGCCGTCTGCTTCGCCGACCGCTACGAGCAGCTGCTGCAGGACCTCGCCCACCACCGGCAATGCGCGGGCATCATCTGCGGCCACATCCACACCCCCGAGGACAAAAGGGTGGGCGACATCCACTACCTCAATTCCGGCGACTGGGTGGAGAGCCTAACAGCCATCATCGAGCACCACGACGGGCGCCTGGAGCTGGTGCGCCACGCCGAATTTCTAGCCGCCCTGCAGCGTGGCACCTAGCGGTTTGGTCCCAGGGAGCGGCGCACCGCCCAGCCCGCTGGGTGTGGAACGCAGGTGAACTGTGGTCGCGCCATGGAGCGCGGGCTTCAGCCCGCAGCGTCGGGGCGGGCTTCAGCCCGCAGCGTCGGGGCGGGCTGAAGCCCGCGCTCCGCAGCCAATCGGCAAGGCGTGATTCCCCTTGCGGCGGCGCGCCGGGCCGCGCAATCTATCGGCATGAAAATCCGCTGTGAATGGTGTGGGAGCGATCCCCTTTATGTCGCGTATCACGACGACGAGTGGGGTGTTCCGGTGCATGACGATCGCCGCCTGTTCGAAATGCTAATCCTGGAGGGCGCGCAGGCCGGCCTGAGCTGGCTGACCATCCTCAAGAAGCGGGACAACTACCGCCAGGCGTTCCACCATTTCGACTGTGAGCGGATCGCCAGATACACGGCGCGGGACGTCGCGCGGCTGTTAGCCGATGCCGGCATCGTGCGCAACCGGCTTAAAATCGCCGCCGCGATCCAGAACGCCCGCGGTGCGCTGGCCATCATTGAGGAATGCGGGTCGCTGGACGAGTTCCTATGGAACTATGTGGACGGCGTCCCGATTCAGAACCAGTGGCACGCCATCGGTGAGATTGCGACGACGACCGCGCGCTCGGATGCGATGAGCAAGGAGTTAAAACGGCGGGGATTCAATTTCGTGGGCTCCACCATTTGCCATTCCTTCATGGAGGCCGTCGGCATGGTCAACGATCACACCACCGCCTGCTTCCGGCACTCGCAACTCGCGGGCGACAAATAGGAAAGATTGTCAGTGCACTCGGCGTAGCGGGTGCATGTTTGCCCACCCTGCAATGCCGTTGAAAGCCATCGCCGCACTTGGGACCCTTCTCTCCTCGACGTGCGTCACCGCGCTGGCCGCGGACGGCGCGGTTTCCGCGCAGCGCGTGGCGGTGGTCACTGGCACGCCGGGATGTGTTGCATTGTGGGACTTTGTGAAGCGCGAACCGGATGGCGCGCGGCGGTTCACCGCGCAGGTACCGGCGGGGGCGACCAATGAGTTTGCTCTCGATGCGGGCAACTATGTGAAAGATTTCTGGGGCGAAGGGCGCGAGGCCACCTATGCCGATTTCCCGCTGCTGGGACGCGGCCCGTTCGGACAGGCAATCCGCATCCGCAAGGAGCAGGACCCCACGTTTCGCCCGCTGCTGATGGTGCCGCGTGCGCGCTTGCACGACTCCGCCATCGACCTCAAAGGCGCTGGCCAATCGGTCACGCTGGTGGTGTGGGCGATCCGCGAGAGCGGCAATCACGCGCTGGCGGGCATCTGGCATGAGGGCACCGACCTGCAAGAAAACTCGACGTCCGCCATCCAGCGCGTCGAGCGCGGCCAGCGCCAATACGCGCTGTTCGCCGGACTCAACAAGGCTGGCTCGGCCTGCGGGCATGTCTCGGAAAACGGCGCGCAGTCGTTTGGCCACAAGTATGCCATGCACAAATCACACTCCGGCGAGGACTCGCCCGCGGTCGACGCCGACGCGCCGCCAGAGGTGCTAGACCGGGCGTGGCAGTGCTTTGCCATGACGTTCGACCACCAGCGGCATGAACTCACCAGCTGGTTGCAGGGTCGCGCCTCGGAACGTTGGGAGACCGACGTCAAGACCAAGCTCCCGCCGGTTTACAACGCCTGGCGGCAAGGCGAACTCCACCGCACGCCCGGCATGCAGCCCGGCGAGGACCCCGCCTTCCCCGCCGACCAGTATTACAACCCGCCCGAGGGCCAACCGATCTCGGTGAAAATGCTCAGCGAAACCGCCGCCGAGCGCATCGAGTTGCACGAATTCCGCTACACCCGGGTGAAAGTCACCCGGCACCTGGCCGCCGACGGCACTTGGGCCATCACCGACCGCGACCTCGCAGACGTGCGCCTCAATCCCTGGTGGTTTCCCCACGACCTCTACACTCCGGGCGACGCCCACAGCGGCGGCCCGTTCACCATCGGCCGCGTCATCCACAGCTCGCGCAGTGTCGGTTTCACCGGCTGGATCGGCGGCGTGGCGGTCTTCAACCGGGCGCTGAGCGCGGAAGAAATGGCGCGCATGGCGGCGCTGGCGAGCGACGGTCCAATTCCTGCCCGCTAAACCCCTGCCGGCAGCCTCAGCGTGGACCGGCGAGCACTTTGAGCACGTCGGCGGCCTGTTGTTCAGTCGAGGCGGACAGGTCGCGCCACACGAGTTGGCCGTCCTTGAACAGAAATGCCTGCCGTTTGGCGAAGCCCAAGCGGGACTTGCGGCGCGTGCCCGAAATTGCGTCTTGAATGCGGGCGGCAGCGGCAACAAGGTTTCGCAAGCCCATGGCAAAAACCGGAACCGAGCCAGAAGTCATCTATGAAGGAATCGCCGCCTCCCCCGGGGTTGCCATCGCTCCGGTGCATGTGGTCGCCCGCGGGTTTTCCGCCCCCGAGATTTATGAAATCGACGAGGCCGAGATCGGCCATGAACAGGAGCGCTTCAAGCAGGCCATCGAAATCACCAAACGGCAGTTGGTCGAACTCCAGAGCCGCCTCGATGATCTCTCCGGGGAAAACGTCAGCAGCATCTTCGAGGCGCACGTGATGATGATCGAGGACCGCGCCGTCGTCCAACGCGTGTTGAGCGCCATTGCCAGCCGCCAGCAGAACGCCGAATTCGCATTTTATGCGGTGATGCAAAACTTTCTCGAAGCGATGCGGCGGATTCCCGACCCCTACCTGCGCGAGCGCACTGCCGACATTGAAGACGTGGCCCAGCGGGTGCTGCGCAATTTCCTGGCTGACAGCGACACCCACCACCAGGCCCCCGACGCCCAGCATATCCTCGTCGCCTACGACCTCGCTCCCTCGGATACAGCGTCGATGAATCGCAGGCACGTCCTGGGATTCGCCACCGAGCAAGGCAGCCTCAACTCCCACACCGCCATCCTCGCTCGGGCCTTCGGCGTGCCCGCTGTGGTTGGCCTGGAGAATGCGGTCATCGAGGTGATGGCGCTCGCGCCCGCCATTCTCGATGGCTACTCCGGCAAGCTGATCCTCAACCCCACGCCCGAAACCCTCGAGCATTACCTCCAACTCAGCGTCGCCAAAGCCAAGGTCCGCAGCGCGCTCGAGGCAACCCGCGGGGCCGCCACCGAGACCGTCGATGGCCGGGCGCTGATGGTTTCCGCCAATATCGAGATTGTCGATGAGCTGCCGCTAGTGAAACGCAGCGGAGCCAAGGGGATCGGCCTCTACCGGACCGAATTCCTGCTCCTCAATGGCGAGGAAATGCCCGACGAAACCCGCCAGGTTGAAATCTACTCCAGGCTCGCCCGTGAAATGGCCCCCCACACCGTGATCATCCGGACCCTGGATGCCGGGGGCGACAAGCTGCCGGTCGAGCCGCTCACCGACCCGGAGCCCAACCCGTTTCTCGGCTGGCGCGGGATTCGCGTTTCACTGGCCCGCCCGGCGATGTTCCGCGAACAAATCCGCGCGATCCTGCGGGCCAGCGCCGCGGGCAAGGTCGCGGTGATGTTTCCCATGATCTCGGGCCTCTCCGAAGTCTGGCGCTGCAAGGAAATGGTCCGCCGCTGCATGGACGAGTTCGACAAGGACGGCACCCCGTTCGACCGCGACCTGCCCGTCGGCATCATGATCGAGGTGCCCGCCGCCGCCCTCTGCGCCGACCAACTCGCCCCCGAGGTCGATTTCTTCTCAATCGGCACCAACGACCTCATCCAATACACCCTCGCGGTGGACCGCGTGAACCCCTACGTCGCCGATCTCTATCGGCCAACCCACCCGGCTGTCATCCGGCTCATCAAACGCACCGTCGATGCCGCCACCAACCACGGCATCTGGACCGGCGTCTGCGGCGAAATGGCCGCCGACATCCGCCTCACCCCGCTGCTCATCGGCCTGGGCGTCGAGGAATTGTCCGTCGGCCCGCAACTCGTCGCCAGCGTTGGCCACGCCGTCCGCTCACTGAGTTACGCCGAGTGCGCCGCCATGTCCGATGACGCCCTCCGCCACAACCGCAGCCAAGGCATCCTCGACCTTTCGCTCGACCTCGCGCGCAAGCACTACGGCGAACTGCTGGATTGAGCGCACCTCCCGCGTGGCGGCGGCCGCCCGCAATGAGCAAGGTCCGCGCCGCGCAGTGTCCAAGGGGTCTGTCCCTTAGTCCCAAGGGGTCTGTCCCTTAGTCCCAAGGGGTCTGTCCCTTTCCAGTCCCAAGGGGTCTGTCCCTTTCTGTCCGATGGGACCTGATCGAGCGTGATTTCACCCCAGCGGCTCACTGCGGCGGGTGCG
>Ga0194037_1003109_pt1 | contig 10490 bp, 7 predicted proteins | sample JunL306m_MetaG_FD_148653 | JGI IMG/M metagenome (GOLD analysis project Ga0194037, IMG submission 148653) | Anoxic zone freshwater microbial communities from boreal shield lake in IISD Experimental Lakes Area, Ontario, Canada - Jun2016-L304-6m | ecosystem: Environmental > Aquatic > Freshwater >...
AAATTGAATATGTAGATGCCGGCACGGTTGCCTGGGCATTGATGGAACGCAAGCCCACCTGAATTGGGCGTGGCGAGGGCCTTGCATCACCTTCAAGGGCCCAGCTTTGCGGGTAAACTCGCAGCCGCTACCGACACCCTCTATGCTTAAATAGCCTATCAAAAATTTTACGAGAGACGCTCATGTCGATTTCACGCCGTCAGTTGATTCAGTTTGCAGGTGCAACCTCACTCTTGTCTGCTGCGCCGTCTTTGGTGCTTGCGCAAAAACTTGAAAAAGCCAGTGTGCATATTGCGGTGGGTGGCAAGGTCGGTACGTATTACCAGGCCTTGACGATCGCCGAACAACTGGGTTACTTCAAAGACGAAGGTCTTGATGTCAAAATTTCTGACTTTGCCGGCGGATCCAAATCGCTACAGGCCGTCGTGGGCGGTAGCGCCGATGTGGTTTCAGGCGCTTACGAACACACCATCAACTTGCAATCCAAAGGTCAGTTTTTTCGCTGCGTGGTGCTGCAAGGTCGTTGCCCAATGATTACCTTGGGCGTCTCTAAAAAGACGCTGCCAAACTTTAAGACCGCCGCAGATTTGCGCGGTAAAAAAGTGGGTGTCACGGCGCCTGGTTCATCGACCAGCATGATCGCAAGCTTCTATCTGGCCAAGCATGGGTTGAAGCCCACCGACGTTTCATTTATTGGTGTGGGTGCGGGTGCTGGGGCGATCTCTGCGATACGCGAAGGTCATATCGATGCGCTTTCCAATATTGATCCCGTGATTACCACGCTTGAAGAAGCCAACGAGATTTTGACTATTGTCGATACACGTCGGCTAAAAGATACGCAGGATATTTTTGGTGGCAATATGCCCGCGGGCAGTCTGTATATGCCGCAAGCCTACATTGACGCAAATCCTAAAACCGTGCAGGCGTTGACCAATGCGATCGTGCGGGCAGATAAGTGGATCATCAAAGCTGGCCCCGAGGGCGTGACCAAGGCAGTGCCTGCAAGCTATCTTCAAGGCAAGCCAGAGATTTACGCAAAGGCCGTTGAAAAGTGTCTTGAAGCGATCTCGCCCGATGGCATGATTCCTGAAGATGGCCCGGCGACCGCCTTGAAGGCGTTAGCGGCCTACAGTGCCGACATACGGGATGCCAAAGTGGATCTGGCTAAAACCTGGACCAATGATTTTACCCGCCGCGCCAATGAAAAATACCCTGAAGTTAAAGCTTAAATCGAGTTTGGCTGATGGCATCTACTGAAGCATCCGCTGCCGCGAAGCAGCAGCAAGCGCCCGCACTTTTGTTGCAAGATATCTCATGCACGTTCGTGTCGCGTGACGATCCAGGGCAACGCTACACTGCCGTGGCAAATACCACGCTCGCCGTGGCGCCTGGTGAATTTGTATCCGTGGTCGGGCCAACTGGCTGCGGAAAATCAACCTTATTGAATATCGCAGCAGGCTTGCTTGCACCGTCCAGTGGCGTCGTCGAATCTTTTGGTGAGGCCTTAAACGGCATCAATAAGCGTGCGGGTTACATGTTTCAAGGTGAGGCGCTACTGCCCTGGCGGTCTGCGCTTGATAATGTCGTTGCGGGTTTAGAGTTTGCGGGCGTTGAGCGCGCGCAGGCGTGCGAACGTGGTCGTCAATGGTTGACGCGGGTTGGGCTGAACGGTTTTGAAGATCGCTATCCGCATCAAATGTCAGGTGGTATGCGTAAGCGCACCATGCTGGCTCAGACCTTGATTCGGGATCCCGACATCATCTTGATGGATGAACCATTTTCTGCGCTGGATATTCAAACGCGCCAGTTGATGGAAAACGAAGTTCTTGAGTTATGGATGGCCAAGCGCAAAGCAGTGCTATTTATCACGCATGATCTCGATGAGGCGATTGCCATGAGTGATCGCGTAGTGGTGTTGTCGGCGGGGCCTGGCACGCATCCCATTGGCGAATTTGTGATTGATTTGCCGCGCCCGCGTGATGTCGCTGAGGTGCGAATGCAGCCGCGCTTTGTTGAGCTGCATGGGGCAATCTGGTCTGTATTGCGTGACGAAGTCTTGAAGGGCTACGCCCAACAAAAGCGAGCTTGATATGTTGAATTTTTTGAAGCCCACCTCGAGGCTGTCTTTGCGCGTATGGCAGGTCAGTATTTTGATCTTGATTATTGCGGGCTGGCAGCTCGCGTCGGCTGATCCAAAAATCGCCTTTTTCTTTGGCAAACCGTTGGGCGTCTGGGGGCGAATTTGGGATTGGTTCGTGGCCAATGGTGACATTTATTCGCACTTGGGCATCACCTTAACTGAGACCGTACTCGCTTTTTTTATTGGTACAACGTCTGGCCTTGGGATGGGGTTGTGGCTGGGGCTCTCACCGATGGCAAGCAATATTCTTGATCCCTATATCAAAGCCTTGAATTCAATGCCACGTGTGATTCTGGCGCCAATTTTTGCGATGTGGTTTGGCTTGGGGATTTGGTCAAAAGTGGCACTCGCTGTCACGTTAGTATTTTTTATTGTGTTTTTTAACGTCTACCAAGGCGTGCGTGAAGTCAGTCCAACGCTGCTGGATAACGCGCGTATGCTCGGCGCTGATCGCAAGCAACTACTCAGACAAGTCTATTTGCCTTCTGCAACGAGCTGGGTATTTTCAAGTCTTCACACGTCAGTCGGTTTGGCCTTCGTGGGTGCGGTGGTTGGTGAATATTTAGGTTCGGCCGCTGGCGTGGGTTATTTGATTTTGCAAGCAGAGGGCACCCTTGACGTGAACACGGTCATTGCCGGGATTTTTGTATTGACAGCCTGCGCGCTTGTTTTGGACTCAATCGTTGGCGTGATTGAAAAACGCCTGATGCGTTGGCAGCCAAAGTCAGGCGAAACTGAAAAGCTTTAAGGGCTGTGCGTCTTTACGTCAGCCCCTCTTGTCTATCGACTTAGCGCTGCGCGTCAATCAGCGCGTCTAATTTGCGAGCGTCTGTTACAAACGCGCGAATCCCTTCGGCTAACTTTTCACTCGCCATTGCGTCTTCGTTTAATAAAAAGCGAAACGCCGGTTCGTCTGAAGGCAAGCGCGCGCTTGTGTTTGCTTTTGCATACGCAAGGTTTAAATGAGGGCTGACCTCACCTTGCGTGTCGCTGAGGTTGGCGAGCAGGTCAGGGCTGATCGTCAGTAGGTCGCAGCCAGCGAGCGCCAAAATTTGACCCGTGTTTCTGAAGCTTGCGCCCATAATCTCAGTGGCGACCCCAAAGTTTTTGTAGTAACTGTAGATTTTGGATACTGACAAGACACCAGGATCATTTGCACCGCTGTTCGCGGCTTCATTCCAATTGCTACCTTGCTGTTTTTTGTGCCAGTCGTAAATACGTCCGACGAAGGGCGAAATTAATTTCACGTGCGCCTCGGCGCACGCAACGGCTTGAACCAGTGAAAATAGTAAAGTCAGGTTGCAATGGATGCCTTCGGCCTCAAGGATGCGAGCGGCCTGGATGCCTTCGTAGGTCGCGGCAATCTTGATCAGAATGCGGTCGCGCTCAAAGCCAACAGTTTGATAGCGCTTGATCAAGCTGCGGGCGCGTTCGATCGTGGCGTTTGTATCAAAGGATAGGCGTGCGTCGACCTCGGTTGACACCCGTCCAGGCACGATACTAAGTATTTCTTTTCCAAAAGACACCAAGAGTTGATCAACTAAATCACTCGTGGCCGCTTTTGGGTGGGCTTTGACACAGCGCTCAAGCAAGGGGCGATACGCATCTTGTTGAACCGCTTTTAGAATCAAAGAGGGGTTTGTCGTGGCATCGGTCGGCAGATAGCGCCTCATGCTCTCAAAATCACCGGTATCGGCGACAACGGTGGTGTGGGTCCGGAGTGAGTCAAGAAGGCTGGCCATCAGTTATACTTCCAAGGTTTGCTTACTAATTTTTAACGCTGGGGTTGATTGTGCTGCCGAATATATTCGAAGAATTACGTGCTAAGCAAAACGCCCCCCAGTCAAAGCGTGCAATTGCGATTCTAGCGCGCGCCGACGGAACCGTCTTTCAAGGCGTATCGATCGGGGCTGATGGGCAGACTGTGGCCGAGGTGGTGTTCAATACCGCCATGACCGGCTACCAAGAGATTTTGACTGATCCGAGCTACAGTGGCCAGATCGTCACCCTGACTTATCCCCATATTGGCAATACGGGCGTCAACATTGAAGACGTCGAGTCGACCAAAATTCATGCCGCAGGGCTGATTGTGCGAAATTGCCCCGAGCAGTTGTCAAATTTCCGCTCAACCCAATCTTTACCTGATTATCTCAAATCGCAGGGCATTGTCGCGATTGCTGAGATCGACACCCGTAAGCTGACTCGCATTTTGCGTGATGGTGGCGCCCAAGGTGGCTGTATTTTGGTTGGCGAAGATGCCAAACAAGCCTTGCAGTTGGCTGCAAAATTTCCGGGTATGGCCGGACAAGATCTGGCCAAGGTGGTGTCGGCTACTAAAAATGCTGGGTGGACTGAATCTACGTGGCAACTTGGTCAAGGGTTTGGGCAAAACAAAAGCCAGTTACCTCATGTGGTTGCTTACGACTTTGGTGTGAAATCAAATATTCTTCGCTTGCTCGCCGAACGGGGTTGTCGCATCACCGTGGTACCTGCACAAACGACTGCGGCCGAAGTACTGAAACTCAATCCCAATGGTGTATTTTTATCGAACGGTCCAGGTGATCCTGATCCGTGTGATTACGCAATCGCCGCCACCAAGGTTTTTCTCGAGCGCAAGTTGCCGACCTTCGGCATTTGCCTGGGGCATCAGATCATGGGCTTAGCCATTGGTGCCAAAACCATCAAGATGAAAACCGGTCACCACGGATCCAACCACCCTGTGCAGCATTTGGCCTCGGGCCGGGTGTTCATCACAGCGCAAAATCATGGCTTCGCCGTCGATGCTAAAACCTTGCCCGCCAATGCGCGCGCAACGCATGTCTCGTTGTTCGATGGGACGCTGCAGGGGTTTGAGCTTACCGATCGGCCGGCCTTTTGTTTTCAAGGGCACCCCGAAGCAAGCCCTGGGCCACATGACATTGTTGTCTTGTTCGATCAATTCATGAGCCTGATGGCTAGCAACAAATAAAGAGTCAACATGCCCAAGCGTACCGACCTAAAAACCATTTTGATCATTGGCGCAGGCCCCATCGTGATTGGGCAAGCCTGCGAGTTCGATTACTCAGGCGCGCAGGCCTGCAAGGCCCTTAAAGCCGAGGGCTACCGTACGGTGCTGGTCAACAGCAATCCGGCCACCATCATGACTGACCCAGAAACAGCGGATGTCACTTACATCGAGCCTATTACTTGGCAAGTGGTCGAAAAAATTATTGAAAAAGAACGTCCCGATGCGGTGTTGCCAACGATGGGGGGCCAAACAGCCTTAAATTGTGCGCTTGATCTTGATAAGCATGGCGTATTAAAAAAATACAATGTTGAGTTGATTGGCGCGAATGCGCACGCAATTGAAAAGGCAGAAGATCGCCAAAAATTTAAAGTTGCAATGACTGCGATTGGTCTGGAGTCTGCCAAATCGGGTGTTGCACACTCGCTTGAAGAGGCCTGGGAAGTTCAACGCCGTATAGGTGCCGAAATCGGCACGTCCGGTTTTCCGGCAGTGATTCGTCCAAGCTTTACGCTCGGTGGCAGTGGCGGCGGTATTGCATACAACGCAGAAGAGTTTGAAACCATCTGCCGTCGCGGCCTCGAAGCTTCGCCTACAAGTGAACTACTGATTGAAGAGTCCTTGCTTGGTTGGAAAGAGTTTGAAATGGAAGTCGTGCGCGACAGTGCCGACAACTGCATCATTGTTTGCTCGATCGAAAATCTGGATCCAATGGGTGTGCATACGGGCGACTCAATCACCGTGGCGCCTGCACAAACGCTGACCGATAAAGAATATCAAATCATGCGTAACGCCTCGATTGCGGTGTTGCGTGAAATTGGTGTGGATACCGGCGGTTCAAACGTCCAGTTTGCGGTGAATCCGCTCAACGGCCGGATGATTGTGATCGAGATGAACCCGCGTGTGTCGCGTTCGTCTGCGCTCGCGTCAAAGGCCACGGGTTTTCCGATTGCCAAGGTTGCTGCACGTTTAGCCGTGGGTTACACCTTAGACGAACTCAAAAACGAAATCACGGGTGGTGCGACACCGGCCTCGTTTGAGCCCACTATTGATTACGTGGTCACCAAGGTGCCACGGTTCGCTTTTGAAAAATTTCCAACCGCAGATGCGCGTCTCACCACCCAGATGAAGTCGGTTGGTGAGGTTATGGCAATTGGCCGAACCTTTCAAGAATCGTTTCAAAAAGCGTTACGCGGCTTAGAAGTTGGTGTAGATGGCTTAAACCAAAAAACGACCGATCGTGAAAAAATTCAGATCGAATTGGGCGAGCCTGGTCCAGAGCGTATTTGGTATGTAGGTGATGCCTTTGCGCAAGGCTTCACGATGGATGAGGTGCACCAGCTTACCAAAATTGACCCTTGGTTTTTGGCGCAAATCAAAGAAATCGTCGATATCGAGTTAGCCCTTGAGCAACGTACGCTCGCTGATCTTGATTACGAAACTCTTTGGCAATTAAAACGCCGAGGCTTCTCAGATCGCCGCCTAGCTTTTTTATTAGATACCGTTGAGGCCGAAGTGCGTAAGCTGCGCCATCAACTCAATGTGCGCCCCGTGTTTAAGCGTGTCGATACTTGCGCGGCAGAGTTTGCAACGAATACGGCGTATTTATATTCGACCTACGAACAAGAATGCGAAGCGAAGCCTACCGATCGTAAAAAAATTATCGTGCTCGGCGGCGGTCCTAACCGAATCGGTCAAGGTATCGAGTTCGATTATTGCTGCGTGCATGCTGCCTTGGCGTTGCGCGAAGATGGTTTTGAAACCATCATGATCAACTGCAATCCTGAAACTGTCTCGACGGATTACGATACCTCTGACCGTTTGTATTTTGAACCGGTCACACTTGAAGACGTACTCGAGATCGTACACATCGAAAAGCCCGTGGGCATGATCGTTCAGTATGGCGGTCAAACTCCACTGAAACTTGCTCGTGCACTTGAAGCCAATGGTGTGCCAATCATTGGCACCAGCCCAGAGTCCATTGACGTTGCTGAAGATCGTGAGCGTTTTCAAAAGTTGTTAACCAAGCTGAACTTGCGTCAACCGCCTAACCGTACCGCGCGCACCGAAAGCGAGGCCTTGGCACATGCGCAAGAAATCGGTTATCCCCTGGTCGTTCGTCCAAGCTATGTGCTGGGTGGTCGGGCCATGGAGATCGTGCACGAACAAGGTGATCTCGAGCGCTATATGCGCGAGGCCGTCAAAGTCAGTAACGACTCACCGGTGCTGCTCGATCGCTTTTTAAATGACGCCATCGAGATTGATGTCGATTGTTTGTGTGACGGGCAACAGGTATTTATCGGCGGTGTGATGGAACACATCGAGCAGGCGGGCGTACATTCGGGTGATTCGGCCTGCAGCTTACCGCCATTTTCACTGTCTACTGAGATGACCACCGAAATCAAACGGCAGACTGCGTTGATGGCGCGCGCCTTAAACGTTTCGGGGTTAATGAACGTTCAGTTCGCGGTGCAAAAAGGCGATGTTTACGTGTTAGAGGTTAACCCGCGCGCATCTCGCACAGTGCCGTTTGTGTCTAAAGCGACAGGCCTGCAGCTGGCCAAGATTGCTGCGCGTGCAATGGCCGGACAATCCTTGGCGTCTCAGGGTATTACCAAAGAAGTTGTCCCGCATTACTTCTCAGTGAAAGAGGCCGTGTTTCCGTTTGTGAAGTTTCCAGGCGTAGATACGATTTTGGGCCCTGAAATGAAGTCGACTGGCGAAGTCATGGGTGTGGGTGTTACCTTTGGTGAAGCCTTTGTTAAATCACAAATGGCAGCGAGCGTGAATTTGCCCGAGTCGGGCACTGCGTTTATTAGCGTCAAAAATCAAGATAAACCAAAAGCCGTTGAAGTGGCGCGTGGCTTGCATGGCTTAGGCTTCAAAGTGGTGGCAACGCGCGGTACCGCTGCCGCGATTAAAGAAGCGGGCATCCCCGTTATGGTGGTCAACAAGGTGGCAGAAGGTCGTCCGCATATTGTTGATATGCTTAAAAACGGCGAAGTGTCTCTGGTGATTAATTCGGTTGAAGAGCGACGCAATGCCATTACCGATTCGCGGGCAATTCGCACCCAGGCGCTCGCCGCACGTGTGACTTACTACACCACGATTGCGGGCGCGCGCGCCGCAGTCGAAGGCATGCAGTACTTGCGAGAAGGGCTTGGGATTACCGTATATTCGTTGCAAGAACTCCATCAATCACTCAAATAGACATGACGACTACTCCGCTTCCCTATGCAGGTATTCGAGTTTTAGATATTAGCCAAGGGATCGCGGGGCCTTACTGCGCCCACATCCTTTGGCAGCAAGGCGCTCACGTTATCAAGGTCGAGCCGCCTTCTGGTGATTGGATCCGCTTTATTGGTGCGGCCAAAGGTGATTTGAGTGCGCATGCCATTCAGTTCAATGCAGGCAAGCAAGCCTTGGCGCTTGATGCCCGTACGGAAGCGGGTAAAAAAATACTGCTGCAGTTAGCGTTGCAAGCCGATGTGATTGTGCAAAACTTTCGCCCGGGCGTTGCTGATCGCTTGGGTGTTGGCTATGCCGCGCTGTCAAAAATCAAACCAGATCTTGTATATGTGTCGGTGAGTGGCTACGGTCAGGATGGGCCCTATGCTGATGCGCCTGCTACTGATTCTGTGATGCAGGCCGATAGTGGGTTAATGTTTTCCAATCAAGACGAGCATGGTGTTCCCAGACGTATCGGCTTATTAGCGGCTGACGTCACGACGGGTTTGTATGCGTCGCAAGGCGCCGCTACCGCGTTGTATCAGCGTTTAGCGCATCAACGGGGTACGCACGTACAAGTGAGCTTGTTTGAGGCCTGTGCGGCTTTGCAGGGTGCCTGTTTTATCGAGCAAGCGATTGCGGGCAAACGTCCTTTTGGTGCGGTGAGTGCGCCAAACGCCGTATTTGCAACTGCAGATGGCACGATTTCTGTTGTGACAGTGAACACCGAACATTTTCATCGTGTCAGCAAAGCCTTTGGTCACGAAGAATGGATCACCGATCCTCGTTATGTTGAAAACGCCATCCGCTTTGAAAACAGAGCAACCCTGCACGCTGATATGGCGCAGATGCTTAAACAACATACGACAGCACACTGGGTCGCGTTATTTCAAAAGCATGATGTTTTGCATGCACAGGTTCGCAATTACACCGAAGTGCTAGAGCACCCTCAAGCGGTGCATTTAAGTTTGGCGCAACAACTCGAACAAGCCGGTGTCGGCACCTTGCCCTATATCGGTTTGCCATCGCATCCTTTGCATCGTCCTGTTACGAGTGCTCCGCGTGTTGGCGAACACTCGATCGAAGTATTGACGCAAGCGGGTGTCAGTGCTGAGGCCATTGAACAATTACTCAAAACCGGCGTTGTTACCCAGGCTAAACCACATGAATAATTTCAATACGCTTGGCTCTGTATGGCGGATCGCGTTTGCGACCTTGGTCGTCTCTACCTTTGCTGCTGTCTGTGCACCCAACGCGACTGCCCAAGCTGCGGCCTATCCCAACAAAGCGATTCGGATGGTTGTGCCGTATCCACCAGGTGGGCCAACCGATTTAACGGCTAGGGTGGTGGCTGCAGAAATGAGTAAAACACTCGGCCAATCGATTGTGGTTGATAACAAGCCAGGCGCCAGTGGCATGATTGGTGCTGAGTTGGTGGCGCGCGCCGAGCCTGATGGTTATACGTTTTTGGCCAATGCCTCGCTGCATGTCATCAATCCGCACCTGTATCCTGATATGCGTTTTGATGCACTCAAAGATTTTGTGCCGATCACACAGTTGGCGGCTGTACCACTCGTGTTGGTCGTGCCAAACAGCTTGCCCGTGCATTCAATTAAAGATTTGGTTGAATACGGCAAAAAGAATCCGGGCAAGCTGAATTTTGCATCCTCTGGAAGCGCCTCAGCCCAGCATTTGGCGGGTGAATCTTTCAAGGTTGCGGCGGGTATCGAGATGCAACATATTCCCTACAAAGGAAGCTCCCCTGCATTGGCTGACTTGGTAGGCGGGCAGGTTCAATTAATGTTTGATTCAATGCCGTCGGCGATGCCCTTCATCAAAGCGGGTAAGTTGCGTGCTATTGCTGTGACCACACTTAAACGTGCGCAAGCGCTACCTGATTTGCCGACGATTGCAGAATCTGGCTATCCTGGTTTTGATGTCGCAACGTGGTACGGGTTTTGGGCACCTAAAGGTACGCCCTCTGCGATCGTTAATCAGTTATCACTGGCAGCGAGTGGTGCCTTGAAGCTGCAGTCGGTTCAAGAGCAATACGCGGGGATGGGTGCCGAGCCCGTGGGTTCAAGCCCAGCCGAGTTTGCCAAATATAACGAAACCGAA
>Ga0194037_1003110_pt1 | contig 10488 bp, 9 predicted proteins | sample JunL306m_MetaG_FD_148653 | JGI IMG/M metagenome (GOLD analysis project Ga0194037, IMG submission 148653) | Anoxic zone freshwater microbial communities from boreal shield lake in IISD Experimental Lakes Area, Ontario, Canada - Jun2016-L304-6m | ecosystem: Environmental > Aquatic > Freshwater >...
TGAAATAAATAAGGCCTACTATAAATACGATAATTATTGTTTTCCTTGGGACCTGAAGGAAATTTACGTCAATTTTTTTAAAAATATAGACGATAATTATGACATTATTGATATTGGTGCTGGCTCGGGCTTTTCTCATAAATTAATAAATAATATTGGTTATCACTTTAATAATTATTATTTTATTGAGCCCTCAATAAATATGTCTAGCAGATTTGAAAATAGCCATCCCAATAAAACGCTGATAATCAACGACTATATTGAAAATCTATGGGCAGAAATTAAAAGAAATAGAAATAAGAAAGTTTTTATAATGAATGCAGCGCTGCACCACATTATAGATCTGGAGATGTTCTCGCAGAATTTGCGAGATGCGATGACTCAACATGATTTCTTTTTTATACCCCATGAGCCCAATAATCAATTTCACAATAGCTTATATTGCAATCTACTGAAAATATCAGATCCGCAATTAATTGTTAAAGAATTTATAAAAAAAATAGCTAAATTTATGCTTAGTGAGCACCAGGTGAAATTGTTAAAGAGTTTTTTCAAAAAGCCAAATCAATATGTGGAAAAGAATATTGATTTAGATACGTTAGATTTAGCACTACAGGATTTACTTTTAAAGGGTATAGTTAATTCAGGTTTCAAAAAAGATATGATTTATGCAATTACAGACTACGGTGTTTATAATAATTGGAGGAATATTGATATTCCCTGCGATTGGAATGAAGGATTCTACTCTCTAGCCTCATTACCGAAAATATTAAAATTGAAGGTGGTTTATCAAAAAACATATAGCTACAAATATAGTAATGACTTCCCTTTATTTAAAAAACAACAGAAATTTGACTCATTTTTTAGGCGATTCTTTCCTAAATCTGGTGCAATTTTGTGTCTTGCATTTAAAAAATATTAATTTTTTATAATTAAAAATAATATTTACTTATCTTAACATTTAGGCTTGAAAGAATTGAGTAGTTTTTGAACGGCATTGGTGAGATTAGATCCCTCTTGACTCTATTAAGGCGCCTTTGGGCGCATATCAGTGTGCAGCGTCGCATACAGATGGCAGGGCTTGTGGTTTTGATAGTAATTTCTGGGTTTTGTGAAATTGTGAGTATAGGGCTCTTGGTGCCATATCTCTCCATTCTTTCAGACGCCCAAAGTCTGGACTTACACCCTATTTTCAAGGCGATTTCAGGAAGATTCGGATACGATATTCACCAAAATATTTTATTGCCATTAACAATTATTTTTGGATTTGCAGTTATTCTAGCTGGCTCAATGCGCCTGCTTTTACTTTGGGTGAGCAGTAGATTATCTTTTGAAATGGGTTCAGATTTAAGTAATTTAATTTACTTAAAGGCCCTTTATCAACCTTACTCCGTTCATATATCTCGTAATAGTAGCGAAATAATTAGCGGCATTTCTTCTAAGGCAGATACTGTAATCTATTATGTAATCATTCCAGTTATAAATCTAATAAGTTCATTTTTAATGTTATTTTTCATAATGAGTGCGCTTATTTATATAAATCCAATGGCTGCCTTTGTGAGTTTCATCGGATTTGGCATTATTTATATTGCGATTATTTTTTTAAGCAGAAAACGACTTCAGCGCAACAGCAAGTCCATTGCGGTAGAGTCCGTAAATGCAATAAAATCGTTGCAAGAAGGCTTGGGCGGCATCAGGGATGTACTTCTTGATAGCAGCCAATCTATTTATTCTGCGGACTACAAAAAGTCGGAATATAAATTAAGAATGGCTCAAGGCGATAATCTTTTTATTGCTCAAGGCCCCCGTTTTATTGTGGAAGCTTTAGGTTTGGTTTTGCTTTTGGTTTTGGCTTATTTTCTGGGGATGCAAGATGGCGGAATATCAGTCGCTATTCCAGTTTTGGGCGCCCTTGCGCTTGGGGCACAACGTCTATTGCCGATGTTGCAGCAGTCTTATGCCGCATGGTCAAATATACAGGCTGGTCAAAGTTCATTAATTGATACTATTTTATTACTAGAGCAGCCTTTACCGAGATGGATGGATACGGAGGCACCATCCCCGATAAAATTTGAAAATGAAATTTGTTTATCAAATCTCAAATTTCAATACTCCAATGAATCCAAATATATTCTTAATGGATTAAATCTTACGATCAATAAAGGATCTATTGTTGGATTTGTTGGAAAAACAGGTTGTGGAAAAAGCACTCTCCTAGATATTATTATGGGATTATTAGATCCCACCTCTGGTGAACTGTTGATCGACGGAATAAGAATTACAGAATCTAATAAACGTGCTTGGCAGGAATTAATAGCACACGTTCCGCAGGCAATATACTTAGCCGATAGCACTATCGAAGAAAATATTGCACTTGGAACTCCGAGAGAGTCGATTGATAAAAAGCTTGTGATTGAGTCGGCAAGAAAAGCTCAAATTTTAGATGTAATTGAGGGATTTCCGGGTAAATATCAAACATTTGTTGGTGAGCGAGGGATTCGTTTATCGGGGGGGCAGCGACAAAGAATAGGTATTGCACGAGCCTTATATAAGAAAGCTAAGGTAATTATCTTAGATGAGGCCACAAGCGCATTGGATGAGGATACCGAGCAAATGGTCATGAAGTCATTCGAAAATTCTGATAGAGACGTGACTTTGCTCATAATCGCTCATCGTCTTGCAACCCTAAACAATTGCGATCAAATAATAGATTTTGACAGCTTAAATATGTCTGGAATTTAAATATCTAATTAGTTGTAAAAATTTTGAGGAATTTTTTATATGCTGAACAATGCTTCTATTTTAGTAACTGGCGGAACGGGATCTTTTGGGAATGCATTTATTCCGTTAACCCTAAAAAAATATAATCCACGTCGCTTAGTTGTTTTTTCGCGCGATGAGATGAAGCAATGGGAAATGGCTAAGAAATTTAAATCCGACGATCGAATAAGGTTTTTTATTGGCGATGTCCGCGATAAGGATCGCCTATCTCGCGCTTTGAATGGCATTGACTATGTTGTTCATGCGGCGGCTACAAAAATTGTGCCAACTGCTGAATATAATCCATTTGAATGCATAAAAACTAATATTAATGGCGCTATGAATGTAATTGACGCCTGCTTGGATCAGGGTGTAAAGGCAGTGGTTGCGCTATCAACAGACAAGGCCTCCAATCCAGTTAATTTGTATGGAGCGACTAAATTAGCCTCCGATAAATTATTTGTAGCTGCCAATTCATATTCGGGCGGCAGTGGTACAAGGTTTTCGGTAGTTAGATATGGAAATGTTATGGGTTCTAGAGGCTCAGTGATACCGTTATTCTTATCTTTGGCTAAAAGTCAAAATTTCTTACCTATTACCGATCCTAAGATGACTCGATTTATGATTAGCCTCAAGGAAGGGGTCGAGTTGGTATGGCATGCTTTTGAGGATTCTGTTGGTGGAGAAATTTATGTAAAAAAAATTCCATCAATGCGAATCACTGACATAGCTTCAGCCGTTGCTCCACATGCAACTCATGAGCTGGTTGGGATACGGCCTGGCGAGAAAATCCACGAACAAATGATTGGAACTGAGGATGCTCCATATACATTTGAGTACGAAGATTATTTTAAGATCCTTCCGGCGATTCATAGCTGGAATACAGATGAAAATAGAATACTAAATGGAAAAAAAGTGGCGGCTGATTTCATTTATTCCTCCGATATTAATACTCAATGGATGACTGTTGATGATTTGAGGTCATGGATTGAACTTAATGTAAGATATATAGGAAACATTTAAATGGAAATATGTCAATGACCAATAAAAATAACTATGATCAATTTGGAAGTGATTATTTTGAAAATAGAGTTGGAAATGATAAGCTCAGGCAATTAAGCTTCGATCTTGAAAGGCAATATATTGAGAAGATGATTGGAGTGGAAAATCTTCAAGCGGCAAACATTTTAGATGTTGGATGTTCAACGGGTGAATTCTATGAGGCTATGAAATGGGGCTATCAGAATAAGTATGGAATGGAAATTTCTGAGTTTGCGAGAAGTATGGCTGAATCAAAGGGAATTAAATTTGACAAAGATATATCGAATGATAATTTTTTTGACTTGATTATTTTCAGGGGGACTATTCAGTACTTAAAAAACCCATTTGAATACATTGAGAGTGCTTATAGAAGTTTAAAAAAGGGGGGTAAGATTATTTTTTTAGCTACCCCAAATGCTAATTCTATTTACTTTAGAAAGTTTAAAACATTACCCTTTTTAGAGGAATCTTTGAATTATTATATTCCAACCGACATATCGCTAAGTATGAACCTAAAAAATGTGGGATTTGAAATAAGAGACCTTCGATACCCCTATCTTCTGAGTCCATATTCTAGACCAATAATGGACCATATTAAATTTATATATAAATTGATATTTAATGGGAATGTTAAATTTCCATTTTGGAGAAATATGATTTGGTTGACGGCAATTAAAAAGTAAAAAACATTCAACATGCTAAAAATAGGAATCATAGGACTCAATGAAGGTAATGGCCATCCGTATTCTTATTCTGCTATTTTTAATGGTTATGACCCTGAGGCTCTAGAAAAATATTGTCCATTTGAATTGATTAAACAATATTTGCCTCTTGAGCATCGTAACGAAAATTTTATAGAGGGTGCAAAGGTAACTCATATCTGGACGCAGGATAGATTTTTATCTGAAAACGTATCAAAAGTGTCATTAATACCAAACATTGTCGATGATATTGGGGACATGGTTCATAAGGTTGACGCGGTGATACTGGCTCGAGATGATCCTTGGAATCATCTTAAAATGGCGGAGCCTTTTATACGTCATGGATTGCCACTATTTATTGATAAGCAATTAACTTCGACAGAGAGTGATCTACGGATGATGCTTAATTTAGCCGGCGAAGATTACCCACTCATGGCTTGTTCCTCAGCGAGATATACGAAACATACTAAAGAGGTCTCCCAAAGAGATATAGGCAATGTTAAAACTATTCATGGGGTTAGCAGAGTTAACTGGATGCGTTATGGGCACCACGTATTAGAGGGTATTATTAAAGTTTGGGGTACCGAAGTATTGGGGGTGCAGTCTCTTTCGAAAAAGGTGGGGCATGACATTGTAAAGATTACATTTAAAAATGACTTGAACGTAATCATTGAATGCATTGAAAATTTGTTTTTGCCGATTCAGTTCACATGTTTTTCAACAAGTGAAGAAAGTTTTACCATCCCTTTTACTGACTATTTTAATAGTTTTCGTGAAATGTTAGAAAAATTTACAAATATGGCCATAACGGGAAAAAAAGATATCCCGTACGAGGAAATGGTTTTGATATCCAAAATAATATTGGCTGGTGATATCTCTAAAAATAATAACGGTGAGATTATTCGTCCTCAAGAGATCGCTCGAATATAAGGTTGATATGAATATTCAAAAACTATTTGATTTAAGTGGGAAATGTGCAGTTATAGTTGGAGGTGCTGGAAAAATTGGGCTGCCATTGACCGAGGCTCTGGGCGAAGCGGGAGCCTCTGTAGTTATTGCCTCCAGGAACAAGCATGAGGAGACCCTTGAAACTTTTAAAAATAAAGGTATTAAGATTCATTTCGTAGAGATGGATCAGGCGGATGAAGGTATGGTGTTGCAGGGATTAGATTGTGTTTCAAGGCATATTAAAACGCCCGATATATTAATAAATTGTGGGGTAGAGCGTCCGATGCAAGGGTTCTTTGAGGATTCTTTTGAAAAATGGGATCTCTCTATGAGGGCAAATGCAAGAGGATTATTTTTAACATGCCGAGCATTTGCTAAGTCTATGGCCGCAACTGGGGGTGGAAGCATTATTAATGTCGCATCAATTTACGGCTTAGTCGCACCAGATCCCGCTTTATATGAGGGCACCAATATTGAAACTGAGCCTGATTATCCATATACAAAAGGTGGGATGATCATGTTTTCAAAATACTTGGCCGCCAGGTTTGCTAAAAATAATGTACGAGTAAATGTTATAGCCCCCGGGGGATTTTATAATAACCAACCAGAACCATTTTTATCTCAATATTGCAAGAAAGTACCTCTTGGAAGAATGGCAGTGCATGATGACCTTAAGGGGGTTGCAGTATTTCTAGCGTCTCCTGCATCTAGTTATATTACAGGCGCAGTAATTCCTGTGGATGGTGGTTTTTCTGTAATATGACAATTGCAGCTATTCTAGTTATTGGTGCTGGAGGAATCGGCCTAAAACATATTGATGTACTTTCCTCCTTAGAGGGGTATCAAATTAAATGTTTCGATTTAAACGGGGATACTCTCGATATTGTTAAGCAAAGATATCCCCAAATAGATGTTTATAAAAGTTTAGAGCAGCTTGATTGCCAACATTTAACTGGCGCAATCATTGCAACTCCCACAGATACACATATTGAGTACGCAAATTGGTGTGTTGATATGCGGATCCCTTTTTTGGTCGAAAAGCCTTTATCGTCAAGCATCAATGGTGTGGAAGAATTAATGAAGCGTTGCATATCCGTCAACTTAGTTTGTGGGATTGCCTTTCCAAGGAGGTCTGGAGATCCCTACCAGACCATTAAAAGAAAATTAGATCAAGGTATGCTTGGTGAGTTAAAGTTAATTAGATCTAACTTTAGTCAAAATTTTAGAAAATATAGGCCTGATTACTCTAGAACTTATTACTCTAAGTATCAAAGTGGTGGCGGAATAATAATGGATGCCTTATCTCACCATGTAAATTTACATGCTTACTATGCTGGAGAAATTATTGGGGTTAGTGCAATAGGTGAAAGGCTAGTCCTTGAGAATATAGAAGTAGAGGATAGTGCTTTTATAAGTATGAAATTTAGAGGTGGGGTCATTGGAAATATTGCTGGAAATCAGTTTCAAAAACCAAATGAAGACTTTATAGAATTGGTTGGAACCAATGGAAATATGCGATACGAAAGGCTATCAGGGGTGCTGGAGTGGAATACATCTGATGAGGTCGCTTGGCATCGTGAGTATGTAAGTGGCGATTGGTATTTGATTTTAAAATCACAAATAATGAATTTTCTATCAGCAATTAAATCTAATGCTAACTGTAATACCTCTGTTGAGGAAGGAGTTAACCAATTAAAAGTAATTTTAGCCGCTAGAGAATCGATGAGAACTGGAAGGTTTACTCAAATAGAATGAAAACAGTATTAATTATTCAGGCGCGATTAGGATCCAATAGGCTGCCTCGAAAGATATTAAAACCAATAATGGGTAGACCAGTTTTATATTATTTAATGGAGCGAGTTAAGTTCCTTACTCAAGTTGATTCAATAATAATTGCTACAAGTATTAATCCGCGCGACGACGAACTGGTTGAATTTGCAATAAAAAATTCGATCAATATATTTCGCGGGGATGAAGAAGATGTACTATCAAGATTCTATCATGCTGCCACGTTTTATGACGCAAATATAGTTGTCAGATGTAATTCAGATTGCCCATTGTTAGACCCATTAATCGTAGATGAAATTATTAAAGAGTTTAAAAGTAATATTGACTCTATTGATTATCTGTCGAATATATTAGAGCCCAGTTATCCCGTGGGAATGCATACAGAAGTTTTTACGTATGAAGCATTATCCAGGGCATTTTTAGATGCAAAAGATTTGGCAGAAAGGGAGCACGTAACTCCCTATATCTATAGGAGACCAAATCTTTTTCGATTAAAAAATAGACTTTTGGATGTGGATCTTTCATCCCATAGATGGACATTGGATTACGAAGAAGATTTTGATTTAATAAAGAAAATACTAACCAACATTTACCATAAAAATCCTAAATTTACTATGGAAGATGTGATTAAATTAGTTAATACAAATCCAGAGTGGAAATATATCAATAGTCATATTTATAAAAATGGCACAGTGTAAAAATGAAAAAAATAGTAATATTTGGATCCACTGGGCTGTTAGGTTCTACAATCGAACCTTTCTTGCGGAAATTGGGTTATAAGTTAACTGCATATAATCGAAATATAGGAACGACTCTCAGTTTTTATGACCCTTCTAACATTAATAGAATGCTAGATGAGGCTAGGCCCGATTGTGTCTTAAATCTTATTGCGTTAACTGATGTTGATTATTGCGAATTGAATCCAAATATCACATATCTAACAAATGTTAAGATTGTTGATAACATTGCAGGATGGGTTAAGAAAAATAAAAATTCACATTTAATACATGTTTCCTCAGATCACGTATATAATTCTTTTGGCTTGAATGATGAAAGATCCATAGTTTTAACAAATTATTATGCCTACTCAAAATATATGTCTGAGCTTGTTGCATTATCTTGCTCAAGCACCATAATTAGAACAAATTTTTTTGGAAAAAGTAATCATGTTAAGCGTAAAACATTAACCGATTGGATTTATTCATCGGTTTTGAGTCAAATAAGTATAAAAGTATTTAATGACATTTATTTCTCACCTCTATCGCTCAAAAGCTTATCCAATATAGTTTCGATGTTAATAGAATTACAGCCCAAGGGTATTTACAACGTTGGCTCAACGGGTGGAATGAGTAAAGCTGAATTTGCTTCAATATTTATTTCTTCCTTGAATAGGGATTACATCGGTGCATTGAGCGTTAGCTCCGATACATCTTCTATTTTAAAAACATGCAGACCCAAGGGAATGATAATGTGTAACCAAAAGATTGAAAAAGTGTTGGATATCAAAATGCCAACATTGAGGGATGAGATTTTTAAGGTATCTATGGAGTATCAGAATGATTTGTAATAGTTTTTTTAAAGTCGACAACCAATATGTTGGAGAAGGCTTTCCTACCTACTTTATAGCCGACATAGCGGCAAACCATGACGGCAGCCTTAATAGGGCGGTAGATTTAATACATGAAGCTGCTGAAGCGGGGGCTAATGCAGCAAAGTTTCAGCACTTTACAGCCCATACCATTGTTAGTGATTACGGATTTAAAAGTGTTAATTTTGGTAAATCTCACCAGTCTGATTGGGGTGATTCTGTCTATCAGGTGTATGCAAGGGCCTCTATAGGCCTTGAGTGGACCCAGACCCTTAGAGAAGAATGTAAAAAAGCTGGCATCACGTTTTTTACCAGCCCATACTCTATGGACTTAGTAGACGCGTTAAACGATTATGTGCCAGCGTATAAAATAGGCTCTGGTGATATTACTTGGCATGAAATAATTGACTATATTGCAAAAAAAAATAAACCGGTAATCCTTGCAACCGGCGCATCAAGCATGGAAGATGTTAAGAGTGCTTTAGATGTCCTAAGTACCTCATGCCGCGACATAGCTTTATTACAATGCAATACTAATTACACTGCAAGTTTAGAAAATTTTAAATATATCCAGCTAAATGTATTGCTGACCTATAAAGCTATGTATCCAAATATGGTACTAGGTCTTTCCGATCACACTATTGGCCATTCGACTGTTTTGGGGGCTGTAGCACTCGGGGCTAAGATTATAGAGAAGCATTTTACAGATGATAACAAGCGTAAGGGTCCCGATCATATGTTTGCAATGAATCCTGTGAGTTGGCGTGAGATGGTTGATAGGACTAGAGAGTTAGAGCAGGCCTTGGGGGATGGTATAAAAAAGGTGGAGGAAAATGAAATAGAGACAGTCATGCTTCAAAGACGAGCCATAAGATTAAAAAAAGATATCAAAATGGGTGATGTAATTACGAAGGATGCAATCGAGATGCTGCGCCCTTGCCCCCCCGATGCTTTAACTCCAAATCATATCAAGGTGATCTTAGGAAAAAAAACAAAAATAAATAAGATTGCAGGAGATTATTTAAAAATAATCGATATAGAGTAGGTCAATTTTTGTGATTACAAAGAAAGATAACTTAATTATTATTCCATCCTATAATGAGGAAGGAACTATTTCCGACATAGTTAAAAAGTTGATAAAAAAATCAGATGTCTTGGTTATTGATGATGGTAGCAGTGATAATACCGCTATAAATTCCGTAAATTCTGGAGCGACAGTAGTAACCCATAAAGTTAATCTAGGTTACGATGCGGCAATATATAGTGGGCTTGAGTATGCTATTGCTCAAAAGTACTTATTTGCAATCACACTAGATGCAGACGGGCAGCATGATACAAAATTAGTTGATATATTTCTCGAAGAATTAAATTCTGGCTTAGAAATAGTTATTGGGAATAGAGAAAAAAAACAAAGAATAGCAGAGAAAATATTTGCAATCGCTACATCAATGATTTGGAATATTAGCGATCCTCTATGTGGTATGAAGGGGTATAAAATCGCATCAATTGGCAATATATTGCCATTGAAAAAATATGAAACTATAGGGTCAATTTACGCAGTACTTGCTGTTCATAGGGGTTCCAGCTTCAAGCAAATTAGTATTTTTACTTCAGATCGCAAAGATAAACCTAGGTTTGGTACTGGGTGGGGGGTTAATCTAA
>Ga0194037_1003111_pt1 | contig 10487 bp, 13 predicted proteins | sample JunL306m_MetaG_FD_148653 | JGI IMG/M metagenome (GOLD analysis project Ga0194037, IMG submission 148653) | Anoxic zone freshwater microbial communities from boreal shield lake in IISD Experimental Lakes Area, Ontario, Canada - Jun2016-L304-6m | ecosystem: Environmental > Aquatic > Freshwater >...
GCATATAACCAATCCCCTTCCGCCCCGATCATCCAGAACCAGCCCCTAGTCCCCAGTCCCCAGTCAGTCCCTAGCCCCCAGTTAAGGAGTTGCATGTGACCCAGCTTGAAACCGCCCGACAGGGCATTATCACCCGGACGATGGAAGAAGCCGCCTTGGCCGAGGGGGTTTCCTCCGAGTTCATTCGAGCAGGCATTGCAGCCGGAACCATCGTGGTCTGCCGCAATATCACGCGAAAGAACGGCCGTCCCCTGGCCGTCGGAGCGGGGCTGCGAACCAAGGTTAACGCCAACATCGGCACATCCGCCGATGACCAGGATATCTACAAGGAGTTGGAAAAGGCCCGGACCGCCGTGAAGTATGGGGCCGACGCACTCATGGACCTCTCCACGGGTGGCCCGGTAGACGAGATCCGGCGAGCCATCGTGGCCGAGACCGAGGCATGCATCGGCAGTGTCCCGCTTTACCAGGCCGCCGTGGATACGGTGCGGGTAAAAAAGAAAGCCCTCGTGGAGATGACCGTCGACGACATTTTCGACGGGATCATCAAGCATGCCGACGACGGGGTCGATTTCATCACCGTTCACTGCGGGGTCACCCGCGCCACGGTGGAGCGGATGAAGAACGAAGGACGGCTTATGGACGTTGTCTCCCGAGGCGGCTCTTTCACCATCGAATGGATGGTCCATAACCGACGGGAAAACCCCCTTTACGAACAGTTCGACCGCCTGCTGGAGATTGCCGGACGTTACGATATGGTCCTCTCCCTGGGCGATGGCTTCCGCCCCGGTTGCCTGGCCGACGCCACGGACCGAGCACAGATTCATGAGCTGATTATCCTGGGTGAATTGACCCAGCGGGCCCAGGATGCAGGGGTTCAGGTGATGATTGAGGGTCCGGGGCATGTCCCTATCAACCATATCCAGGCAAACATTATCCTCCAGAAGCGGCTCTGCCACGGCGCCCCTTTCTACGTCCTGGGACCACTGGTCACCGACATCGCCCCCGGCTATGATCACATCACCTGCGCCATCGGCGGGGCCATCGCGGCCGCCGCCGGGGCCGACTTTCTCTGCTACGTCACCCCCAGCGAGCACCTGAAACTCCCCAGTGTGGAAGACGTCCGCGAAGGGGTCATCGCCTCCCGCATCGCGGCCCATGCGGGTGATATCGCCAAAGGGGTTACAGGCGCTCTGGACAAAGATATCCGGATGGCGAAATGCCGGAAAAAGCTCGACTGGGAAGGGCAGTTCAATTTGGCCATGGACCCGGAGCGGGCGAGGAAACTTCGCGCTGAGTCCGGCGTGCCGGATCACGGAGCCTGCACCATGTGCGGTGAATTCTGCGCCTACAAGGTGATGGATAGCGCCATGGAGAAAGAAGCGCAATGCTATTAGACCACTCGCTTCGCGCCAGGCTTCGTTTGCTCCACGATCTCCCTCCCCAAAAACGTCTGGCGATGATCCTGGAAGATCCGGACCCGTCCAGCCTCGTGGCCGAGCTGGACCCTCATGAGTACCATCGGATATTGCGGGAAATCGGGCTTGACGATTCATACGCGCTCCTGCCGTTGGCCACGCCGGATCAGCTTATCTTTTGCCTGGACCGCGAACTCTGGCGGCACGAAAAGTATCTCCCCGAACAGGGGATGCAGTGGCTCGAGTTGCTGATGACGAAGGAGGAGGCAGCGGATATGATCTCCCTCCTTCCTCACCTGAATTTTGGTGTCATCCTCCTGATCATCATGCACGAGATAACCGTGGGAGGAGGGATCGGCGACCTTCTCGACGACGACGAGCGGCAGACGGAGTGGGATTACTCTTTTGACAACATTTTCATGATTACCTACCGGCATGACACTACGAGCGAACTGGTCGGCAGGTTCCTTGATCTTATTTTCCGTACCGACAAGGATCTCTATCGGGATCTCATGCAGGGAGTGAAAAACGGCGTGATATCCGAGGTTGAGGAGCAGTGCCGCGGGTTGCGCTCGGGGAGACTGGCCGACCTTGGTTTTCCGGACCGGTTGGACGCTCTTACCATCTATACCATGGTGGACCCTGAGTCGTTCCGGATGGAGGGGGAGAAGAAAGTCTTCCCCGCGGAACGGGACCCCGTACTCCCCTCGCTCTTCCGCCACGACGACTCCCTGCTTGGCCGGACTCTGCGGCGGGCGGATTCCGCCGAACTGCTCCGGGAACTCCAGTATCTTATTACCTGCGCACTGGTAGTTGAAGACCCGGAAAGCGATGATGACGAACGAGCCGAGGCGGTGCTGCTGCGGCTGCATGGCTATCTGACCATCGCCCTGGAATATCTGGTAGGCGACGACGAGGCTCGGGCCGTGGAGACCGTAACCAACCACCGCCTAAAGCGCCTGTTTCAGCTTGGGTACAGCCTCGTGCGGCGTCTCCGGCGCCAGGCGGCCACTCATAGCTCCGACGATTACGCCACCGGATCGGTACTTGAGGGGCTGAAAGCCAATTTCCCCCGGTTCTATAGGGGGCTCGATCCGGTGGGAATCGACGGCTATCGGGAGTTTGCCGACCTGGAGGATGTCAGGGTGGTAGAAAAATTTCTGAAAACAGTAGCAGGGTGATATCATTCAGGAGGAATCCAATGGGACAGGGTTTCAGACCGCGACGGCCGGCGGCTCCCACAAAATCGGTTGCGGAAGCCGAAGAGCTGGTTCGTCGGATGAAGGCCGGGCAGGAGAAGGGGAGCAACTACCGGGAGCGGTCGCTGAAGATCAACGGCTGGATCTGCGCCCGTTGCGCCCGTGAGTTCGAACTCACCAACCTCCATCTGCTGACGGTCCACCACAAGGACGGCAACCACAACAATAACCCGGCGGATGGAAGCAACTGGGAAAACCTCTGCTCCTACTGCCATGACGACGAACACAGCCGGGGGCTTCTCGGCGACTATCTGAGCTAGCCCCCTCTAACGGCGTATAACAACCACAGGGATACCCCCTGAACCACGACAAGGAGGCAGTATGTCACCAAAAAATCCGGAGATACGTTTCACCTATGAGTACCGGGAGGGATATGGCCCGCATTACGTCAACGGCGCCCTCGGCGGGGTTTCACCCAGGGGGGAGATCATCGCCAATTTCTTCTTCGAGAAGCCGGCCCTGCCGACGATGGTGGTCAACGAGATAACCCCCAGCGGAACCATCGGCGGCGAGATCGTCGAAGAGCCCGCCGAGATGCGGAGTTCCTTCATCCGCGTCGTAACAACCGGGGTTATTCTCAACCACGAAAGCGCCCGAAATCTCCACGCCTGGCTCGGCGAAAAGATCAAGGAACTGGAATTTTTCCAGCAGGGTCAGGGAGTGATAAAGCCGGGACCGAAGGAGTTCGGGCACTAAGGCTCATGAGCCGGGTGTTGGAAAACATCTTCTGAATTCTGACTCCTGTATTCCGAACAGTTATCGCGTCTCGTAACGAAGAGCGTGGAGGGGATACCCTCATGCTGAAGAAGGTACGGATCATCGCCGGATGCTGCGCGATTCTCTTGCTGCTGTCGGTACGACAGCTACGGGGTAATGAAGCCGCTGTCAGGCCGACCCTCCTCGAAAAAACGACCGCCGACGAGGTATTGAGTCGCCCGCGGTATCTTTCCAGTGGGGGGCTCGCCTATCACGCCACGAATGAAATCATCGTCGAGCCGCTTCTTGGTGTAGGCCACGATATGCAGCATCGGGACTTCAGTCTCTTTGCGAAGGAATCAGCCCACAGCATTACGGCGCAAGCAGGCGGCAGAATCAGTGTCCTGGAAGGGATGTATCTATCGGCCGCGGTCAAATATCCTTTCTACTCCTTTCAGAGTTCAAGCACTGTTCCGTCCGGCGCGGCCGTCGCTTCCGCGGGACGTGGCGGCATTGATATCCTGAATCCGACCGGAAGTAATCTGACCTGGACCGGTGAAGTCGGGACCGCTTTAGGGAAGAGTTTCCGGTCGTTTTTTTACTACGACAAGATTACCACACCCCTCGTGGGGGCCACGGCGGGTCGCTCCGAGGATCGGTTTGGCGTTCGGTTTCAGTTGAATTTCAAATAAGGAACTTCATGCAGTGCTTTATTCAGATCGTCTCCCCCTTCTATCTCCGGGCCGAAGAGCTGTCGTCCCCTGCTGATTGGGCCGACGTCTTCGGCAACGCCAACCCGCTGGTGCTGGAGATTGGGGCCGGAACCGGCGATTTTGTCGCGAGTATAGCACGGGATCAGCCCGACAGGAACTTTATCGCCATCGACTACTACAACAAGGGATGCTATAAGAGCTGTCGCCGACTGGAGCGGCTTGGCTTGACCAATGTCCGGGTTCTTCGAGAAGAGGCACGGCAATTCATTTCGGAGAGGGTACCCCATGTCGCCCTTGCCGCGGTCCATATCAACTGCCCCGACCCTTGGCCCAAGCAACGTCACAGGAAGCGGCGGCTGGTCAACCGGTGGTTTCTGGAGTTCCTCCTCCCCTTTCTTGCCCCCGGCGGCGACTTTTTCTTTGCCACTGACTTCGTCGACTACGGCAGCGACGTTGCCGGATTCATGCCGGAGATACCGGGAATGACGAACATGCTTGATCCTGACCCCTTTCGGTACGAACTGGAGGGGTACCACCTCTCCCGCTACATGGAAAAATTCATAGCCCAGGGCAAGAATATCCATTTTGTCTATTACCGGAAAGAGAGCCTCTGATGAGCAGGTATCTTACCATTGATATCCCCGGAACCGGCGGACTTTTAAAGGAAATCGACGATGATTTCCGCGTCGCCGAGATTCCCGCCTATCTCCCTTGCGGCGAGGGGGAACATCTTTATCTGGAGATTGAGAAACAAGGAATCACGACCCTGGAGGCGATCCGCCGGATTAGCCGCGACCTTGCTATCCCGGAACGGGAGATTGGCTACGCCGGACTGAAGGACAGCAGGGGGATCACCCGGCAGACCCTCTCGCTTCCCCGGATTCGCCCTGAGACCGCCTTGAACCTTGATGTCCCAAGAGTCAGACCTCTCAACGCCGCCTTTCACCGAAACAAGCTGAAACCGGGACATCTCCGGGGCAACCGGTTCCGGGTCCGGATTCGTGGCGTGGACGAGGATGGGCACGAGCATGCGGCTGAGGTGTTAGGGCGCCTTGCGGAGCGGGGAGTACCCAACTACTTCGGCGTTCAGCGATTTGGCGGCCAGGGAAATTCGCACCTGATCGGCCTGGCCCTGCTACGGCGGGATTTCCGGGGGGCGGTGGATTCGCTCATGGGAGAACCGACCGCGATCACCGACCAGCGCTGGCGGGAGGCGGTGGAGGCTTACCGGCGGGGAGAATACGGGGAGGCGGTCCGGCTCTTTCCCGGCTTCTGCCGCACCGAGCGGGTGGTGGTGGAACGGCTGGTCCGGCGTCCCGATGAGTTCGAGCAGGCGTTGTACGCCGTCAACCCCCGCTTGCGAAAACTCTATCTCTCAGCCCTTCAGTCATGGCTCTTTGATCGGCTGCTGGAGGAGCGGCTCCCTACCTTTGACCAAGTGGAGGAGGGGGATCTTGCCTTTCGACACGACAACGGCGCCTGTTTTCTCGTGACCGACCAAACCGCGGAGGCTCCCCGTGCCAGCCGCCGGGAGATCTCCCCCACCGGCCCTCTCTTCGGCTGCAAGATGACGCTTCCCGCCGGAAGTGTGCGAGAGCGAGAGGAGGCGATTCTTGCCGCTGAAGGTCTCTCACCCGAGCAGTTTGACCTACCCGGCGGCCTCCGGATGGAGGGTGAGCGTCGCCCCTACAGGGCGCCATTGGAAGAACCGGAAATGGCGAGGGATGAGAGCGACCTGGTGATCTCGTTCACCCTCCCGAAAGGCTCTTACGCCACGACAGTGTTGGGAGAGGTCATGAAGACGAGGTAGTGTCGCTGTACGGATAACGTGGTGCATCGCCGCGATACATAGATACATGAACAAAATAAAGGCTGAACCATTACGCACGGTTCAGCCTTTCATACTCAGTCGCACTATTGAACTTAATTACTATTATGAGCCAAATAGCATTTCATTAACCTTCTGTATCGCAGTCTGATTTGCTTGTTGTCGTTGGGTATCGCCATCTTTAGCTAACTGCTGAGCTTGACTTGATATAGATACCGTGTCTTTTGCGTCGTTAGCATGGGATGACTTGGGTGGCTGTTGTGTAGTTGGAGTGTATGCCGTAACTATTGAACTTGGGGCTACACCTAATACTGACATACCTTTTCACCTCCCATAAAGGTAATATCTCACCTTATAGTATCTTATCGGCAGGACAAAGCCGCACAATAGAGACTTTTTCAAAATACTGGATTATAAATTCTTTCAGGCAATGAGGCTCGCGCCGGTCATCTCCTTCGGTTGAGGGATGCCGAGAATCTGAAGCATGGTCGGCGCCAGGTCTGCCAGGATGCCGCCGGTCCGAAGCCTCGCCCCCTTCCGGGCGTCGTCCACCAGAACGAACGGCACGAGATCGCAGGTGTGGGCCGTGTGTGGACCGCCGTTTACATCAACCATGATCTCCGCGTTGCCGTGATCGGCGGTGATGAGCGCTCGTCCGCCGAGGGCCAGAACCTTGTCGGTGAGCCTACCGACGCAGAGATCGACCGCCTCAATGGCTTTTATGGCCGCGGGGAGGATGCCGGTGTGTCCCACCATGTCGGCGTTGGCCAGGTTGAGGATGATTACGTCATAGGCGCCGGAATCGAGCCGACCGAGAAGCTCCTCGGTGACCAAATATGCGCTCATCTCCGGTTTTTCGTCGTAGGTGGCAACCTCCTTGGGGGAGGCGATGAGAACCCGCTCCTCGCCGGGAAAAGGGACTTCACTGCCGCCGTTGAAGAAAAAGGTGACATGAGCGTATTTTTCGGTTTCGGCGATCCGGAGTTGAGTCAGCCCGGATCGACTGATGATATCGCCAAAAATGTTGGTCAGCAGTTCCGGCCCAAACGCGATCGGAAGCCCGAAGGTGGCGTCGTACTCGGTCATGCAGACATACTCGGCCAACCGGGGGCGGATACCCCGATCAAAACCGTCAAAATCGTCCAAGGCCAAGGCGCGGGTGATCTCGCGGGCCCGGTCGGATCGAAAGTTATAGAAGATAAAACCATCGCCGTCCTTGACCCTGCCGTCCACGCCGGTGATGACCGCCGGTATGACGAATTCATCGTTGACCTCCTCTCCATAGCTCCACTGAATGACCTCCGCTGATCCGGCCGCTCGGTTCCCTTCGCCTCGGATGATGGCGTTGTATGCCTTTTCCACCCGCTCCCAGCGATTGTCACGGTCCATGGCGTAGTAGCGCCCCATGACCGTGGCAACCTTTCCAAGGCCGATCCGTAGCAGTTCCGCTTCGAGTTGGGCCAGGTAGTCCGCGCCGCTCTTGGGAGGGGTATCACGTCCGTCCAGGAGGCAGTGGATAAAAACTTCCTTGACCCCCGCTTTTTTTGCCATCTTCACCAAGGCGTAGAGGTGGGTGTTGTGAGAATGGACTCCGCCGTCGGAAAGAAGCCCCGAGAGGTGGAGTCGTCCGCCGGCGGCGTTGACCTTTGCCATGCAACCCAGGAGAATCGGGTTGGAATAAAAATCACCATCCATGATGGCCTTGCTGATCCGGGTCAGATCCTGGTAGACGGTCCGCCCCGCGCCTATGTTCAGGTGCCCCACCTCGGAATTCCCCATCTGTCCGTCAGGGAGTCCCACCGCCATGCCGGATGTGCCGATCTCGGTACAGGGGTAGTCGCGGCTGAGTCGGGTCATGTTGGGGGTCGCGGCCAGCGCCACGGCATTGTTCTCGGGGTTCGGATTATTCCCCCAGCCATCAAGTATCATCAGCAGTAAGGGTTGTTTCGCCATGTAGGTCTCCAATCAGTGATGATACTGCTCGTTATTCAGAATCGTGCAACCCCGATAGATCTGTTCCACGAGAAAAAGCCGGACCATCTGGTGGGTAAAGGTCATCCGGGAGAGGGCGATGGTCCGGTGGGCTCGGGCGCGGAAGGAATCAGAAAAGCCGTAGGCCCCGCCAATGGCAAAGACCACTTCCCGCGTTCCGACATCCCGGAATTTGCCGATGACCGAGGCGAACTGGGGGGAGGTGAACTCTTCGCCCAGCTCGTCCAGAAGAATCAGCCGGCTCTCTCGGGCAAGAAGTGCTTCCAGGCGGTCGCACTCCTTCAGCCGCATACTCTCGGCCTCCGCCCCTTTTTCATCCCGGACCTCGCCGATCTCAAAAGGGAAGTAGCGCCCGATCCCGCGGCGGTACTTTTCAATGCCGGTCTTCAACCACTCCTCCTGGGTTTTGCCGACCCAGAGAAGACGGAGTTTCATCGCCGGGCAACCGGAATCGGGGGAGGCTCCGGAAGGTCGATAAGCGGGGCGGCGCCCCAGAGTCCGTCGAGGTCATAATAACGGCGGAGATCATCCACGAAGATATGCACAAGCACATCACCATAGTCGATGACTACCCACTTCCCTTCCCGCACCCCTTCGATGTCCAGCGCCTTGCCGAACTTTTTGAGCCCTTTCCGGACGGAGTCGGCGATGGCTTGCACCTGCTTGTCAGACATACCGGTGGCCAACACCAGGTAATCAGCGATAGAAGAGAGTTTTCCGATATCGAGAATCTTGACGGCGATACCCTTCTTGTCGAGGGCGCATTCGGCGCATTTCAGCGCCCGTTCAAGGGAGGTAAGGGTGACTTCGGGCATAGAGATTATGTTCCTTGAGATAGTGTTCCACGCTGTCAGGCGCCAGGTAACGGACGGTTCGACCTCGCCGCAGCAGATCCCGGATTGAACTTGATGAAATGGGTAGAGGTACGCCGTCAAGGTATGACACGGTGGTCCCGGTGCAGTGGGTCAGGCGATTGACCGAGGCATCATAACAGAAGAGATCGCCGATAGCAACAGGGAGGGCGGTCGCCAATGATATTCCCGCGAAACCGGGGCGCCCCACGACGATGATATTGGCGATGGCAAAAAGTGCCGGGTACTCATGCCAGGTACCGATCTCGGCAAAGGAGTCGCTCCCCATGATAAAGAAGAGCCGGTCGTCCGGGTAGCGCTCCCGAAAAGCGCGCAGGGTATCAATGGAGTAGGATTTTCCCGAGCGTTCCCCTTCTATCCCGGAGACGGCAAAAAATGGATTTTCCCGAATCGCCAGAGTTACCATGGCGAGGCGGTGAGGAAACGAGAGCCGCTGACTGCCTGGTTTGTGAGGAGGGTCGGCCGCCGGGACAAAGATCACACGGGAAAGCGAGTACTGGTCGCGCGACTCTTCCGCAATCCGAAGATGGGCGTTATGGATGGGGTTGAAGGTGCCGCCGAAGATACCTATGTTCATGTCACGCGCCTCAATGATAGCTCCACTGGTATGGGTCCCGTGCGGCGACTATTGGAAGGAGACAAAGCTGAAGGGAGTACGGGCGGGGGAACTCTTCTTGCCGAATTCTCTGTCGTCGATTTGAAGCGTACGATGGTTACGGTTTACTTTTCCACCTGATCAACACAAATACCACAATCACCACGCCCAAAAGCGCGGCTAATGAAGGACCCGGCCACATTGAGCTATCGGTGGAGCCAAGCGCGGATGTCGCCAGAAGGAGCAGGGTTACGGCCATCAAAGTTTTAAGAACCAGCATATCCCACCTCCTTCCCAGAACAGAACTATCTATGGTTTTGCATAAACCATGCCTTTATAGAATGTTCTGTAAACAAAAAATATATCAATGATTATAAGCATATTGCCATAGTCCGAGGTACGATGCTCGACTAGCACGGGAGTAAACTGTAAAACATTCCGACAGGAAGTGTCGGATTTCTTTACAGTAACTTCACAGTCGTCACCGTATCCCCAGGCTTTACCGCACCCCCTTTGAGAACTTTTACAAAAATCCCTTCCTTGGGCATGACACAGTCACCCGCCTGGTGAAAGATTGCGCAACGGTTGTGGCATTCCTTGCCAATCTGGGTCACTTCCAAGTGCGTTTCCCCTATGATCAATCTCGTCCCCACCGGCAGAGTGAAGAGTTCTATGCCGGAGGTGGTGATGTTTTCCGCGAAGTCCCCGGCGTTGACGTTCAACCCCATCCGTCGCATTTTTTCAATGCTCTCCTGGGCCAGAAGGCTCACCTGACGATGCCACTTTCCGGCATGGGCGTCGCCGACAATGCCGTGCTCTTCCCGGAGTTCCACGGCAGGGACAGGTGTCTTGCGCTCCCCCTTCTTTTCACTGATACAGACGGCAACGACAGTAGCAGGCATGCTATCCTCCTATCCCGGACATGGCAAAGGGGTGGTGAGTGGCCTTCTCAGGGGTCATCAGGTGGTGGCCTGGCTTGTCCAGGACGAAGTTCCTGAGCGCAGCTTCCACGTCACCGCGGGTTCCTTCCCGCAGGAGTGGTTTCAGGTCCAGGGCATCGTCGGCAAAGAGACAGCTCCGGACGATCCCCCGGGCAGTGACCCTGATCCGGTTG
>Ga0194037_1003113_pt1 | contig 10483 bp, 9 predicted proteins | sample JunL306m_MetaG_FD_148653 | JGI IMG/M metagenome (GOLD analysis project Ga0194037, IMG submission 148653) | Anoxic zone freshwater microbial communities from boreal shield lake in IISD Experimental Lakes Area, Ontario, Canada - Jun2016-L304-6m | ecosystem: Environmental > Aquatic > Freshwater >...
TGGTTGAACTAGTTGCAACTCCGCGAGGTAATTTCGCGGTAGAAATCACGGGTCCTTCAACGGGAGAACCAATCGTGTTGGTTGCTGGGCTTGGAGATGATCATCAATCCTGGAGCGGTATCTTGCCTTCGCTCGTGACTAACTATCGATGCATCACTTTTGATAACCGAGGCATAGGTGAAAGTCCCATCAGCCCTGGGCCTTACAGCATCTCCGAATTAGCCGATGATGGACATGCCATAGTGACAGCTTTGAAATTAGGGTCTGCAACAGCAATCGGTTCATCGATGGGTGGTGCGATATGCCAAGAGTGGGCGCTGACGTATCCATCGGATCTGAGTCGAATCGTGTTTAGCAATTCGTGGGCGAGGCGCGATCCATACCTAGAAGTTCTATTTGAGCATTGGATAGAACTGGCACAAAGTGGTGAAACTTCTAAGATCATGGACTCTCTCTTGCTCTTTTGCTTTTCACCGCAGTTCCTCCTGGAAAATCCGACGATGATTGAAGACTTTAGAAATACACCACCTCCAAACATGGCGGGCTTTGCTGCCGCTGCATCTGCTTGTCGAAACCATGACGCTCTCTCTCGCGTATCGGCTATCAATCAACCAAGCTTGGTTATTGCTGGGCGACGAGACATCCTGACCCGCCCTTCGCTTTCAGAGGAATTGGTAGAGGCATTGCCGAATGCGGAACTGGCACTTGTTGACGCAGCACATATGACATTCTGGGAAGCGACAGATGATTGGATTCAAATCGTTACAGAGTGGCTTGCTCGGACACCTAGTTCCTCTTCATATATCCGTAGCTGAGGAAGCTCGCTGTTATCACCCAAAGTTGGTATGGCACCAATGCAATGGCAACAACCATGGATGCTCGCGCTGTGATGATTAGTAGAGGCAATGTGAAAGCGGCGCAGAGGGCAAGGGCGAAAGTTGCCATCGTTAGGTTATGTGGGCGATAGAACTGGTAGGCCCAGGTGAGTGCGAAGGTGATGGAGATTGCCAAGATAGATAGGTAGGAATAGATCCAAGTGGAGGAGAGGCGTTGTGCCACTGTTACTGCGCTGATTCCTAGGACAATGAAGTTGTAGGGCCAAATGATTCCGAATACGAAATCAGGTGGTTGCCATGAGGGAGGGTTGAGTGTGCGATACCAGTTATCGCCCGTGTTGACCCAGAGGCCGGATCCGATCGCATAGATGAGGACCAATGCGATGCCGGTGATGGATGTCAGGACCTTCATGGTTTGAGGTTAGCGCAGAAAGAGTGTGTAGGGCTTTGCGCGGGCTAGGCAGATTTCATTCAGACTGAAAGTGTTGGAGTCAGTAGGTACCCTTGCGTCATGGGAAAACAGATCACTCCACAAAGTCTTCGTAAAGCAAATGTATTGGCTGGCCTTCTGCATTTAGGACAGATGATTGTCGTACTGGCCTTGAGCAACAATTTCACGCTACCAATCACGGCCACGTATATGTCGGGTCCTCCCGGAACAACCTTTGATGCTCCTGTCGTTCTCTTCAAGACTCCAGTTGGCTTAACTGTTGCCATTTTCTTGGGATTGTCGGCCTTGGCACATTTCATTGTGGCCAGTCCTACGTTCTTCCCACGCTACAGCGCCGGCCTTGTGGCTCAAAGAAATTACTTCCGCTGGGTTGAATATGCGATTAGCTCTTCAGTAATGATCGTGTTGATTGCACAAATCCTTGGAGTAACAGAGCTTGCTGCGATCGTGGCTTTATTTGGTGTGAACGCGTCGATGATTCTCTTTGGATGGCTTCAAGAGAAATATGAGAATCCGGGAAATGGCGGATGGGTTCCTTTCATCTTTGGATGCATCGCTGGGGTGGTTCCATGGCTTGCATTATTCTTTTATCTCTTTAGCGTAGGTGGCCATAGTGGGCACTCTGCACCCGGATTTGTTTATGGCATCGTTTTCTCAATCTTCGTCTTGTTTAATTCATTCGCTATTGTGCAATGGTTGCAATACAAGAAAGTTGGTAAATGGAGCGATTATCTTCGTGGTGAGCGCACCTACATCACCCTGTCATTGATTGCGAAATCTTTACTTGCATGGCAGATTTTTGCGAACACTCTGATTCCAAAATAGAGATTGACTAGTGCTTGATGAGCTCATCACCAACACTGATGGTTCCTGGCTTCACGCATGATGCATAAATACCGAAGTTGAAGCCTGTACCGAATCGAGATTCCTGGCGCCCACGATAATCGCCGATCAGTTTGAGAGTCTTGAGGTCAACCAAGCCAGTGTTGGGATTTCTTGTTGTTGCCGCACATCGCATGATGGGGTCGGCGGCTTTGATGATGGCGCTACCGATAGTGAATTCCTGACCTGCCCAGGTATCTTCCTCATGTGCACCGATGCCATCAACTTGGATCAACATTCGAAATCGTCGTGGATCTATGTCGCCCACTTGTGCTGATTCCTCTAGGGCCGCCATGGATGCGGTGCTCATGAGCGATAAAGGTTCGACATCACTTCCGTTGCGTCCGGGTGCGGTCTTAAGCAGCCTTACTTCTTTACCCAGGCGATCCGAGAGCAATTGATTCCATGGCCCAGGTATGAAATTTCCTTCCACATCCCAGGCACCGAAGAAGTTTCCTGATTGGGCTGGGCCCTCTTTAACCTCTCCTTCTGCAAGGAGTGCGCCATTTTCTCGTATAGACAATGTGGCGGTTTGGGCATCGTAGTGAGCAAGAAGTGGCGCTAGTTCCCCAGCCTTTGTGATTGAGACCATGGTGTTCTCGTGATCGACAAGGAAGAATTCGCGGTCACCAACGGCGCCTCGTGAAGTGATTTCGATGGAGGCGGGATGATGTAGTTGGAAGCCCTTGATGGGGGTAGTAGATAAGTTCGCGACCTTCATGGGCGTCAGGTTAGTGCAGAGAAAGAGTGTGTAGGGCTTTCTGCGGGGATTATTGCTGGTGTGGATTTAGTGGTTTAAGTGTCCTGATTTGCTGCTGCTTCAAGGTGAAGTGTCCGAATTATCTGCATGGCTTTTCGCCCAGTGACTTGGAGTTTGCGATAAATGGCCACCGTCTCTTGCCGGATCAGGGATTCGCTGTAGCCAATCTCTAACCCAATTTGTGCGTTATTAAATCCGCGCTCTAGTAGTCCTGCAATAACAAGTTGGCGATCTGTGAGCGGCACTGTTGCAAGCACGGTTCCAGTTGGGACCTACACGTTTACCATTTCAGCGTCAGCGACTGGGTATCCAACGCAAACGATCACAGTGACCCTCAACATCGTGTTGGCTCCTGTAACGTCTACGAAGTCGCTAACTACCTCGGGTGGAACTGCTACGAATACGAAATCATTGAAAGCCTCGCCTGCAACGTCGTCGATTCCCGCAATGCAATTGCTAGCGAGCATGATGACTGGGTTGGATAATTTATTGCCGCAATACTTCATAGCAACATCGATCCCCACGGAGATTGCGTTGAATTCGCGACGTAGTCATCTTGCAGAGAAGAATTCAGCAGAAGCATTGATCTAGTTCGTAAAAGACGAGTTGGTGCGAGGTTGACCGTCCAGCGGTGGCAGTACTTATCGAAAAGTGTGAGCAGTAACACGGCCTTACTTGGGAGTCACAATTCTTCTTCGGCTAGTACTCAGATGACCCCCAGGTAGCGGGGAGAAGATCATCGTGTAAGGCAGATAGAGCCAGATAGGTGAAAAACTCGCGCGTGATGTTTACCTCTACTTATCGGCCAATGTGACAACCCAGAAATTCGCAAATATTGCAAAAGCAGAGCAGGCCCATATGGATGAGATTTCACTACTCCTCAAGACCTATGGAATTACCAATCCAACACTGACGCGCACCACGGGTGTTTTCAAAGACACGAGTTTGCAGAATCTCTATAAGACGCTCACAGCGCAGGGCGCAACCGGACTTGTAGCGGCTTTCGGAGTTGGTACAACCATCGAGAAGATAGATATTGCTGACTTGCAAAAGGATCTCAAGTCCACAATGCCGACAGCTATGAAGCTATCGCTTGATCGCCTACTCAATGGATCACAAAATCACTTGGCAGCATTTAGTAGGTAATTTTACTCACTCGGGTAAATCGATAACGGTCGAGATTCTTAATCGGGTCTCGGCCGTTTCCTATGCTTTAACAAAGATCCATCTTTAAGGGCGCGGCGCGATGGTTTACGGGAGAAAGGTAGTGCAGGTTTATGTCCGCCAAACCCCCGAACTGGTTTTTAAAAGACCCTGTATCCCCGTGCGATAGAGGATTTGAGCGTGAATTGAGATGACACGCGAAATAAAAAGTCTAGATAATCATTGTGTCAGTGAAGATGCTGAGTATAACATCTGGCCTAACCCTTCCCCTAGACCGCCCGTCCAAGCACCTAAGGAGAATCAATGAAGAGCTTCACCAAGAAGTCCCTCGCAGGACTCTTTGCAGTTTCAATGATCACTTCACTGAATTTTGTCATTCCTGCTACTTCTTCAGCTACTGGTACTCCGGTTAAAGGCGGGGACTTAGTTGTTGTCCGTGGGGATATCGAAACAAGTTTGGTCCCCAGCATTCCGCCTGATAACGCATCTATTTGGGTACTTGAGGAAATCTTCGACACATTGCTCTTTCCAGCACAAGATGGAAAATCACTTTTGCCAGGCTTGGCAACAAAATGGACTCAATCCAAAGACGGGCTTTCCTGGACATTTAATTTGCGCCATGGCGTGAAATTCTCCAATGGGAAAGCGATGAGTTCTAAGGACGTTAAGTTCTCAATCGAAGAAAACACAAAGGGCAGTAACTGGGGATTCCTGAATGCGAATATCTCCAAGATCACCACTCCTGATGCAAATACTGTCGTCATCTCAACTAAGACGCCGTATTCACCATTGCCATCTGCGATTGCCACTTTTGCTAATGCAGTTATTCCGTACAACTACGGTGGCGTTTCCAAGGATGCATTTGGTAAGAACCCAATCGGAACTGGCCCATTCAAGTTGTCAAAGTGGACACTCGGACAGTCCATCAAATTGGTTCGCAATCCTTACTACTGGGAAGCTGGCAAACCATATTTGAATTCTGTAACTTTCAATTTGGTTACAGATTCAAACACACGCGCCAATCAACTTGCAGGAAATCAAGCCCAAATCAATGAGTTCCCACCATTTTCGAGCATTAAAACTCTAAAGGGACAATCAAAGATCACCGTTTCTGCATTCCCATCTAGCGCAACAAATTTCTTGGTCCTAAATAACTCAAAGGCGCCATTTAATGATGTTCACGCAAGACGCGCCCTTGCCTACCTTGTAGACAAGAATGCAATTAACAACGCCGTTCTCTTTGGTGCAGGCACCCCAGCAGGTGCATTCATGTGGCCAGCAGGTTGGGCACATGACGCCAGCATTAAGGGACGCGAATACAGTGTGGCAAAAGCGAAGGCTGAGCTAGCACTTTCTGCAACACCTAATGGTTTCTCTGCCAACATCATGATTCCTTCAGGAAATGCTGATCAGAACTCTATGGCTCAGATTCTTCAGGCCGCAGCTGCGCAAGCAGGGATTACCTTGACAATTCAGCAGCTTGATCCATCTGCATGGAATGATGCTCGATCCAATAAGAGCTTCGATATTTGTTACACGTTGGTGACAACGGACATGATGGACCCTGATGAAATCATCAATGTTGATGCTGTATATAACGGTGGAGCATTCTCGCTCTTCACGTACTACGACAACAAGGATGTTGCCGCTTGGGCCGCAAAGGCAGTGACATTCCAAGATCAAGTTAAACGCAAAGCACTCTATGACAAGATCCAGGTTCAAGTAGAAGCAGATGCACCATTGGTGCCTTTGTATTATGCACCTGTTGTCTATTCGTACTCAAAGAAGGTACAGAATTTCCACACATACGTCACTGGAAATTACAACCTTCGCAATGTGTGGCTCAGTAAGTAATTAGCTAGATCGGACGAGGGGACGATTGCAGGCCATCTGGGGCATTTCCAGATGGCCTGCACTCCCTTAACAAATTCCATAACATCGTGATAACAAGAGTTAACAAGGTCTTAATAAATTCTTACTAGAGTGCGCAATCTAAAGAGAGACAGGTTTGCTACATGAGCGCTGATTCACAAGTTTCGACAACGCGCGAGGAAGTTATTTCTTTGCTTGATCAACTTGTCAGAATCGAATCAGTAACTCCGTGGCTAATCAAGACAGGTTCAGGCGAGGCCGAGATTGCAGAATTTATGGGCCGGTGGCTCGCAGCAGAAGGTTTAGAGGTCACCATCGAGGAGGTAAGTCCAGGGCGACCAAATATGTTGGCGCGTCTTAAGGGATCTGGCGCAGGGCCAACATTATGCATCAATGCCCACAGCGACACCGTGGGATATGAAAACTGGGTCGATGTTGCTCTCAATCCTTGGGTAGAGGGTGATCGCATGTACGGACTCGGTGTTGTCGATGATAAAGCCGGATGTGCCGCCGCAATGTTGGCACTTCGCGATCTTGCCCGAAGCGGTGTCGCCTTAGATGGCGATGTTTTGCTCGCCTGTGTTGCAGATGAAGAGAGCACATCCACTGGTTCAGAGCATTTGGTTGCACATCACAAATTCGATGCAGCAATTGTCATAGAACCTTCAGTGATGCCCGTTGTAGTTACCGAGCACCAAGGATTTGGTTGGATTGAAATTACTGTCTTTGGAAAAGCATCGCATGGATGTGCGCCAGAGGAGGGCATTGATGCGATCGTGCATATGGCCGAAGTTATTACTCGCCTGGATGAACTCAATCAATCAACCTGGGCGGCTCATCCTGATGCCAGAAACGGCTCCACCGTTTTTCATACCTCGACAATTCGCGGTGGCACTGATTTTGCGACCTACCCAAGTCAGGCAGTTCTAGGTATTGAAATCGGTACACAACCGGGGGAGAAGCTTGAAAACAGAGTTAATGATATTGAAAAGATTTTCGCTGAAATAAAGGCAAAACGTCCTAATTTTCGGGCCGAGATAGAGATCAAATTGGAACGTGACCCCTTTGTTGGAAACGGAAGGGAACCGCTGTTGGCCGCTCTCGATAGTGCTTCGAGGCAGGTGTTGGGGTTGGGCATTGAGGATCAAGGGTGGAACGCATGGACGGACGCTGCAATATTGCAGGCAGCGGGGATACCGACCGTTCTAATCGGCCCAAAGGGGGGAAATCTTCATTCGCCGAATGAGTGGGTGGATATCCCAGCAGTAGTTGAAATTGTCGAGGTCTTGAAGTCAACGATCGTAAATTTCCTCGGCAGTAAGGCTTGACGCACCGAAGCATGGTCCAGATACTTTGGTGTAATTCCAATGGCGGAATTTCCCTTAAGTCCCAAAAAATCCCAATGAAGGAGTTTCATGAAAAAAGCTCTTAAGAACTCACTCGTTTGTGCACTCTCGCTTTCGGTGGTGATTCCGCTTTCCTTTTCATCCGTTGCCAGCGCTGCAAGTCCCGTAAAAGGAGGAAGCATCACAGTATTGCGCTCTGATATTGAATCCAGTCTGATTCCTAGCGTGCCACCTGATAACGCAGGCATCTGGGTTGTTGAAGAAATCTTCGACACACTATTACTTCCTGCTTCAGATGCAAAGAGTTTGAAGCCAAACCTTGCGACCTCGTGGACTCAATCCAAAGATGGCTTAACGTGGACATTCAAGTTACGTGCGGGGGTTAAATTCTCCAACGGTGCTCCCATGACATCCAAGGACGTCAAGTTCTCGATCGATCAAAACTCTATTCCTTCTGGTAACTGGGGATTCATTAACTCTTCAATCTCAAAGGTCGCAACACCCGATCCTTTGACGGTTACGGTTACGACTAAGACTCCTTATGCACCTTTGCCTGCAGTTATGGCGATCTTCGCTAATTCAATTGTTCCTTATAACTATGGTGGCGTAACCAAAGACAAATTTGGCGAAAATCCCATAGGTACGGGTGCTTTCAAGTTGTCCAGTTGGACAAAGGGTCAGCAGTTGAAGTTGGTTCGCAACCCTTACTACTGGGAAGCTGGCAAACCGTACCTAGATTCTGTGACATTTAAGATTGTCTCGGACTCCAATACACGGGCTAATCAGATCCAAGGAAATCAAGCCCAGATCAACGAGTTTCCATCATTCTCCAGCGTCAAGACTCTCAAGAGCACTCCGGGCGTTAAAGTCACTGCATTCCCATCGAGCGCCGTGAATTTCTTGATCTTCAACAACACGAAGGCTCCTTTCAACGATATCCATGTACGCAAAGCGCTTGCATATTTGGTGAATAAGCCAGCAATTGTCAGCGCCGTTCTCTTCGGAAATGGAACTCCGGCCGGGGCATACATGTCACCAACTTCTTGGTCACACAATGCTGCGATCAAGGGTTTGCCATTCGATGTGACCAAGGCAAAGGCCGAGTTGGCGCTATCTACTGTGCCGAAGGGCTTTACGGCGAAGATCAACATTTATACAGGTAACGCCGATCAGAATTCAATGGCACAAATACTTCAAGCTGAAGCTGCGAAGATTGGCGTTACTTTGACTATTCAGCAACTTGATCCTTCGGCATACAATGCCGCAAGAGATGGTAAGTCATATGACATTGAGTTTAGTTACGACACAACAGACATCATCGACCCAGATGAAATCATCCGATTTACTGGCGTTCTTGATGGCGGAGGTTCATCGCTCTGGTCATATTACGACAACAAGTCCATAGCCAAGATGGCTGCTGATGCTGTTCTTGTAACTGATCAAGCAAAGCGCAAAGTGATCTATGACAAGATTCAAGCGCAGTTTGATGCCGATCAGCCTATGGTTCCACTTTACTATTCTCCAGATTTGTACTCCTACACGAATAAAGTTCAAAACTTTAGCCCGTTCGTCACAGGAAATTACAATTTGAGAAATGTGTGGCTATCAAAGTAAGAAATCAATGAAATTGCAGAGTGCTCAACTAGATTGGGCACTCTGCAATTTTTCTTATAGTTTCAAGAAACTTCAAAGTTCCAACTAATAGTAGGAAAGGGTGAGCAGGCCGTGATTCGTTTTCTCGTAAAAAGAATTGGTCTGCTGATTCCGGTGGTCTTTGGAATTATCACCGCAACTTTCGTATTGATGCATGCAACTCCAGGTGACCCCGCGCTGACATATTTGGGGAACCACCCGACACCTGCCGCAATCGCAGCACTGCATCACCAGTGGGGTTTAGATCGCTCACTGGGGAGCCAATACTTGCATTTCATTGGTGGATTGTTTACTGGTGACCTTGGTCGCTCCCTCTTCTACAACCAGACCATCGTCAAACTGCTAGCTCTTAAACTTCCACCGACTTTATTGCTCATGATCATGGGATCTTTTTTTGGGATTATTTTCTCACTACCTTTGGCAATTTTGACTGCGGTGAAGAAGAACAAATTTATTGACCATTTTATAAGCTGGGTTAATGCCGTGATTTTGGGTATGCCTATTTTTTTTATAGGAGCGATGGGGATTCTGTTCTTCGCACTCAAACTTCAAATATTTCCGGTCGGCGGCTACGGAACAACTTTGCGGGAGCATCTTTGGTCTTTGACTCTGCCCAGCCTCACTATAGGTCTGGGACTGGTCCCGCTCTTAGTAAGAAGTTTGCGCACATCGGTTATTGAATCACTCGATAGTGAGTACGTGGCCTTTGCTCGTTCGAAGGGCCTCAAAAACATATCAATTTGGCTCAAGTATGCGCTGCGCAATGGGAGCATCTCTGGTTTGAGCATCCTTGGCATTCAGGTCGGCTATCTCGCTGGTGGCTCTTTGGTCATCGAAAATGTTTTTGCGATCCCAGGAATGGGATCCTTCTTGATGACCGGAATCTTGAATAGAGATTTTCCTGTCGTGCAAGGAGCAACCCTAACCTTCGCAATGCTGGTCGTTCTCGTCTACTTGCTGACGGATGTCGGTTATGCCCTGCTTGATCCACGTGCGAGGTTTAAGTGATGAGTACCGTACCTGTGGCTAAAGAATCTCTGATGGCGCGAATGCGCAATATTCGTGTCACAAATGTCCGCCTCTATCTTGGTATTACGATCATTTCTGTAGTCATTTTGATGGCGATTTTTGCATCTCATCTCACCAAATTCAGCCCAATCACTCAAGATCTCATGAACACTTTAGCAAGCCCTTCGTCCAAGCACTTATTGGGTACAGACAACTTGGGCAGAGATGTATGGAGCCGCTTGCTCTTTGGTGCACGCACTGATTTATTCTTGGCCTCCGCTGCAGTGTTAGCCCCATTTGTTATTGGCACATTAATTGGCGCCATCAGCGGGTATTTCTCTGGTTGGCTCGACACGATTGTCATGAGAATTGCAGATATTGTTGTTGCATTTCCCTTTTATGTTCTTGTTATTAGTTTGGTATTTATTTTGGGTAACGGTGTTTCCAGTATTTTCATCGCAATCACCGTTGTGAGCTGGGTTGCTTATGCGCGCATTGTTCGCGGAGAGAC
>Ga0194037_1003114_pt1 | contig 10483 bp, 4 predicted proteins | sample JunL306m_MetaG_FD_148653 | JGI IMG/M metagenome (GOLD analysis project Ga0194037, IMG submission 148653) | Anoxic zone freshwater microbial communities from boreal shield lake in IISD Experimental Lakes Area, Ontario, Canada - Jun2016-L304-6m | ecosystem: Environmental > Aquatic > Freshwater >...
AATCAATCATTTTTTTGTTTGGAACGGTGAGTAAAGTTTTATCTACGGTACGAATGCGAGTGGTACGAAAACCAACATGTTCTATGGTTCCTGAAATTTCAGTATTCTCAATGGTGTCGCCAACTTTAAAAGGTTTATCAAGATAAATAATAAACGAAGCGAGAAGATTTGTTAATGTGTCCTGCGCAGCAAGTGCAACGGCTAAACCTCCAATACCGAGTGAGGCAACAAGTGCTGTAATATTTATGCTAAATACAAAACGGAGTGTGGCAAAAACGCAAAGAATTACGATAACAACTTTCAATAATTCTTTTAAAAAATTTGCAAGCTCTTTTGATAGTGGTGAGTCTTCTCTGTTTTGAAGAAAGTAGGTAAAGTAATCAGTTGCTCGCAATAAAATTTTTGTGATAACAACAAATAATGCCATTTGATAAATTGTGCTGATTAACCAGCGTAACCCAATTTTATCAACTGCTACAAGATTCCATGATTCAGGAAACTTAAGTCTGTCGAAAGCAAAATATAATATGAGCAAGGTCATAAATTGTTCTAAAGGTTTGCGCTCGAGGTCAACAAATTTTTCCGAAAATTGATTGCCGGTAAATCCTTTGATGATACGGAAAAACTGACGACTGATTAATCCTGCGCAAAATTGTTTTAGTAAAAATCCTAAAATAAGAAGGCCAATGCAAATGGCGAATTCTTTTAAAGAATTGCCGAATAAATCTTGTTCAAAAAATGTGATGTCCATGATGCAAATATAGTTTGTATGCTGAATTTTTTTCTAATGAGCTTCAAGCCAATTCTCACCAACACCAACTTCTGCTAAAACTGGAACGGCTAAAATCATGGCACTTTCCATTTCTTGTTTCACCAACTTTTTCATCTGCTCTACTTCATTTTTATGAACATCAAATAGTAATTCATCATGAACCTGAAGTATCATTTTTGATTTTTCAATTGCCCATTGTTTATTGCCCATTGCCGATTTAATTCTAATCATGGCAACTTTGATCATATCTGCCGCAGAGCCTTGTATTGGTGCATTTATAGCATTTCGCTCAGCGAAACCACGAACCGTAAAATTAGCAGAATTTATATCGCTTAAATATCTTCTGCGACCTAAAAGTGTTTCAACAAAACCATGCTCTTTTGCAAAATTAATGGTGTTGTTCATGTACTCTTTAATGCGGGGATATTGTAAAAAATATTCTTCAATAATTATTGCCGCTTCCTTGCGAGGTATTCCCAAATTTTGTGAAAGTCCGAAAGCCGATTGACCATAAATAATTCCAAAATTTACAGCTTTGGCATTTCTTCGTTGATCACTAGTAACTTCTTCAAGCGGAATATGATAAACTTTTGAAGCAGTTGCAGTATGAATATCGATTCCGTTTTTAAATGCATCGATCATGTTTTCTTCTTTCGAAATCGAAGCGATCACTCTTAATTCTATTTGAGAATAATCAGCACTCAACAAAACAAAATCATTATTACGAGGAATAAATGCTTTACGAATCTCTCTTCCTTTTTCTGTTCGTATCGGGATGTTTTGTACATTCGGATTTGTTGAACTTAATCTTCCGGTTGCTGCTACTGCCTGATTGAATGAGGTATGAACCCTGCCGGTTTTTGGATTGATCAAAGCAGGTAGTGCGTCAACATAAGTCGATTTTAATTTCTGCAACTGACGAATATCTAAAATACATCTCACAATTTCATGCTCGCTCAAACCACTCAAAACATCTTCTCCTGTTTGGTATTGTCCGGTTTTTGTTTTCTTAGCTTTGGGATCTAATTTCAAATGATCAAAGAGTACTTCGCCTAATTGTTTTGGTGAAGCGATATTGAAAGTTAATCCTCCCGAAAGTTGGTAAATACGTTTTTCTAATTCGGTAACTTGCTTTCCTAATTCAACAGAATATTCATCCAAAAAATCTTTATTAATGCGCACGCCTTCACGTTCCATATCACTTAAAATATCGATAAGAGGAATCTCCACTTCTTCAAATAATTTTTGTGCATTGAGTTCGATGAGTTGGGGTTCAAAAAAATGTTTTAATTGCAAAGTGATGTCAGCATCTTCGGCAGCATATTCTTTTATTTTTTCGAAATCAACGTTGCGCATGCTCAATTGATTCTTACCTTTTTTACCAATTAATGTTTCGATTGAAACAGGTTCATAATTCAAATAAGTTGTTGAGAGAAAATCCATGCCATGACGAAGGTCAGCGTCAATCAAGTAATGAGCAAGCATCGTATCAAACCATTTTCCTTTAAGTTCGATTCCGTAATTTTTTAAAATACCAATATCGTATTTGATATTCTGACCGATTTTTAAAATACTTTTACTTTCAAAAAATGGTTTGAATTCATTGATGATTTGTTGTGTTTCATTTTGATCAGTTGGGAAAGGAACATAAAATGCTTCATGCTTTTTAAATGAAAATGATAATCCAACTATCTCTGCATTTAAAGTTTCAAGATCGGTAGTTTCGGTATCAAAACACACTTCCTTTTGTTGCAATAATTTTTCTAAAAGATCTTTTCTTTTTTCTGCAGTATCGATTAAAAAATAAGTGTGCTCAGTATTTGAAATAGTATTTTTTGGAATGGATGATTCTTCAGAAGGAGTTTCAGGTTTGTCGTTTGAAGTTTGGAGTTGGGTACTTTGAGTTCCTTGATTAAATAAATCGAAAGCACCGGAATTATTCTGTTTTGACGAATTGTTCTCGACTCCGCTCGAACTGACATTCTGCTGTGAACCGTTAACCGTGGACTGTGAACTTAAACTTCCAATTTCAAAAACACGTTTCAACATTGTTTTAAACTCCAACTCTTCAAAAAGTTTTTCAACAGCTTCTTTGTCGGGTGGTTCTAAAATCAACTGTTCTTCAACCAATTCAATCGGCACATTTAAATCAATTGTTGCCAATCGTTTTGAAAGAAAAGCCTGCTCTTTATAATTTTCTACATTTTCTTTTTGCTTTCCTTTTAGCTCGTGAGTATGCTCATATAAACCTTCTACCGAACCATATTTTTGAATAAAGGTCTTTGCCGTTTTTTCGCCAACACCCGGAACGCCTGGAATATTATCAACCGCATCTCCCATCAACCCTAAAATATCAATCACTTGTTTTACATCAGTAATTTCCCAGCGTTTTAAAATTTGAGGAATTCCTAAAATTTCAAAATCATTTCCCATATGAGCGGGTTTATAAATATAAATATGCTCACTTACCAACTGCCCGAAATCTTTATCGGGAGTCATCATGTAAACATCATATCCAATTTTTTCTGCTTTTTTTGCAATTGTTCCGATGATATCATCCGCTTCATAACCATCTAAAATGAGTAAAGGAATTTTTAATGCTTCAGTCACTTTTCTGATGTATGGCAATGCTTTCGAAATATCTTCAGGCATTTCCTGACGGTGTGCTTTGTAAGCTTCATATTCTATATGGCGAGCGGTTGGAGCAGAAGTGTCAAACGATACTCCAATATGTGTTGGCTTCTCTCTTTTCAATACATCGAGCAATGTATTTGTATAACCAAAAATTGCTGAAGTATTAAAGCCGTAAGAAGTAATTCTTGGGTTTTTGCTGAATGCGAAATACGCGCGATAAACAAGCGCCATTCCATCTAATAAAAATAATCTTTTATCTGCCATGAGTTGGCTTCAAAGATATTTTTATCAGGCAAAAAACAGAAAGTATATTTAAGAAAATTTTGGCAAATTTTATTTCAGTGCTTTCAACTGTTCTTCGCCAATTTCGTATTCCCATTTTTGTGCGCCATCTTTATCAAAACACGAAAATTTTACTTTGCGCATTCCCTTTTTCCCCGCAAGCGAAACCACACAATAATTGTTTTCCATCACCAAACTATTTTTAATACGCATGGGATTGTTAAATTCTTCGGCAGTATCAGCAATCATTTCGGGACTACTACTGAGTGCTGATGATGTAAGCTCAAAAAGCGAATAACCCAAATCGGTTTCGCGCTTATTGTATTCAAGCATTTCAGTTAAATGTCGGTCGCCCGAAATAAAAATTACTCCACTTATTTTATTTGCAATAATATAATCAATAATACGCTGACGTTCGTTTTTAAATAAGTTAAAAGATTCTTTTGTGGTGTGCTCATTTAAAAACTGTCCACCTACACACACAAATTTAAATGTAGCTTTTGAGTGTGCCAGCTGAAACAAAAACCATTGCATTTGCTTTTCGCCAAGTTGTGTTTTATTTGGATTTTTTTCTTCGTTCAAATCTGTTTCATCGCGCCACCAGCGATTGTCCAGCAACATAAAATCGGCATCGCTGTAGCTAAACATTGAGTAAATTCCTTCATTATTTTCGCCATACATTTTATTACCCCAGTATTCCTTAAAATTTTTGTACGATGTTTCTTTCATCGGAAAACCTTTGCCGCTGTTATTATCTCCAAAATCATGATCATCCCAAATGGCATAATTATTTTTTACTGCCAATAATTTTTGCAAATTTTTATCGCTTCGTGTATGGCGATAACGATATGCTATTCCGTTTTCGGTACTATAATCGGCTTCTCGTAAATAAGCATTATCACCTAACCACAACATAAAATCGGCAGGCACATCAGCCATTCTCCAAAACATGGAAGTTCCTTGTCCGTATGGCTTACCAGGCCTGTCGTAAGTTGAATCGTTTACATAATTACATGAACCAGTTAGGAAACTAAATTCGGGAGGATCGGTTCTCCATTCCCACAAATATTTTGTTTTAAATTTTAGTGGATACGAAAACTTTTGTTCTTTTCCATCGAGCAATATTTTGTATTCGTATGTTGTTCCCATCGTAAGATTTGTGGGAATAAACTTTGCGATAAATGCTTGTTTGCAAATGCTGTCATCCGGATTGGTTATCGAAATTTCTGTTTTCTGTTTTGGGGTTGCAAGTGCCGAATATTGCAGCGTAATTTTTTTACAGCAAATGGTTTGAATCCATATTAACGCTTCGCGATGTTCCATATAGCCAAGCATTGGACCTGCCAATACTTTAGCAGGTTGTGACACCGGAACGATTGCAATTGCCTGTGCAGGCTCCTTAACTTTTGTATGTTGCGAAAAAACTTTGGCCGACACCAAAATTAAAATGATTGCCAGAAAAAAATTACGTTTCATTGAGTAAAATATTTGACTCAAAAATATCAGTCATTTAAAAACTCCAATGAACAAAAGAAAAAACGAATTCTTTTTATTAGACACACTGCAAAAAAATTGATGTGAACAGAATGAATCTAGATTTAGAATGCAGAAAAAAGAAAACAGGAAATATTAGTTATTCAAAAACGGATTGTGTTTGCGTTCAAATCCAATGCTTGTTGGGTCGCCATGACCAGAATAAACTTTTACATCATCATCAAGTGTGAAAAGTTTTGTTTTGATACTATTGATGAGTGTGTCAAAATTTCCTCCAGGCAAATCAGTTCTGCCAATACTACCCTGAAACAAAACATCACCGCTGATACAAATTTTTTCGGCTTTATTATAAAATGATAAACTGGCAATTGAATGTCCTGGAGTGAAGAAAATATCAAGTGTTGAATTGCCAAATTTTATTTGATCACCTTCATTAATAAAAACTTTTCTTTCAGGAATTTCTTCCATCACCAAACCAAACATCTCTGCCCAACGACCGGTATCACTGTATGTTTGAAGTTCATCTTGATGCATGTATAATTCGAGATCATATTTTTTTGCAACAAAAGGATTTCCCAAAACATGATCAATATGGCAATGTGTGTTAATGAGTTTTACCGGATTTAATTTTTTCTCAGAAATAAAATCTGCCAATATTTTTTGTTCACTTGCATGGTGACAACCCGGATCAAAAATGATGCACTCACCGCTTTCGTCATAAAGAACATAGGTGTTTTCCTGAAACTCATTAAATACAAACTGTTGAACTGAAATCATGAAACGAAAATAATTATACGGTGATTTTTTAAAAAATATTTTTTGAATTGAATTCTGTTTCGCAAAAAATCTTCTGCGTCTATTTCAAAATAAATAACCCACCGCTTAATCGCAATAAATCTGTTTCGGCAAGTTTTGCTTCATACTTCACACTTAAATATCGCGAATTGCTTAAGATTAAATTTTGCTGTGCTTGTCGTAATTCTATCGAACTAATTACACCAATTTTATATTGATCATTTGCCAAATCAAAATTTTGTGTTGCCACATCAACATTTTCTTTTTCAAATTTTATTAACTCCAAATCCATCAAATAGGTATTGTATGATTGTTGAACTGTTAATTCAATTTTGCTGATAGTATCTTTTAAAACAAGGTCACTTTCTTTTAATCCGATTTGAGCAATTTGCAATCGTTTACTTACATTAAATCCGTTAAAAATATTTAAAGAAACACCGGCACCGTAATGGTATCCCAAGCTTTGGCTGTATTGAACAAACCCCGATTGTGAATTTTGATTTGCATAATTATATCCACTATACAATTGAAGATTTGGCATGCGTTCCGATTCAATTTCTTTGATTCCGAATGACACCACTTTTGCATTTTTCTTTGCCAACAAAATGGAAACGTTTTGACTGATGGCATTGCTTTTTAATTCCTCTAATTTTAACTCGCTGTTTATGTCAATTATTTCAGGAACATCAAATTCTACATTTACATCCCGAGCAATTATTTGGTTCAAAGAAGCTTTACTGTTTTTTACAGAAACCTCCTGACGCTTCAATGCAGAACGGTCTGTATTTAAATCCACCTGTGCATTCAGTACTTCATTTTTAGCAGCTTTTCCTGCTGCAAATCTGTCTTTTGCTAAACTCAATCTTTCTTCAGAAAGCTTCACGCTTTCCTTGTTTTGAGTAAGCAATTGTTTTCCTAAAACCACATCAAAATAGGCACGAATTACTTTTGTAAAAATAAATTCAATTTGAAAACGCATGCGTATTTCTCCAATATCTTGAAGTTCTTTTAACTTATTTTTTGTTGCAAACATTTTTAGTCCGTCAAAAATTGTCCAGCCTAATTCGGCATTTGCTGCAATTTGATTGTTGGCTGCACCGGTTGCCTTTTTTTCTGTTCCGTTAGTATATTTTTGTTCGGTGTTTGCGTTCTGATTATCTTGTAAAACAGTACCTGAAACTCGTGGCAACATTCCTGCATTTCCTGCATAATTATTCACTTTTGAAATATCCGCTTCATGTTTTGCAACCTGAATAGCATAATTATTTTGAAGTGCTGTTTTCAAAGCATCATCAATTGTAAATACTTGTTGTGCTTCTGTGATATTCACACAAAGAACACAAAGGAAAAAACACAAAGAAAAAGTCAAAACACTTTGTGCTCTTTGTGAAAACACTTTGCGCTCTTTGTGTGATTTTATTTTGATATTATATAACCTCATTTTTCTCTTCAATTTCTTTATTTTCTTTAGATAAAAAACTATAAATAGCCGGAATAACATAGAGTGTTAAAATTCCTGAAAACAGTAATCCGCCAATAATTACAATACCCATCGACATGCGACTTTTTGCACCGGCACCCAATGAAATGGCAATTGGTAATGCACCAAGCATGGTAGCTAAACTCGTCATCATAATTGGTCGTAACCGTGAAACGGCAGAATCTTTTACAGCATCCAAAACTTTCATTCCTTGCTCTTTTCTTTGGTTGGCAAATTCCACAATCAAAATTCCATTTTTTGTAACCAATCCAATAAGAACAATAATTCCTATTTCTCCAAAAATGTTTAACGTTTGATCAAAATACCATAATGAAATAAGAGCACCTGCAATTGCCATCGGAACGGTAAGCATGATAATAAATGGATCAATAAAACTTTCGAACTGAGCAGCAAGCACTAAATAAATTAATATCAAAGCAAGCAATAATGCAAAAGTTGTATTAGACGAACTTTCAGAAAAGTCACGCGATGGTCCGGTAAGTGCAGTGGTAAAACTTTCATCTAAAACTTTTTTTGCAATGATATCCATCTCTTTAATTCCATCACCAATAGTTTTTCCTGGAGCTAATCCGGCTTGAACGGTTGCTGCTTTATAACGATTGTAATGATACAATTGTGGAGGGCTGCTTTGTTCAACAACTCTTACCACATTATCAAGTTGAATCAATCGGCCTTGATCGTTTCTAACCATTAGCATTTTTAAATCGAGCGGTTGGTCGCGATTTTCTCGATCAACCTGACCAACAATTTGGTATTGTTTTCCATTCATGGTAAAATATCCATAACGCAAATTGCTATAGGCTAGCTGCATTATTTGCGCAACACTTTGAATAGATACTCCTAAACTTTTTGCCTTCTCTCTATCGATGGTTACAACCAATTCGGGCTTGTTAAATTTTAGGTTCACATCCATTCCCATAAAGGTTGGATTTTTACTTACCTCTTCCATAAACTTAGGAAGAAATTGCTGAAGTTTTGCAAAGTCCTGATTTTGTAAAATGTACTGAACAGGCAATCCTGCTCGCGATCCACCAGATCCATTGATTGTTTGATCTTGAATAACAAAAGCACGTGCGTTACCAAAATTTTTAAGGTTTTTTGTTACCGCATCAGCAATTTGTTGTTGTGATCTTTTTCTGTTTTCAGGTGTGGTTAACATGATTCGAACGAAGCCTGTATTTACAGCTCCACTTCCAGTAAATCCCGGAGCGGTAACAGTTAAACAAATTCTTTTTTCAGGAACAGAATCAATCACCATTTTTGAAACTTGATTGATATAGTTATCCATGAACTCGAAGGAAGCACCTTCGGGAGCAGTAGCTTGTATGCGCATTACACTTCTGTCATCCAAGGGAGAAAGTTCTGTTTGTAAACTGTTTCCGATTAAAAATATCAATCCGAACGAAACAAAAAGCACAACTAATGCAAGCCATCTTTTTTGCATAAAAGCTTCTAACGAATTTCTATACGCATTATTAATTGCAACAAAGAATGGTTCAGTTTTATCATAAAATTTACTGTGTCCTTTTTTCTTACGAGTAAGTTTTACGTTTAACATTGGTGTAAGCGTAAGTGATACAAATGCTGAAATAATAACAGCTCCCGCAACCACCACACCAAATTCTCTAAATAAACGTCCTACAAATCCTTGTAAAAATATGATGGGCAAAAATACCACAGCAAGTGTGAGTGAAGTAGAAATTACAGCAAAGAAAATTTCATTAGAACCTTTGATTGCTGCTTCTTTTGGCGACATCCCTTCTTCAATTTTTTTGAAGATATTTTCTGTAACAACAATTCCATCATCGACCACCAAACCGGTTGCCAAAACAATTGCAAGCAACGTTAAAATATTGATAGAAAATCCTGCGAGGTACATGATAAAAAATGCACCAATTAATGAAACCGGAATATCAATTAATGGTCGAAAAGCAATCAACCAATCTCTAAAAAACAGAAAAATAATAAGTACAACAAGAAGGAAAGCGATGAGCAATGTTTCTTCTACTTCAGTAATTGAAGTTTTGATAAAACGTGTATTATCCAACGCAATATTTAAATGAATATCTTTTGGAACTTCTTTTTCTATTTGTGCAAATCGTTTATAAAATTCGTCAGCAATTTCTATATAGTTTGCTCCCGGTTGAGGCACTACTCCCAAGCCTATCATCGGCAATCCTGATTCTTTTAAAATCGTCTCTTCATTTTCGGCACCGAGCACTGCGTAACCAATATCTCTTAATTTAATTGTTTGATTATTATCTGACTTAAGAATCAAATTATTAAATTCCTCTTCAGTGGTAAAACGTCCTACAGTTTTTACGGTAAGCTCTGTATTATTTCCTTCAATTTTTCCTGCAGGCAAATCAATATTTTCCTTGTTAAGCGCAGCCTGAATGTCGAGAGCAGTAATACCAAACGAGCTCATCTTTATTGGGTCGAGCCATAAACGCATGGCATATTTTTTTTGTCCCCAAATCTGAATGGTACTTACACCCGGAATTGTTTGTAATTTTTGAAGAATAACATTTTCGGCAAAATCATCTATTTGCAATTGGTTCTTAACATCACTTTGAATAGTCATTGAAATGATGGCATCAGAATTTGCATCGGCTTTTGTAACAACTGGAGGTGCATCAATATCCAGAGGCAATTGCTTCACCGCTTGTGAAACTTTATCACGCACGTCATTAGCAGCTTCTTCCAGGTTTGCATCTAAATTAAATTCTACGGTTACAACGCTCGAACCAATATTACTTGAGGAAGAAATTGTTCGGATACCGGCAATTCCATTAATAGATTGTTCGAGTGGTTCTGTAATTTGTGATTCGATGATATCGGCATTTGCTCCTGCATAACTCGTTTTTACGGTAATGATTGGAGGGTCGATTGAAGGATATTCTCGAACTCCTAAATATTTATATCCGATTGCGCCAAATAAAACGATGGCTATCGACATTACTGTTGCCAATACCGGCCTATTTATACTTGTGGTTGATAAACTC
>Ga0194037_1003115_pt1 | contig 10481 bp, 11 predicted proteins | sample JunL306m_MetaG_FD_148653 | JGI IMG/M metagenome (GOLD analysis project Ga0194037, IMG submission 148653) | Anoxic zone freshwater microbial communities from boreal shield lake in IISD Experimental Lakes Area, Ontario, Canada - Jun2016-L304-6m | ecosystem: Environmental > Aquatic > Freshwater >...
CCTTCATTAACAGTATACTGAATACAGGGAAGAACAAAGTAGTAATGCCAATGCTCAGCAGCCACATGTTCATTTGTTTGGCAGTTAAGCCGGCAAAGCTGGCCGCATCCAGTTTGAACAATACGAATGCCATGAATGTAGGCAGTAGCACAGGATGGCATATTACAGAGACCACATTGGCCAGAAAGCGTAATATCTTAGAGTCTGTCCCACCTTTGGGTGCTAGCGTAGCAGCCTGTTGTTGTATATCGTTGTTCATTTATGCGTCTAATATAGGTGATAACCATTTGGTCATATCGGCAATGCTCATGCCCTTGCGTTGTGCGTAGTCCTCCAGTTGGTCGGGCATGATCTTCCCGATACCAAAGTAAGTACTCTGCGGATGACTGAAGTACCAGCCGCACACAGCAGCACCAGGGTACATAGCCAAAGACTCTGTAAGTGTGATGCCCGCTTCATGCTTAGCATTCAGCAAATCGAACAGTTTATATTTCTCAGTATGATCGGGGCAAGCAGGATAACCAGGAGCAGGGCGAATACCTTGATACTCTTCCTTCACCAGTTCTGATACGGCCAGTTCTTCACCCTTAGCATATGCCCAGAACTCTTTACGCACACGTACATGCAATACCTCTGCAAAAGCCTCGGCCAACCTATCAGCTAATGCCTGCAACATGATCTTGTTATAGTCATCGTGCTGCGCAGCAAAGCGTTGCAAGTGCTCTTCTATACCATGTATGCTTACTGCAAATGCACCCATATAGTCCTTGCCATGTGGGTTGATAAAGTCGGCCAGAGAGAACTCAGGTTGCCCTTGAGCCTTCTTGATCTGTTGTCTGAGGAACTCCAGATGACAAAGCTCCTTACCAGCATCATCTTTCAATATGATAGTATCCGGGGCTGTTCTTTGTGTCTCCCAGAAACCTAGTACACCCTTAGCTGTAAGCCAATGTTCTGTTATTACTTTATCCAACAAAGCATTAGCATCGTTATAGAGTTTTGTAGCCTCTGCACCTGCATGTGCATCGCTGAGTATATCGGGAAACTTGCCACGCATCTCCCATGCAATGAAGAAAGGCCCCCAGTCTATATACTGTCTGATCTCCGCCATGTCATAGTCTGCAAACACCTTTCTACCTGTGAATGTAGGTAAAGGTGCTACAAAACCGGTCCAGTCAATCTGCATACCTTGCTTCTGAGCCTCAGCAAAAGGTAAGTACTCCTTAGCGGAGCGCTTACTTGCAAAATCTTCGCGCAGCTTGTTGTATTCATTATATATACCTGATAGATATTCAGGCTTGTGTTCTTTATTCAATAGTGTGCCCGCAGCGGTAACACTACGGCTGGCATCCAGTATATGCACTACTCCTTCGTTATACTCAGGTGCTATCTTAACAGCAGTGTGCATACGAGATGTAGTAGCACCCCCTATCATCAGAGGTTGTGTCATGCCACGGCGCTTCATTTCCTTGGCAACATGTACCATCTCATCCAGCGAAGGAGTGATAAGCCCACTGAGGCCAATGATGTCTACATTTTCTTTCTGTGCGGTATCTAATATCTTATCAGCAGGTACCATTACACCCAAGTCTATCACATCATAACCATTGCAACCTAATACCACAGCTACTATGTTCTTACCTATATCATGTACGTCGCCCTTTACAGTAGCCATTAATATCTTAGCAGCACCGGCAGACTCTTCGTTGATAGTACCCGCTTCTATATGTGCCAAACGACGAGTCTCCTTTTCTGCTTCTATATATGGAGTAAGTACAGCTACACTCTTCTTCATCACACGAGCACTCTTTACTACCTGTGGCAAGAACATCCTACCGGAACCAAACAGATCGCCCACCACATTCATACCATCCATTAGAGGGCCTTCTATCACATCCAAAGGGCGAGGGTATTTTTGCCTAGCCTCTTCTGTATCCTGATCTATAAAGTCTGTAATACCATTTACCAAAGCATGCTTCAAACGTTCTTCTACCGATGCGGCGCGCCAGGCATCATCTACTTTTTCTACTTTACCCTTGGCCTTTACCGTTTCTGCAAAAGAGACCAAACGCTCTGTAGCATCTGATCTGCGGTTCAGTATCACATCCTCGCAAAGGTCTCTGAGAGATGGTTCTATCTCATCGTACACCTGTAATGCACCCGCATTCACAATACCCATATCCATACCAGCTTTGATAGCATGATACAGAAACACACTATGCATAGCCTCGCGAACAGCATCGTTACCTCTAAAGGAGAAAGACACATTGCTGACACCACCACTTACTTTGGTCAGTGGCATCCTCTGTTTGATAATGCGTGTAGCCTCGATAAAATCTACACTGTAATTATTATGTTCCTCGATACCGGTAGCTACTGCAAAAATATTGGGATCGAAGATGATGTCCTCCGGATGAAAGCCCACCTGTTCTGTAAGAATCTTATAGGCACGCACGCATATATCTACACGACGTTGCAGAGAATCTGCCTGTCCATTCTCATCAAAAGCCATTACAATAACAGAAGCACCAAAGCTGCGACAAATAAATGCCTGCTCTATAAACTTCTGTTCACCTTCCTTTAATGAAATGGAATTTACTATGCACTTACCCTGAATACATTTCAAGCCAGCCTCTATGATAGCGAACTTAGAAGAATCTAGCATGATAGGTATACGTGCAATATCCGGTTCGCTCTGTACCAGATTCACAAAGGTGGTCATAGCATATACACCATCCAGCAATGCGTCATCCATATTGATGTCCAGTATCTGTGCACCACTTTCTACCTGCTGACGAGCTACAGAAAGTGCTTCTTCATATTTATTTTCTTTGATAAGGCGCGCAAACTTCTTAGACCCTGTAACATTAGTACGTTCACCAACATTTACAAAGTTGGTTTCCGGACGAACTATAAGAGGTTCTAAGCCGCTGAGGCGAAGAAAAGGTTTAATATTAGACATTAGTACGAGCTGTATTCAAAACGATGGCAAAGTTATAAAGTTATACCTATATATAGTGCGATAAATACCAATAGATATTGCCTAAGCTGGGAATTGTGTAAGCTTTTATTGGAATGATGCAAATCTTAGTGGCCTAGCATTTGTGAATACTCTAATGCTTGGTGTACCTTTGTAGGATAATAGATTCTGAACATATTGTATGTTTTTAGAATTACAAGGTTCTTTGTTTATCACCATTAAAATTCAATAGTATGAAAAAAACATTATTAGCAGTTATGCTGTTATTATCACTAACAAATGTAAAGAGTTATGCCCAACAAGAATTTGGAAACACACTGAATCTGGGTGCAGGAATAGGATATGGTGGGGCCTTCATTTTACATGGCAATTATGAGTTTCAGGTAGCCAAGAGTTTTACTATAGCACCGTTTGTAACGTTCATTTCTTATAGCAACAATCCTTACTACTCTAATTTGTATTATCATGAAATCATTATACCGATAGGAGCAAAGGGCAGTTATTATTTCGATGATCTGTTAGACCTAAATACCAATTGGGATCTTTATGCAGCTGCGTCAATAGGATTTGCTATCAGAAATGTGACCTATGATAATGGTTATGTTGGCGACAAGAATTCATACCTGTACAGCAGCCCCTTATTCTTAGATCTGCATGTAGGGGCTGAATACCATATCAGTAGCAAGATCGGTGCTTTTCTGGACCTATCGACAGGTATATCAACCATTGGTATTGCTATACATGGTACAGGGCACCATGGTGGTCATCATACAGATGCTACACAGAAATAGTTTTTACTTATCTTAGCATTCTATGTATAAAGATCTAGTAATTACAAGAAGCATTGAGATCAATGCCGACATAGCAACAGTATGGGATGCTCTTATCAATCCCCTTATTGTCAAGAAATATTTCTATGGCACTACAGTAGTATCTGACTGGAAACCAGGTAGCACAATAGTATATACAGGAATATGGGAAGGCAAGCCTTATGCTGATAAAGGCAATGTACTGGCAATAGAGCCTGAGAAAAGTTTGAAATTCAACTACTGGAGTAATTTTTCAGGCATAGAAGATAAAATAGAGAACTACTCAGTAATAGACTATGAAATAAGTACAGTAAATGGCATGACAAGAATGACAGTTACCCAAACCAATATCACCACTGAGGCCATGGCACAACATGCAGGCACAGGATGGGAAACAGTACTAGAGAATCTTAAAAAACTATTGGAAGCTGAATAAGACTATTTATTAGCCACAGCCTTTACAATATCTAATTCTACAGAGTGGGTACCTTTTACGTGCCCACTCTTTATTTTAAAAGAATTGCTTGAATTAGGCTTTACCACATCGTTGATGGTCTCTTTTTGTTTTTCTATAACAGAGCCATCTTTATCTAAATAGACCACTTGCACCACTACATCTTTATAGGCAACCAAAGTAGCATGATTGGTGATGTCGCCTTCTACCACAGTTTGATTTATGAGATTATTGCGAGTAGAACCTGTGATCTTCAGAAACTCTAAAGGATTGCCTCTTTCCATATCTTCCAGCGACATTTTTTTCTCCTCGTACTTAGCAGAAGGGCGTTGTTTATTAGCCGAATCGCAAGATGCCAGTGTAAGCGATACTACCAGTATTACTATGATGTGTTTCATAACCCAAATTTATTGAAACTTATAATAAAGCTAACATACTATCGATCAGCTATTTGTTATTTATTGATAAGGCTCAGGAATTCCAGCTCAGTCAAAATACTGACTGTACCCAATTTCTTGGCCTTTTCCAGTTTAGAGCCTGCATCCTCACCTACTACCAGATAATTGAGCTTACTGCTAACACCACTAAGCAAAGCACCACCCTTAGCCTCTACCATCGCTTCAGCATCGCTACGTTTGAACCGGCTAAGCGTACCTGTAAAGAGAAATGTTTTACCTGACAGCTCACCTTCAGGTTGGTTACTACCTTTTTGTTGGTTAGTGAGGTTGACACCTTCTTGCTCCAGCAGTTCCAATATGTGCCTGTTCTCCTGAGAATGGAAGAAATGTGCTACCGAAGTAGCTACTTTAGGGCCAACGTCATCCAATGTGCAAAGTTTTTCAATATCCCAATCGTACAGCTCTGTAAGATGCCCTACTGCGCTTGCGAGGGTTTTGGCGGTGGTCTCGCCTACAAAGCGAATACCTAAACCATAAATAAGACGATATAAAGGTTGTTGTTTAGAATTCTCTATGGCTTGTTGCAGATTACCGATAGACTTCTGACCAAAACCATCTAAAGTGCGGATCTTATCCCAATCGAGATGGTATATATCAGGGATGTGTTTGAGAATACCCAGATCGAAGAATTTGCGGACATTGGAATCTCCGAAGCTGCGAATATCCATAGCGTCTTTGCTGGCATAGTGAATGATACGCTCTACTACCTGTACCGGGCAATTGATATTGATACAACGCCAGGCAGCTTCTTCTGCTTGTTTCTCTAATGCTTCGGCACAAGCAGGGCAATGAGAAGGGAAAACGATCTTAGTTTCCTCACCTGTACGTAGTTCGGTTAGAGGTTTTACTATATAGGGTATGACATCGCCGGCTCTTTCTACTATTACCGTATCGCCAATATGCAGATCTTTTTCGCGTACTACATCTTCATTGAATAAAGAGATGGAACTAACAGTAACACCACCGATAGGCACAGGATCGATCTTAGCAACTGGTGTGATGGCACCAGTGCGCCCTACCTGGAACTCTACTCTACGCAATGTACTGGTAGCCTGACGAGCCTTAAATTTATATGCAACTGCCCAGCGAGGATGATGAGAAGTCATACCCATCTTATCCTGCATATCTATACGGTTCACCTTTATCACTAAGCCATCTACTTCGAAAGGCAAGCCATCACGACGAGCTTCAAAATCGTGACAGAATGCAATTACGTTGTCTATACTATGAAACTTCTTCATCTCTTTGGCAGGAGTAGGGAAGCCTAACTGATAGAGCCACTGTATGGAATCGTAATGCGTAGCGAGTTGATTTGGACGTTCACCATCTTTGGCATAATAACTGATATTGTAAAGAATAGCTGTGAGTCTGCGTTTACTTACCTCACGAGGATCTAACATACGCAATGTACCAGATGCAGCATTACGAGGATTAGCCAAAGGGGACAGCCCCTCAGAAACACGCTGTTCGTTAAAGGCCGCGAATACATCTTTATGAATCACTACTTCGCCACGTATTTCTATCTGTGTGACATGGTCTTTAGTGAAAGAAGCAGCAAGAGGAATAGCTCTTATCTGACGGATGTTGGTAGTAATTTCTTCGCCCATTACCCCATCGCCACGGGTAGCACCACGCGTGAGTTTATCATGTTCGTATATCAGGGAAATACTAGCACCATCGTATTTAGGTTCAACACAATATTCGATATCATCAGTACCAGCGAACTCTTTGCACTTCCTATCCCAATCCAGCAGATCCTCTGCATTGTAAGTATTATCCAAGCTGAGCATAGGTACCAGATGGCTTACTGCAGGGAAACGTTCACTCATGCCTTTGGCTACACGCTGTGTAGGTGAATCTAAAGTAATGAGATCGGGATGTTGTTCTTCCAGATGTTTCAGTTTCTTGAAGAGCGTATCGTATTCAAAATCGGATAAAACAGGTTCGCTCTGTACATAGTACTTCCAGTCGGCATAGTTTATTACATCGCGTAAACTATAGAGTTCTAGCTGAAATTCTTCTAATGTTGTTGCTATTAAAAATTTGGCTTGTTCATACAAGCGCTTTTCATCATGGGGTGTGTACATAATGCAAAGAAAATATCACTTATTTATTTACCTAATAATTTTTCCGAGTCACCGGCACCTTCTCTTATCACAATGGGTTCGCCGGATGTAACATCTATAACCGTAGAAGCTATAATGCTACCTATACCTGAATCTATCACAATATCTACCATATTCTCAAACTGATCGTGCATCAATTCGGGATCGGTGTAATATTCTACTTCATTACCCATAGGTAATGATACACTCATAATAGGGTGCCCCAGCTCCCTTACAATCTCCTGACATATTTTATGATCGGGTACACGAATACCAACGGTATCCTTTTTTGTCTTCAGGTGTTTGGGCACTTGCTTACTAGCCTGTAAAATAAATGTAAAGGGGCCGGGTAATGCAGCTTTTAGCAATCTGAATGTGGGCGTATCAACACTTTTAGTATAATCGCTGAGGTGACTGAGGTCGTTACAAATAATAGAGAACTGTGCTTTCTTAGGGTCTATATTCTTGATTCGGGATATACGCTCCATGGCATTAGCATTGTATATATCGCAGCCCAAACCATAAATGGTATCGGTAGGATAAATGATCACCCCTCCTGCTTTCAGGCAGTCAACCACAGTTTTGATGTTGCGTGCTTGTGGATTATCGGGGTGAATATGTAGTAACATGAGTGTATTTATGCAAAGTTACGCATTACTTTTTGAGTGCTATTTGTATAAAATGTTTTAGTTCTTTGAAAAGCACACCGGCCTTCAACTCGGAAAAAACGACCCCTTCTCTGAGAGTTACCGGCAAAGGCAACAAAGTACAACCGGACTTCTCGGCCTTACGAATGGCCTCGATCTCAAAGAGGTAGCCATCTACCTTGCCGGATAACCAAATGTCCTTTACTTGTGCATTTAATCCTTTCAGACCACATTGAGTATCAGTGATCTGTAGTTCCATCAGTTTGGAGGTCATAGTTCTTAATCCTGATGATACCCATCTTCTGAACAAGGGAAGGCTCTTATGATATGCAGCATCTTTGATACCTATTACCACATCATATTGATCAAGTGCTTTGCGAACCTTCAAAAAGCTATCGTGAGTATATGGAAAATCAATATCTGTATATATGATGTGATCAGCCTGAGCCAAAGTCAATCCCTGTCTTAGTGCATAACCTTTGCCTTTGTTGTGTGAATACTGTATACTTTTGAAATTGGGTATAGCATCAGACAACAGTTTGATTTCAGAACTTAGGTCTTGTGAGGATCCATCATTCACTAATATGACCTCTACATCCTGTATATCCTTCTGAATAAGTGCCACATTTGCCAATACCCTATCTGTCCAACCTGAAGCCGGATCGTAGCAAGGTAATATGACACTTAATATGGTACCCATTATTTAGTTGTATTGTTTAGGATTTGGCTAATACTTTCTTTGGCTGTGTGTAATCTTTCATGTTCCCCACCACGAATATCTACCCAAGGGAGGCCACTATTCTGCACTATATCTCTGTATATGTTGTAAAAATATTTTCTCATAGTAGTATCAGGGTGTTCGCGCTGAGGATCGTAGGACCATTCGATATCAATATAAGTGAGCAAATACATATCGTACTTACGTTGTGCTATCTGCTCTAATATCCAAGGATGACAGCGATGGTATTTATGCTCGCTCCATACTTTCAATACGTGCAAGTCTGTATCGCATATGAGGTAAGCATCAGCATTCTTGATCAATATATCTTCTTGTGCCATCTGCCCTTGAGCCATTAACAAGAGGTCATTCTCTACATATTCTCTTTGCAATGTTTCGAGATAAGAGCGGGCATATTCAGGCACCCATACTGTGTGCAACTCAGCAGCAAGAGTTTTGCTGAGTGTGCTTTTCCCTGTAGATTCGGGACCGATGATGGCTATTTTACGAATGCTCAAGAGCTCTTTATTTTTTTATGATGCGTGTGTAACCACTGATTTACTTTATAAGACAACAATGCTGAGCCAGTACCAATAATAGCTCCAGCCAATACATCTGTTGGGTAGTGCATACCTAAATACATTCTGGAATATGCTACTATGCTTGCCCATGCGTATGCGGGAGCTATAATATACCAACGAGGATATTGCATAGTAAGCGCAGTGGCAGTCTCAAATGCAAAAGAAGTATGACCTGAAGGAAAGGAAGGATCAGTATCGTGCTGGTAAGGGTTGATATCTAAATAGGATGAGTATGGCCTATGGCGATGTACTGCATATTTGAGTCCAAAAGTCACAACAGTATTCAGCCCTATGCCCATAACGTTTTGCCATGCGAAACGTACGGTAGAAGAATCGTGCTGAGAGTATCCGTATATTAATTGCGCAATAGGAATAGTACTTGCTATAGGATATACACTATTGGTAAGGCCAACCATGATATGATCTGCGGAAGTTGTTCTGTATTTGTTTATAGACCGTAACCAATCAATATCTCGGTTTTGGGCAGTGCTATTATAAACGCCCAAAAGCAGACAAGCCAGCATGAGGCAAATCATTATGCCCTTTCGGTGATTTGAATTTGATATTTTTTTTTCCATTCGTAGTAGCCAAAAATAGCCACAATAAACAGAAATAAGGTAAGGCAAGATGTAAGAGGCAGTTTTTTATATATCTGTAATGGTATGGCGAAAAGATTGGAGATATTCAATAAAATCCAATTCTCTACCTTACGTTTGGCCAAAAGCCACATACCTGCCCAAGCAGTGGCAGATACCCAGGCATCCCATAAAGGCACTGTAGAATCAGTATAATGGCGCAATACTATATATAAAATAGCCCAGCTAGCAGCTACAATGGCAGTAGTGAGCCACCAATCGCGAGGAGAATTATGGGTAATAGGTATAGGTGCATGTTCCTTTCGCTTCACCCATAATAGCCAACCATATATACTCATTATGAGATAGTAGACATTCAAAACTGATTCGGCATACAAATGGACAGCTGCCATCAGATATATATACAAAGCAGTACTAATAATGCCTGCAGGATATAGCCATACACTATTGCGCCAAGCCAGTAGCACCTCTGCAATGGCCAAAACAACTGCTATCCACTCCCAAAAGGAGGTCTCTTTTATTTGACCAATAAATAATATGACCCAGTCTTGAATGCCCATTTGGTACCAAAAGTAAAAGCAAACTGAGATATAGCACCACTAATACATGATATTCTTTGGAAAATTCAGGATTAGTGCTATTTTTGCACTCCCAAAACCGAAAGGATGGTGCGGTAGCTCAGTCGGTAGAGCAAAGGACTGAAAATCCTTGTGTCGCCGGTTCGATCCCGGCCCACACCACAGATTTGGAGCGCACACAAGTACGGCCCACACCACCACTAGTTGCTTGAAAGTCGCTCCCAGAGCGACTTTTTTGTTTTTCAAAAGAAAAGGTGGCAGTTTAGGTGGCAGTTTTATATAAACTAAAAGAGGCAATGTGCCTCTTTTGATGATTCTATATGAATATGATACTAACATGCTATGCTTAAAGAAAATTCATATTTAGCTAAGAATAGTTTAATACCAATTTCTCTATACTCAATATCACAATCCTGTGGAATCCAAATTCCAATGTTGTCTAACTAACAGAACTAGTTGTATTTTTTTCATTAGAGGAATTTTTTTAAAAGTAATTATTGGAGATATTTTCAAAAACACTAAAAGTAGTAGTCTTGGGTTAAATAAAATTTAACT
>Ga0194037_1003117_pt1 | contig 10478 bp, 10 predicted proteins | sample JunL306m_MetaG_FD_148653 | JGI IMG/M metagenome (GOLD analysis project Ga0194037, IMG submission 148653) | Anoxic zone freshwater microbial communities from boreal shield lake in IISD Experimental Lakes Area, Ontario, Canada - Jun2016-L304-6m | ecosystem: Environmental > Aquatic > Freshwater >...
ATTTACAACCCATGGTGACCAAAACACCGACTAACGATCCAACCAGTACATCGATTGCAAAATGCTGTTGCAGGTAAATCCGTGAAAAGCCAACCAAAACGGCTAAAACGAAATAGAGAACCTGCCATGCATGGTTTTTCGTAAAAAAAGTCAATGCCAGAAAAAACGCAAAAGCTGTTATAGTGTGTCCGGATGGAAAGCTATGCCACATATTTATATGCTCGCCAGCAACTGTATGAAGCTGAACGGAAGGAAAATGCTCTTTAAAGTATAACAGTGGTCTCGGTTCGTTCCACAAAGTTTTAATTAGGCTGGAAAACAGGCCCGATACAAGTTGCGAAACCACAATAAATCCCGCAGCCCGAAAGCTCCAGAACAGAAGGATTCCTGCTACAGCAAACGGAATCCAGTCACCAACAAAGGTGTAATAATGAAAAAAAGTGTCGGCAAATGACGAATTATGCGAAGTCATCCACAACTGCAAATCAGCTTTACTATTTACTGACACCAGAATAACCATTACCATCACAAAAATAGCATACAAGCTTAAGAACACTCCTGATTTTTTCATTCTTTATTTCATTTTTCGGTTTACAACGTTTGCGAAGCTCTTAAAATCTCTCGTTTTCCGGGAGGTCCGGGCAGGCGTTCCACCTTGAATCCTGCCACCTGCATGGCTCTGCGAACAATTCCTTTGGCACAATAGGTAGTCAGAATTGCTCCAAAATTACAGGTTTTATACAACTTCTCGAATTGTTCCACCGACCACATTTCAGGTTGTTTTTCGGGGGAAAAAGCATCGAAAAATACGACATCATACTTTTGTGAGTGAATATATTGCGTAAAGTCGGTTTCTATTTTATGAAGTGTGAAATATGACGTAATTTCTACCGGTTCATTCCAGGAAGAAGTATGCAACAGGTTGAAAATATGCTGTTTATCTGAATCTATTTTTTCCGGATAATTCAACTGAATCGCCTTTTCAACATCAACCGGATATTTTTCCAACGTAATGTAATGAATCATTTTTTCACTCCGCTCCGCCTCTACTAATGCTAAAAAGGCATTCAATCCCGTTCCAAATCCAACTTCAAGCACACAAATATCATCTTTAAGACAGTTCTTCAATCCGGCATCAATAAATATATGCCTCGATTCCTGAATAGCACCGTGGGTCGAATGATAACACTCGTCAATTTCAGGCATAAACAAGGTGTGTGAACCATCGGAAGTAATTAATAACTCAGAATACATAAATCGTATATTAGAAAACAAAAGTACGTAAAAACTACTAACTATTGAACTTATTTAAACGCACCAAAAATTCAATTATTTTCAAAATTCCCATTTCAACAAAAATCGCATATCCGTTTTTCGATTTCCTGAAATAGTTTCATTCCCACTACTAAGCGACTCCCGATCATCGGAATAAACAGTTTGAGCAATTTTGAACCAGAGTGAAAACCGCTTAGTGATATCATATTGTAAATTAAGGTAATAGCGACTTCCCTGCCCGTAATACATTGGTATGGAAAAAGCATACAACACATCTTTTTCGTAAGAATAAAAACGGTTTTCATAATCCTGTGCATCAAAAAACTGAAAACGCACATCAATTTTCAACGGAAATTTTGGGAAAGAATAACTCACATCCTGTGAGGCAATTACACCATAAGTCCAATCTGCTTTAGCCTGACGCGATAAATTTCCTTCCAACACATTTTTAAAACTGAAATACCCATAAGAATAAGTCAACTGATACCGCAGCGACGCTTTTTGTAGTGCTACAATTACAGGCATCACAAAACCTGTTGTTGAAAGATTCGTTTGCTTTTCTTCGTACTTAAATCGCCAATACATTGCCATTGTTCGTTTCGCTGCAAAATCGGCCTGAAACAAATAATCATTTCCCACAGAAGGTGCATCAATGCCATATTTTGGCCACGGAAAATGGTAACTATCTGCATAGGCAGCTAGTTTCCATTTACGGAACGGACGAATCTCGGCACCAAGATATAAGCCTGATTCATTATTGATTCGTGATGTTTCGGAAAAAGAAGAAGCATAAAATGTATCATATTGTGGAGAATAATAGCGTTGCAAAACTACCAGACTAAGCTGTGAAACAGGACTGAAATAACAACCATTCAAAGTGGCTATTGATCCATTGTCAGTCATGGCTGTTTCGCCAAACAAATTTAGTTTTTTCCATCGATAACGATAAAAAATACCAGCTGTAGTTTGCTTTTTTCCTGAAAAATAAAAATAATTATAGACTGATTTTTCCGATATCAGATTGTTATCCAATTCTGTATGGACGGCAGTAACACCAACCTGCAGATTCATATGGGTATAAGTCACATTTCCGCCAACAGTTTGCTGATTTACAGTCTGTTTCTTGCTAAGTTCATCCAATGTGCGGTGATAACCTGTTTTAATAATAGTTGGAAAAGTGCCATTTATAGTATCTCCATCAATCATTTTATTGGAATAAAAAACTGACACATCAAACTTAGCAAGTTTAAGGGTTACGCCTCCACCGCGAAAGAAATTATATTCGTCCGTTGAACTGAATTTTTTTAACCCCGAACTGCGTGGAGTTACATTCAACACATACGACGATTTTCCCATGCCAAATTCGGGATGAAGTACCAGCCCCTGTCCAAAGTTAGCCCGAAAATCTCCAAGAACAATTGTTTTAAACTTCCCGAAGTTATTCAGCTGAGCATGAAACGAATAAAAATCGTAACCTTTGTTTGCCGTTCCCCAAAACTGCTCACCGGCATCTTTCTCACCCGAAAAACCAAACTGAATTCTGTCTTTATAATGAAACCGGTATTTCTGGGAGTTATAAAGCTCATTACCTAAATAAAGTTTCGGATTTACAGCTATTGCATTTACATCTTCATTTGGCAAAAACTGATAACCTTCTTTGGTTTCAAGCCCTTTATCAAATCGGAATAGAAACTCATTTTTACCGTATTTAAGCAAGTCATTCCAATAAATCTTAGTTCTTGAATCATCCACCTCTCCAAGCCGCACAAAAGACAGCATACGCCTTATATCAGTCATGTCAAGTCCTTCAATTAGCTGAAGTTCATACAAGGTTTTTAAATCTCCATTTTCATATACATAAGAAAGGATATTCTCAATCTGAATTTCAGTCAAAAACTGCAACTTTTCGAGTTCTTCTCTATTTGTCTGACTCAGGTTTATCGGATTTTCGGCACAGAACATCAAATCGTCATAAAATGACTCATAATCAATCGTTTCTTGACTTTCGGCTGTAAATTTTTCAAAAATATCAGCAATAATTTGTTCGGTGGTAGCCGCAGCATCCTGCGCTCTTAAAGTATAAGAACAACCAAACAGCATTATCAAAATGAATAGTTTTTTCAAGAATAATTTATCTGAAAGTATATTTTACTGATGCCAGAGAGTTTAATCCTAAAAGTGGATGAATGTCGCAATTCAAATCAATTCGGAAAAGCCCTGTTTTAAATCCAAATCCAAGACATGAAACCAAATAATCTGAACAGTAAGCACCAAGTTTGACTGTAAATTGTTGGAGCATTTGGTACTCAAACCCGGTAGCAAAGCGGTAATTGCTACTCACTTCTTTATCTATTTGTGCTCTCCATACTAATTCAGGAGAAAAAAAGTATTCAGAACCTAAACTAAAAACAGATGCTAATCTTTTGGTTACATATTCAGTTTCAATATTCGTTTGAAAAGGGTTGAACATATTAAAGCCAATATTAAAAGAGGGTGATAATTTTACTGATAAACCCACCTGAGGCAGCAAAGCTCCCCTATACGAATTGGAAGCATTAAAGTAAGCCATATAATAGTTAAACTGCACTCCCAAAGAAAATTTGTCGGAGAAACTACGAGCGAAGCCAGCACCAATAATCATTTCATGATATAGCGAATACCCAAAGTGTGAGAATGAAAGTCCTGTATTCACGAACTTGGAAGGCAATTCAAATTGAACAGTTTTAGTTGAAAGTTGAGAAATAAAATAGCGGTTTTCAAATTGAAGTCCAGCTTCTGGTTTATCGGCATAGCCTAGTATGGCGGGGTTATTAAATGCTGTCCAGTTATGAGTATCTGAAACCGAAGTTTGAGCAATTGAAATGGATGAAGCTAGAATATCAGAGATTTGCGAAAAACTATGTGCTGATAATGAACACATTAAACATAATAAAGTAAATTTTCTCATATATTCTCTGATTTCAAGTGAATGGATAATTTAACTTCAGCGGTCAAAAATACAATAATTAATTGAATTAACAAATAGTGTTTAAATAAATGATGATTACAAATAATTTGCAGATTTATTTGTAATTTTCCATTCATATTGCTATTTTTGCCACATAATATCGTGTTTTGTGTTAATAACGTAGTAATTATTATGGGTATCATGGATGTTTTATTTCCTTTTTTTTCAAATTCTTTTGAAATAGATGAAGAAAAAAAGCGAATCAGGTTCGATCTCAAACACATTAAAGAAGATTTGAGCGATGAAGAAAAGGAAATTGCTGCTGCAGCTGTTTTCGGCAAATTAGAATCTTTATCTGAATTTAAATCTGCTAAGACTATAATGATTTATTGGTCTGCTCCCGATGAATTACCAACTCAAACATTTATAAAAAAATGGAAAGCTGAAAAATTAATCATTTTACCATCCATTAAAGGTAGAAAACTGAGATTGAAACGTTATAGTTCAGATGTGAATATGGTACAACGTGCCCTGGGGATCTGGGAACCCGATTTAAAGGAGATTTTTGATGGTAAAGTTGATTTGGTAATTGTTCCGGGAGTAGCTTTTGATTCGAAAAAAAATCGTCTTGGGCGAGGGAAAGGATATTATGACCGATTTTTCAGAAAGCAAAAGACACTAAAAATCGGAGTTGGATTTGATTTTCAGTTAATAAATTCTGTCCCATTAAATACTTGGGATAAACGCCTGGATCTGATATTAACACCGTCCAACACAATAGAATAGTAAATTATTCGTCAGCAACCAAATCATCGACTTTTGAAAGTATTTTTTCGGCTTTGCGGTAGTAATAAATTAATCCGTAAGCTTGACATTTTATCAATCGGCTGTATGGTTTTTCGTCTTTAAATTTAGATTCCACCTGATTCCAGATCTCCAGAATTATCTCATCCCCTTTTTGCCTTAAACTGACCAATTCTTCCCAATTTCGTGTAGTTGTGTTTTGATGAATTTTCTGAGTTGATTTATATTCCTTAAAAACTTCGTAATGTACTTTAACTTTGGCAATAGTTGGATTGTAAATAGGTAGACCACCATTTCTAAGTCGCTCATTTTCTCCATCTATCACACACTTTCCCCAATGTAACAAAGCAGCTTCAGTACTTAAATCAGGAACGGTATGCACGTTTGGATCAAGTTGGTAAAAAATCTTATGCTCTTTTTTTATGTCTCCACGAATAATGGAAAGATTAAAGACCTGAATAAAATGTGAAATGTATAAGCGGGCATTGTGGACAATTTGCTGGTAACGTTTATTTGCAGAAACCTGGCTTTCAAGTGTTTGTTGATATTGAACCAACTGTTTTTCGAAACCGTTAAGGTATGTTTTTGCTTCGTGGATGGTTTTGTATAAAACTACCTGCTCTCCATAGTTTTGTTTATCGGCGAGTTGAATTGCAGTACGCAAAGCACGAAGGCGTGCCTGATCAGTATTTGGGAGTCGACGGTAAGGCATATAATTTACAATTTACAATATACAATATAAGACCGTATGTCATTTATTGAAAATTGGGGATTATGAAATTGAAAATTCAATCATGCCCACAAAGATAAATAAATTAATCGTTTCTCGACATCAATTTTGAAGCTAAATTTCTCAATTCCTGCTTTTTACTAACCGAAACAGATACATTTTCCAAATTTGCGACTGCCTTTGTATAAAATTCATGCATCTTGTCTTCGCAAATAGTCCTAACTCCCAGCTGATTATAAATTTTGGTTACTGAAGTTATTTTTTCGTCCGAAATTTTTTCGTCCGAAATTTTTAACCATTCTTTTAACTCTTTTTCTGTCTCACCAGCAGCAAGTTCAATTGAATGAATGAGAAGGTAGGTCTTTTTATTGCAAAGTATATCACCTCCAATTTTTTTTCCAAATGTTTCTTCGTCGCCATACACATCCAACAAATCATCTTTTAACTGGAAAGCAAGACCAATATTGATACCGAAATTATAGAGGTTTTGTGCATCCTCGTCTCCTGCTCCACCAATCCATGCTCCACATTTCAACGCACATCCCAGTAAAACTGCAGTTTTCAGGCGTATCATTTCCAGATATTCTTCAGCCTTAACTACGTCACGGGTTTCAAAATCCACATCATATTGCTGACCTTCACAAATTTCGGCTGCAGTTTTCGAAAATAAATCCAAAACAGACTTTAAATAAGTTGCAGGAGTTTTGGCAATTAATTGATAAGAGGCTATTTGCATTACATCTCCTGACAGAATAGCCGTGTTGTCATTCCATTTTTTATGAACGGTTGGCTGACCACGCCGAACATCGGCGCGATCCATAATATCGTCGTGCAGCAAGGTAAAATTATGAAATACTTCTAACCCAAGCGCAGTATTCACAGCAGTTTGCACATCGTCCTGAAACAAATTACAAGCCATTAGGGTCAACGCCGGACGGATACGCTTTCCACCCATACTTAACACATAGCCAATTGGTTCATAAAGTCCGCGTGGCTCTTTACTCCAGTTAATCTGCTCTAATTCAGAGGTTATAATATCTTGTATTTCATCAAATGTCTTCATAATTATCTCAGTACTAAGTCACTTAAAACACTAAGTGACTCTTATTATATTTAAAAACTTTGTGAACCTGTGTGATCTTAATACCTTAGTGTTTACAAAATCTCGTTTTCAATAATTTCTGTCATCACATCTTTGATATCTAATCCTGCAGCAGCAATCTGTTGAGGAATAAAGCTGGTAGCGGTCATTCCTGGCGTGGTGTTTACTTCAAGAAGATTTATCACATCTCCTTCGGAAATGATATAATCAATACGAACAATACCTTTGCAACCTAAAATATCATATATAATCGAAGTAAGTTTTTGAACGCGCTCAGTCAATGCTACACTTATTCTGGCAGGTGTAATTTCCTCAACTTCGCCTTTATATTTTGCATCAAAATCGAAGAATTCATTTTTTGGAACAACCTCTGTAACCGGTAAAACCTGCGACTTTGTTTTGGTTTTATAGATACCACAAGTAATCTCAGTTCCGGCCAGAAAAGCTTCAATCATCACTTCATTTCCTTCGGCAAATGCCTTAGCAATAGCTGGTTGTACCTGCTCACTATTTTTTACTTTAGTTACACCAAAACTGCTCCCACCAACATTTGGTTTCACGAAGCATGGAAAGCCTATTTTTTGAGCCACCTCTTCGTCCGATACTATTTGTCCTTCCCGTAATACCAGCGATTCGGAAACCTTTACGCCAAAGCCTTTCAGATACTGATTGCAGGTAAATTTATTGAAAGTAACCGCAGCAGCCAACACACCGCAACACGAATATGGCAAGCCGATTAATTCAAAATATCCCTGCAGAATACCGTTTTCGCCCGGTGTGCCATGAATGGTGATATACGCAAAATCGAAGTTAATTTTCTCAGCTTCACGGATAAAACTAAAATCGTTTTTATCTATTGCAATTTTCTCATTTTCAGACCATTCAACCTGCCATGTTTTTCCAACGATGGTTACAATATAAATGTTGTACCGCTCTTTGTCCATAAACGAATACAATCCCGCTGCACTTTTCAGCGAAACGACTACTTCCGACGAATCTCCACCCGCAACGATGGCAATATTTTTTTTCATAAAACCTTTATTTTAAAAAGATAGTTTGATTTATTCTTCATCTAAAAATTTGGCATAATTCCGCCATTTGTCAATCAACTGCTGCATATCATACGGTAATTCGCTTTCGAAATGCATCATTTCGCCCGTGCGTGGATGCTCAAAACCAAGCGTTTTGGCATGTAAAGCTTGCCGTGGACAGATTTCGAAACAGTTTTTTACAAATTGTTTGTATTTTGTTGCTGTAGTTCCTTTCAAAATATCATGACCACCATAACGTTCGTCGTTGAAAATAGTATGACCAATATGCTTCATGTGAACCCGAATTTGGTGAGTACGGCCTGTTTCGAGCCGACATTCAACCAGGGTGACGTAAGCCAGACGTTCAATGACTTTATAATGCGTTACAGCATGTTTTGCTGCCGGATTTTCGCCTTCGGGAAAAACGGTGAATAACATGCGGTCGCGTGGGTCGCGGGCTAAAGCACCGACAATCGTACCTTCATCCTCTTTTACATTTCCCCAAACCAATGCCTGATAGCGTCGCTGAGTTGTTTTATCGAAAAATTGCCTACCTAACAGCGTTTTTGCTTCGGGTGTTTTTGCAATTAAAATAAGTCCTGAAGTATCTTTATCGATGCGGTGAACCAGTCCGATACGCGAATCGTTGGCATCAAAACCAGGATTATCCTTCATGTGCCAGGCAATGGCATTCAACAGTGTTCCATCGAAATTACCAAAACCCGGATGAACCACTAAATCTGGTTGTTTATTCACCAGCATTATGTCATCGTCCTCATAAACAATATCGAGCGGAATATCCTGCGGAATAATTTCAAATTCGTTGGGAGGATAAGCCAGCACAATGGTAATGACATCGTTGGGTTTGGCTTTATAATTGGATTTCACGGGCTTACCGTTTGCCAATATATTTCCGGCATCCGCCGCATCCTGAATTCTGTTTCGCGAAGTATTGGACATGCAGTTGACCAGGTATTTATCAACTCGTGTAACGGCCTGACCTTTGTCTACCACAAAACGGAAATGTTCGTAAAGCTCCCGCTCTCCTCCTACTTCATCAATTTCATCATCTTCAATTTCTTCAAAAAATTCTTCTACCACAATTTGCTGATTTATTGAATATTAGAAAAATTGTTCTTCGGTTTGGTCTTTTTTATCTTCTTCAAAGACTTCGTTTAGTCGGGCTTTATCTGTTGTAAGATATACATCAATTTTTCCACCCGCAGACAATGAAGATCCAGCAGCAGGACGTTGGCGATAAATGATATATTTGGCTTCATTACCCGAAGGTGGAACATCATATTCTACAGCACCAACCTGAAATGAAGCCCCATTCGCTTTCAGATTAGCTTCATCCAAGCCAATACCTTTCAACGATGGAACAACTTTTGATTCGGCAGTACCTGTACCATTTCCGACAACTAAAACTACCGCACTTCCCTCGGGAATACGCGTACCGGGAAAAACAGATCTTCCATTCAACTTAATTTCAATGACTAAATCCTTAAATTCTGACGAAGCATATTCCACATTAGCAACACTCAATCCAACCGATTGTAGCATAGCATCAGCCTGACGATAAGACACTTCATTTATTTCGGGTAACGCAACCTGACGGGCTTTACGTGAATTTATAATAATATATACCGGGCGATTACTTTTGACTGTAGAATTAGGAGATGGAATCTGTTCAATTATAGCACCCTGCTTTTTATTTCGAACATAAACAGAGTCGATAACCTGAACATACAAGCCTTTTTTTGCAAGAATCTGTTCCGCTTCTTCAATATTGGATCCACGTAAATCAGGAATAACGAGCAACTCGCCGTGATGCGTGTAAAAATCAACGCCTAAAAGGGCACCCCATGCCAACACAACAACAATTCCCGAAGCAATCAGCACGTTTTTTAGTACAAATCCCCCGATAGTTTCTTTCCAAAATTTCTTTAATTCCATTCGTTAGTGTAAAGTTAGAAAGTTGAAAGTAAAAAGTTTCGCGCAAAATTACTGAATTTATTGTTTCGCAAAGGTATAAAAACAAAAAAAGTAAAAACTTACCTGAAGTCTTTACTTTCCTTATGCTGTTTTGACAGAATGATTAGTGTTTGTGACGACCTTCATCTGCAACTGTAAGTTTAGCTCTACCTTTAGCACGACGTGATGCTAATACCCGGCGGCCATTGGCTGTTGCCATTCTTTCACGGAATCCGTGTTTGTTCTTTCTTTTTCTAACAGAAGGTTGGAATGTCCTTTTCATTGCTTATAGTATTTTTACGTTATTATTCTACGTTTTCGAATTGGGACTGCAAAAATAGATGTTTTTTTTGGAACTGCAAACTGTTGATAACTTTTTCTTTCAAAAAATAAAAGTATTGGACAAAAAAAATGCTACAATAAAAAAAATGTATACGTTTGTAGTGAAATAATGTATAAATATCGAAGATTTATAGAGTAGTATTCAATTTAAAAAAATAAATCATGAAAAAAACAACTATTACATGGATGCTACTGCTTTGTATCTATTGGGTTTCGGCTCAGAATTTAAAACCGTATATTATTGGTTTTGAAACAACTGAAACAGTTTCAACT